>WNFD01000386.1_pt1 | contig 64015 bp, 50 predicted proteins | sample 5400491 | NCBI WGS metagenome assembly WNFD01 (sample SAMN13153343, study PRJNA577476) | soil metagenome | isolation source: 120 cm saprolite under Douglas fir tree site 2 hole 2 replicate 2 | place: USA:California | collected 2015-04-18 | reverse complement strand
GAGGACAAGTGCATCTCGCGCTAATCGGGAGAACGTTTCTTCGCAACTTCACCATGACTTATGAAGGACGAACCGGAACCGTTACGATTTCCAGTGATTAAGCCAGCGCGGATGAAGCGAGCCCCGCAGGGGCGGCACAAGAACAGGCGTTTTTTTCAGCCGTCCCTGGCGGGACTCGTCTCGTAGCGATGCTTTCCTGGCACTTGCTTCGCGACGTTCCGGCTATTGTCAGCCGCGCCTTCGGCGCTCGACGTCGTGATTTTGTTTAACCCCGGAGCTAGTCAAAGCCCGTAGGGATCCCTCGTTGCACTCGGGATAAAGAACACAGCCAATCACCAATCACCAATTGCGAATCACAAATTCCCCAAAACTATGTCCAACTTACTGTTCCCCAAAATTCGCGGGCTGGGCTGGAGTGTGGTCAAGAAGCCCACCTTCAGCACTGACGTGCAGGAGTCCCTCGCCGGTCGCGAGGTACGCATACAGAATTTCCAGAACCCGATCTGGGAATTCACTCTCACGTACGAATACCTGCTCAACGATCCGAAATTCCGCGATGAGTCCGGACAGGCGCCGCTGGAAACGCTGGTGGGATTTTTTCTGGCACGAGGCGGACAGTTTGATGATTTCCTTCTCAATGAATCCGACCTCACGCAGCGGCTTGAGGATTCCGTTTACTCCGGCCAGCCCATCGGCACCGGAGACGGTACCAACAAGAGCTTTCAGCTCGTCCGCAACGTTGGCGGCTTTCTGGAAGCGGTGCAGAATCCTGCCGGGCAGATTGCTGCACTTCCGGGCGAAGCCTGATCTCTCCGGAGAGGGCCTTGAAAACCTGGGCTTGATTCACACCAATCCGATCACCCAGGGCTTTAAACGTGAGTCCCGCCAGTTGCATCAGTTCGCGTAATTCGATGGCTGCGTTCGTCATTCGTTCTCTCAAACCGTGATTTTCTTAACCCCATGTCCCCTTAAACGGCAAAAACCCCTTGCCTACAGAAAGAAGCTGTTCATGGACTTTGGGTCCGCGATCAGTATTCTTTCCGAGTGCAAGGGGTTTGAATCCCTTAAAGGCTGTTGAAGCCTTGTTTGTCCTCCAGCTCGGAACCTATGCCGACAGTAGGTCAAATTATGTTGAATGTCAAGATGGTTGTGTGGAAATATTTGTTTCTATGATGGGTGGGGATAGTTAATGCCGGATAGGTTCGGTAGTTAATCGTTGCAATCGTAGTTGGTGGAAAGCCAGAGGCTAAAGCCGGTTTTTATCGCTGCTTACGGCACGGCTGAAGCCCGTGCCCTGATACAAAACAAAATACATCGATCTTTCGATTGCGTCGTCGCATGTGCCCGATTGCGCTGGAGATGACAAAGGGAAGGCACTTCAAATCAAAGTTTGAAATTACAAATCACAAATTACTTGAACTCTTCTTCCAGCCAGCCGGGCAGGCCGATCTTGCCGTTTCTTTCCACGATGGTGCCTGAGCTCAGGCCGGCGCCAATGCCCTGGCTGATGCTTTTTTCGCGATAGCGTCCGGTTTTCACGCCGCCATCGGCCAGTTCCTTTTCCATGTCGGCACGTTTAATGGGGCGCCGGATTTCCTTCAGCATCTTCACAGCAGCGTCAATCGGACGCATTTCTGAATAGCGACGGTTATGGCTGATCTGAAACACCACGCTCTCCTGAATGCCACTGAGCTTTTCCAGATATTCCTCTGAGGCGCGGATAAACGCCCGCGCGCGCTCAATCTGGCGACGGATGGCTTCTTCTGACTCACCGAAGAAAGGTAGTGTGTTGTTTTTAGGAGCGTTGGACATACTGCTCATACAACTGCGTCAAGTCCTTCAAATAGAGGTTCGCGCAACTTCAGGAACAAGTCTGTCAGGTCCGCACACATGGTTTCATATTTATCGCGCATGATGTCATCAAAAGAGCATGAATCCTGCTGGTCAGGCGGTTCAGGACTGGTCACTTTAACACAATTGGCGGCCAAAATCTCACTGGCCTGACGTTGAATATCGTCAAGGTGGGCCAGATCCTCGGCGTCCTTGATAATGTCTGCCCGGGAACGTACCTCCTGTACCAGGGCAATCGCGGAACGCGCTTTGTTCTGGGCCGCGTGCGCCGCGATATTCTGAAAATCCTGAAGCATCTTGTCGAACGGATCTGCGGGGTGGGTCATTGCTATCTACCTTTGTACCGACTGGATTACCTTATGTCCTTATGCCGCACGGGCCTTCCTGCCTGACCTTCATCAGCTCATCCTTGATTAACTGCGTCTGTTGGCTTGACAATTGGACGACTGGCTCAGAATTCCGGAAGCGCCAGCACCAATAGATAAACACCAATAGGTAAGACAATTGCCTAAAACTACCAGTTATACGCGCCAGCCATGGCGGAGCATTGCCCCGGAAGAAGGCTGAAACTACATTAAAGCTCAGAAACAGAACGAAACCGATGGCAACTCCTGCAATCCTTGATCGCCAGCTCAGGCCCAGTCTGGTCGAATAACCCAGAAGTACCAGTAGAAATACCAGTATGGCGGAAATTAGCATTCGTTCCGCGGTAGCCATGATGCGGACTATATAAGTCGCATTGTGACCGATCTGGAAGGTTGCGGCGCCAATGAGCACCATAGCGCACGAGGGAAGAATCCACGTCTGCAGCGCACGGATGGTGCCGGCCGGCAAGGCCCGCGCAGGCCCATAAACGCGCAGGAATATCTCCATGATCACAGGAACCATCAACAGGCAGGCCAGGAAGGAAGCGGGATAGTACGCCCAGAAATAGATGGCGTATTTATAGCTGCAAGCTATGTAGAAGAGCACAATGCTCTTGGCCGTCACATAGTAAACATAGTGAGAGAAGGCCGGGTAGCGCTGCCCGGACGCGCTTTTGAACAACAGAAATGAGAGGATTGCCTGTCCGGCAGCCGCGCAAGCCCACAGGACAATCTCTGAGGGGGAAAGGTAGTGAATCATCGAGGATGACCTCTTGGGAGAGTTGTCAGCCGAGATTCTACTACCCGCAGTAACTACCACGGTGGTTAATTTACCGGACATCCCATCGGCGGACATACGGGTACGGGGTCGCCGCAGCAATAAATACCCTGCGGGCTTGACGCGCGCTTTGAAGATACTGTGATAGTGAATGCCAGAGTAGCAAGTAAAAGCAGGCCGATTGTGAAGATCGTTTTCAAAACCAACTCCTTGTAGCTGATTACGATATTGATTCGGCATAGACATGATTGGCGGCATTGACGTCATAGTTGGTGGTTATCTGTGTATGGTTTCGCCACGCTGATGCCGTTCCGTTATGGCACCCAACTTTTGTCCATCCCTGGCGATAATCTGCTAAAATTCGATAGCAATCAACAAAACTTTGGTTCTCTGCGATCTCATAACCCTGGTCTTTATCTAGCGAACCACTTGTTCCCAGTAGCGAACTAATACTTCCCGATAGTTCATAGGGCGATGAGGCTGACTAAAGTTTCATTTGCGGCTAGCGCCCATGAACTTTCACGAGAGTACGGTGGAGTGAACAGAAAGGGAAGACACAAAATGGCCAGCGACCCTCTGCTTGCGGCTCCAACCGATAGAACATCTAGTGGTGATTTGGCGCCGGTTAACATCAGCAACGCAAGCTGTTGCGGTTTTGTTGGTCAGCGTGGTGCGCAGGTGTAATCCTCAGCCTGCGGTGAGTAGGTGAAGGGGCGAATCCGGGTATGTGCCGTCCCTTTTCGGGACTCGAATTCTCTTCGAGTGTTCCGGGCACTTCCGTGCCCGGCTACAGTTTGTCCCATCCCCTGCGGGGATTGGATTGTGGCCCCTTCTGCGTGCGTTCGATATTTACCACGTCCATGCATCGGGACTGGTTGCTCGTGATATCGGCCAGCCGGTTTTGTCCGTTGTCACCTTTCGGCAAGGTTAAAGCCCGTGCCCTGATACGAGCCGAAAACCGGGCCACTTCTTAAAGTTTCTTTTACATGATGGATAGTTGAGGTTCTTGCCAGCCCTAAACTATCGGAGTAGTCTGGTTTCGATTACGAGAGTTGCTGGAGGCAAGATGCGTTGGCTTATTTCTCTTACCGTTCTGTTGTGTGCCATCACCGCTGTTTCTTCCGCAGTCGCCCAAGGCCCAGACATCTTCGTCACACCTATCCCCAATAATCCCTTTACCGGCAGGTCAGCGTGGAACGAGTGAATGTCCAGCGTGCTGGCGCAACCATCAAGTTGAAGACGGTCCGTGAGATTGGCCGGGACAGCCGCGGCCGCATCTTCAACGAGATGCGAACGCTGGTGTCGTCCGCAAGTAATGACTCGCCCGAGGTGATCGGCGTACATGTCTATGATCCGCAGACCCGGGTCTCCACCATGGTGGATGATCGCCTGCGTACCTTCTCGACAAACACAGTCAATCGCCCGCCTGAGATGGTACCGCCGTCGTTTCTCTCGGCGTCTTCGGGGCTGAATACGCTGCCGCAGAACTAGTTCACCAGAGAAGAAGACCTGGGCAACAAGGTGATAGAAGGACTGATGGTGCATGGAGTGCGGCAGAGCCAAACCATACCTGCCGAGAATGGCGGGAAAGGCGTTGTTATCACCGACGAATACTGGTACTCCGAAGATCTGCGTATCAACTTGGTGATCAAACACAATGATCCACGTACGGGAGGAGTCACCATGATGGTGACGGGAGTGACGCGCGCAGAACCAGATCCTGCCCGCTTTCAAATCCCAGAAGGATATACACAGGCAGGCGTCCGTCAGGAAGCCAAGCAGTAGCATTTTGAGTTTTGAAAGTTGGAAATTGAAATCTGGTGGTCGCGGCGGGCCGGCGTGACTCCATGCCTTTCCTGGAATGTGTTGATTTCCCGGTTTTTTGCGGATACCATATATTTGTCTCTGATCGAGCATGCAGGGAATGCTCGAGTGAACGAACGTGAGCAATAAACCGTTGAAAACAAAAGACAACTTTTGGTAGAGTCCTGCGTTCTTATAAAGTGGTAACGGTATTGGCAACAAGGGATATAATCGAGTCAGGGATTGCATCCAAAGCACAGCGGAAGGGAAGTCATGCATAAGAGAAAGATGCCGAAGAAGCCCAAAAGCTTACTGATCTGAGCCAACCTCCATCGCGGCACTTGCTTTGCGAGAAGCGAAAGCATATTGTTGAAGGCCTTCCAGGAACTCTGAAAGGCCTTTTGTATTGTGCCCAGTTCGACGCGCAAGTCTAGTTCGAAATCTCTTCCCAACTCGGAACCCAAGCCCAGCTCGAAGTCCAGTTCTCAGCCCAAGTCCAACTCGAAGTCTAAGCTCGGCACAAAGCTCGCGCACTCGCCTGACCCGTCTCAAAGCCAGCCTGTAAGCTTGCGTATTGTTGATCGCGAATTTCCAGTGAAACATGAGCAACTTGAGAAGATTGCTCCGCGCCTGCAACGAATGCTGGAGCGGAGAAAGAACTGGATCAAGGTTGAGACGCTACGTGAGTCCGTCAGCCAAAAAACAGGCGACGCTCTCAGGCAGCTGCTGGGTTTGGCGGAGTCTGATCAGGCGAGCATGGAGCAGCTAAGCCGTGCCGGAATGATTGAGGTCTCTATCGACGCCACTTCAGAGGCCGCCGCAGTGGCGCAGCAATTTCCCTGGGAGTTTCTGCTGGCGTCTGCCACTGAGGCCTACCGGTCGGAATCGGCCATTGTCATTCGGCATCTCCGGGTGCCGGGTAAGAGTGCGGGCAAGCCTGCCGCGGCGAAGAAAGCAAAGAATTTTTTGCTCGTAAGAAGTATGCCGGATGTCCTGAACGACTATTACGACGATGAAAGCCTGCGGCTGGAGCAGGCCAACATAGAAGCAAGCCTTGCATTGGCATCTACACCGGAACACAATCCCACGCTCGCACAACTTGAAAAGATGGTCTCAAAGTTCCAGCCCCAGATCATCCATCTTGCCGGCATCGATCCCACACAAGCCAAAAGATTTCTGGAACCGGCATGCAGCCCGCTGGAGATTGAGCCGCCGGGCATGATGCTCAAAAGTGAAGATGGCAATTATGTCCCTGTGCAGCCGCAGGCCCTGGCTGGAGCGCTTTGTGCAGCCAGGACCAAGCCTGTACTGGTCTCATTTAACTTTCTCTATTCGGCGAGCCTGGGAGCGGCGGCGGTCGAGCATGGGGCTGAAGCGGCCTTATGTTTTCAGGGCGATATGGATGACCTGATTGCGGAGATCTTCTTCTGCAATTTCTATCTCGCCTGGCGACTTGCCAGACACTCTTACATCCTGGACGCCTTCCGTCTGGCCTGGCAAAAGCTGGCGGCAAAGCAGCGTACCCAACTGCAGGGAACAGGAATCATTCTGTGGAGCGCTCACTCGCTGCTTGACCAGGAAAGATTGCGGCGGGAAAAGTTGAATCTGCGCTCGCCGATCAGCCAATCACCCAAAGAGCTTGAGAATGAATTCGACCGCTGCATCGGGCAGGCTTTTAAAGCCACGAAGAACGCAAAGCCCCTGAAGGTGGTCGTCTATCCGGCGAACGCGCTCAATTATTCGCTTCTTCATAATGACCGCAGCCCGTTTGAAATGTTCGTCATCAGGAAAGAAGATCTGCTGGGCAAGGTGAATGATATTTCCATTGAAGTGACACTTCACGGTGGCCAGGAGGCGATGACCTACAAGGCCGTAGAATCCATGGACTATACCTTCTGGCTGGTCCATGAGGATGTCCGGTTCGCTCTTACTTCCGTGCTGGCCCGTTCCGTACGCGAAAGCATGTACACCACCATGTTCGTACGCGTCACGCACGACCGCAAATGCCTATACGAGAAAACGCACCGGATAAAGCTCCTGCCCGTTGATCATTGGCAGGATGATAATACGAACCGGCAGTGGCTGCCCTCATTCGTGCTTTCACGCGACCCGTGCATTGGTCCCATCATTGACAGCGCGCAGAAATATCTGGGATTGCTGGGGGACGATTACAGCGCCGGGTTTGATGGCTATCTGAGCAAGCCAGAAGACGTGGATGACCGTGTCCGCGGAATCTGGTGGGCGCTGAGCCACGATCTTTCCATCGGCTACATTGCGCCGCCGCCGACGTTTGAAAACTCAGCGCAGCGTTTGCGCTCGCCTTCTGAGATTCTGACAGGCCATCGGGCCACTTGCATTGACCTCGCCCTGCTGCTGGCTTCATGCCTGGAATACGTGGATTTGTATCCAGTCATTTTCCTTCTGGAGGGCCACGCTTTTGCCGGCTATTACAGATCAGCCGAGGCATACGAAAAGGTCAGGGATTGGGCAATTGAGGATTCAACCTCGCCTGACGAGCAATGGCTGTTCGGCACAGAGTTTTTTGAACGCCTGGTGCAGTTGGTACAGGAAGGCGATCTGGTACCGCTAGAGACGGTTTGCCTTACAGAAAAAACCGGCTTCTGGGAGGCGGTGGAACAGGGAGCGCTGAACCTGCGCAGCAAAACCTCATTTCAATACATGGTGGACATTAAGTCGGCGCGTGAATCCAACGTGACGCCGCTTCCGCTCTGAGGAGTTAAACTTTTCATGCTCGATTCGATACCAGATCAGCTACCGGCCTATTCATCCCACGTAGAGTTTTCCGCGGCTATTGATGAGGCTTTTTCCGGGCTGGAAATGGCGCCGCTCCAGCAAGACCTGCCACGGGAAAAATCCATCTCTGAACTCAGACGCAAGCGCGGTGGCATTATCCGTGATGACATCGGCCTGCTCACGCTGGTGGACGAAGATGGATTTCTGCATTGGGAGGAAGCAGCCGGAATATTACCTGTCCGGGTGAAAGGCAGAAGAGGCATCTGGGGCGCGAACAAAAAAGTGGTGAAGCAAGTGAAGGTGCAGAAGCTTGGCTTCTCAGAAGTGGCAAGGTTTCTGGAAACGTTTGACCACAAGCTCACACCGTATTGGGGATTGCGTCGCTGGAACGGAACAACATTGCAAGAGACGGAAAGGCCTTCCGGCGAGCGTCCCATTCTGTTGTTCATCCACGGAACATTCAGCAAGACGGAAGCAATCTTTGAACAGCTTTTGAAAGAACAGCATGGCAGAGATTTTCTGCGCAGGATGGAACGGAAATACGAAATCCTCGCGTTTGATCATCCCACACTTTCGGTAAGTCCCATGATCAACGCGCTGGATCTGGGACGCATTCTGGGAAACTATCCCAAGCCAATTGATGTTATCTGCCATAGTCGCGGGGGTCTGGTAACTCGCTGGTGGCTGGAGACGTTTGATTCCGGCACGCATGGCAGGCGTCGCGCCGTTCTGGTTGGTGCGCCGCTCGATGGGACCAGCCTGGCCGCTCCGGATAAGCTTAGACACGGCATTGACCTGCTGACGAACCTTGGGCATCTGCTGGGAGAAGGCATGTCTTTGATCCCATTTCTCACTGTGGCCGGCGGTCTGCTGAAGATCGTGTCTTCATTCGGATCACTCATGGCACATACTCCGGCGGTGGATGCGGCCGTGGCTGCCGTTCCGGGCCTCGCCGCCATGTCACGAATCGGCAACAACTTTGAGCTACAGAGATTAAATACCACAATTCCGGGAACAGCCGACCCTGAGTATTTTGCGATTGCCAGTAACTTTGCGCCCACCGGGCAGGGCTGGCGATTCTGGCGTAACTTTGCCAAATGTAAGGACCAACTCTCGCATATCGCGACGGACCGCCTGATCTTCCACGCCGATAGTGACCTGGTGGTGGATACGGAATCCATGTTCCGGCTGGCGGGCAGCGTGATCATTCCTGATCAGCCGGAGCGCGTGTGGCGATTCCGTGACAGCCAGACCGTCCACCATACAAATTATTTTCTGCAAGCTGAGACGCTGAAATTTATTGAGAAGACGTTGGCGTGAAATCTTAAATTCATAATTTACTTCAGCTTCTTGACCGCCCTCATCCACGCCTCATCGAAGTCATTTGGCTTGGGGTGCCTTTTTTCGGTCGCGTCGGGGTATGCAGTCGTTGCCGCGCCTTCGGCGCTCTCAAGACCGGCAAGCCGAAACGTCGCGTACTCGCCCCCGCCCTTACGCCATCGCCGGTCTCTTCACATGCCAGTCGGTTTCTTTCTGATAAGCACCGGCCAGTGACAACACCGAGCCTTCTGTGCCGCTGGCGCCGCTGATCTGCAGGCCGATCGGCAGGCCTGATTTGGTAAATCCGCAAGGCACGGAAATGCTGGGCAATCCGTAAATATTAAAAGGACGCGTATTGCGCAGCATGATGAGTTCTTTGGGTCGAAGCTCGTTCGGTGACTTGGCCAGCTCGGCAAACGTAGGCGGAGGCAGGGGCGTTGTAGGCGTGATGATCAGGTCCACGCGGTTAAACAGTTTGGCAATCTCGCGGCGCTGGGTGAGCAGTTCGCGATAGCGGTGTATGTAGTCGGCGGCGCTTACGTCAGAGCCGCTGCGGATGCGCTTCAGCGTTTCCGGATCGTAGTCTTTTTCGTGTTCAGCCATGTAGGCCTGGTGATAGGCAAAAGGTTCGCAGCGCAGGACTGTGCGGTCAACGTCAGTGGAGAGGCTGATGTCGCTCACCGAGGTCACCAGCTTCTTGATCAACGCAACGGCCGATTCGATGGCATTCACAATTTCAGCATCAACATCCTGAAAGAATTCTTTGGCCAGGCCGATGCGCAGGCTGGTGGTGGGCTCGCGCATCGCGGAAGGATAATAGACGGGCGGAAATTTCTGACAGTTAATATCTTTTGCATCGTAATGTGCGATGGCCTGCAGCATCAACGCGCAATCGGCCACGGTGCGGGCCATCGGGCCAACATGATCCAGCGACCATGAAAGGGGAATCACGCCGCGCGCGCTGACCAGTCCGAAAGATGGTTTGAGACCGGTGATTCCACAATAGGCGGCGGGCAGCCGGATGGATCCAGCGGTGTCTGTGCCGATGGCGCCGTAACAGAGTCCAGCAGCCACGGCGGCTGCTGATCCGGATGACGAGCCTCCGGTGATGTGCTCAAGGTTCCACGGATTTTTTGCGGGACCAAAATGGCCGATTACGCCGCTGCCGCCATACGCAAATTCATGCAGGTTCAGCTTGCCCAGCAGCACGGCCCCGGCAGAGCGCAAGCGGCGCACCACTTCCGCGTCTTCCTTAGTTACATTATTCGCGAGCACTTTGCTGGCTGCCGTGGTTTTTACGCCGGCGGTTTCGACCAGATCTTTCACTGCCAGCGGCATGCCATGCAGGGGACCCTTCCATTCGCCGCGCTTGATCTCGGCTTCAGCTTTGCGCGCCTCTTCCAGCGCCGCGTCCGGCGTGACGGTGATAAAAGCATTCACCTGCGGATTGAGGCGCTCAATGCGGTCAAGGCATGCCTGCGTCAGGTCCACGGGCGACGCCTCTTTGGTCTGCACAGCCTGGCTAGCCTGGGCCAGATCAGGGTACGGAAGCTGCTGATGAGAAGTGCTTGCAGGAGATGGCATGATGAGTGAGAGAATATCACTGCCGGGCGGCCCTGTCTGGTGTGCACTGATCTTTAGTTTGATTGGTAGCTTGATTGGAGAAACCTTGGCGACCACCACTCACCCCGTTACACCGAGATTCAGAAGCAAACTGGCCATTGCGGCCCTGCTGCTGCTTAGCGCGATTGTGCTGTTCGCCGGATCGTTTTATCTTTTCCCTGGCTTTTACTTTACCCAGATACAACGCTATCGCACGTGGCGCATGGGATTGCAGAGCCAGTCGGTGATGCTGAACGGATATCCCATTCACTATCTGGTTGCAGGCGAAGGCAAGCCGATTGTCCTGATTCATGGGCTGGCCGGTCATGCTGAAGACTGGCTGCCGATCACCCCTGAACTTACGCATAAAGGCTACAAAGTCTATGCGCTGGATCTGCTCGGGTTTGGGCGATCAGCCAAGCCTGACGTTGATTACTCCGTGGCGCTGGAAACCAGTATTGTGCGCCAGTTTGTGGACAGCCAGAAACTTCAGCAGCCAGATGTTGCCGGATGGTCCATGGGTGGATGGATCGGCTTGAAGTTTGCCGCCGAGAATCCCGATCGCGTGCACCGGCTGGTGTTGATTGATTCGGCAGGCCTGACATTTGACGCGGTGAATGCCGGGGCCTTGCGTCCAAAGAACGAGGTCGAGCTCGCGCATCTGATGGAGGTGCTCTCGCCGCATCCGCGGCCGATTCCCAGTTTTTATGCCAGGGACCTGCTGCGTAAATTTGCCGACGAAGATTGGATTACCGACCGGGCACTTAAATCAATGCGCACCGGAAAAGATCTGATGGATAGGAAGATGGATACTGTGAAGATGCCGGTGCTGATCGTGTGGGGCGACCAGGATGTGCTCACGCCGCTCACCATTGGTGAGCAGATGCACGCCGCGATGCCGCAATCCGTGTTACAGGTGGTTCATGGCTGCGGACATATGGCTCCGGTGGAGTGCAGCCCGAGGGTTTCTGCGGCCATGGTGCAGTTTTTGGAAGCGAATCCGCCATTGCTGCCGGCAAGGAAAGAGTTGGTGGAGCGGTAAATAGGGCAATCGGGTGATTTGTGATTTGTGATTTGTGATTTGTGATTTGTGATTTGAGATCGGTATTCACGACGAGGAATTGGTTGTGCGATGGTTTGTCTTCACGGTTGAATTTTAAAAACAATCGTCATCCCGACGTCCGTTAAACGAAACGCGCGCAGTCTTCAGCGCGTGAGTAGGACGGAGGGACCTTGTGCTTGGCCGTGAGAAAAACAAACACAAGGTCCCTCAGGTCGGCTAGCGAGCTGAAAAAAACGCTCGCTTCGCAGCGACCCTCGGGATGACGTGACTAGTTTTGTTTCGCAGCTATTTGATCGAAGTCCGCGCGTGAATGTAGGCTTCGATCACTTTGTCCAACGATCCCTGGGCGTGAAGCACATATTCCACCGCATCGCGGGCAGCGCCCTGGCCGCCACGCGACGGCGTCTCCCAATGCGCCATGGCCTTTACCTGCGGACGCGCGTTGGCCACGGCAATCGCCAGCCCGCAACGGCGCATGATGGGAAGGTCAATCACGTCGTCGCCCACGTAGGCGACCTGCTCTTCTTTCAGGCCGCTCTGGGCAAGGATGTTGTCCAGGACCTCTGACTTGTTGTCGGCGCCTTGAAAAAGGAAATCGATCTTCAGATCACGGGCGCGCAGTGCCACGGTTTCAGAAATGCGCTTGGTCACCATTCCCGTTTTAATTCCGCCCAGCCGAGCCAGAGAGATGGCTGTGCCGTCATGGGCATTGAAGCCCTTGGCCTCAACCATCTCATGGCTGACAATGCCGAATCCCGGCGCGTCTCCGTGTTGCTGGCGATGCGTGTCCGTGGTCCGCGGGCCGGATGCGGGAGCAGGGAAGAACCATATGCTGCCGTCCGTGAGGACGCCGTCAACGTCAAATAGAATCAATTTAATCTTGCGGGCATTCTCGAGTGGATCAGACATTCGCGGTCCTTGAAAAAGGTATTTGGTTATTGGTATTTGGCTGTTGGTAATGGTCAATGGTGATTGGTGGTTTGTGATTGGTTTTTCGGGTTTAAGGCACTTACTAATGACCAACTACCAAGAACCAATTACCTCAGCCCCGGAGACCGGGTGCCAATCCATACAAGCCAGCAGCCAGCGGCACCTAAGCTCGCAGCCGCCTTTAAACCATTTGCGTTCCCCACAGATCATGCAGATGGATGATGCCTTCCACCTGGCCGTCGGCCAGTGTTACTACTAGCGAGGTTATCTTTTTCTCTTCCATGATGTGCAGGGCGGTCATGGCAAATTCGTCGGGCGCGATGGTCTTGGGTTTGGTCACCATGCAATCGCCGGCGGTGAGGCTGAGAATGTCCTGGCGATATTGTAGAAGGCGGCGCAGATCGCCGTCACTGATCACGCCGGCGAGTTTGCCATCGTCCACAACCGTGGTGATGCCCAGGCCTTTGCGTGACATTTCATAGATCACGTCATGCATCTTGGTAGCGCGCTCAACGCGCGGGATGGCGTCACCGGAGTGCATGAGTTGAGAGACGCGTGCCAGCTTCTTGCCCAGCTTGCCGCCGGGATGAAGGTTGGCGAAGTCTTCTTCCTTGAACCCGCGCTTATCGGCCAGCGCGAGAGCCAGCGCGTCGCCCAGGGCGAGCATGGCCGTGGTGGACGCCGTGGGGGCAAGCCCCATGGAGCATGCTTCCTTGTCAATGGAGCAGTCGAGGGCAATCTCCGCGGCCTGGGCCAGAGTGGACCGCTTGCCTGGAATTGGCGGGTAGAGCTTGTCACCGGTTATGGTGACCAGCTTCACGCCGGTGCGGCGGATGGTGGCCAGCAGTTGCAGAATTTCTTCCGTCTCGCCGCTGTAGGAAAGCGCCAGCACCACGTCACCTTTCACGACCATACCGAGATCGCCGTGAATGGCTTCCGCTGGATGGAGGTAGAGCGCGGGCGTTCCGGTGGAGCTGAGCGTGGCGGCGATTTTGCGGGCGATGATTCCGCTCTTGCCCATGCCGGTGACCACGACGCGTCCACTGCATGAATGCAGGCATTCCACGGCGTTTTTAAAGTCCGCGGCCATGGGCCCGGCGATGCGTTCAGCCAGTTCACGCAGAGCTTCGGCTTCAATGCGAACGACGTTAGAACCAATGGAGTGCACTGGAAATAATAGTAGCAGAGCTGTCGCATTGCCATGATTGCCAAAATTGCCAATAGTGCCAAAATTGCTCAGTCGTCGGGATTGAGGAGATTTGTAATTTCAAATTTGAAATGCTTCGCCCCACTGTCATCCTGAAGCGGAGTCGGAGCGCAGAACGATGTCAAAACGCCAGCATTGTCCAAGAGCGCCGAAATTCGCGAGTCCTTGCCTCCTTGTCATGTTGAGCGTAGAGCCGCGCGGGCAGTCGCGGCTCGCAGTCGAAACATCCCGAAGACGTCCGCTGCGCCATGACGATTCAGGGAGTTTTCTCGCGGGGTTTGCCCCGAAAACGAGTTCCTGCGATTGACCAGGGCCAAAAAACCAAGAGCCCAAAAACCAATTACCAATTACCGATCTACACATCAAACACACAATACGGTTTTCCGCCGTTATGCTGCATGAGCAGACTTAGCGCCACGTTGTGTACGGGAACGCCGCCGGTGGTTTTGCCGCTGAGTTTGCCGTGATGGGCGTGACCGTGGAGCGCGAGTTTGGCGCCGTGACGATCAATGACCTCGGCCAGTCGAGAGCTCCCCAGATACGGCCAGATTTCCTGCGGTTCGCCGATCACGGTGTCGCAAATGGGAGCGTAGTGGGTGACGATCACGATCCTTTCCGTCCGGATCATTGACAGTGCTCGCTCCAGCTTCAGTGTCTCATCCAAGGAAGCCTGCACAAACGCCTTGGTTTCCTTTTCACCAAAGGCCGTCAGCAGGCCGCGTCCAAACCCACCAATGAATCCCTTGGCGCCAGCAAAGCCGACTCCATCGCGCTCATAGCTGCTGCCATCCAGCACTTTAATTCCTTCTTCCGTCATCATCTTCATCAGCTCCTGTTCGCAGGAACTTTCATAATCATGGTTACCCAGCACGGCGACGATGGGAATACGCAGGCGCACCAGCGCATTGAGCAGAGAATGCATTTCTTCCGGCTTGCCGTAATTGGTGAGGTCGCCGGCGATGACCAGAACATCGGCTTCGTCACGTACCTGGGCCAGCGGCTCGCGGATGCGATCATAGCTCTGCGGGGAAAAGTGCAGGTCGGCGGTGGCGGCAATTCTCATAGGTTCAAAGCTACTGGCTACTAGTCTCTAGCTACTAGCCAGCAGCTAGCAGCCAGGAATCATGCGGCTTCGTTGGTATCTTTATCGCAATCATCCAGGTTTACCTTCGGGCCTGCGCCGTTGGAGTAGATAGAATCAGCCCGCAGCCGGTATTCCTCCAAGACATTGCGCTTGCCCCACTCAGAAATGTCAATGGCGAACATCTTTTCGTCAATCAGGCTGCCGCGGAAATCAATGGCCTTATTAGGATGCTTCAACTCCATCTTGAAGCGCGAGAGCAGCTCTTCCCATATGTTGGCCGGCACAAAGTGGCAGTATCCGGGATAAATATATTGATAAAGCACCAGGCACCAGAGCAGCATCTGCCAGTGCTCGCCCAAGAGGGACATCAGGCGCTGCCAGTCAAACTGACCGCGTGTACCGTAGATGACGTGGCAGATGTCCGCGCCGTCAAAACGTTCACGTCGCGTCACAAACACTTTTGAAGCGATCAACTCTGCCGGAGCAAGAACGCGAGCAGAAATCCCAAACACCTGGGAACGGTTGGCGCGCCGGATCCATGAATAGTCCACGCGAACCACGGCATTGCTCATGCCGGTGATCAGGTCCACAAAGTATTCGCCGCGGCGGGCTTTGGCCAGCCATATGGGATCCAGCACCTCGGTCTCAAAGCCGTCACGGCTGAGCACTTGCAGCGCGCGTTCCACTTCCTGCGCGGGCATGAACAGGTCAAGGTCCTTGGTGTCACGCCATATTCCGGTGTGCTCATGCAGTGCGAATGCCCCGGAGACAACCACGGGCACACGTTCGCGCTCCATCAGCTCCAGCACTTCACGAAACAGAGCTTCCTGAACTGCTGGAAAGCATGGTGGTTGAGACGAACTCACCGGCAGCGGCTTGTTCTGCTCCAGAGGCATCATGCATTAGATGCGTACAGCCGTTGTATGTTGTTGGAATGTTAGCGGAAAAGATGGCAACCATTGGTGAAGCCCGATCGCTAAAAGGGTAAACAGGTCTGGATTCGATCTTCCTGTTCGTCGGCGCCGATATCCGGCATCTAAAATGGGGTCAAGGCGGAGCAGACGGGCGGGCGGCGTTCATTTATATGGCGACGTCAACATGCAAAGCAGCTGGAGTTCACACGTGGCAAAAACGGAATCCACCATTCAAGTTGAAGGCCGGGAGATAAAGCTATCAAACCTGGAAAAGGTCCTGTATCCCAAAGCCGGATTTACCAAAGGCCAGGTGATTGACTATTACACACGCATTGCGCCTGTGCTATTGCCGCATCTGGCCGACCGCGCGCTCACGCTCAAGCGCTATCCCAACGGCGTGGAAGGCATGCATTTTTACGAGAAGAATTGCCCCGCGTACCGTCCGGAATGGATGAAAACCGTTAAGGTGTGGAGCGAGGGCAACAACAAATTCATGTATTACTGCTCCGTGGCGGACTTGCCGTCACTGGTGTGGCTGGCTAATCTGGCTGACCTGGAGCTGCATACCTCGCTTTCACGGGCAGAGAAGCTGGACCAGCCCACGGTGATTGCCTTCGACCTTGACCCCGGCCCGCCAGCCGACATTGTGCAATGTTGCCGGGTTGGCCTGTGGGTGCGCGATCTGTTTGCCGGCTTGGGACTGGAAGCCTTTCCCAAGACGTCTGGCTCCAAGGGACTGCAAGTCTATGTCCCGCTCAACAGCCCGGTCACCTATGACCAGACCAAGATGTTTGCCAAGACAGTGGCGCGATTGCTGGAGCAGCGCCATCCTGACCTGGTTGTTTCGGATATGAAGAAGGCCCTGCGGACCAATAAAGTGTTCGTGGACTGGAGCCAGAACGACAGTTACAAAACCACGGTGAACGTTTATTCGTTGCGCGCGAAGGACCAGCCGACCGTGTCCACGCCGGTAAGCTGGAAGGAAGTGGAAGCGTGCCTGAAGCAGGGCGACCCTGAGCTGCTGGTGTTGACCCCGGACCAGGCGCTGAAACGCGTGGAGAAAATGGGCGACCTTTTTGAGCCCGTGCTCAAGCTCAAACAGAAGCTGCCGGAATTGGAAACGTTGGGAGAAGAGAAAGAGGCGGAGAGTCCGGCCCTGCCGTCACGCAGGGTTGCGAAGAAAAGCAAAGTTGCCAGGATGATGCCGGCCAAGCCGGCGAAAGTTGTGAAACGTGCGAAGACGGCGCAGAAACGGCGGGGTTAGGAGAATTTCAATATCGCCTGAGCAGATCGCTGCTGGCTCGCCCCCTAAACCACTACGCCTTCCACCACCCACAGAGGAGCATTCGTCGGTATCACCCGGGTAAGTTTCAATCCGGCCTTTTCAAACAGGGTGCGAAATTCCTGCTCGGTGCGTTCGCGTCCGCCGGGGAAGACCATCATTTCCAGATCAATCATCTTTCCCATATGCGGCTCATTGCCCAAAGGCAGCACGCTTTCCACCAGAAGAATGCGCGCATTCGGCTTTCCGGCCAAAGCCTGGCGGCAATTCACCAGAATGGAAATGGCCTTGTCATCATCCCAGTCATGGATAATGTGTTTCATGATGATGGCATCCGCGCCGCTGGGAACAGATGCGAAGAAATCAGCGTGAGCCACATGGCAACGCTCCTTGAGACCCTTGGCCGATACGGCTTTGCGCGTTCCTTCCAACACGGACGGCAAGTCCACCAGCATGCCTTTCATATTCGGATAGCGCGCGAGAATGGCGCACAGCAAGGCGCCGTGTCCACCGGCCACGTCCAGCAGCGTGCCGATACCGGAGAAGTCATACGCTTCCAGCACCGCCGGGACCACCATTTCACTCAGGCAGGTCATGGCATTGTTGAAGCGTTCCTCTTCCACCGGGTCCTGAGGAAAATATTCAAACACCGGCTTGCCGTAAACGTGTTCTATGGTGATGTCGCCAGTTTCCACCGTGTGGGGCAGTTCAGAAAATAGTTTGAGATGTAAAGGATCGGAGAGAAATAGCACGAGTGAGTGGACGGATTCAGGAACATCTGTGCGTAGCGTGGCCGCCGGCGGCGTGAGCGCGAACTTTCTGTCCGCAGCTTCAGAGAAGATTCCCACCATGGCCAGGCCGCGCAGCACACGGTAGAGCCTGTCTTCATGCGTTTTCGTCGCCAACGCCAGATCGTGGACGGACTTGGGTCCATCAGCCAGATGATCGGCAATCCTCAGTTTGGCAGCGATGAAGAGAGAAATGGAAGCCATGAACCCGGTGCTGATCTGGAGAACATGGTCTGAAGGCGATGGTTGTTTCACGTTGACGGGTTTCCCATGAACGGACTCTTGCCTCACGGGCGCGGTAGAACTCATGGCTGCTCCTGATTGTCGCTGTTTTCCGGTGGGCAATGTGCGCCACAGCTATGGGACGATGACCATGCTACAGCGTTAGCGACCTCTTTACCACTTCAGCAAGCGGATTGTTTGTGCTCTAAAACGCCGGTCGCATGCGCTTCCGACTGCGCTCAGGGTGACAGATCGCGGCAGTCTCTGCCGATTCAGGCGAGTTCTTCAGCCGTTCTCTGCGGGATGAAACAATCCGTCGCGATCCTCTTTATTCGTGCCGTAGCGCGCTGGTTGGATCGATGCGCAGAGCACGTCGCGTTGGCGCCCACGTGGAAATCGCGCCAAGCACGCCGATGGTCAGCAACACGGCGACAAACGCCAGCGCGTCAGCGGACGCGCCAAAGATGATGCTGGTCATGAACCGCGCACCGGCAATCGCCAGGACCAGGCCGATGGCCGATCCCGCGGCCAGCAGCTTGAAGGTGCGGCCGAGTACCAGCTTGATCACGTGTGCTGGTCCGGCGCCGATGGCCACGCGAATGCCAATCTCATGCGTTCTCTGCGCGACGGCATAGGAGACGAGGCCGTAAATTCCAGTGATGGCCAGCATGATGGCAAGAATCCCGAAGGCGCTGAGCGCGATGGCCGAAGCATGTGCCGGGAGAAAAGCAAAGCTCAGCAGATTTCCCAGTGAGCCAACACCGAACAGCGGCAGATCAGGATCGAGCTGGGCGATGGCCTGGCGCATTCTGCTGATCAATTCTTCCTGTGGCAGCGCGGAGCGCACCATCAAAGTGGTGGTGGTGTTGTACTGCTGCAGTGCAGGCAGGAAGATGGCGAGCTTCTGTGATTCCGCCAGGCTCGAATATTTTCCATCTTCGGTTACGCCCACCACTTCAAAGAGCGTGTCGCCTGACCCAATATGAATTCGCTTACCTAAAGGATTGTCCACGCCAAAGACCTTCCGGCCAAAAGCATGGTTCACAATCACAACCCGGGGAGATTTGGAATCGTCATGCAGGTTGAAGTCGCGCCCGGCGAGCAGTTGAATTCCCATGGTCGCAAAAAAGTTGGGCGAGACTTCATACGTGGTGGCTACCCTGGACTCACCAGCGCGAGGCCTGGGATGGTTCTCGGCATAGACCGTGGAGGTGTTCTCATCAATGCTGAGTGGAATGGAGTTGGAATAAGCGGCGGATTTCACGCCGGGAAGGTTCTCCACGGCGGCCAGCGCGCGGCGCTGAAAATCGCGTCCGCGCTCGGCAGAGTAGCCGGCGAGCCCAAGGTCAAAACCGGCAACGGTGACTCCATGCGGCTCAAATCCAAGCGGCACGGTAAGGGTGCGTTGCAATCCACGCAGAGAAAGCAGGCACGCGGAAACCAGCACGAAACAGATGGCGACCTGCAAGACCACCAGCACGTCTCGGAAGGCGATGCGGCGGCCGCGCCATCCATCTTGTTCACCTTTCAAAACGGCGTTGGCGTCAGTTTTTGCCGCATTGTGCGCCGGAGCGAGACCAAAAAGAATTCCGGTGACCACAGAGATCGCGGCGGCAAAAAGAAAGACGCGCCAGTCCGGCGTCACATCAAACTGTACAGGAAAATCAAGCGGCGCCCGCCATGTGCTGAGCAAACGCGCAAGCAGAGCTGCCAGGCCGAGACCGGCAATTCCGCCCAGCAACGCGAGAACCAGAGTTTCGGTCAACGCCTGCCGTTGCACACGCCAGCGAGTGGCACCCACGGAAAGCCTGATGGCGACCTCACGCTGACGGTCTGCACCGCGCGCCGTGAGCATGCTGGCGAGGTTGGCACAGGCGGTTAGAAGAACCAGTCCGGCAAGAAGGAGCACGCCGAAAGAGAAAGCCCGCACCGGCCCGCCGATCACATTGCCCATCAGTCCGGGCTGCGAGAGATTGAATCGCATCCCTTCATTGACTGCCGGATTCTTCAAAGCCAGGCTGTGCGCGATGGTGTTGAGGTTGGCCGTTGCTTGCGCCGCGGTGACTCCGGGCTTCAGCCGTCCGATCACCCAGGTGTTGAAACTGCCAGCATTGTCCAGCCAGCCGTTGCCGGGCTCAATCTGAGCCTGCATCATCATAGGTACCCAGACTTCAGGCCAGTAGAAAACTTCCGTGCCGTGAAAATCACGCGGAGCCACGCCAATGATGCTGTATGGCTGGCGATTGATACGGATGGTCTTGCCCAGAACGTCGCGGTGGCCGGCAAAGCGTGATTGCCACGTGGCGTAACTCAACACCGCATAAGGGCTGGCTCCGGGGACCTGGTCATCTTCCTGATGAAAGAAGCGTCCCAGCGCAGGCTGAACGCCCAGAACATCAAAGTAATTGCCGGTGGCCAGGTATCCCCACGTGCGTGCTGCTCCGTCGCGCGAATCCAACTCAAGCTGCACCACACGCGTGCCAAACAGTCCGGAGAAGACCTGGTTCTGGTCACGCAGGTCGCGATAGGTCGGGAATGACTGCCCCAGATGGAACTGGTTGTTCTCCAGGACGCGCAACTGTTCGGAATGATCAACGGGCAGCGGACGCAGGACCAACGCATTCACCACGCTGAACACCAGCGCATTTACGCCGATGCCCAGCGCCAGAGAGATGATGGCTACGAGAGTGAATCCAGGATTTCTCCTGAGAACACGGAGAGAGTAGGCAGCGTCGCGACGAAGATGATCAAGCCATAGCCAGCGGCTGGATTCATAGAACTGTTCCTGCGCCCGGAGAACGTTGCCGAACTCGCGACGGGCTGACGAATCGACGTCAGAAGTGCTGGTAGCAGTGCCGTCAGCGCGAAGCTGGTCCGCTTCCAGCGCGATGTGTGCTTCCACTTCAGCCTGAAAATCAGCGTCTTTGCGGCGGCGTCGCCAGAACATATCTAAACCTCAGATTTCTGTGGCCCCAGAATGCGGCCAATGGCCGCTGCCAGCCGGTGCCACTGATTGGTCTCACGTGTAAGTTGCTGCCGCCCCTGGCGGGTCAATTTGTAAAACCTCGCCTTGCGATTGTTATTGCTCACGCCCCATTCAGCCGCGATCCAGCCCTGCGTCTCAAGACGCTGCAACGCCGGATAAAGCGAACCGTGGTCCACCAGGAGCTCATCTTCTGATTGCAGTTGAATGGTGCGGGCAATGCCCTGACCATGTTGCGGACCGTGCAGCAGTGTGCGCAGGATGAGCAGGTCGAGTGTGCCTTGCAGCAGGGCGATGCGTTCTTTGTCGTTGAGTTTGTCGTCTCGGGTCGGCATTCGACATGAGTATGCGCCGGACTTGGGTAGGATGTCAACAGGAGCAATGTCAAAAAAACGCCGGGAACCCACAATTTCAGAATTGAAATTTCCCGAGTTCCGGTAATTGTGGCAATGCTGGCAATCCCCTAAAGTCCGGCCACAATCCTCTGCAACTCTTTGGCAATATCTTCAGGATCGGCGGTGGTTTCAAAACGTATGGCATCTCCAATGCGGATCTGGATCGATCCCGGACTTGCATAATGTTTCTTCGCCACCTTCAACGGGAACAATCCATCAATGCGTATGGGAATCACAGGAAGATCAAGATGCGTGGCCAGCAATCCGATGCCGCTGCGGAAGGCGCTCATCTCACCGGTCTCTGTGCGGCGTCCTTCGGGGAAGATCACCACGTTGTAGCCCTGGTCGGCCATTTCACCGGCGAACTTGAAGCTCTCACGATAGCGCGCCTTCTGCGGCAGTGAGAAAACGTTGAACAGCGCGGCGATCAACACATAGTCGAGTTGATCAAACCATCGCCGCCACAACGGCAGGTCATGTGGCGGATGACGCATGCTGCGCAGCATCTCGCCCTGCATGGCCACGGCGACCCGTCGGCGCATGCGGAAGGGAAGCGCGGCCAAAATGTATCCGATATCAATGTGCGTGACGTGATTGCTTACGATCAGGGCGGTCTCGTGCAGGTCGTTGAGGCGCTCACGGCCGATCACCCGAGGTCTCCCCATAATAAGAATGTAGGGCAGCGTGACCAGGTGATAGACCAGCGTACGGATCCATGTGATGGGCCAGCGCTGCGCCCAGCGTGAATAGGGATAGTCTTTTTCTTTCTCTCTGGGGGCCTGTGGTGGTTCTGGGGATCCTTCTTCCACCTGTCGCGGCACGGATTTCTTCAACAGCTTTTCCAGTTCGCCGACCGTGGTGACCTGGGAGAAATCACGATCGCTGAGTTCGACCTGGTAGCGATTTTCCAGCGCCGCCATGAGCTCCACACGTTCCAGCGAGCTGAGATTCAGATCGTCTTCTAAATGAGCATCCGGCAGGTGTGCATTCGGCAGGTGTGCATTCGGAAGATGCGCGCCCGGTTTTAACTGCACGCTACGTCCGGCGACACCGGCGATCAGGTCCTGCAATGTTCCTGAAGATGAAATCGTCTGTGCCATATCGGCAAGAGCGGTGCCGCCAAGCTTGGCCTCCGCTAAGCGGCGGATCATATCCATTTTTGGCTTCTGGGTTGGCGTGCGCGGAAAATCTTCATCCGGCCATTCCAGCCAGCAGCGTATCTTCTGGAAGTCCGCCAGTTGCTCGTTCGCCTTGCTCACCGCAGCATTCGCTGACCCGCCATTGCGCATGAGCAGCGCCGCACAGGCTTCCGCGTTGCCGCCGCGTGCCACGCCAAATACCACACAGTCGCGAATCTCCGGCTGCTGGCGCAGGGCCTGCTCCAGGTCTTCCGGATAGATCTTCAAACCTGCGGGCGTAACAATCACATTCTTGCTGCGGCCTTTGAAGTAGAGATTGCCCTCGGCGTCCATGGCGCCTAGGTCGCCGGTGCGGAACCAGCCTTCTTCGCCCGTGACCGGCTTGAGTTCTTTGCCTTGCCAGTATTGTCTGGCTACGTTGGCGCCGCGCACCAGAATCTCGCCGGTGTCGGGATCAAGCTTCATCTCACGCCCGCCCAGAACTTTGCCAATGGACCTGCCCGCAATCTTGAACGGATGATTCAAGCTCACCAGTGAACTTGTTTCGGTAAGCCCGTAGCCCTGAATCACGCCGTAGCCCAGACGTCGCCAGAATTCTTCGGTAGCCTGATCCAGAGCAGCACCGCCGGAGATGATGGCCCAGAATTTCCATCCCAGATGGGAATGCACTTTACGGAATCGCCACGAGCGTTTGAGAAACTTTTCTTTCTCGGCGAGCTGCCAGTTGTTGCGGATGTCCGCCCCAAGATCGCCCTCCAGCCTGGCCTTCATCGATTCGGCAATGCGGGGCACCGCGACCAGCACGGACATACGTTCACGCCTGATGGTGTCAATCACGTCACTGGGTTTGAAGCTGCCTTGAAAGAACACGGTCCCGGCAATCACCGGAGGAATGAACATGCCCATGGTCTGACCGAACACATGGCTGAGCGGCAGCATATGCAGAAAGCGTATGGGATGGAAGATGCGCTCGTACTTGCGATACTTCGGTATCTCGCGCTCAATTGGATCAACGCTGGTAAGAATGTTGCCGTGCGTGAGAACGACGCCCCGGGGATCAGCCGTGGTGCCGGAGGTGAAGATGATCTGCGCCGGATCATCACGGGTGATCTCCACTGGGGCGTACGGGCCGCAGTCGTCGTTAATCGAGTCATGAAGACCTTCGAGTTCAATCCACGGAATGCCTTTGGCATGTTCAGCCAGCGACGCTGAGCCGACGTAGAGTTTGGCATCCACATCGGAGGCGACGCGCTGGGCGAATCCGGGCGCGGCGATCTTGTCCATGGGGACGGCTACGGCCCCGCGCAGCATGCAGCCGAAAAATGCCGCCACCCACTCGGCGGAGTTCTCACCCCACAACATCACGCGATCGCCCTTGCCGATTTTGCGACGCTCGAGTTCGCGCGCAAAACAGCATGCCAGCCTGCCTACCTGCTTATATGTCCAACGATGCGTGCGGAAGCCTCGCCGATATACAAAGGCGATCTCGTCGCCCAGCGACAGATGAAGCTGCGCATATCCGGCAAGGGTTTGTGGCATCTCTCTCTAACATACCGAGGGAGAGATGAAGCCGTAAAGCGGCAAACAGCGGCAGGGGAATTGCCAAAAGCGGGTAATTGTCAAAATCGCCGGAATTGAAAAGTATTGGCAGTTATGGCAATTTCGAAGATTTTGGCAATCGCACGTCGCCCGCATCTCTGGTAATTCTTCCTCGCCGGGTGCTAAATTCTTCCGCATGAAAAAGATCTTCTTCAGCCCACTCTTGATCGTGCTAACGGCAACGCTCACGTTCGCACAGGCGGCTCCCCGGGCGGATGCACAAGCGTCCACTGCAAAGCCGTCAGCTCCGCAGGCGTCAACTCCACCACAGGTGTCAACACCGCAGGCGTCAACACCGCAGGCTCCTTCGCCACAGACGTCTCCTCCTGCCGCGCCAATGACGACCGCCGCCAAACCTGGTGACGTTGACACGATCGAACACACCATCGCCGCATGCTATGACGTGATTTCCGGCCCGGCGGGCAAGCGCGACTGGGACCGTTTCCGCTCGCTCTTTTACCCCGGCGCCAGGCTCATTCCCAGCGGACGCAATCCGCAAGGCGTCGCCGGCGCTCGCGTGCTCACTCCGGAGGACTACGTCACCCGCGGGCAGAGTGTCTTTGACAAAGAAGGATTTTTTGAGCGCTCCATCGCCAACAAGGTTGAGCAGTGGGACCACATTGCTCATGTCTGGAGCACATATGAGTCCCACCACGCCAAGGAAGACGCCAAACCTTTTGTGCGCGGGATCAACAGCTTTCAGCTATTCAATGACGGGAGCCGTTGGTGGATTCTGACCATCTTCTGGGAGGGAGAGGACAAAGAGCACACTGTGCCGGAACAGTATCTGAAGTAGGCGATATTCGTGTGGCACAGCCGAAATGCGGGCCCCCTTCAAAGCATCGTCATCTCGAACCCCGTCAACGAGGCAGCGTTTTCTTCAGCTGCCGAACCGGGGTCCCCGGCGCGCGCTTCGTGCGCTGGGGTGGAAGTAGGGGTGAGGGACCTTGTGTTTGGGTCAAACGAAGCACAAGGTCCCTCCGTCCTGCTCACGCGCTGAAGATTGCGCGCGTTTTGCTTAACGGACGTCGGGATGACGATGATTTGTGGATGAGGAAACTGTGACGAAGGCCACGACGGGCCATCACAGAACGCTAAACTTCTATAACATTTAGTACATGAAGAAAGGCCCGGCTAAAGCCGGGCCCCTTTTCAAAGTGGTTACAACTCTTACTTCTTGCCCACCACCAGCAGCGTGAATGTTCCCGGCTTCATCGTGCGTCGCGGACGCTCACCTTCCTTGGCCGGCGGCGCTTCCTCAAACTCTGCGGTCACCAGCAGGGCATCATGCGTGTCAGTGTTCAGGGCCATGGTGCGCGCGCCACGTTGCGTGGGAACGTTTTCCACCACGGAGTACTTGTCGGCTGAATCTTCATGCGCCACGGTGAGCGTGCCGTCGCCATTGGAGCTGAAGGGAAGCTGTTGATCGGGATCAAAAGCATTAGCATCCACGCCCTGGCCGATCGGAATCGTGGTGACCACCTTGCCGGTATCGGCATTCACCACGGCCATGACTTTATTGCCGCAGCCGGCAAACAGCCGGCGGTTCTTCACGTCCATTGCCAGGCCGGAAGGTTCGTCACACCCGGTGAGCGGCCAGCTCTTGATCACCGCTGCCTTCTTCGCATCAATGCTGGTGATTTCATTCTTGTCTTCAATATTGACGAAGACCACGCCCTTGCCATCGGCCACGGCAAATTCAGGCTTGCCATCCAGCGGAATGTTGCCGACGACCGTACCCTTGGCCGCGTCAATCACCGTCGCGTTTTTGCTGCGACCGTTGAAGGTGAACACGCGTTGTGAGGCCGGGTCATACAAGATGGCATCGGGATTCTCGCCTTCAATCTTGATGCGTGCGGTCTCTTTAAGCGTTTTGAGATCGAATACGGTCACACTGTTTTCACGACCGTTGCTGGTGAATCCCTTGCCCAGGTCCTGGGCCAACGCGATCCCGTGAACGCCGGGCGTGTTCGCAACGTCGCCCACGACAGCGCCCTTTGCCGGATCCACCACCATCACGTGCGTTCCACGAGAGATGAAAAGGCGCTTGCCGGCGGAGTCATAGGTCAGATAGTCCCAGCCTCCCTCACCGCCCAGTACGTACTTCTGTTTAACTTCATAGTGGGCCGGAGCAAAAGCAGCCGCGGCAAACACAGCGAGAGCGATGAAACCGAGAAGGAGAGAGATTTTTGTGCGCATTGTGAATAGGCCTCTTTGAACGACGAATCATTCTACGCGGAGGGTTTGTAATTGTCATCACGCTCGAATTTCGAATTTAAAATTTGAAGTTTACAATTTCAAATGCTCGCCGGTAACTTCACCCAATCGTCGCATCAGGTACTGCCGTTCCGGCGCGCTCTTTACCAGACGCAATGCTTCGCCATACGCCTCGGCTGCTTCGCGCATCCGTCCTGCGCGACGCAACAAGTCAGCCCGCGCCGCTGGAAGAAGATAGTAGTCACTAAGCTCACGGGTGGCGGCAAAGCCCGCCAGCAGTCGCAGACCAGCTTCGGGACCGTGTGCCATGCCCACCGCTGCTGCATAATTCAGCTCAATCACCGGTGACGGTGAGACGCGCAGCAACGCTGCATACAATCCTGCAATCTGCGGCCAGTCTGTGTCTGTAGCTCGTGGCGCGTGAGCGTGCAATGCGGCGATGGCGGCCTGCAACGCATACGAACTCGCCGGGCCGTTCCGCAGCGCCGACTCGGTCAGCGCCAGCCCTTCACGAATCTCTTCCTGGTCCCAGAGGCTGCGGTCCTGCTCTTCCATGGGAATCAGTTCGTTGTTGGGTCCAGTGCGCGTGGCGCGTCGCGAATCATGGAGCAACATCAGCGCCAGCAGCGCGCGCACGTCCACGGCATCAGGCATGAGGTCGACGAGAAGCCGCGCCAGGCGAATGGCTTCCGCGCACAGTTCGCGACGCACCAGGTTGTCACCGGCACTCGCCGAATATCCTTCATTGAAGATGAGATAGATCACGAGCATCACGGCTTCCAGACGCTCGGGAAGGTCGTGGTGATCGGGCACGCGGAATGAAATGCGTGCCTGGGCAATTTTCTGCTTGGTGCGAACGATGCGTTGCGCCATGGTTGGGACGGGCACTAGAAAAGCGCGCGCAACTTCTTCCGTGGTAAGTCCGCAGAGCGTTCGCAGCGTGAGAGCCACTTGTGACTCCTGCGCCAGCGCGGGATGACAGCAAGTGAAGATCAGGCTCAGGCGATCATCCTGCATGGGTGCTTCCAGCGATTCAACATATTCAGCACCTGCCCCAGCCGCCGCGATCAACTCTTCGTTATCTCGTAATTCGATACGTTGCCGTCGGCGCAGATGGTCGATGGCCTTGTGTCTGGCCGTAGAAATCAACCAGGCGCTGGGATTGGCAGGGACGCCTTGTTGCGGCCATCGCTCAACCGCAATGGTGAAGGCTTCCTGCAGAGATTCTTCCGCCAGGTCAAAGTCGCCCAGCAGACGGATCAAGGTTGAGAGGGCCCGTCCCCACTCCTGGCGATAGATGTTTTCCATTTGCATGCGGCTGGCCTGGTGGCAATCAGTATGCCATCAGGCCCTGGCCACGAGAAAATTTACATTCTATTTGCAACCACAGGCCGCACTTCAATGGACCCATCGCGCACGGATGGAATGCGGGCTGCCAGAGTCAAGGCTTCATCCAGGTCCCTGGCTTCCACCAGAAAATATCCGCCAAGCTGCTCCTTGGTCTCTGCAAACGGGCCGTCCGTGACAGTTTTCTTTCCGTTCCGTACACGAACAGTGCTGGCTGTGGCGATGGGCTGCAATTGATGGCCGCCTTTGTAGCTGCCGGCCTTTTGCATGTCCTGGATCAAATCACCGTATTCCTTGTAAATTTTCTGTTTTTCCGCATCGGTAATGGTTCCCCAGAAGGATTCCTGGCCGTAGATAAGCAAGAGATATTGCATGATGTGTCTCCTCTAAATGAGCTTTTTGCCTGCGAGCGTTCGCTTTTCTGAACGTTCACTGGGTAGTCGAACGGGCGGGGCGGAAATCGACACGACAAAGAAATTTTCTCAAAATATTTTGCAAGACGGGATGCGGCCCACGTTCTTCCGGATATAAGAAGCTCCCGTTTCCTCCAGGAGCGAAAGCAAGTGTGCAAGACCGGTCCTCCCCGCAGGGACGTGGTAAGCTGCCGCGCAAGGCCCCCGACGACCGCGGTAACTTACCACTCCGGACCGTGATACAGCTTTATACCTTTCATCTCCATTCCTAGGTTATGCTGAAACGGCGTCTGCAAAGACGCCGTTTTTGCATGCCGCTATTTCCCACTCTGCTTTGACGCCTTCCACACCGGCAGATAGTCGTAGGTGGGATAGAACTCTGTCCGATAGGCTCCCCACGCGCCATGCTCAATCGCCAGATTCACATCGCGCAGCTTCTCCGCCGGGAAGCGCAAGGTAATCACCTGGCCGATGCCCATCATCACGTACCAGCTCACCACCTCGGTATCCGGCGGCGGAAACTTTTCTTTGAAGCCGGTTTGCTTGAGGTGCTCTTCAATCTCATCCAGCGTTTTGGATTGATCGTGCTTGAGAAAGATCGTCAGCATCATCACTCCTTTGGACGGGGCAGGTTGCGCGGACGCCGTTTGTCCAGAAGAGGTTGGTGCGGACGACGCCGGGTTCTGTGTTCCCGCAGAAAGCGGCAGCAGGAGAATGATGGCGGCTAAAAGTGTTCTGAAGGCGCGCATGGGGAGGTCCTTTCCTGAGTTGAGATGTTAGCGGGGTTGTCAGGATTGATCGAACCGAACAATTTCAAATTTTAAATTTCAAATTTGAAACTTTAAATTTCCCGCAACCTCTCCATGGCCCAGCGCGCATGTTCGGCCACGATTTCATCATCGCCGGCCGCCATTTTTTCCAGCACCGGTAGAAATGCTTTGTTGCGGCTATTGCCCATGGCCACAGCGACATTTCGTTTTACGCCGGAGAACTTTGCCCGCTTTACTGGAGAATGTCGAAAGGTTTGCCGGAAGGCATCCTCATCTATCTCAGCCAGGCGCTGGAGTTCGGGACGGAACAATCCTTCACGGGCTTGGAACTCTGAGAGGGACGTGGCCGGGGCGTTGCCTGACTTGTTGTTCCAGGGACAAACGTCCTGGCATATGTCGCAACCAAAGACGTGTTCGCCCATGTGAGGGCGCAGGTCTTCAGGAATGCTGCCGCGCTTTTCGATGGTGAGATAGGCGATGCACCGGCGCGCGTCCATATTGCCGGGCGCAAGAATGGCGTCCGTGGGGCAGGCATCAATGCATCGCGTGCAACTGCCGCAGCGATCAGGCATGGGAGCATCCGGCGCCAGATCCAGGGACGTAACAATCACGCCCAGAAATAACCACGATCCCATCTGCGGATGAATGATGCAGGTATTTTTTCCGATCCATCCCACGCCGGCATATTTGGCATACGCACGTTCCAGCACCGGACCGGTATCAACATAGCAGCGCGTCTGCGGCACGATTCCGTTCTCTGCGCTGAGCTGATGAATTGCCGCTTCAAGCCGGCGCAGGCGAGGCATGAGCGCGTCATGATAATCGTGTGCGCCCCAGGCGTAACGCGATATCCATCCCCGGGCCGCATCATTGCCCGCCACCTGAGTAGAGTAAGGCTGGTCCGAGTTGTAATTGAGCGCACAGACCACTACCGACCGCGCCCACCCAGCCGAGTTCCGTACCGAAGCGCGTCGCAGATTGCCATGCTCGTCACGCTTCTCCAGATATTTCATGTCGCCGGCATGGCCTGAGGCAATCCAATGCTCGAATTCATCGGCTTCAGGCAAAGCAGCTTCACTTACCGGCGCGATTCCGACCAGATCAAAACCTTCGCCGAGGGCGGCGGATTTCAGTTGATCAGAGACTTGGGTAAGCGTGGTCATGTTAGGTCGATATAACAATGTTAAATGTTTGCAGGGATTGGGGGAGAACGCAGGAATCCCTGGTTGCACCCGGTATGTTGCACACGGTATGAAGAACAACCGCACAGCCGGGGGGCGGCTCTGCCACATGAGTCTTTGCGTGGGTAGATATTTGAAACGTAACAAGCTAATAGCAAGCTTCGTCTCTACGGCGAGAAGGGGGTTTGTTCCCGAAAACATCGGTGCAGGCCGTAGGGATCCCTCGTTGCACTCGGGATGAAGAACGTTGCACTCGGGATGAAGCACATAACGAGGCTGACACCTTCTACTCACCACTAAAGGGATTAAGTACCTAACCCACGCCGTTTTAACCAGATACTTGCGCAAATGCACCTGAGGGTTACAGCCTCTCAGCCCGAAAAGCTCATCTCAATAACTGAGCTGCTGCAAGCAGAGTACGTGCTGCTGCGTCTTGAAGGAGAACCCTGGGCCCTTATGGTATGTAGTTTTTGTGGAACCGACAATCGCGCCGAAAACCACTTTTGTGGCATGTGTGGCGTGCGCCTGGAGAGACGCATGTATGATCGCCGCATCAGTCCCGACGCCGTACAGCTCAAGTGCCCGTCCTGCAACGCGGTGAATGAGGCGGGATACAAGTTTTGTGGACAGTGTGGCGCCCGCATTGATCGTCGCATTAATGAACGGCGCGGCAGCGCGGCCGATGCGCGGGCCACGGCGGGAGCCAACGCATCATTGCCAACGCCGGATGATGTGCGCTGGCGCAAATCGGGTCCAAGCGTCGCTATCTCGAGCGATCGTGAAAGTGACCTTCTCTCGCCTCCGGCCAATCTCAGCCCAGGTATTTTTGTGAGTGATGCTCGCCGAGAAGACCTTCGCCATAATGAAGTGGTCCGCGATGAACTAGCGCGCGAAGAATTACGTCGCGATAAGTCACTGCGCAATGCGCCGTCGCGACCAGCCGGGCGGGAAAACGAGATCGGCGAATCTTCGCTTCATGGCACCGGCTTTAAGCCGGGTGACCGGTCCGTGATCATGGGACCTTCTTTTCTCGGGCTTGGCAATGATTCGGAAACTGAAGGCGAATATCTGCTGGAGGATGAAAGTGGATCCGGCGCGGGCGTGAGAAGATTCATTCTGGTGCTGGTACTGGCGGCGATTATCGGTTTGATCTTCATGCAGTGGCGCTCAAGTCTCAGGGCCAATCCGAAAATGCCTGAGCCAGCTCCCAGTGCCGCGCCTGCTCGTCAGGGCAAGGCGTTGGCGCCGCCGTCGGCCACAGCGCCATCTGGGCAGAACCAGGCGGGGCAGGAACAGTCCGATCCGGGCACGGTCTCCGCCTATTCCAGCAAGACCGGTAACGAGCCGAACGCCTCCATAGACGGTTCCACCACGCCAAAAACCAGCCAGACCGACCCGCTGATCCGTGGGGATGATCCTGGCGTCCTCCCGAATGCTGCGGACAGAAACCCAGCTGAAGCGGCGAACACAAACGACGCATCGTCGAAAACGAACGACGTGGCGAAAACGGATGATCCGGCGAAAGCTGCTGCTGCCGCGTCTAGTGCCGACAAGGCCGATATCTCCAAGCCCGCCGCGGACGATCCTGCAGGCGTGTACCAGACGAGCCCATCTCGTCCCAGCGCGACCCTGTTGCGGGCACAGCAATTCCTTCAGGGACGCGGTGTGCCGCAGAATTGTGAACAGGGACTGATCTACTTGAGAGCGGCGGCGCAGAAAAATGAACCCGCCGCAGCCGTACAGATGGGCGCCCTGTATTCCTCAGGACATTGCGTGAGGCAGGACCGCGTGATGGCTTACCGATGGTTTAACTCAGCCCATGAATTGCAGCCCGCCAACCAGTGGATACAGAAAAGCATGGACCAGCTCTGGGCGCAGATGAATGAACAGGAACGCAGACTGTCAGGCTACTAAATCCCCAGCTTCTTCACTTCTTCGTTGTAATACTTGCGGTAGAGAATGTCCCATTCCTGTGTGCCTTCAGTAATGGTGCGGCGCTGGCTTTCAATCTTCTGGCGGGCGGCCAGATCCAGTTTTTCTTCGTCTTTCAGAAGTTCTTCCAGAATCCGGCGGGCTTCCATGCGGATGGTGTTGGGGTCTTCAATGAATTCCACCTGATCAAGTCCAGTCAGGGCATTGGCCACGGCGTGGGCCAGTTTGTTCACTTTGTCGCGAGAGAGCCTCACAGGACCGCCTTATATTTCTTCACCAGTTCGCCTTTTACCTTCTTGAACATTTCCTGGTAGCTGGCGCCGGCTTTGCGTAACTCGTCGTCATATTGTTCAAGAATAAGGCGGACCTCGTCATTGATCCGGTCTTCAAGCTGAAGTTCCTCCAGCAGGGCGTTATTCAGCGCGTCCGTCACTGAGGCGACGTTATCGGTCTCAATGAACTCTCCAGTAATCAGTTTTTGGGTGACCTGCCGGGCCAAATACCCGACATATTCCTTAGATAAGAGCATGTGTTTGTTGGCGTATCTACCTGAAACAAATAGTCTAGCATACGGATGCGAGCGCGTGGCCAGGGCGCAGGAATTGGCAGAGATGCCACGTCTGCCGGGATTGACGAAGGCGCCCTTTAAATTTTCAAATGCAAAAATTTGAAATGCGAAATTTCCCGACGCGTAAGGCTGCTTCCAGGTTGGAGACTACAAGGCTGATTGGTTAGTTGCGGCCCGTGGTGCTGTGGCTGGCATACTCATACATAAGTTTATTGATCTTTGACGCTGCTGCCTTTATCTGCCGGCAGGTTTCCTGCGTGGTGTGGTTATCAACTTTCAGTCCGAGCAACTCTGCGTTTCCCATGACTATGGCAAGTTGATTGTTGATTAGATGAATAAGATCGTCAGACAAGATGAAGACTCCAATGTCGTAAGCAGAATCGCACGACAACATACATTTATTACGTGAATCTCATTTTTGTTCCATAAACGGAACTTAGATTACAAATGTGACCGCCTTAATCCCGACAGGAAAGCCGCAGACGCGAATGAAGGTGAAGAGACAGGAATGAATGAGACTAGGGATTCATTCCGTGTTTGCTGTTTCCCACTGTCATTGGGAGCGGAGTCGGAGTGGGGGGAACATTCTCGGGTGTCGTAGGGTTCCCACGCTGCGCTCGGGATAAGGAGAACAGCTGTTCGCGTGATTCGCGGCCAATCCGTCCCAAAATCAACCTATTGGTGCCCCACCGGTAGGCGTTACGCTACATCTTGTAGTAGCGAAACAAAAGCGAAAACGCTAGAATGCCTTGCATACCCAAGTCGCCCGCCGATCGGGACCCCACTACCCGTGAAGCTGGCCAAGGAAGGCTTCGATGTCACTGAGAGCAAATACACCGTCGCAATTCCGCGTTCTTATGTTTGAAGAGGCAGCCGCCAACTGGCTGGAGATCAAGAAGCGCCACAACCGCAAGCCACGCACCATTGAGATGTATCAATGGTATATACGCAACCTGAGCAGGAAATTTGCCGGCATGCTGCTGGCGCAGATTCAGAGCAAACACATACAGGAATATCAGCAGAGGAGAAAGCTGTCCGCGGGGCCATCCTGCGTGAACCATGAGATCAACACGCTGGCGCAGATATTGCGCCAGGCCGATCTATGGGATGCGATGGAGAAACAGTATCGTCCGCTGCCGCTGCCTGACTGGACGCCGCCCAAGGTACTGACAGCGGAAGAGGAAGAAAAATTCTTTCGCGTGGCCGCAGGGAATCCGGATTGGAGCGTGGCGTACTGGGCCGTTTCGCTCACGAACAATACGTCCGCGAAAGGGACTGAGCTGCGGCTGTTGCAGATCAAACATCTGAAGCTTGACCAGGAAACGCCCACCATCCATATACCTGATGACATGGTGAAGAACGATCTGGGTGCGCGAGTGGTGCCGCTGAACCATGTGGCGGAAAAACAGATACGCCGGATCCTGAAGCGGGCACATGCCCTGGGTGCGTGGAGTCCGGAGCATTACGTATTTCCGTATCGCAAGAAGAAAAATATTTATGACATGACGCGGCCGGCGTCGCCGAATTTTCTGCGCACGGCGTTTCGGTCAATGCGTCGCGCCACCGGGATGGAATGGCTCCAGCCGCGGAACTTTCGCAATCAGGTAATCACCAAGCTGTTTGAGAAAGGAACACCGCAGGAGACGATTATCTCGATTGCGGGACATCAGTCGCTCAAGATGTCACGGTATTACTCGCTGATAAAAATTTCTGCGAAGGCAGAGGCGCTAAGAGCGATCTGTCCGCAGCCGAGGAATTCAGCATGAGGAGCGGGCAATGAACATTGGCGAAGCGTCCATTCTGAATCTGCTGCTGGCGCAAGCCACGCGCAGCGATCACTACTGCGCGCTGGTGGATGTGAGCGGTGTGTTCGATGCGCAATTTGCGGCAGAGATGGATGCTGACATGGAGAAGCTGCTATGGGTGCGGTGTGGAGGCCAACGGACAAAAGAGTATGAGCACGAGCGCGTGGCCCTGCTTAGTCAGCCGATGAGCCTGGAGCTGATGATGGCCGGGCCGCTGAACATTTCTCTGCAATTGCATGGCGACGTGATCGGCAGCCTGACGGCTTTGACGGAATGTGAAAAGAAGCCAGTGCAGAGCGTGAGTGAACTGGAAGCTATGACGGTTCAGCAAAAGATGGTGGCCCGTGGCGGGGACATGAGGCCTCTCACCGTTGAGCGGATCGATAGTTCGGCGAAGAGCTGGTCGCAAAAGGGAGCTTTAAGTCGTTCGCTCGTACGATCCGGTATGAGCAGAATGGGGCAGGTGAATCGTCTGAATTTGAAGCAAGAGATGAAGCCCATGGAGAAAGCTTTTAAGGCAGCGGACATTCTTCTGCAAAACGGTGGATTCGGATTGATCGCCGTGGATTTGAGCGGTGTGGATGAGCGACTGTTGCGCAAGGTGCCCAAGGCGACATGGTTTCGTTTTTCCCGCGTGGCGGAGAAGACGCAGACCACGCTGGTGTTTCTGGCTTCGTATCCGGCGGCGGGGAATTGCTCTGCCTGGACACTGCGGATGAAAGGGATGCGCGCGATCTGGTCAGGCAGCGTGGACGCGCCGCATACCAACATCCTGGCAGACCTGAGTTTTGCTGCCGAGGTAACACGCTCTCGCCGGCGAGGGAAGACGGAGTTTCCGAAGGTGTTCAAGTCGCCGCCAAAGGTCCCGGTAGCGAGCGTTAAGGAAGAATTGCCAAGAATGCCAAAATTGCCAAAGATCGCCGGCATTGGGTGAACGCCCTCTCGCTTTGTCATCCTGTGAGCGCAGTAGGAGCGCATGCGACGACGGAGAGAGGGACCCCGAGGATGCAAGCAGAGTTCAATGCAGATGCAAGGCATTCTCTCGTGAATGTGTGTGCCTACACCTTTCGTCACGTCGCATGAAATTGTAAGGGCGAGAGCATTGAGGGAATTCCCTGAATCAGCATGGTTGGGTAAGCATCCTCGGGGTTCCTCTCTTCGCCGTCGTTCCGCGCTGCGGAACTCCGACTCGCTCGGAATGACAGGGTGAAAAGCACTTCAAATTTGAAATTTGAAATTCAAAATCGCACGCTTTTCAATTTTGGCAACTATGGCAGTTCCGACGATTCTGGCAATTCCCCAATGTTGTTTGGCTGCATTTACGTTTCTGATTTTTCGGTGCAAGCCGCGCTTCGCTGCGAAGCAGGGATTTGTTTGTCTCTAGAAGCTGTTGGAAACGAGCCTTTTGGTAGGGAGTCTGTTGGTAAAGAGTCTGTTGGCAGAGCGCCTCTTCTTGAAGAGGATTTGGACAACGGCTCTGTTGCCAACGCGTCTTTGATTGAAAACTCTTTTATCAAAGACCAAATCGCCGTGCTGGATGGGCCTGCGAACCAGATGAAGGTGTTCGCCTGCAATGAACCGGCGCGGCGAGGCGGCATTGAGATTGGCATGACCAAGATTCAGGCGGAGGCATTGCCGACAGTGGCGCTGCGCAAGCGCGTGCTCGATCACGAATTTATTGCGCACGCGGCGCTGCTGGCGTGTGCGGGAAAGTTTTCACCGCGTCTGGAGTCAACCTGTCCGGGGACAGTGATCATTGATCTCACCGGCACGGAGCGTCTGTCGGGTACGAAGAAGAAGATCGCGGAGAAGATGCGTGATGCCGCTCAAGAATGCGGATTGAGCGTCAACGTGGCAGTGGCGTCGAATGCGGACACGGCGTTGTACGCAGCGATCGGCAGCGGCATGAAGAGTGTGACTGTCATTAAAAATGGTGAAGAAGCTGAGAGCCTGGGGCATCTGCCGGTCGGCCTGTTTCAACATTTCACTCTTCAAAACACAAATCTTCAAGGCGGGGCTTTTCTACTCGCCAGGCTGCAATCCGCCAATCGTCAAATTGCGAATCTTCAAATTGCGAATCTTCAATCCGCTAATCTTCAATTCGCTAATCTTCAATTCGCAAATATTCAACCCGGCCGCGTTCGATCCGGTGGACGTCAATCTAAAACCAAATCATCCGGCAGGCAACCCGATCCATCCGACATCATGGACGCGCTGAGCAGCTGGGGCATATGCGATTTCAAATTGTTGGCCGCGCTGCCGTCGGTCGCACTAACGCAACGGCTGGGACAGTACGGATTGCACCTGCAGCGGCTGGCGAAAGGTGAAGTACAGCGCGAGCTTGTTCCGTATGTGGAAGCAAGTTCATTTCAGCAAAGCATGGAGCTGGAAGAACCTATTGAGCTGCTGGAACCGCTGGGCTTTGTGCTGGGCAGTTTGCTGGAGAGGGTTTTATTGCAGTTGATCAACCGGTCACTGGCCACGGACCGCATACAGGTTGATCTTGAACTGGAAATTCATTCTGACTGCCAGCTTCAGCTTGCTCGACAACAGTCCGCGCCGCTTGAGCCGCGGTATCAAAGAGTGCTGAAGCTGCCGGTACCTACGCAGGATGCAAAGATCATTTTGAAATTGCTGGAGCTTGATCTGGCAGGGAAGCCTCCGCATGCGCCGGTGAAGAAGGTAAGTGTGGAGGCATTTCCGGCGCGGGTAAAGTTTGGCCAGACAGGATTGTTTCAGCCCGTTGCGCCGGAGCCGGCCAAACTGGAAGTAACGCTGGCCAGGTTGCGCAGCGTAGTCGGCGACAAAGTATTTGGGGATAAAGATGAACAAGGCCGCTCGCTGGTAGGCTTTCCCGTGATTCTGGATTCGAACCGGCCAGATAGCTTTGATGTGCTGGCAACCATGCCTGCGTCGAAGGCAAAAAGGCTGCGGGCTGTGAAGGACCAGTCCTGGGAGAGCAAGTCCGTTGATAGCGAAAGCGTCGATAGAAAACCCAGGGAGAGCAAGTCGATTGTGCCCAGACATGCCATGCGGGTGCTGCGTCCGCCGGCAGAGGTGAAGGTTGGACTACGCAGCCGTGTTCCGGCAACCATTTCTTTCGGCGACGTACGCAGCAAAGTGATGCAGGTATCCGGCCCGTGGCGCACCAGTGGAAGCTGGTGGGACCGGGACCAGGCATGGAATCGCGAAGAGTGGGATGTAGAAGTGCAGTGGGAAGACGGTCACGCAGACTTTATTCAAGCAGGCTTCCGTCAAGCAATCTTCCGCGTGTTTCGTGATGCGGCGTCTGATCGCTGGTACGTGGAGGGTATTTACGCATGACGAAATATGCGGAGCTGCATGCGCGATCGGCCTTCACGTTTCTGGAAGGCGGCTCATTACCGGAGGCGCTGATTGCGGTGGCCGCCGCATCTGATATTCCGGCGATGGCGCTGCTGGATCGCAATGGATTTTACGGCTCGCCGCGCTTTCATATGAGCGCGCGGAAATCGTCTGTGCATGCGCATGTGGGAACGGAGATGGTGGTGGAGGATGAGCTGGGCCTGTCGAATTATCCGCTGCTGTGTGAATCGCAGGCGGGCTATCAGAATCTGTGCCGGCTGCTGACCAAAACAAAGTTGCGTGTGCCGAAGCATACGCCGTCGTCGGCGAAGGTTGAAGAGCTGGCGGAACATGCGCATGGGCTGGTGTGCCTGACGGGGGATGAGCAAGGTCCGATGGCACGGGCGCTGGAGCAGGGAGGAATTGAATCCGCACGCAAACTGCTGCACAAGCTGGTGACGATCTTTGGCCGCGACAATGTGTATGTTGAGTTGCAGCGTCATCTGGAGCGCAAGCAAGAGGTCCGCAATCGTGTGGCGGTGGACCTGGCGCGCGAATTCAAGCTGCCGCTGCTGGCTACGAACGGCGTTTGCTATGCCACCATGGCTGACCGCGAGATACTCGACGTCTTCACCTGCATTCGCAATAAACGTGAGCTGGTGACGGCGGGAAAACTGCTGTGTCGCAATGCAGAGCGGTTCATTCGCACTCCGCAACAGATGGCGCGGTTGTTTTGTGATCTGCCGGAAGCGATTGCCAATACACACGAACTTTCGCAGCGTCTGGATTTTTCGCTGGAGAGATTAGGCTATGAGTTTCCGCGCTATCCCGTCCCCGATGGCGGCAGCCAGATTGAGTTTCTGCGCGCACAGGCGAGAAAGGGCGCCATTGATCGCTACGGGCCGGGAAATGAGAAAGCGCGGCGGCAGATTGAACGCGAGCTTGACCTCATCGAAAAGCTGGAACTCTCCGGGTATTTCCTGATCGTGTGGGACATTGTCCGCTTCTGCCGCGACAACGGAATTCTGGTGCAAGGAAGAGGGTCGGCGGCGAACAGCGCGGTTTGTTACGCGCTGGGTATTACTGCCGTTGATCCGGTGGGAATGGAGTTGCTGTTTGAACGTTTTCTTTCTGAGGAGCGTGGTGAGTGGCCGGACATTGATCTGGACCTACCCAGCGGCGACGAGCGCGAAAAAGCCATTCAATATATTTACAAACGCTATGGTCAACTGGGTGCGGCCATGACGGCGAATGTGTGCACGTATCGCGGACGGATGGCGGCGCGCGAGGTGGGCAAGGTTTTTGGTTTCGACACCGAGACAACGGAGCGCCTCTCGGGGCTGGTAGGTAGCTGGGAATGGCGCGGACCGGAAGACACGTTTGATCAGCACTTCAGCAAAGCGGGATTAGACCTGGCAGAGTGGCGCATCGCCAAGTATCTAGATTTGTGCGTGCGGCTGCAAGACTTGCCACGGCATTTGAGCCAACACTCCGGCGGCATGGTGATCTGCCAGGGATCGCTGGATTCAGTGGTGCCGCTGGAACCCGCGACCATGCCCGGGCGCGTGGTGGTGCAGTGGGACAAGGATGATTGCGCTGACCTGGGCATTATCAAAGTAGACCTGCTGGGGTTGGGGATGATGGCGGTGTTGAAGGATTCAATCGGGCTGATCCGCGATCATTATGATGAAGAAATTGATCTGGCGCATCTTCCAGCGGACTCGCCCGACGTGTATGACGTAATCCGCAAGGCGGATACGATTGGCATGTTTCAGGTGGAGAGCCGCGCGCAAATGGCGTCATTGCCGCGCAACAATCCAGAAAAGTTTTATGACCTGGTCACACAGGTGGCGTTGATTCGTCCGGGACCGATTACGGGGCAGATGACGAGCCCGTATCTAAGGCGGCGGCAAGGAAAAGAGCCGGTGACGTATCCGCATCCGTCGCTGGAGCCGGTGTTGAAACGTACGCTGGGCGTGCCGCTGTTTCAGGAACAACTGCTGCGCATGGCGATGATCTGCGCCAACTTTACCGGCGGTGAAGCGGAAGAGCTGCGGCGCGCGTTGGGACATAAACGCTCTGAGCGGCGGATGAAAGAGATTGAGTCAAAGCTGCGGGCCGGGATGACGCAGAACGGAATCAAGCCGGAAGCGCAGGATGCGATTGTGCAGTTCATCACGTCATTCGCGCTGTATGGATTTCCGGAATCGCATTCCGCCAGCTTTGCGCTGATCGCGTATGCCAGCGCGTTTCTGAAAGTACGCTATCTGGGAGCGTTTACAGCGGCCATCCTGAATAACCAGCCGATGGGATTTTATTCGCCGTCAACGCTGGTGAAAGATGCGCAGCGCCACGGGCTGAAAGTCCGGCCGATTGATGTGACGTGTTCGATGTGGGATTGCACGCTGGAAGAGATATCGCCTGCAGGGGCTAAAGCCCCCAATCAAAAAGAAGCAGTATCGGCCCGACTAAAGTCGTGCCCTGATACTTGTCTTTCTGATGGGGACGCTCTAAAGGCATGCCCTGATTTGAATCTTTCTGATGGGGACGCTGAAACGGCAGGACAGGCGTGTAATGAGAAGAATCTTTCCAATGAGAAGACTCTTTCTGATGAGAAGGTAAAGGGGAAGAATCTTGCCTTGCGTATGGGATTGCGTTATGTCCGAGGATTGCAGCATGGTACCGCCGAGGCCTTGGTGCAGGCGCGTGAGCAACGCGCGTTTTCATCCACGGAGGATCTTACGCGTCGTGTGCCGCAGCTTACGCGCGCGAATCTGGCCATGCTGGCCAGGATCGGGGCGCTGAATTTCATCAGTCGTGAGGCGCAACTGCATCGCCGGGATGCACTGTGGCAGATTGAAAAGGCGGCGCGTAATGTTGGTCCGCTGCTGCGGGATGTCGTGGAGCCTGACGAGGCGTCTCCTTTATATAGGATGAACACGGAAGAGCGTCTGGTGGCTGACTGCCACGGCACGGGCATGACCGTGGGGCCGCATCCGATGACGTATCGCCGGGAAGAGCTGCGGAAGATGGGAATATCGTCGGCAGCGGAATTGCGACGGATTCGTCATGGCAAGTCAGCGGTGGTGGCAGGATGCGTGATCACACGGCAGCGTCCAGGGACGGCAAAGGGGCTGATCTTTATTACTCTGGAAGATGAGACCGGGAACGCAAACGTGATTGTGATGCCTGATCTTTATAGTAAAGACCCAATGGTGGTGCTGCATGAGCGCTATATCAAGGTGCGGGGCAAGGTGCAGAATGTGGATGGAATTGTGCACCTGAAGGCCGAGAAGGTGATGCCGCTGGAGGTGACGTCGGCAGAGACGCGGTCGCATGATTTTCATTGAGGGGAAAAGGCACGACGTCTCGCGTCTCTACGTTGAGATTGTCGAGGACTCGCGGCCACGACCGACAACCTTAATAGTCACGTCATCCCGAAGGGCGTCGGCGACTCGAGCGTTTTCTTCAGCTCGCGAGCAGCCCTGAGGGACCTTGTGTTTTGTGCGCTGGCGAAAAAGTTGAAGCACAAGGTCCCTCACCCCTACTCGGCAGCTAAAGAAAACGCTGCCTCGTTGACGGGGATTCGGGATGACGATGATCTTGGATTTGGCAATATCGCTTGCAATGTGTGGGCATAGTCATTAAACAGCCAAAGCCATGGCATGCCATGTCTCAACGTCAGAAATTGCGATTGAGTTAGTGAGCCAGGTGAGGAGCCAGCTTATTACAAGCTGCAAAAAATTCCTTGTGGACGCCCTCGCCGCACATGATCTGCCCTTTTGAGCAAAGCATGTCAATGGAGTGGTGCGATAGCAAGGTGTTGATGGTTAGCCAGTCCTGGAGACCTTCGTCATCAGAGAAAGTTTTTTCAAAGACAAGATATTCACGCTGATATACCAGGAGCCGTCTACTCGAATCGTACTGACTTACTTGCAATTCATGCATGGAAAGCAGCTTTGGCACGGAGGGGGTGTCCTTAGTGATTTGCGTGACAACGTGCAGAACGTATCGTAGCATGGTTTTTCGTGAAGGCTGCGGTATCAATTCAGCCGGCATCCGCGGTCCGCTTGCAGGTAAATAATCTTCAGCTCAGTACTGCAATATCCTGTACGCTTTACCCGGCGACGTTGCAATCTCCGGCGTAAAATTTCGTTCTTTATATGAAACAAGAAGTTTCCCTGTAACCAGAGTTTTCCCGTAACATAGCTTTCAGAATCCGCCGTTCGCTTCAAAACATTTTGTTCTACTCAACCTTGCACCACCAAAAACCAGGTGATCCCAATTCCAAGCGCAATCTATAAACCACATTCTTTAGTCTTGCTCTTGTCTAAAGTCGGAATACTTATCTGCCTTTTTTCATCTGTCATGGCTGCCGCCAGCGACTGTCCGCGGATAAACGGCGCCTGCTCGCAGGAACAACAATCATCGCCAGCGCAGACGCGGGATACTGGTCCCATTGAATCTTCCGTCCCGTCTTCAGGACAAACATCAGGACAAACATCAGCGCAAACATCAGGCCGGGCGTCGCGCCAGTCGAGTCAATCAGAAGACAAAGAGCAGAAACCGGCGGGCGTCACATTCAAGCGCGCATTCACGAATCTTCCTGGAGACCAGAAAGCAATCTGGACCAGCCCATTTCATCTCCGCGCGACGGAAAGCGCATGGCTGCTGCCGTTGGCGGCAACATCAGGCGTGCTGATTGGCAGCGACCATCACAGCCTGACGCGGGTGCGGAGCAACGCTGACGCCATCACGCTCAGCAACCATATTTCCGACGGTGGCCTGGTTGCCTTCGCTGCATGGCCAGCGGCGATGTATGCGTGGGGAAGCCTGCAAGGGGAAGCGCGTCCGCGGGAAACCGGATTGCTCACCGGTGAAGCGCTGATCAACAGCATCGCCGTGAATGAGGCGTTTAAATTTGCTTTTCAGCGCGAGCGTCCCACGGACGGCGCGGGCGAAGGGCGATTCTTCCAGACGACAACCAATGCTTCGTTTCCATCACTGCATTCGCAGCTTAGTTGGACGGCAGCGTCAGTGATTGCCCATGAGTATCCGAACTCATTTACAGCGTTGCTGGCGTATGGCGCCGCGACTACGGTGAGCATTGCGCGCATTACGGGGCGTCAGCATTTTCCTTCTGACGTGGTGATCGGTGGCGCTATGGGCTGGCTGATTGGGCGGCAGGTCTACAACGCGCATCATGATCCCGATCTTGATGGCGCAACATATGGAAGTTTCGAACGCCAGAAGGGTGTTACAGAAGGCGTGAACCTGGGCTCGCCGTATGTCCCGCTCGATAGCTGGATTTATCCCGCACTGGAACGTCTGGGAGCCATGGGCTACATTCCAACGCAGATGACCGGCCTGCGGCCGTGGACACGCCGTGAAAGGAGTTCAGGCAGGACAGCCAGTCCTACTATTCCGCGCAGATCGATTCCGTGTACACGCGTTACGGCCGCATCTCCGGAACGCCGCTCCGTAACAGCTACCATTTTGGCCAGACCATCTGGAATGATTATGGCCGGCCGTTTGATGAAGGCAACAACCTGATCACGGGCGCCACGGCCAGCGCCACTGCCGGACGCTTCTTCTTTTACACGCAGGGCGAATATCAGCACGCGCCAGGACGCGGGCCGCTTCCGGCGGCGCAGGAAACATTCATCGCGCAGGAAGATCAAAATCCTGTGCAGACGCCAGCCGCGATAAAGCCCATCGATCGTTTCTATCCCATTGATATGTATGCGGGCCTGCAGTTGGGCGAGTACGCGGTTTCCATCGGCAAGCAGAGCCTTTGGCTGGGGCCGACGGAAATGGGAGCGTTGATGGTGAGTAACAACGCCGATCATGGGAGCGTTGATGGTGAGTAACAACGCCGATCCCATGTATTCCGTGCGACTCTCACGTACGGCGCCTCTGCTGCTGCCGGGATTTTTGAAGCTGCTGGGACAAATCCGCGGGGAAGTTGTGTTTGCCAAGCTGTCCGGGCATCAGTTTCCGGCACGGCCATTCTTCAATCTGCAGAAGATCACTTTTCACCCCACGGAAAATCTGGAAGTTGGTTTCACGCGAGCGTCATTGTGGGCGGGAGTTGGTCACCCTTTTACGTTGAGGAGTCTGGGAAGAAACTTTGCATCGGTGACCAGCCCGAACGGCAATGCTTTTCCTGACCGCAATGATCCGGGTGATCGCAAAGCGGGATTTGATTTTTCCTACAAGATTCCTGGTTTACGACACTGGCTGACCCTCTATAGTGACTCGTACTCTGACGATGACCCTTCGCCACTAGCAAATCCGCGCCGGGCGGCGATCAATCCGGGAATCTATCTGACGCATGTTCCAGGCGTAGAGAAGCTCGACCTGCGCGCGGAGGCAACGTCAACGCAACTGCTCACGCAATTCGATCTGGGGCCGGGGTTCCTCTACTGGAATGATCAATATCACGACTCCAATATCAACAAGGGCGTGCTATTTGGGAACCAGACTGGGCGCGACAATCGCGCATACCAGGGATGGAGCACGTATCACTTTTCCGCCGTAACGGATGTGGCCGTGAGCTTTCGACAGGTGAAAGCCAGCATCCGGTCGCTGCCGGGCGGTGGAACCCAGAGCGATGCCAGCGCGCGGTTCCGCTGGCAGGTGCGTCCGAATGTGATGGTGGACACGTTTGTACAGTATGAGAGGTGGTTCATTCCCGTGGTGAAGCCCGGCGCGCAACATGATGTTACGGGGCAGGTGCAGTTAACGTATCGTCCGCATTGGCAAGTGAAGCATGACTGATCATGGGGCTTGATGAACGCAACCACGATTCATACGTAACAGGGCATGGCTTCAACCAGGGCGCAAGCCATTTTTAAAAGACTCTTCCGCGCTGCCGCAGGCTTCCTGGATTAACGGCTTTATCTTGGCGCTCCGCTTCGCTGCGCGCCGGTGGTTTCGGGAAGCCCGTTTTTCGTCACGGCTGTTAACGCACAAGCATAGTTTCAGGCGTGTCGAGTAAAAGTTTATTTCGCGTACACGACTTCCATGTTTTCGCAGGTATTAACCGGTCTGCTAAAATCATTTTCGCGTAAGGGACGCATCCGGTCCGCGGAAAGGGTAGAAGCCCACCTGATGTAAGCGAATTTTAGCGAACCTTCTTTCGGCCCGGCCTGCGGACAACGGGCGCTAACATGAAAGGAGGTCGCACAATGCCGACCGACTCGCCCGACCTGCCCGAAATTCCGCGCACACTCCCTGACCGGCCTAACCTTCGCCATCTCAAAGACCAGGCCAAAGACCTCCATAAGAACGGCGGCGCAGAATCGCTGACCAACGCGCAATTCAAGATCGCGCGAATGTATGGATTCGCAAGCTGGCAAAAGCTGCGCGACCACGTTGAGTCGCTCGAAGAGATTGGCCAGCTCAAGCAGGCGATTGATACGAATGATCTGGAACGCGTGCAGGCGCTCATGACGCGCAATCCGGCGCTGCATCGTGCGCCCATTGGGTACAACAAGAATGGCCCACTCACATGGGTGGCTGAATGTCGCATTCCATGGGAGCCGCCGAGCGCAGTGAGGCTGGCGATGGCGAAATGGATGATTGACCACGGCAGTGACATACATCAGGGCGGCGATGGGCCGTTGATGCGCGCGGCGCTGTTTGGTCATCGCATTCCGATGATGGAGCTTCTGCTGGAATATGGCGCGGACGTGAACGCGGAGTGGAATGGCTATTACCCAATCATATTTGCGCCGTGTGAGACGTTGGAGCCGGAAAGTCTGCGCTGGCTGCTTGCTCAAGGAGCAAAACCCAATGTTGCCCGGGAAGGGCGCAAGTATCCCGGGACGGCGCTTGACCAGGTAATTGCCGGGTACGGGCGTTCAGTGAATCTGGGTGAGTGCATGGATATCGTTATCAACGCTGGTGGGACGACGAAGTACAACTTTGCTCCGCTGATTGACCTGCTGCGCGGTCGGATTGATCTTCTATCGGCGGACATGGATGCTGATCCGGGGTTGGTCCAGCGCAGGTTTGCTGAATTCGACTTCGGCGTTACCGGCGCGCGCAGACTCACGTTGCATGGGGCAACGCTTCTACACGTGGCGGCGGAGTACGGCAACGTGGAAGCCGCCGCACTCCTTATGGACCGGGGAGCAGATGTGAATGCGCGGGCGACGGTGGATGAAGGTGTTGGTGGGCAGACAGCAGTGTTTCATTCGGTGACGCAATATGGTGATTGGGGATTGGCGGTTACAGAGCTGTTGCTGGATCGTGGCGCGGACCTTTCGGTGCGAGTGAAACTGCCCGGACATTATGAGAGGCCGGGTGAGGTGGTGGAGTGCAATCCGGTTGAATATGCGGAGATGTTTCCGGGTGGGGAGGGGAAGACGTTGGCATTGGTGCGAGGGTGGAGGCGGTGAGGAACGTTTCCACCCCAGCGCACGAAGCGCGCGCTGGGCCCCCGGTTCACGCGCTGAAGAAAGCGCGCGTTTCGCTTAACGGACGTCGGGATGACGTGACTATTTTTTGTCTGGAGAGAACTCCCTGAAGCGGCATGGGTGTGATCGGCTATTGTAATGTGTCTTCAGCCGTCCCTGGCGGGACTTGGTTTGTTTCTTTCCTTTCCCGGCACTTGCTTCGCGGCGTGCCGGGCTATTTTCATTCGCGCCTTTCGGCGCTCTGTGCATGGGCAGCCCTGGGAATTATTTGAGCCTGCGATGTTTGGAGACGTAGCAAAGCTATGTCTCTACGCGGAAAGTCGTTTTGCTCCTGAGGGGCACGGCTATGCCGTCATGTTCATTGAAGTTTCAACCCGCGAAAGCGGGTGAGGTGCTCAGGATGACAAAAGGGGAAGAGGGATTTAACGCAGGCATAAATGCCTGCTCCACCCAGTCGCGTAGGGATCCCTCGTTGCACTCGGGATAAAAGCACTGCTCAAAACGCAAAAAGGCGAGTCCGGGAAGGAGCTACTTCACGAACTCGCCTGATTGCCGAGTAGAACAGCCGACCGTTACCCGTTGGCCGCCCTTCTCGTTTCGCGGGACGCGAACCCGTTGATAACCCTGACTACCGGCCGGCTGGCGGGCTGAATCACCTGCGCGCCGAAGCGCTCCATCTCTTCCAGTTGCGGGCTGAATTGCAGAAGAAGCAGATTGGCCCCGGCGTCTTCGAACTCAGCAATGCGTTCACTGACCTGTTCCGGTGTGCCTACCAGGCCGGAACGAAGTCCGCGGTTGGAGACTGAGTAGTCTTCCAGCGAGACGCGCTGTTCAAGTTGCGTATTGGCGAGCCACTGCTGGTAATTGCCATAGCCAGCGGCGTTCTGCTTCACGTCAGTAATGCGGGCCAGTTCTTTCTGCGCCTCGGCTTCTGAATCGCGCACCACGGCATAGGCAGCCACGCCGAACTGCATGGGCGGGAGGCCAAAGCGTTCGCGGCGTTCAGAGAGATCGGCGATTTTGGCGCGAATACGTTCCGGCGGATCACCGTGCATGACGTAAGCGTCACACTTTTGTGCGATGAGGTTCTTCGCCGCTTCCGATTCGCCGCCCGCATAGATCACCGGCCGCGGACGCGATACCGGCTTGGGCTGAAGGATGAGGTCGTCCACACGGTAGTACTTGCCGTGATAGGTGACGTGGTCCTGCTTCCATGCCTGATCGACGACGTCAAGCCACTCAGAAGTTCGGGCGTAACGATCATCATGCTGATCGAATTGCACGCCGTATTTCTTCGCTTCTTCGGCCCACCATGAGGAGACGACATTCAGTGAGACGCGGCCATTGCTGATGTGGTCAATATTGGCGGCCTGCTTGGCCAGCAGCGCCGGATTATGAAACGTGGGCCGTACAGCCACCATCAATTCGAGTCGATGAGTAACGGCGGCGAGAGCTGCAGCCGTGGACCACGCGTCGAGCGACGGAGCCTCGGGACCTTTGATGTCATTCAGGTTTAGCTCAGCGATGAGTGTGAGATCGAAACCAATCTCTTCACTGCGACGAGCCAGACGGCTGATGTACGGCCATGTAGCCTGCATGTCTTCATCGGCAACATTGCGCAGCCATCCGCCGAAAACGGGAAGCCAGTAACCGTATCGCATTACGCGGCCTCCCGTTCCAGGTAGTCAACGAGCCGGACAAAGGGATCGAAGCCGATGACTTTGGGACCGTCGGCCACGAAGTTGGAGAGAGCGTTGATGTCATAGAAGTAGAGCTGACCATCACGATCGTCTGTGATGTACTCCACGCCACCAACTTCAATTTGCGCCGCCTGCATGATGCGCTCGACGTTGTGAATGACATCGTCGGGCGGCGTGTAGCCTTCCACACGAAGGCCGGTCTTGGGGGCGTCCAGGGGGCATGCGGCACGCTGAAGGTCCTGGCCGCCAGTGGTCTTGCATATGTCGGCGGGGCAGAGGTCAAAGGTCTCGCCGGTGAGATGGACCTTGATGCCGTATAGGAATTTGCAGCCGACCACTTCAACGCGGACTATGTGACCATCGCGAGCAGGGATAAATTCCTGCACAAGTGCGGTGTTGTCGAGTCCAAGGTCGATATCACCATTGTCGGCTTCGACTGCGGCTTTAAGCTGGTCAAGGTTGTCAAACTTCTTGACGCCGGCGCCGCTGCCACCGATGTTCGGCTTGATCACGATGGGGAAGCGGAGACCGTCGGCGGCGGCGACCGCGTCGGCCGGGCTGTTGATGACGCGCGACTTGGGATAAGGCAGACCAAGCGATTCAAGCAGCGAAAGCTGGAGAGCTTTTGAGGTCTCAAAGCGGAAGGCCTTTTGTCCGTTGACCACGCGCTTGCCGTTCTGCTCCAGATGGGCGAGGTAGTACTGGGTGTAAAAGATGCCCTGGCCGTGGCCGCGACGGTAGGCGGACGGGCTCATGCGATTGAAGACCAGAGAATAATTGCCGTCGCCATTCAGGTGCGCCGGGTCAAAGTGGTGCTGGGCCGCGTTGACCTGGACGTAGGGAGTCTTACGCCGGTCGAGCTCGGCGAAGAGTGGCTTGAACCAATGCGGATGCTCGTAATAGATGGCGATTGGCTGCTTCGGTTGTGACATGCTGTCCTCTCTTGCGAGGGGTCAGCCCAGAAGAGCAGCCAAAATGAAAAGGCCGCTCATTGTGAGCGGCCCCGGAATCTCAAACTTGTTGAAACCTAAGAAAGAGTGCGTTGCACCGGCCGCTCGCTTTTACACATACACATACAACAACACATGCACATGGCCATGTTGTGGGCGGAAGCGGGATTAATGCGGTCTTGGTGCATTTAAGATAAATACTCTATAGGAGGCGGTGGCCAGGCGTCAACGAGAATCCGGAGTGCCGTCGGCAAAGAGCCAATTCTATTTTCCGATCGCACACCGACATGTGGGCATCAATTGACCCTCAGAAAATAGCGAAATTTAGAAGATGCCAAGTTTTCGGTTTTTGGAACAAAAAACTAAAGTGCGCTCGCGCCCACCCAAGCTGGATTAAGAGTCACACTACCACCCAAAAATTCCGGCCCTCAGAATCGTCCCTTCCCCTTTAAGAAGTCCCGGAATTGCAATGCAGTTAGATCAGGAATTAATTCGCAATCAGTCCCGTAACAGGGAAAGGGAGTTCCATGACTGTTCGCGCAAAACTACGCACGTTTACGTGTATCGCAATAATTTCTCTATCCTGTCTCGCGGGTTGGGGACAGGACATTACGTCAACAATCGGGCCGGGCAAGTCCGGCGCTATTGTGAAAAAACGCGCTTCCCAATCCGCGCCCACCGGCGCGGCCGCGTTGGCCGCTCCGGTGACCAACACCTTTGAAGGCTTCTTCCGGTTCCCAGCGGAAATCCGAAATTTTATTCCTATGGACGGCGGGAGCACTGCTTACTTTCGCGACGTTTTTGCGGCTGGAGAAACCTTCAGTGACGGAACGCCAAACGATGGTGACACGGTGGGCGCCGACATTATCTCGCCAAGCGGCGTGATCAATTCATTCTCGCCGTTTACATTTCACAGCACGTTCAACGGCCAGCAGAACTGCTGGGTGGGATTCAATCAGGCGCTCTGCAATGCCGCAAGTATTGACGTGCTTTGGTTTTCATCCATGCAGTGCGGTGAAGACGGCACCTGGACCATGGATTTCTCTTACAACGGCGCGAAGTTTTTCACCGGGACCTTCACTGTGTTGCCGCAGGTGAAAGAAGACGCGATTGCAAACGTTTATAACCAGGGAGCGTTCAAGACGCCGGGACTGGATGAGTATGACTCGCTTTGCCGCAATGTGGTGAACGGAGTGCCGTTGCACGAGAGCCACATCTGCAACTCCAGCAAGTCTCTGCCGGGAGAGATCCCGTGGTTTATCAGCGGCAAAGGATGTTTTCTGAGCGATGCGGCCATGGTTTTCGGTTATTTCGACGCACCCATTGATCCGCGAGGGCTGAACAGCTTCCTGAAAAGCAAGCCAAGCGGCTACAGCTCTGGGCTTGTGAACGGCTCGGTAGCGATTCAGTCGCCGGCAAGCCAGGGAGTGAATATTAAGTATCGCGGTTTTGCCGATCCATCAACGTTGTCGCAGGCAGTTTGCTCGGCGGGCCCGCAATTGATGGGAGTAAAGTGCAAGCCCAACAAACAGGGCGTGCTGAAAGCGACGCACTGGGTGCTAGCCTTCGGCCGCGACAAGGACAAAACCACGTGGTTGCTTAAAGATCCCGCGGGCGGCGTCTCTACTACACTGGCGGCGAAATACGGAAACAATTTCTGTGAGGTGCGGACCTTCCAGGGACCAGAGTTCACGTTTACCGACATGACGGGGTTGACCGTGAGCTTCCATTCGCCGGGTGAGCTGCTGATCACTGACCCAAGCGGGCGTCGCCTCGGGGCCGATCCGCTGACCAATGCGTCTTTCCAGGAGATTCCCAATAGCGCATACAACAACGAGCCGCTGGAAGACGATGACACCGGTATTCCAGACGACGACACCGACACAATGAAGGGGCTTGAAGTGGTGTCACCGGCTACCGGCGACTACACTTTGACCGTCACGGGTACGGGCAATGGCACTTACGATATGGAGATTCAGGGCCTGGACGCCAATGGCCAACCTTCACTCTCAACCTTCTCTGATGTGCCAATCTCGACCAACCAGGTGCAGACCATCGTGATCCATTACGATTCCACTCCGGGCGCCCAGCTTCAACTGTCGGGAGGTTTTGATGGCGGCGGCCAGCGGCCTAAGGACGTGAACCACTTCCTTAGCTACGGCAATCCAACGTCAAACCACGCGAGCTTGGCGGCAGGAACAACCAGCTTTCCTCTTCTGATTTTCTATTCCAACACAGTGCTGCCGGCCACATTTTCGGCAACACTTGGCGGCGCAGACGTGACCCAATTATTCCATCCGGTTGCAGGAGGACACGAGTTTGTGAGCCTGCCTATGGTTTCCGGGCGCAATGTGCTTGATCTATCCATTCAAGGGAATCTGCCTTCGCGCACAGCGACCGATACAGACCGGCTGGTCTTTCTGGTTCCGTAAACTGAAACAGGGTCCCTGCAGCAGCGGGGACCCTATACCTATGTAACTTGCCGCGTTATTTTGGATATGTGAGGTTACGCTGATGAAGCCGCGACTCTATCTGACCATGGTTTCAGTGCTGGCCATTGCGCTGCTGGTGATTTTTGTGCCGGCGTGGCGGCAAACCGCCAGCCAGTCAACCCAGCCCACCACGCACAGCAACATAGGGCGCGAAAAGGGCGTGATTAAGCAGCCGCAGGTTGAGGCTTCAAAAGCTGATGCTAAAGATTTCTCCGCGCTGCTGATCTCCATCAACGGAAATGGCGAACTGCTTCTGAGTGACGCCGCAGGAAAAAAGACAGGTTACGACGCCCAAACGCACAAGAACTTTCAGGAGATCGAGGGCGGCGCGTATGACAGCGCGGATGATATTGATGACGATGATGCGACGACTTCCGCCACGCCTGCGCCTGGGCGAACTCAGGGGCGGCCAACGCCTGCCGCAGGGGGACTCAAGCGAATCGAAGTACCCGAGGCCCACGCAGGAGAGTACAACCTGAAAATATCCACCGACCTGTCGGGGACGTATTCGCTGAATGTTGCTTCTTTGAACAAGGCAGGGAAGCAAAGCACGGCCGATTTCAAGAATATTGTTTTGGGCAACACAGCTCCGCACTATTACCGGATCACAATTTCCAGCGATCCCAAGCAGCCATTGCAGGTCACACGAATCACGGAGACGGGCAAGGCGAAGCAGTAGAGTTCACTCTTCCTGACGCCATAGTGGATTCCCTGGCATAAATGCCTGCTCCACCCTGTTGCGCGACCGCCCAAGCAAAAAACAAATACAAGGTCCCTCCGCCCTTATCACGCGCAAACGAAAGCGCGCGTTGAAATCCTTTGCGCTCCCAACGTTTAAGATGAACTTTGAAATTCTTTTCGCTTCCAAAGTTTGAGATGATCTTCGCGGCCGAACTAACTTCGGTTTGAGAATGGGATGGATATCTTCTTGATGGCGATTTTAAAGACGAATCAAAGCGGACGAAATCGGGCAGGTGTGATTTTGCTGGCCGGGCTTATGTTTGCCGGGACCACGTGCGCGTTTGTTCAAACAGCGGCTGCACAGACGGGTTCGGCATCGGACACGGGCATTCAGGCGTCGGCCGATTCGCCGGTAACGCCAATGCCAGTGGGCATTCCACGTGAACTGGCGCAAGAGCGTGCGCAGCGGGTGAGCGATGTTCGTTATCGGCTGAGATATACGTTGGTTCCCAAAGCTCCGTCCACCGAGGGCCATGAGGAACTCACGTTCCAGTTGAAGGATGGCGAGTCGAAAATCGGTAAGGCGCTGCTGCTGGATTTTCGCGAAGGCACAATCTCTAGCCTGACGTTGAATGGCTCGAAGACGGAAGGAAAGCTCGACAATGGCCATATCGAATTGCCGGCATCGCAGCTGAAGCAAGGTGAGAATAAGGTTTCGATCGAATTCAGGGCGCCGATCGCAACGGCAGGAAAGGCGATCACCCGTTTTGAAGACAAAGATGATGGCAGCGAATATCTGTACACGCTGTTTGTCCCGATGGATGCCAGCATGGCATTCCCGTGTTTTGATCAGCCGGATTTAAAAGGGAGGTTCACACTGGAGGTGACGGCGCCGGGTGATTGGACGGTGATCGCGAACACTCCGGCAGCGGCTCCGCCCCGGCATTTCGCGACGATTCAATTCCCGGAAGGTGCACCAACTTCGGTGGACGTGAATAAGTTGCCGAGGATCGAGCTTCAGGAAATCAAATTTGCTGAGACGAAGCCGATCAGCACATATTTATTCGCCTTCGCGACAGGGCCATTCAAGAAGGTGAATGACAAGCCGGGACTGCCGGGGCTGTATGTCCGCAAATCGAAATTGGAGAAGGCGCAGGCTGAGGCGGCAGAGGTGCAGCAGATCACGGGGGACGGCATTAAGTATTTATCGAACTACTTTGCTCAGCCCTTTCCATTTCCCAAATACGACATGGTGATGATCCCTGGCTTTGCCTACGGAGGAATGGAGCACGCCGGAGCGACGTTTCTGCGGGAAGAGTCAATTCTGTTTCGCCAGGCGCCGACACATAGTGACCGGCTGAATCGTGACATTCTTCTGCTACATGAGCTCACGCATCAGTGGTTTGGCGACCTGGCAACGATGCGCTGGTTTGACGATCTCTGGCTCAAAGAAGGTTTCGCGCAGTACATGGCGTATCACGCGCTGGATGCGTTGAAGCCCAATGAGCATGTGTGGAAGCGCTTTTATCAGGCGATTAAGCCGGCAGCGTATGCGATTGACGCAACGCAGGGAACCACGCCCATTTATCAGACCATTCCCAACTTGAAGGACGCCAAGTCAGCGTACGGAGCGATCGTCTATTCCAAAGCGCCCGGCGTGATGAAGCAACTGGCGTTTGTGCTGGGCGAAGACAAGTTTCGTGATGGCCTGCGTTTGTATTTGAAGGACCATGACTATGCGAATGCGGAGTGGGCTGATCTGGTAGGCGCGTTTGAGAAAGTGTCCGGACAGAAGCTGGGGCCCTGGGCGGATGCGTATATCAAGAGGAGAGGCATGCCGCAGGTGGATGTGGCAAAGATGACCTGCGATAGTCCGGATCGGGTGCAGAGCCTGGTGTTGACGCAGCACGATGTTCTTGGTGCGGGTGGCGTTTGGCCAATTACGACGCAAGTTTTGCTGGGCTATTGGAATCGCCCTCCGGTGCGCGTAAAAGTCCAGCTCAACTCTGAGACGACTGATGTCGGCAATCAAGTTTATGGCAATACGTGCCCTGACTTTGTTTTCGCGAATGATCAGGACTACGCCTACGGTCGCTTCCTGCTGGATGAGCGCAGTCGCAAGGCGGTGATGGCGAAGCTAGGCAGCATTGATGATGTATTTGAACGGACGTTGCTGTGGGGATCGCTGTGGGATTCAGTGCGCGAGGCGGAGCTTGATCCGCGCGAGTATATCGAACTCGCTCTGCGATTGCTGCCGAACGAAAAGGATGAGGCGCTGGCGCAGAACGTTATTGGCCATACGGTGGGAGCGCTGCACTGGTATGTGAATGCGGAGACGCGTGCGCAAATCGCGCCGAAGGCGGAAGCCCTGGCGCGCGAACAGATGCTGCATGCCGCAAGCAAAGACATGCGGATTGTGTGGTTCCGTGCCATGCGTGGCGTGGCGCAGACCGAGAGTGGACGCGAGACGCTGAAAGATTTGCTCTCTGGAAAGCTGGTGGCGCCGGGAGTGGAGTTGCGTCCGCTGGACCGATGGAGCATAGTGACGGCGCTGGTCGCGCTGGGAGATAAAGACGCCGAGACGGTATTGGCAGGCGAGGAGAAACGCGACTCAACAGGCGATGGGCGCAAGTATGCGTTCATGGCGAAGGCGGCGCGTCCGGAGGCGAAGGCGAAGCAGGAATATTTTGATGGATATCTACATGATGCGGTGCGTCCGGAAGACTGGGTGGAGCAGAGCCTGGGTCCGTTCAATTACTGGAACCAGTCAGAGTTGACGTTTCCGTATCTCAGGCCGGCACTGGATGCATTGCCGAAAGTCAAGCAGCAGCGCAAGATTTTCTTTGTGCTGGCGTGGCTGAACTCGTTCATTGGCGGACAGGATTCAGCGGCGGCGCAGGCGGAGGTGCGGGAATTTTTGAAGTCGGCGAATCTGGACCATGATTTGAGGTTGAAGATTCTGGAAGTGGAAGATGATCTGGATCGGACGGTGAAGATCAGAGCCAAGTGGGGGAAAGCAAGTCTTGCCGCTGATGAACGCTGATAGACGCGGATAAAACCGTGAATTTAATTGTGGAGCACGAGGAAATGTTCACCACCGAGACACGGAGTCACGGAGAAGACAATTGGGTTTTTGACCGTGGCGGCGACTGGCTAGGCTGCGTGGTTTTTCGACTTCGTCGTCGCATGCGCTCCGACTTCGCTCAAAATGACAGAGGATGAGGGTGCCGTCGACAGGTACAGTCGACAGTGAGTTGGTGGAAGACTGTAAGGATCTCTTGCTATGCTCGGGATTAAAAGCAAAGCTCGAGTACCAATATGGCACCTGTGAAGCTGGTTTCTTCTAAATAACTGAAAGTGCGGCTTTTGGGACATACGAAAGCAATGCAAATTAGAGATTTTTCGACAATTTTGAAGTCGCCGGAGCGGTTTTTGCCGATGTATAATTTGCTGTGATGCTGAAGTATTCAATTGTCGTCCCATTTCACAATGAGCAGGAGAGCGTAACCGCTCTCTACGATCGCCTGAAGGCTGTGATGGAGGCCACCGGCGAGACGTTCGAACTGGTCTTTGTTGACGACGGCAGTGTGGACCGCACCTACAAATTGCTGCGCGAGATAGTCACGATCGACAGCCGCGTGGTGGTGGTGAAACTGCGTCGCAACTTTGGACAGACTTCAGCACTGGCCGCCGGATTCGCACATGCTCAGGGTGAATACCTCATCGCCATGGATGGCGACCTGCAACACGATCCGGACGAGATTCCCAAATTTATCGAGATGCTGGAACAGGGTTATGACCTGGTCAGCGGATGGCGCAAAGAGCGCGTGGACAACTTTGTGATGCGCAGGATCCCTTCACGAATTGCCAACTGGACCATGTCAAAGCTGAGCGGCGTGAATATTCATGACTTTGGGACCACGTACAAGGCGTATCGTCGCGACATTATTGCGCAGCTTCCGCTGTATGGCGAACTGCACCGTTTCATTCCCGCACTGGCTTCATGGTATGGCGCGTCGATTTGCGAGATTCCCATCAAGAACATTGTGCGGCCCAAGGGCGCATCGCATTACGGCATCTCGCGCACGTTCCGCGTGTTCTTTGACTTGATCACCATACGCTTTCTGTTGAAATACATGTATCGTCCGCTGCATCTATTCGGGAGTGTAGGCATGCTTTCCATGCTGGGTGGACTGGGCGTGGCGTTCTGGCTGATGCTTTCCAAGTTTTTGTTCCATGCCAGCGTAATGGGTGAGCACGGGCCTTTGCTAATTGCGTCAGCGGTGCTGATCGTATTTGGTGGACAGATGCTGGCACTGGGACTGCTGGGTGATCTACAGGTAAGGAATTTCCAGGAGCCTGCTCGACGTGTGCCTTATACGGTTGCCCATGTTTTGCGTTCGCAGAGCCAGGAACAAGCCGTCAACGAATAGTTTTCTCAATCATAAAATCTAAAAGAGACCCAATGAGCACAGGAATTACTACGCATACAGAACTTAAGCTGGCCAAGCGAATGAGCCGCCTGGGAATGGAAACGGCCTTTGAAGTACTGGCCAAAGCACGCGCTTTGGAAGCGCAGGGAAAAGATATTGTCCATCTGGAGATTGGCGAACCCGACTTTGACAGTCCCTCCAATGTGATTGATGCCGGCGTAAAGGCAATGCGCGGCGGCTGGACGCACTATACGCCGTCCGCCGGTCTGCCTGCGTTGCGTGAGGCCGTTGCAGCCGACGTGACAAAGTCGCGCGGCGTGAAGGTTGCGCCGGAAGAGGTAGTTATTGTCCCCGGCGGCAAGCCGACCATCTACTTCACGTTCACCGCCCTGGTGGAAGAGGGTGATGAAGTCATTTATCCCAATCCGGGATTCCCAATTTATGAGTCGCTGATCCATTTCACCGGGGCCAAGGCAGTGCCGATTCAGCTTCGCGAAGAGAAAGACTTCCGTCTTGATCCCAACGAACTGGCTGACTTGATCACGGACCGGACCAAATTGATCGTGATCAACTCTCCGCATAATCCCACGGGATCAGTAATGACGGAACAAGATGTGCGCGACGTGGCTGCGGCTATTGGCGATCGCGACATTATGGTGCTGTCAGACGAGATCTACAGCCGCCTGCTGTTTGAAGGCTCGCACTTCTCGCTGATGTCACTGGACGGATGGAAAGATCGCGTCATTATGCTAGACGGCTTTTCCAAGACATACGCGATGACCGGCTGGCGTCTTGGTTATGGCGTGATGCGCAAGGACCTGGCGGTGCAGTTCGGACGCCTGATGACCAACGTGAACTCATGCAGCGCCGGCTTCACGCAGGTTGCGGGTATTGAGGCCGTGAATGGCGACCAGTCAGCCGTGGAGCATATGTGCGACCAGTTCCATAAACGGCGAGACAGGTTTATTGGCGGGTTGAACAAGATCCCCGGATTCAGCTGCCGTCTACCGCATGGCGCGTTCTATGCATTCCCCAACATCCAGAAGACCGGCTGGACTTCAAAGAAGCTGGCCGATGTTCTGCTGGAGCAGGCAGGCGTTGCCTGCCTGGCGGGTACGGCGTTTGGCGCTTTTGGTGAAGGCTACCTGCGTTTCAGCATTGCCAACTCCATGGAGAACCTGGACAAGGCCCTGGACAAGATCAATACCTGGGTGAAGGCCAACCTGTAGTTTCAGCGCAAAGACATCATGCCGCGAAAGATGCGGATATGACGAAGCCAAGTCGATTGATTTAGACTGGTTCGTTTTATTCGGGTAAATTCGCGGCATGGTTGCGTCTGCGACAAAACTCGTGATCCATTTTTAAAAAAATAAGGTCTGGTACTCCCCAATGCCTGACAACAAGAAAATATTCGCCACCTGCCACATCGGCGAGGCCGCCGAGAACCTGCTCAGAGAAAAAGGCTATCAACTGGAAGTCTTTCCCGGTCCGGCGGCTCCGGATAAAAGCCTGGTGATTGAAAAAGTCCGCGGCGGCGTGGATGGCCTGATCACCACGCTGCGCGACAAGATTGATGCTGAAGTGTTTGAAGCAGGGAAGAAGACGCTGAAGGTTGTGTCACAGATTGCGGTGGGCTTTGACAATATCAATCGCGCGGATGCGAACAAATACAAAATCCCTTTCACCAATACCGCTGACGTGTTGACGGATGCGACGGCTGAATTCATCTTCCTGATGATGGGCGCAGTGGCGCGTCGTCTGTGGGACAGCGAGAAGCAGGTGCGCGAGCAGAAGTGGGGCGCTTGGCATCCCTTTCTGCCTTTTCTTGGGGACGAAATTACCGGCAAGACGGTTGCGATCATCGGTACCGGACGAATTGGCCTGGCCATGATCAAGAAGTGCACGGGCTTTGACATGAACGTGCTCTGCTACGATCCGGTGTTCCAGAACCATAAGTTTGTGGAATCAATCCAGCAGGTAATGGACTTGCGCCACAGCACAGGTCTTGCGCCGGAAAGAAACTGGATCAAATATGCGAGTTTGGAAGAATGTCTGCGTCAGGCAGATTACGTGAGTATCCACGTGCCGTTGATACGGCCAGAAGAATCAATCACGCCTACCTATCACCTGATGAATGAAAAGACTTTGCGCATGATGCGCAAAGATTCCTACCTGATTAATGGATCGCGTGGGCCGGTGGTGGATGAGGCGGCACTGTACAAGGCGCTCAAGGAAAAGTGGATCGCCGGCGCAGCGCTGGACGTTTATGAGCGTGAACCGCTGCCCGCGGATTCTCCGCTGCTTGATCCCGCGATTGAAGATCGTATACGGCTGTTTCATCATTTCGCCAGTGGAGGACGTATTACGCGGCTGTCCACGGACCCGGCGAAAGGCATGGCAGGGCGATGTGTGCAGGGATTAATGGACGTGCTGGAAGGAGATTACGGGGGCGATGTTAAGAAGATGCCGTACGTGGTGAATAAGGAAGCGTTCTGAGGGACATTTCAAATTTACAATTTGAAATTTGGAATTGAAAAGATTCAAACACAAGGTCCCTCACCCCGGCTCACGCGCTGAAGAAAGCGCGCGTTCGCTTACGGGGATTCCGGGATGACGAAGGTAGTTGTTGTCGCGAGAGAATTCCCTGATGCAGCATTGTGACGATCGGCGTGGCAGGGGCTCCTCTCTTGCTGTCGTTCCGCGCCGTGGAACTCCGACATCGCTCAGAATGGCACGGGGAGAAAGCGTCGCACAACCAGCTGTTCCAGACTAGTATTGGGTCGATCAAGCAGCAGAGACGTAGCGAGCTAAGCAAGCTACGTCTCTGCGTTGAGATCTTTTAAGAAAATACATTAGATCCCAAAAACACAAACGGACGGTAGTCGGGCCATCCGTGTCTTCTGCAACCTGATTTCTTCGTGCGCGATCTGAACAGATAACGATTGATAACGATCTGAACTGACGCGATCAAAATGACCACGATCTGAATGACAAGATCGAAGCTTAGGAAGCCGTCTTGTGCTTCTTCATACCTTTTACATCCAGCTCATTCACAACCTGCTGAACGTTGGGAACGGTGGCGGCGAGTTTCTCAACTTCCGTACGCTGGCCGGGTGTGTCAACGTCGCCTTTGAGGGTCAGGACACCGTTTTTCGCGTCGTAACGGATATGCTGGTTCTCCAGTTTGTTGGCGATGATCACAGCCTTGAAATCTTTTTCAATCGCGTCGTCCACATTGGAGTCAATCTTCTTGGCGGCGCTTTCCACGCCTTCAGGACGAACGCCGATTTCGTTGGAAATTACGAAACCATTGGCCGCGCTCTTGGCCACGTCTTCAGCTTTCTCTTTGTCTTCCTGGGTCTTCACATCGCCAGCGAGCGTGACCAGTTGCTTGTCATTGTTTACGTTGACCTTTACGTCTTTGATGCCGGCGTTGTCCAGAGCCTTGGAGACCTGGTCTTTCACGTCCGGAGTGTTGGCCTTATTGGTGTTACAGCCGATGCAGAGGGAGAGCAGCAAAAATGCTACGGTCACCACGATGCTCTTAGCACGCATAAAAATCTCCTGTCTCCGCTCAGGGGTGCGGTCAAGAGGTTTGGATGCTGGCGGTTGGTTAGGGGAGGGCTGGCGAGAGCGGGTGTGAGCTGGATTGGTACGCGACTCCAGGGGTGCGGCGCAATGAAGGCCAAAAGTTCTTAAAGGGAAAATGCTTTCAGGGGCTAAAGCCCAAATACATTAAGTGTTTTTCGGCACGGCTAAAGCTGTGCCCCTTCCAAGGGAACGCAAAGCAAAGCAAAATGAAATGAAACAGTTCTATTTAGAATCTAGCGAGCGACGGTGGCCATGGCCATCGACTGAAAAATCTTAGCGCCATCAGATGAGCCGAGCAGTTGCTCACTGCAACGATCAGGGTGCGGCATCATTCCGAGAACGTTGCCGCCCTCATTGCAGATGGCGGCAATATTGTCGAGTGATCCGTTGGGATTGGCGTCCGCCGTGATTGTGCCGTTTGGGCTGGTGTAACGGAATACGATTCTGTTTTGCTTTTTCAACTTGTCCAGCGTTTGCGCGTCACAGTAATAGTTGCCTTCCATGTGGCCGATGGGCATGCGCAGGATGTCACCCGGCTTGCAGGCGTTGGTGAAAGGAGTGTCGGCGTTGTCCACGCGGATGTTTACGAATTTACAGATGTACTTGAGCCCGGCGTTACGCATGAGCGCGCCGGGAAGTAGGCCGGCTTCGCACAGAATTTGAAAGCCGTTGCAGATGCCGATGACGAGACCGCCCGAGGCCGCGAACTTAGAAACTTCCTGCATGATGGGCGCAAAGCGGGCGATGGCGCCGGTGCGCAGATAGTCGCCATAAGCAAAGCCGCCGGGGACGACGATAGCGTCACAGTTTTCCAGATTGTGAGAGTCATGCCACAGCATGGTGGCCTGCTGGCCGGTTGCGGTGATGGCCGCGTGATAGCTGTCATGATCGCAATTGGAGCCGGGGAAAACGATGACGCCGAATTTCATAATCCTATTTTAACCACAAAGTCGGCAAACCTTACCGCTGATTAACGCGGACATTTACGAGATGCGAGCAAAGACAAACCTTACCGCTGATGGACGCGGATAAACGCTGATAAGACAAAAAGCTAACCGCAAGTTCATCATGAAGGAATGCGGGGGTTTGCAGGGCATATTCGCACGCGGCGTTTTGGAGTGAATTAAGCCATGCCTTCCATCATCGACAGGTAAACTAATCGCATGGATTGGAACGATCTTGGCAGGCACGCCCGCACCACGGGATCGGCGCTGAAGAACTGGTTTATCGCACAGTGCCTTGATTCGCTGGCCGTCGCCGCGCTGTGGCTGGTGGGACTATGGATCATCCATATTCCATGGGCTCCTGCATGGGCGGTGCTGGCGGGATTGCTGCAATTCATTCCTAACTTTGGCGGAGCGGTGGCGGTGATAGGCCCGGCAATACTGGGCGCGCTCAGCTCAGATCATTACCGGTTTTTCTACGTGCTCATGCTGTTCGCGGTGATCATGGTTGCGGACGGCTTATTCCTGCAGCCGTACCTCATGAAGCGGACGGCCAAGGTGCCGTTCTGGGCGTCATTGCTGACGCCGATCGTGCTCGGCATCGTCATTCCATTCTGGGGCGTGTTGCTGGCTCCGCCGTTGCTTGCGATTGTGTTTGCGTTTCGGAATAGGCGGACACTAGATCCGGAAGCTTAGAATTTGGTCGGATGCTGGAAATCTTTGCGGCGGCGTTTGTAATGAGACGCGGAAGATGCGGTCGCGGCGCGTTTCAAGATTCGAAAGCCGACTAAACCGTAAAGAAGCCCGAACAAAAGACCTTCGAGCGTCATAATCAACTTAACTGGGCCGTTCTCCGAGTCACCAAAAATTGGACTCAATAGCAAAATCGATATACAGATGAGGACAAGAGACATGATGATCATTCCGGCACGCTGGGCTGGATTGAAGCTTGCACCTCTGGAGAGAATGTTGCGATAGAAGTTGCCCGTGTTCAGGACGGTATCCGGGAAGACGATGTTTCGCTGCCGATTGCGCAAATCCTGGAGCCATACGTGCTTGTTCATGTGAACGGATGATAGCACTCGGTCAGCTCTTGACAATCATAAAACCGATCATTCGGGCGGTTGTCTTTGCTTTTAGGAAATCATAAGCTGCCCGCGGAAGGCCCTCCACAACATTGATCTCTAAATTACGAATCTTTGACCGGCTCGGGATGAACATTTTCGGTGGCCTTGATGTCGCTCCGCCATCGCTGAAGCGTTTCTTTATTGTTGCTCCGCTGACGCTACGCGACGGGCCTGCGGCAGTTTGGTAGCGGGTCTTTTCTCCGCGTACCCAGCGTTTATCTCTCATTCCGCGCTGCGGAACTCGGGAACACACTGCTAATTGCGGTTATTTGAGTTGCCGAATCTATGGAGTTCAGGGCTTAGTTTCATCACGGAGCTGAAATTTTTCTGACTCGGCTTCTTCCCGCTCTGACTGGCGCAACGCATGCCTGGCTGCGACCGAGTTCGGCACAAAGCTGCGGACTATTTGCGATGCGCCGTAGCCGGCGATGATGAGTGCCAGTATGCCGACGGGAATCAGCAGGAATTCAGCCATCAATTTTGCCACGGCGTCCATGCCGCGGGAATTGAGGTTGAGCGTATTGTTGACCACAATGATCAGGCCGATGGCTCCAACGGCGATCAGAATCACGCCGCGCAGGAAAGACGCGACGCGCTGAGTAGGGGTAAGCGAAGCGGTGTTCCACCAGCGCTGGCGCAGGAAGAGCCATTGGCGCTGCCGCAGGCTGGCTTGGGGCTTAGGCTTAGATAATGCGGGCTTGGGCGTACCTGGTTCCGGCGCCGGCTCGGTGGCCTGTGGTTCCGGGGCCGGTTCAGGAACTGAGGTCTGGCCGGGTTGTTCTTCGTGCGGTTGCGCTGAGTCCACAATGCATCTTAGCAATCCGGGCATGGTATAATCCACTTTGTTTTCATGCGTTTGTTGCGCCTGCCGGGTCTGAAGTTCGGCTGCCGAAAAAATCCTGAGTGTTGAGGTTATTACCATGTCCGGCCACTCAAAATGGGCCACAATTAAGCACAAAAAAGGCGCGCTGGACGCCAAGCGCGGCAAGATATTCACCCGCCTGATCAAGGAAATCACCATGGCTGCCAAGGGCGGCGGCGGTGACGTGGAAGGCAATCCGCGGCTGCGTACGGCGGTTGCTGCCGCCAAGGCGGAGAACATGCCTGCCGACAATATCAAGCGGGCCATCCAGCGCGGCACCGGCGAACTGGAAGGCGTGAACTACGAAGAAATCACCTTCGAAGGTTACGGTCCCGGCGGCGTGGCGGTGATTGTGGACGTAACCACGGACAATCGCAATCGCACGGTCAGCGAGATTCGCCACATGTTCGGCAAGAACGGCGGCAACCTGGGTGAATCCGGCTCGGTTGCCTGGATGTTCAGCAAGAAGGGCTCAATCGTTGTCTCCAAGAAAGCGAAAGAGGACGACCTGATGAACATTGTCCTGGAGCACGGCGGTGACGACCTGAATGATGATGGCGATACGTGGGAGATCATCACTCCGCCCAACGCTTATGAAACGGTACTGGATGCGGTGAAGAAGTCAGGCGCGGAGGTGGTGCATTCGGAAGTTGGCATGGTGCCGCAGACTTATGTGAAGCTGGAAGGCGCTGCCGCCAACCAGATGATCCGCCTGCTGGAAGCTATAGAAGACTTTGACGACACGCAGAATGTGTACTCAAACTTTGATTTCGATCAGAAACAGCTGGAAGAAGTGGCTGGATAGGTTCTTAGAGAATTGTAGATGCCCGCCGGCAACGGCGGGCATTTTTTGCGTTCTGGGCCGTTCTGATCCGCGACCATCCGCGTTAATCGGTTCTGATCAGTGTTATCTGTGTAATCAGTGGTGAAGCAGGTTTCGATTTTCCGATCTCGGCGATGTTCGTGCGATGGCAGCGATCTCGGCGATCCGATCCCCCTGCCCCTACCCCCGGTTTCACCCAATTTCACCCAAGCTCACCCAAGGTCACCCAATATTGAAAGTAGCGTGAATGTGAATGAATGGACTGGCACATTCCCCGTACCCTCAACTAGGATTCCAAAGCACTTAAGCCGATGTATCCCAATACATCCCAACCACCGGGTTTGGCTCTTCTG
>WNFD01000556.1_pt1 | contig 64043 bp, 48 predicted proteins | sample 5400491 | NCBI WGS metagenome assembly WNFD01 (sample SAMN13153343, study PRJNA577476) | soil metagenome | isolation source: 120 cm saprolite under Douglas fir tree site 2 hole 2 replicate 2 | place: USA:California | collected 2015-04-18 | reverse complement strand
CTACGGCAACCCGGCGGCGATGGACGAGATCAACAGGGTCGCCGCGCGGCATGGGCTGTTCGTCCTCGAAGACGCGGCCCAGGCGCATGGCGCGCGCTATCGCTCGCGCCGGGCCGGATCGCTTGGGCACGCCGCCGCGTTCAGCTTTTATCCGACAAAGAATTTGGGCGCGCTGGGCGATGGCGGGGCGATCGTCACCAATGATTCGGGCCTCGCCGAGCGCGCCCGGCAATACCGCAATTACGGGTCGTCAGCGAAATACGTCCACGACATCGCCGGCGCCAACTCGCGGCTCGACGAATTGCAGGCGGCGTTCCTGCGGGTGCGGCTGCGCCGCCTCGACGACGAGAACGCCCGGCGGCGCGAGATCGCCGTCCGGTATATCGAGCGGTTGCAGGGCCTCGAAGGCCTAGCGCTGCCACAGGCCGAGCCGAATTGCGAACACGTCTATCACCTGTTCGTCGTGCGCACGATGGGGCGAGACATGCTCGCCGCCGGGCTTGCCGCGCGCGACGTCGGCACGATGGTGCATTACCCGCGTCCGCCGCATCGCCAGCCGGTCTTCGCGGCGGCCGCGCCACGCCTACCGCTGCCGGTCACCGAGGCGCTGGCGGGCGAGGTGCTGTCATTGCCGGTGTGGTCGGGGATGACGGAAGCCCAGGTCGATTTCGTCGCCGCCGCGGTCCGTGAGGCGCTCAGCAGGCTGCCCGTCGGATAAATTCGATGGCAGCCAGGCGGCGCCCGGACGGATCGAGCCGTATCCCGATTTGATAGCCCGCGATGCCCTTCAGGCGTGCCGTCCACTCGGGCGGGCCGTGCGATCCCGCCTCGGATAACGCTGCGACAAACCCTCTCTCCACACCGTTCGCGGGCAGATGGCTCGTATCAGTCAGCGCGGCATAGGCCGCCACGCCGACGCGTGCCGGGACGGCGCTCCCGATCTCGAAAGGGTTCGGCAGCACGATGCGGAAATCATCGCCAGTGACTACAGCCGAATGAACCCGGACAAGAAACCCATCCGCGTCGAAGAACACAATCTCCAGCGGCGATTTGCACTCGTTCCGGGACGTCGCTCTGGCGAGCCCAACCGTCTCGGCATCGTCGATTGCTGCCAGAAGTGCGCTTCGCGCATCCGGCGAGAAGTTGCCGAGAAAATCTTCCGAGGTTTCGGCGATGAGGCCCTTCTGCCTTGTCTTGATGACCAGATAGGCAAGCGCGCGAACGATATCGGGCGGCAGTATCCCGTCGGTTCCCGGATTGTTATGGACATTGATGCTGGGCATGATCCTCAAGACGCGCGCCGCGCTTGCCCGCTCGATAAAGGAGTCGATCTCGTCGGTCGAGCAATTCGCCTCCATCATGATGTACTTGACGTAGACCTTGTCGGCATTGGCCGCGGCATAGCGCGTCAGGCTGGTCCACACTTTGTCGAGGAAATCCTTGCCTTTGATGCGCTTGTATGTTGCCAGAGTGCCCGCATCGACGCTGCAGATGACCGAGGCCCCTCCTCTGCGCAACCCTTCGGCGACTTCCGGGGAAAAGGCAGTCGCGTTGGTATACACATTCATGTAGATACCGTGGTCGACCGCAAGCTTGGCTACGGCGCCGAAATCCTTTTGAAATGTCGGTTCCCCGCCGCCGTAGCTGATGTCGCTGCCCGGCCGCAACGTCCCGTCGTTGATATAGGCCTCGATCAACGGCGCGAGCCGCCCACCCACGTCTTTCGAGAAATTATAGGTGACGCAATAGGAGCATGACAGATTGCAATGAAGCGTGCCGGCGATGGCGATCGAGGCCAGATGATCGCGGGCTTCCCATTGCGCCTCCCTAAACTCGTAACATCCGGCGCAGGGCGGCGCCGCGGTCTGATTGGCGAGCCGCATCTTGTGTTTGGCGTCAATGACTGCGCGGGAAGGAATATTGCCGAGATCGTCCCCTTTGGTGCGGAACAACTCGGTGGATCCGTTCCGTCCGATGCTTGCCATGCAACACAGCTTGATCGAGGGATGCTCGACAAACACGGCCTCTTCTATCCACCCGCAACTCTTATAGCAGCCGCTCCCCCTTTCCGCCGCCGCCATCGCTTCGGAATTCAGTTCGTCGGTCCCGGCAGCGCGGAGCGTGTCTTCGGCTAGAAGCAGAGCCTCGCCCTTCGCATAGTGCGGTGGCGGTTCGTCTTCAAGACCTGCCGGAATAGGAACGTTTTCAGCCATCCCGTCACCCTCCATAGGGAAGCTGCTTCAGCACGAGTTCGAGGTGGTGACAGTCTATCGCGACATCCACTCCGTGGTCGTAGCCAACAGGCGCCGTTCGATCCATTGCCACGATTTGCAAATAGCGGTGATCAAGAATATGCAAGATGTCCAGTATGAAGAAATCCATGAAATAGGGCGAGAAGCACTCGATCACAGTCGATTTATTTTTCTGAAATGCGCAATGCAACATGCCGGATCCATGCGTCCCGAGCAATACGTCGGCATGGTGCGCAGCGGCAATCTGTTGGGCCACCGGGAGCGTCGCCATGTCCACCGTCGTGAAGCCGTACCGGCTCACGCAGTCGCGCACTTCCTCGCGGTTCACCACGACGCGCTTAGGGTAGCGTTCCAGATAGAGGCGAGGACCAAGACTGGGCGCAATTGTCGTAGCCGCCGTGATCAATGCGGAGCGCAACGCCAGGAAGACATTGCTATAGGCGATCGTGTCTTCGCAGCCAATGCGCGTGGTGAGCCAGGATGACTGAAACACGGTCGGTCTACGGCAAATGATGATCCGGTCGTCGCGGATACCCAACAGCTCGAGAAATCCGGTCGCAAAGGGCGGCAGACCCGGGAAATGTCGATCGCCGAAAGGCGACAGGACGTAGCGACCGCGAAAGCCGCCGCGTTCGAGAATAGTTGCCTTATAAAGCTCCTCGAAAGAGTGGAAAAAATTATTGGAGTAAAGGTTTGACAGGATGCAAACCTCGTCGTCTATCTCGTCAATATCGTCCAGCGGTTCGGTGAATTGGACGGCGCTTGAGGATATATTGGCCTGCAGCTCATCAAAGGCGTCTGCGTCAAAATTAGCCTCGCGGGGAACGACAGTATCGCGCCAGAGCTGAAGATGCAGCGCCGGCAGATAGAGAACTTCACCTGCTGCGCCGATCTCGACCGGCTTGCCGCCCGGGCCAAAATCGACCTGCGCGATTCGCGACGGAGCACTGCTCCTCAGCTCGTCGAGGACCGAGCTGTAAACAAGGCGATCGAGCGTGAGATTACGGGCTGTCTTCGTGGACAGGGCGCGCGTTCTAACCCGGCTCACGGTGGTCGAGAGCGCGTCATGGACGGCGGCGATGTATTCCCGCTCACCCGGCTGCGCGGCGACGAAATCGCGAGTCGCGGCGCAGGCCGCCTCGTAGAAGTCATGATCCTCGATCAGCCGCGAAACGAGGTCGATATAAATCGCCCGGCTGTCGGCAATCAGCATCGGCGCCCGCTCGTGTTCGTGCGTCGGGGTGCGCATCGATACGATCGGCTTGCCCTTGGCCATGATTTCACGCCCGGCGACGGTTACATCGACCGAGGTGTCGAGGAAGATGTCGAGCATGTGTCCCCAGACATGGCCGTCGACGTATTCATCGACGAGCACAAGGCGCCCGGCGAGGCCACGCTCGGCGATGAAATCGCCAATCCATTTGCCGTCGCCGGTGCCGCCGAGGAGGACGACCAATTGCGGATGCCGGGCCAGCAACTCGGCGATGATTTCAAGGAAATCGGGCGTGATCTTCGCCAGGCGGCCGTAGATGCCGGCGAGCGTCACCGCCGGCGGAAAGCGCGCCCGCTCGGTGGCGATCCGCGCCGGCTCGACCGGTGGGGCATACTCATATTGCCGCTGGGTCCAAGCCCCGAGACCCAGGTTGAAACATATATCGGGGTCAAAACCGTCGAGCTTCGGGTCGTAGAACTCGATCCGGAACACACCGTGGATATTCGCAAGCGGCCAAAACGGCAACCCGTTTTGAAAGAAAATCTGCACCGGGGCGGTCCGCCGCTCGAACAGCACGGTGGGCAGCGCCGAATTCATATCGGTGATCAGAATATCGATCTCGTCGGCCGCGATTGCCTCGGCCACCGCGGAGACGCGCTCGGACATCGAATTCGCGGTGAACCGGCGAACAGTAATTCCCTGGTCGGCGAGAACGGCGATCAACGCATCATCGTATTCGCTCCAGGCATAGAGAACCAATTGGTAGGTACCGGGAAGGTATCGCGACAGGCCGTCCAATAGATCGCCGACACCGCGCCCGATCGGATTGCCGAGCAACACGAATTGCGCCAGATACCCAAGCCGCAGCGGCTCGCGGCCGAGGGGGCGCGGCGCGATGGCCGGCAGGCCGCGAACCGCCCCGCTGCGGATGGCCGCGGCGACGGGCGTCATTACCCCGGCGACGCCGCGCATCGCATCCCAGTTCGGGGCGGTATACCAGTATAGAAAGTAGAAAAAATCGTGGAACAGGCACAGCGTATCAAGCGCGACGCCTGGGGCCGCCAGGGCGCGGTGGAACACCCGCTCGAGAGCCGGAATCAGGGAACGGCCACTGGCGTGGTGGTTGCCAAAGTAGATCTCCGCCGTCCGCTGCACCATCGGCAGCTGCTTGTCGATCGGCCATTGCTCGAATAACGGGTCGTCGAGGATTGCGCGGATCTCGGCGCCGACGCGGGCCATGCCGATCCGCTCTGTCTCCTCGTTCGTCAGCCCGCGGCAGATGTATTCGATCCGCCGCGTCAGCTCCGCCTCGGCGTGGCGATCCGGGTCCAATTCGGCGGTCGGCGGACCGGGCGCCGGCCCGGGCATGGGCGGATCGGGCTGGCCCGCGATGCCCCGCATGGGCGCCAGCTTGTCGGCCGCGAGGTCGGTGCGAAGTCCCTCCTTTTGCATCACCACCCAATGCTGAAAGCTGAATTCGGGCGGATCCAACACCTCGCGCACCGCCATGTAGCGGCCAAACAATTTCGCGACGACGCTGCGCCTGAAAAATGTGTTGCTCGTCGTCGATTTGTTGAAGAGGAGGTAATCGACATCCATCGCGGGATGCTGGCGGACATGGTCGGGAACACCGGCGACTTGCCATTCCGCGTCGCCGCGGGCGTAGAGGCTCCACGCCTCCTCGCAATGCACGGTCTGCAGGCAAAGACCGCCCGGCTTCAGACAGCGGCGCAGTTCGCAAAGCCACCCGTCCCACAAATATTTGATGTGGGTGAATACCGAAATGCCAAAAATGACGTCGAAATAATTGTCTTCGAACGGCAATACCGGCAGCACCACGTTCGCCGTCGAGACATCGTAGGCGGGCGGCCAGAACGACCGCATCCATTCGATCAGCATCGCCTGGGCGTCGACGCCATGCGGGCGCCAGCCGGCCGATTGCCGCTCGGTCTCGAAATGCCGCAGCACGCGGCCCGACGAGCAGCCGAAATCCAGTATCCCCAACGGATTTTGCAGCTCGAGATAGCGGCCGGCGATGCTGAGGATGAAGTCGTGGTCGAACTTTCCCCATCGCAGATACAACGCATCGTCGTTCGGCGCGTACCCCGCCCGTACGCTTGGCGGCGGTAACGGCAGAGGCTCGCCATCGACGATCACCGGCGGGTCGAAGCGCGGCGGATACGTGCTTTCCTGCGCATCCATCGGATGATGCAGGCCAAAGTAGCTGCGTCTGCGCGTGTCGCTGAGTTCCGCCACCTGGGCTTCGAGTTCGCGAACCCGCGCCGACAGATCGCCGATCGGATCGGCGGCGCGCGCGGCAGGGGAGGGGGCCGATGGATTGGGGTCTGTCGTCATATAGCGTGGCGCGGAAACCTATGTTCGGCACGATTTTGAGCCGCGCCGGCGCAGCATCGTAACGCCGATCGCCGGACCGATAAACTCTCGCGCCGGATCGACACGCCATTTACCGGCACACCGGCGTCAATCAGAATGTCGGTGCCGTCACGCTGCGTGCCGCGGCCTGCCCGCCGGCTCGGCCGCCGAGGAGGTTTCGATGAGTCACCCGAACCGACCGATTGCGTTTGTCCTCGCCGCCTCGGATTACGGCCCGCTGATCGTCAATCGCTTCGACCGTCACATCAACAAGGACGGGTCGGGATTTGGCGTCGGCTATGAGATCCTCGGAACGTCGACCTACGCGAGCCAGGAAGTCGCCTTGGTGACAGGTTTGCTGGGCCTGCGGCGTCAGCATTTCGGCGACGGCGTCGTCGCGATCGATTGCGGCGCCAATATCGGGGTTCATACGATTGAGTGGGCCAAGACGATGACGGGTTGGGGGTCGGTTCTGGCAATCGAAGCGCAGGAGCGGATTTTCTATGCCTTGGCCGGGAACATCTCGATCAACAATTGCTTCAATGCCAAGGCGATGCATGCCGCCGTCGGCGCGACGTCCGGGGTCATCAAGATTCCGAACCCGGATTATTTGCAGCCGGGGAGCTTCGGCAGTCTGGAACTCAAGCAGCGCGCAACCAATGAATTTATTGGTCAGCAGATCGATTACTCCGATGAGTCGACCACCCCCGTCAGAAGTATAACATTAGATTCTCTAGGATTGAATCGAGTTGACCTGTTGAAAATAGATGTCGAGGGAATGGAAATAGAGACATTATCGGGAGCAGAGAGCTTGGTTAAGTCATTCTCTCCAATAATAATCGTAGAGTGGATAAAATCACCAAAGGAAGATATCAAAAAAGTACTTAATCGGTTCGACTACGCACATTTTGAAGTCGGCATAAATTTGCTGGCCATTCACAACTCGGATCCGACGCTGGGTCACGTCAAATCCACGTCCTCTCCGGCGCCAGCATGACAAGAAAGGGAGGCGGGTTGGGGGACCTTACGCCCGGGCGACCCGATCAGCTCCCGCCGACCCCGCTTCCGACCATCTTCCGGGGGTCGACGATTTCGTCGAAGCGCTTTTCGTCGATGGCACCGGATTGGAGCGCGGCCTCCTTCAGGCTAAGCCCCTCATCGTTCGCCTGGTGGACGATCGCGGCGGCCTTGTCGTAGCCGATCACCGGGCTGAGCGCCGTCGCCAGCATCAGCGATCGCCCGACCATCTCGTCGATCCGCCTCCTGTTGAGCCGCGTCCCCTCGATCGAGAAAACCCGCAGCTTGTCGCAGCAATCGCCCAGCACGCGTGCGGAATGGAGGAAGTTGTTGATGACCAGCGGGCGCATCGTATTTAGCTCGAAATTGCCCTGGCTGCCGGCAAAGGCGACGGCGTTGTCCTCGCCGATGACCTGGATGCAGACCATCACCATCGCCTCCTGTTGGGTCGGGTTGACCTTGCCCGGCATGATCGACGAGCCCGGCTCGTTTTCCGGCAGCAGCAATTCGCGGAGACCGCAGCGCGGGCCGGAGGCGAGCCAGCGCATGTCGTTGGCGATCTTCATCAAGGCCACGGCAAGCCCGCGCAGCGCCGCCATCGCCGCGACCATCGCGTCGAGCGAGCCCAGCGCGGCGAATTTGTTGGGGGCGGTGACAAACGGATAGCCGGTCAGCTCGGCGATTTTCGCGGCCATGTCGCGGCTGAAATTGGGCGGCGCGTTGAGCCCGGTGCCGACCGCGGTGCCGCCGGCCGCCAGCTCGAACAGCCCCGGTTCAGAGGCGCGGATGCGGGCGAGCGCGTCGCGGATCTGGTGGGCCCAGCCCGACCATTCCTGCCCCACCGTCAGCGGCACGGCGTCCATCAGGTGGGTGCGCCCGATCTTGACCACGCCCATCCATTCTTTCGCCTTTGCTTCGATCGCCGCGGCCAGCGCCTCGGCTCGCGGCAACAGATGTTCCTCCAGTTCCGCCACCGCGGCGAGGTGCATCGCGGTCGGGAACGTATCGTTCGAGGACTGCCCCATACTGACGTCGTCGTTCGGATGCACCGGGGATTTGCTGCCGATCTCACCGCCGAGCAGCTGGATCGCCCGGTTCGCCAGCACCTCGTTGACGTTCATGTTGGATTGGGTGCCCGAGCCGGTCTGCCAGACATAGAGCGGGAAATGGTCGTCGAAGCGGCCGGCGATCGCCTCGTCGGCGGCGCGCACGATCGCATCAGCCTTCCATGGCGCGAGCCGCCCGGAAGCGGCGTTAAGCAACGCCGCCGCCTTCTTGACCGTGCCATAGGCGCGATAAAGGCGCTTTGGCATGCGGTCCTCGCCGATCGCGAAATGCACCAGGCTGCGCTGGGTCTGCGCCCCCCAATAGCGGTCGGCCGGGACGTCGATGGCGCCCATTGAATCGATCTCGTGGCGCTCGCCGGTGGCGGCGATGCCGATCGGGATATCGTGCAGCACGGGATGCGCCTGGTCGGTCATGGCATTGATCCTTTCCGGCCGAACCAAGAAACAACGCTTTGGCTGCGGCAAAGGATGCACGAAGGCGACAAGGGATGCACGACGGAGGCACCAGGTTCCGCCGAACGATCAGGTGCGTCGACGCCGCGGTCGCCGGCGGCCCGGTGGGCCTCGGCGCCGCGATCGGCGGCGCGCTCTGGCCTAGTGACGCATTCCGGTGCGCCGGAAATGGGAGGCCAAACGACGTGCGGTCGGCCCGGCACCTGCGGCAAACCGCATCAGCGGACCGAAGGTGTTTGCCGACGCAAGACCGACGAAATAGAGGCCCGGCTGGGACGACTCAAACGCCGCGGACAGCACCGGCGTTTGCGCGATCATCCGCAGCGGGGAGATCAGATCAGGGGTGAGGAACCCCAACTGCTTGATGTCGACAGAATAGCCGGTCCCCGCGATGACGTGATCGGTCGTCAGCTCGACCGCGCGTCCCTCCTGCTCGAGTTGCAACCGCACTTGACCCCCGGCGGCCGCGGCGCCGGTGATTCGGGTATTGAGCAAAATCGCGGCTTTTCCGTCGATTCGCTCCTTGAGCCACCAGGCGCCGCCCGGTCCCAACTCGCGCCGGACCACCTCGAGGCGAAGGTGTGCGGGCAGGTGGCGAAACAATTGTATGGCGTTGCTATAGAACCATGCGTAGCGGCTGCGGCCAAGTGGCGTGCGCGGATGGAGCATGCGTTCGAGGAGCGGGCGATTGGTCGGTGGGCGGTTCCACTCAACCGCCCCCGTGCGCACCAATACGCGAACGCTTGCCCCAGCCTCGGACACCAGCGCGGCGGTCTCCAATGCCGATTGCCCGGCACCGATCACCGTGACATCGCGGCCCGCAAATGACCCGAGATCGACGTGATCGGCGGAATGCGATACCAGCGAAGCCGGCAGCCCGGCCAACTCCGCGGGCATATTGGCAAACTTTGCATAACCGGTCGCGACAATGACGTTAAGTGCCCGCACGACCTCGCCGCTGTCCAGCGTCAAGACGAAGTCGCTGCCGTCCCTTGTCACAGACGTTACCTGTTGTTCCTCGACGCCGGGGACCAGATCTTGTTGAAAGCCCAGTCCGTATCGAATGAACGTGTCGATTGGAATCGGATAAACATAATCGTCATATTCGATGTCTTTAGACCGGCAATACGATCGAAGTGTGTAGCTACCCTCAGGGTCCGAGAGATTTGACGCAAAGCCCTCTGACTTGAGGAGCAGGCCTTTCGGCATGTGCGAGCGCCAGGAGTCCATCGGCCGGCCAAAGATCCGAAGGTCGCTAACCAGTCGCCGCAAATGCGCTGCGATCGACAACCCGTAGGGCCCGGCTCCCATGATCGCGACCGAAATACGGGAATCGTTACTCATATCCGCCTCATCTCACTCCGAGGCCACGCTAAGCGTCGCCACCAGATATCTCGACATCTCCGGAGGCCGTTCAGCCAGCCAACGTGATTAGCTTCTATATCCATTATGTAATAAACAAAAGATGCCTCGCATATCGCGGCTTGTCAATGATATGCTGCTTAATTGATTTAGCTATTATGGATAGTCGGAATAATCTGAATGTTCGATCTTGAGACACCGGCGTTGATTCTCAAGTTTGGCAGGTTTCCGCTACACCACGGCACACTAGGGATAATCCGAAGCCTTGGTAGTGTGGGTATTCCCGTCTATGCCGCGCTTGAGGATTTGTGGGTGCCGGCCGGCTGGTCGCGCTATCTGGCCGGCAAATTTGTCTGGAATCCTGACGAGAATGCCGATCCTGAGCTGCTCGCAGGTCTGACCGAGATCGGTGAACGGATCGGCCGTCCTGCCGTGATTATCCCGACGAGCGATCATGCCGCGATCTTTATTAATGAATACGCCTCGGCTTTGGCCAAATGGTTCCTCTTTCCAGCACAGCAACCGGGCCTGACGCGAGCCCTTGCCGACAAGCGCGAGCTTCAACGAATTTGCCAGCGGACCGGTGTGGCTCAACCCATCACGTTTTTTCCGACTTCGGCCGACGAGGCTCGGCGACTGGCCGGCGAACTTGGGTTCCCGATCATGGTGAAGATCACGGAACCCTGGCGACGGCCACGGCCGCCCGGCCTTGCCGGCACGTCGATCGTGCGGAACAGCGAAGAACTGACGGCGCTGTTCCGCGTCGCCGAAGCGGCGCCAGAGCTCCAGTTGATGATTCAGGAGCATATCCCTTCTTCGGACGTCATGCTTGCGGGTTATTGCGACCAGCATTCTCGCTGTTTAGTCGCGGTAACCGGCGAGAAGCTCCGATCGTATCCAGCCGGCGCCGGCATGACGTCCACCAGCCGCGCGACGGACAATCGCGAGATCCGCTGTCTTCTCGAGGATTTCCTGTCACAGCTTGGATTTCGCGGGATCTTCGATCTGGAGTTGCGCCTGGATTGTAGGGACGGGCGATACAAGCTTCTCGATTTCAACCCGCGGACCGGCGCAGACTTTCGACTCTACGAGAATGCTGCCGGGATTGACGTCGTGCGCGCAATGCACCTCGATCTCACCGCCCGGACGGTGCCACAAACCGCGGAGTTCAGACCGCGCAGCTTCATCGTAGAGAACCACGAGCTTTTGTTGATGTTGAAGCGCCAGGTGAAGCGGCCCACCTTCCGGGAATGGCTTCGTTCATTCCGGGGAGAGCGAGAGTTCGCCTGGTTCTCTCGGCGCGATGCGATCCCGTTCATCATGATGTGGCTCCGCCTAGCCTATGCGATATTCCGCGCCCGGTTATGGCCGGCAGGATCGCATTCGCACACTGCCGAGCCGGAATACCGGGCTGGCCGGGGTTCGGTCCCTGCTCATCTCGGGCTCCGTCGCTCACGCAGGGCCAACGATAGGCGAATGTGGTCTCGGTCTCGGTAGAACTTGCTGCTGCCGATATGCCACGCACTCCTCACCTGCTCCATATCCTTCCCACGTTCGGTGTTGGTGGGATCCAGGTCCGCCTAGTCCAGGTAATCAACAGCTTCGGGCCGCGCTATCGCCACACGATCGTGTCGCTGGATGGGATCACCTCCTGCCTGGGACGGGTGGAGCCGGGCAACATCGTCGTGCCGCTTCCCTTTCCCCGCGCGCCCGGTCGCTCATTGCCGCCGGTATGGCGGATCCGGCAAGAGTTAGCTGAGCGGCGCCCTGATTTGCTGCTGACATACAACTGGGGAAGCATCGACTGGGCGATAGCCAATCGGTTCTTTTCGTTAGCGGCGCATGTTCATTTCGAGGATGGTTTCGGCCCCCAGGAGGCAGATACACAGCTGCGACGCCGGGTGCTCATTCGGCGCTTTGCGCTCGCCGCGACCCGGAAGGTGGTCGTTCCATCGGAAACGCTCTCGCGTCTGGCGCTGCACGATTGGCGGCTGGATCCGGATCGCGTGCTGCGCATTCCGAACGGGATCGATGTCGACGCATTTTCATCGAGCCGCGATAAAAATCGGCTGTTTGAGCGTCGGCCAGATGAGCTCGTGGTGGGCACAATTGCACCGCTGCGCCGTGAAAAGAATATCGGGCGGCTGATCCGTGCCGTTGCGCGCGCCGGCAACACGCGGTTGCGCCTTGTCGTGGCCGGAGAGGGCCCAGAGCGGGGTGCGCTCGAACGCGAAGCGAGGGAGCTTCTTGGCGAGCGTGCACTCTTTATAGGATCGGTTGCCGAGCCGTCCCGCGCCTTGCGCGACTTCGATATATTTGCGCTCTCCTCTGATACCGAGCAGATGCCGATGGCAATCCTGGAGGCGATGGCGATGGCGCTGCCCATCGTCGCCGTCGCGGTCGGTGACGTGCCCGTGATGATCGCCGATGAAAATCGCCGGTTTATTGTCGAAAGGCACGATGAGGCTGGGCTCGGCGTCGCCATTGCGCAGCTTGCGGAAGATGGCGCGCTGCGCTCCCGCCTGGGCGAGCTCAACGAGCGCCACGTTCGCACCACATTTCCGCTCGACCGCATGATTGCCAGCTATGACGGGTTGCTGACGTCGATAATCAGGTGATTGTGACCGGGCAAACAGCCGATGCCGGGCGATAGGGCAGTCAGAGGCGCGGACTATCGGCGGCTGCCCTTTGTGTCCGCGACAGAATTTGGCCGAAAAGATCAAGCTGACCCCGCGTCGTCTCGTCCCAACTGAATTTTTCCGCGTAGTGACGGGTTGCCTTGCGATCCGGCGGGTTCGCAAACAAATCCCGCGCGGCCTCCACGATCCCGCCCGGGGTCCGCTCATGCATCAGCCGCCCGGCCGCGGGAGCCGCGACGACCTCGGGGTTGCCCCAGATATTCGACGCGACGACCGGCGTCCCGCAAGCCATCGCCTCTAGCAGGACGTTGGCCCAGCCCTCCCGGCTCGAAGCGAGGACGAGGGCATCCGCCGCGGTGTAATATTGCGCCATCTCGTCGTGCGGCTTGGCGCCGACAAGACGGACGCGGGAGGCCACTCCCAATGTTGCGGCAAGCGCTTCGAGCCGGCCGCGTTCGGGGCCTTCGCCGACGATGACGAGCCGACAATCGGCCAATTCCGCGAGCGCGCGGATGACCAGGTCGTGGCCCTTCCGCTCGATCAAATGCCCGACCGACAGCAAGGTGACGCCATCGATGCCGAGCCTTGCGCGCACTTGGCAACGGTCCATCGGGTGGAAGCGCTTGAGGTCGACCCCATTGCGCAGCACCGTGACGTCATCCGGCGCGATGCCGAGCTCGATTGTGGCATCCTTGAGCGCCTCGCTGACCGTGATGATGCCCGCCGCTTTTGCGAGCGCGTGCCTGATCATGCGGCGCGGCAGCCGGAAGCGCGGAGTGAAGTTGACGTCGGTCCCGCGCGCGGTCACCACAACCGGTTTCCCGAACCACTTGCCGAGCCACACCGCCGCCACACCGTCAGGATAGGCGAAATGTGCGTCGATAAGATCGAAGGCATGCCCGTCACGGCACAAGCGGCGGATCGTATGGAGGCTGCCGGCCGCAAGGTGGGCCGGCGCCAGGTTCATTCCGATCTTCGGCACGACAGGGTAGCGCGGATGGTGCACGGTCAGGCCGTTACGTCGTTCGACCTTTGGCACTCGGGCGTAATCGCTCCATCGCCCGAACACCTTTGAGCCGATGGGAAAATAAGGCACCGGAGCAACGACCACTGCCTCAACCGCGCCGCTTCCAACGAGATGACGCAGCCGGTTTTCGACGAAGATACCGTGGTTCGGCTGGACCTCGTTGGGGTAAAGCGTCGAGAACGTCAAAATGCGAATGGGATCTTTCAATGCGGCCACCTCGTCCGCCCAGCCGTCGGCCGCCCTACGCGTCGCGCCCGCACTCAGAATCAGCCGTATACTAGAATATAGTTAAGCGTTGATGTTTTAAGAACACCGGGTGGGTCTTCCATAAACGATTGCCGATCTGCATGAACATGGCGTGTAGATTTGCCGCACGCCGTTCGCGGTGCGAGGGCAGCTTCCGACTTTCTTTGATGAAGCCTTGCCGGCTAGCCGCTCGGAGCAACTGACCGCGCAGGTGGGCCAAGCCCCCTCCGTTCGCGGGTCCGACGAGCGCAACATCGGTCCGGCGTAGCTCTCGGTCCTCAATCGCCCAAGAGCCACGCCCGCACAGGGCCAGTTAGCGGGCTCCTTCCTGGAACAATATTACGCGAATTGTCGACACCGCGATGAACAGATCGAGCAGAAAGCCCGAGTTCTTCACGTAATACAGGTCGTAGGACAGCTTGTGGCGAGAATCCTCCACCGAGGCGCCGTAGTGAAAGTTGACTTGAGCCCAGCCGGTAATGCCTGGCTTTACCCAATGACGGTCGCGGTAGAAGGGGATGTCGTCGGCGAGCTGTTCGACAAAGAAGGGGCGCTCCGGCCGCGGGCCGATCAGGCTCATATCGTTGCGCAGCACGTTCCACAGTTGCGGTATCTCGTCGATACGCAGCTGCCTCATCACGCTGCCGACGCGCGTCGTGCGGGGATCCTGCTTGACCGCCCACCGCGGTTGACTGGCGCTCTCGGCATCGCAGCGCATGCTTCTGAATTTGAGCAGGGTGAACACCCGACCGTGGCGGCCGACCCGCTCTTGCCGATAGAGGATCGGCCCGCCGCTCTCGAACCAGATCAGGGCGGCGCAGATCGCCGCCAGGGGTGCCGTCAACGTCAGCAGGAGGACGCTGACGACGATGTCAAAGCACCGCTTTGCCATCTGGTACCAGCGGCTGCGCCGGCAGCCATCGCCATAGAGGAACCAGGCCGGCGAGGCCGCTCCGAGATCAACGCGGCCACATTCGCGTTCCCAGAACGTCAGATAGTCGACGACCCGGACCCCGGCGAACTTCCATTGCAGCAGCAGATGCATCGGGAGCCCGCGCTGATCGTCGACGGCGACGACAACCTCGCGGATGCGCGCGCGCCTGAAGAGCGCCGGATTGAACTCGTCATACGACGTCTCGCAGCCCGCTGCCGTCCCGCTTCGGACCCGGCCGGCGATCACAATCGCCTCGTTCGAGCGTCGCGCCAACTCCTCGATGTTGGCGGCCCGGTTGCCGCTCCCGATCAAGAGGATCCGCCGCTTCAGCAGTCGCGGGCCAAACCGCAGGGCATGAAAACCGACGACAAACGCCGCAACCGCCGCCATGTAGAAACCCATGCTGCGGATTTGGGCGTCCGCCCAGTTCGACGCACCATCCGGGTACAGCAGAGAGCGCGCCAATATGACGGCGATGAGCAGGGCGGCGACGATCATCCGCAGGATCCACGACCGCCGGTCCCAGCAAAAATCCCACTGGTAGAAGCCCATCGTCGCGATCGCCAAGGTCGCCATGATCGTGGCGAGGATCGGTACGGTAATCTGATTGGCCGTGTGCCCCACCACGTCGATATTGAGGCGAACCAAATAGTGTTGAAGCACGTTCGTCGCCACGAACAGCAGCAGCATATCGATGCTGAGGAGCGCCGCCGACCGGTGGACGAACAAATTCTTCAATGTTCTAACCATGGGTTCTCAACGTCCTTGCCATCTGTTCACGGTCTGTTACGGTGTCCGTCGGTAGGAAGCTCACCGCGTGATCCGCCGAACCCAGGCGACCTGCGGTCGATCGGGTCTGCGTCGTCTTGGTTTTCCATCGGAAACCGCAATAATTTCAGCCACTAACAAAGACCGCCACGCGACAAATAGCGATAAATCCTCCGGTAGCATGGCTCTCGCCCGAATAACGATTTCGAAACTGTAACAGAATGTTACGGACATCGGACGAAGGCATCGGGAGTAATCCGACGTGGTTAGTCTGTTGGGGCGACAGTCCAGGATTGCGCAGGGGTGCTGCCGCGGGCGATCTCTTTCGAGCGCCGAGGTCTTGCGGCTCAGCATCGGTGACGAGGCGATCGCCAACCTGTCGGCCCGCGCCGCGCGGCCGGCTCAGCTGGGCGAGACACCTGAATAAGGCCTTGCTCCCCACTACGTCCGCCAGCGGTTTATTCTTGACACGATCTCCATAGCCGTAATGGGGTGTCGGAGTTGAATGCCCGCTAAAGCGTCGATGTTATAAGTCGCCGTGGAGGAGCGCAGCCGCGCACCCGTCAATGGGTAACCTGGTCAGTGTAATAATCCCGACTTACAACCGCGCGCATTGCCTTGCCCGGGCAATTGCGAGCGCGCTTGACCAAAGTCATCAAGACGTCGAAGTGATCGTCGTCGATGACGGATCGACCGACGGCACAAGCGACTTTGTTCTGCAAAACTATGGCGCCGATCAGCGCGTCCGGTACATCCATCAGGATAATCAAGGAGTGGCGGCCGCACGTAACACCGCGCTGCAAGCGGCACGCGGTGATTTCATCGCCTTTCTGGATTCGGACGATGTTTGGAAGCCGTGGAAACTAGAGCTGCAGTTGGCCTGCCTGCGGCTGCTGCCGCACATCGGCATGATCTGGAGCGACATGGAGGCTTTGGGGCCGGACGGCGCGGTAACGAGCGGGCATTATCTGCACCAGATGTATGCCGGCAACTACCGCTGGTTCACAAATGAGGAGCTGTTTAGCGAGCGGCATCCGGTCCCCGCGATCGCAGGAGTCCCAGGACTTGAGGAGGCCACGCTCTATGCCGGCAACATCTTTTCTCAGATGGTCATGGGTAATCTTGTTCACACATCGACGGTATTGCTGACACGCGAGCGATTCGAACGAGTCGGAGGTTTCGACGAATTGCTGCGCCAATCAGGAGAGGACTACGATTTTCATTTGCGAACCTGCCGGGAAGGGCCGGTCGGCTTTGTCGATATCGAGACGATCGGCTATCAGACCGGCATGTCGGATCAATTGGTGCGGGATTCGTATTGGCTGGCGCGGAATTTTCTGAAGACCGTGACGAGAACTCTGGAACAAGACAAGGACCGGATTACGTTGCCGCCCCGGTTGGTGAACGAAGTCCTCGCCCATGCCAACTCATGGGTTGCGGAGACGCTAATTCCGAAGGGCGAGCTTCGCGACGCCAGCAATCATTTCAGGCGCAGCCTGCGCTACAAGCCATGGCAGCCGAGAGCGGCCGCGCAACTCGCTCTCTGCCAATTACCGCCGGAGCTTGCCGAGGGGCTACGGCGCGTTTACCGCAGCCTGAAGGGGCTCGGAAGGCCCCGCGAAGGATAAGTCGTCGTGGACGACATCATCCCGCACCATGCGCGGCGATTTCCCTCACGGGGTGCGGCTGTCGATTATCGAGAGCCTGAATTTAGCAGCGCCCGCTCGAGGAGCTGGAAGAAGAACGGGAACCGCATGGCGAACCGGGAGAACTAATAGAACATCCGATAATAGGCGAAGCCCATGATCTCGTGAAGCACGTAGAACGATTGGTGCAGCGCGCGCGCGCTCGGCAGAAAATCCTGGAGGTCGATCGATCGGATCGCCTCCGGCGGGGAGAACGGCAACGCGCGAAGGCCGACCCGGTCGAATGACCAAAGCGCACGCGGCATATGCCAGCCCTGGGTGACGAGTATCACCGTGCTTATATTCGCCGGTTTGAGGAGCTCCGCGGTATACAGCGCATTCTCATAGGTGGTGCGAGAGCGGTCTTCTACCCATTTGGTTGGGACCGAAAAGTCTTCTTCCAGTTCGTCGCGCATGAGTTTCGCGAGCGGCACGTCGGAACCGGCCGCCGGTCCGGCGGTCACGGCGACGGGCAGCCGCAGGCGCCGGTAGATCCGTGCCGCAGCCGCCAGCCTTTCGAGCGTCAGCAAGCCGACCGAATCCGGGATACGCACGCCGTCGCCGAATTTGTAATCGCCGCCCAGGACGACGATCGCTTGCGCGTCGGCCAAATCGGGGTTGGTCGGCACCGACATCACCAATTCATCGGTGAGAAATGTCGCTACCGCGGGCGTCGCGAACAAATACAGGAGAATGCTGCTCGACATCACCACGATCGTCCCGATTCGGGGGCGAACCAAGCCAAGCAGCGCCCCGGCAAGGCAACCGACGATGAATATCGTCGGCGGCAACACAAAAGAGTAGGAGAGAAGTTCTCGCATCGTCGCGCTTCCTGTACGATGAAGGTATAGCGCCGCCATTCCGTGTGAAGGGTGCGCCAGTTGAGGCCCGCGACGCGGTCTTTCCGCTCTGACTTAGCGTAAGCCGCCGCCGGTTGCCGCTACCGCGCTGAGCCCGCTCGTGTTTCCGATGTTGCCATAAACCGTGGACCGATTTGTCATGTTGTCAGTTGCTCTGATCATCGGAATTCTGCTGTTCCTCTATCCGTTCGTGATCTATCCCGCTCTCCTTATTGCGATCCCGTTTGCTGGTCGGAAGCATGAGGGCCCCCCCGAGCCGCGGCATTGGCCAACCGTTGCACTCGTCATTTGTGCGTTAAACGAGCAAAAGATCATCCGCCAGAAGCTGGAGAACAGCCGGGCTTTACGATATCCCAACCAGAAACTTAGCCTCGTGTTTATATCCGACGGCTCTACCGATGCCACGGCGGATATTATTCGAGAATATACCGCCAGTGGCGTTGAACTAATTGAGCACAAGACACGGCGCGGCAAGATCGCTAATCTCAATGAAACGTTGATAGCGCGCACTGAAGATATCCTAGTGCTCTCTGACGCTAATGTCATTTACGATCGGGACGCGATTGGCCATCTGGTCGCGAACTTTTACGATCCCTTGATCGGTGGCGTATCGGGGAAGGTAATACTTACCGACTCGGCGCCAGTTTTGGGGGGACCGACACAAAACTACTATTCCGTGGAATGGCTCCTGCAGGAGAAAGCGTCCGACATCTACGCCATGCCAGGCACGGACGGGGCCATGTATGCCCTGCGTCGGGAGTTGTTTCGCCCGTGTCCGAACGACACGATCATTGAGGACTTCGTGATTGCGATGCAGATCGTTGGTTTGGGTCGCAGGATGGTCTTCGAACCCAAAGCACTGGGCTGGGAGCAGGGGGCGGCGAGCTTGCGCGAAGAATTTCGACGCAAAGTAAGGATCTCGGCGGGCGCAGCTCAGGGCCTGTTGCGCGGGAATGTCTGGCCGCGGCATGTACCCTTGCGGTTTTGGTTCATTTTCGTTTCGCATAAACTACTCCGCTGGCTCTCGCCGGTGGTTGGCCTGTGGGTCTTACTTGTCGCGGGGCTCACGTCCGGACAGGTATTATCGCAGCTCGTGCTGTGCGGCTTCGCGATTTTGAGCGGCCTGGCGCTGTTGCGTTGGCTGACCGGCTCAGATCATCCCCTCCTCAGCGCTCCCTTCTACTTTCTGTTCGGGCAAATTGCCATGGCGCTGGGGTTGGCCAAGGGCGTTTTAGGACAGCAGACAGTGCTTTGGATGAAGGCGGACCGGTAGACCAATTGAAGATCATCTTTCAACCACGGGGTCTGGTCTTGAGCTTCGCCGATTCGGCCCGACGCTCGCCTCGCGCGACCACCGCAAACCCGAAATCAGCCTTGACCCGAGCGAGCCGCAGCACGCGCGGCAGTGCCAATCATTGCGGGAGGGCTCTATACCACGCAACGCCTTAGGAGCCTGGATCCGTCCGATCGGCGAAGCTAGGCTAAGGCCGCGAAACTGTTATTGCCCGCGAACTGCCTCCGGATGCTATCCTGTGCCCAATCCTGGAGCGAGGGCGGTGGAGCGCCGAGAATATAATTTAGCCACGCCAAACTCTTAATGTGGATCCTGGGTGCCAGCCGCGGGGGCATGTCGTGACGATCTCCTCTCCGTTGTGCGGCTCAGCCGCGAAACGAGCCCTTTGGCGCGCGGGCCTGGTGCTGGTCGCGGTGGGGCTTTTCGGGTGCGATTCGGGACCTACCTTGCCACCCGCGCCGCTCGCTTCCGAGTTACCGACGGCCGAATACCTGATCGGGCCCGGCGACGTGCTATCGATTTTCGTCTGGCGCAACCCGGAACTCACGGTTGAGCTCCCGGTCCGACCCGATGGACGGATCTCGTTGCCGCTCGTGGAGGATCTTGTCGCGATCGGCAAGACCCCTGCCGCTCTGGCGAAGGAGATCGAGCAGAAGCTCAAGAAATACGTTGAGACGCCAATTGTAACGGTCATGGCGAGATCGTTTACGGGACCGTTTACGCAACAGGTCCGAGTAATCGGCGAAGCTGTTCTACCGAAAGCATTGCCGTATCGGGCCAATATGACGGTGCTCGACGCAATGATCGAAGTCGGCGGTCTAACCAAATATGCCTCGGGTAATCGTGCAACACTCGTCCGTATCGTCAATTCGTCGCGGGAAGTCTACTCTGTACATCTGGATAGCCTAATAAAAGACGGCAAGATAGAAGACAATGTCGCGTTGCTGCCCGGAGATATTTTAATAATTCCTCAGAGGTATTTCTAAGGGTCTGAAATCATCTCGGTCGCATGCTTTGGTAAGGAAGCTGCGTCATAAGTTTTTCTGGATATTAGCATCTCTTGTGCTGTTCTCTCTTGCGGCGCCAATCGCAGATGCTGCTGTCGTCGACCCAACCGAACCTGCAAAGAGACACAGATGCTCATCGCAGGTCAGCTTCATTGCTCGCCCGCCCGATCAGAGTTGGTCAGATTATCAGATTATTAGCTACTTTGCGGAAACATCGGCGCGGCTTGTCGGTCTTGCCCGGCTTGGGGTGACCGCCGGAAAGATCCTCGGCCAGCGCGGCGAGTTCGACCTGGCCAAGATCCCCCAGGGGGCGGCGCCATTCGTGGCATTGCATCTGCGCTGGTACATCGAGAACATCGCCACCGACTTCTACTCGGCCTATCACCGCTGGTACCCCGACCATCCGGTGAACTGGTTGTTCGAGGAGACCAAGCGCCTCCATCGCCAGGAGCCGGCGAACATTGCCGCCTTCATCCGGACGCCGAGCCTCTCCGATCCGGCATGGCTGAGCCGGATCGCCCTGCGCCTGCGGCAGCATGTGCGGGCCTACGCACCCTATCGCCCGCTCTACTACAACCTCGCCGACGAGGCCGGGATCGCGGATCTCGCCGCCGCCTGGGATTTCGACTTCGCACCAGCCTCGCTCGCTGCAATGCGTGTTTGGCTGAAACAGACTTATGGCACGCTTGCCGCGCTCAACCGCGAATGGGGAACCCATTTTCGCGACTGGGATTCGGTCCTGCCGATGACGACCGATGCGGCGCTCCAGCAGCCGGATGAGAATTTCGCAGCCTGGGCCGATTTCAAGGCATGGATGGATATCGCCTTCGCCCGCGCGGTGCGCGCCGGCACCGACGCCGTGCACGCCGCCGACCCGTCGGCGCGCGCCGCGCTCACCGGCGGCCAGCTCCCGGGCTGGGGCGGCTACAACTACAGCCAGCTCGCCGCCGCCGTCGACGTTATCGAGATGTCGAACGAGGGCAACAGCGTCGAGATCGCCCGCTCCCTCGCCCCGGGCCTGATCACGCTCATGACCTCGTTCCCCTCAGTGGGAGAGCCACAGCAGATCCATGCGATTTGGCATGAATTGCTGCTGGGCGGGCGGGGGGGTCATACTGTGGGACGAGGACAATGCCGTTGTCGCCGATGATGGCACTCCCACGTCGCGAGGCCGGGCTCTGGGTGCGCTCGGGGCCGAGCTGCGCTCCGGCCTTGCCGCGCAACTGATCGCGAGCCCGCCCGAGACCGATCCGGTCGCGATCCTCTATTCGCCGGCCAGCCAGCGGACCCAATGGCTGCTTGACCGCAAATCCGACGGCAAGCCCTGGGTCGAACGCGGGTCTGAGACCGAGTATCTCGATGACAACCCGGTGCGTGCCGCAAGGCAGCGGGAGGCGGGATTACTGACGCATCTCGGCGTGCAGCCCCGGTGGGTGACCGGCGCGATGATCCAGCGGGGGGTGCTCCGGACCGGCCATATTCGGGTGCTGCTATTGCCGCATGCGATCGCGCTGTCGCCGGAAGAGGCGCAGCAGATCCGCGATTTCGCGACCACCGGCGGCACGGTGCTGACCGACTCCGAACCCGGTCTGTTCGATGCGCACAGCCGGCGTTTGGCGCGGCCGCTGCTCGCCGATCTGACTGTCGCCGGCGGCCCTATCGTGCTGATGCCGGAGCTGCAGCGGGACATCAAGGCGGGCGACCTGACGTCGCTGTCACGGATGCAGCAGACGCTAAAGAGTGCCGGAACCTTGCCGCGCTTCACCCTGTCGACGCCCGGCGGCGGGCTCGCAGCAGATATCGACGCCCGTGTTTTCCGTAACGGCGATGCGATTATCATTGGCCTTCACCGCAATCTTGCGAATGGCGGTGATAACGCCGGTCGGGAGATCGTCATCGGGTTCAGGGAACCGGTTTATGTCTACGATTTGCGACACCCGGGCCCTGCGCAGCACGCGGCGCAAATCACACTGACGTTGGACGCGGTCGCACCGGCGCTGATTGCGGTCGCGCCGACACCTTTGCCGACGCTTGCCGTCACGGCACCGGCGGAAGCGCGGCTCGGCACCGTCGCCGAATTTGCCATCGCGTCGGTTGGAACGACGCCCAATTCCACGCGCATCGTCCACGTCGAGGCAACCGCGCCCGACGGAACCGTCGTGCCGGCGTTTACGGCCAACATCGCCGTACACCGGGGGCATGCGACATGGCATTTGCCGCTCGCATCGACAGACCCGACCGGAAACTGGACCGTCGGGATGGTCGATGTGCTCGCTGCCCGGACGATGCAGCACACGCTGACTGTACTCGCCGCCCTCCCACCGCTCGGCCGCCATTAACGGGCGCGCGGGCAAACCTCGCGGTCCCGGCAAAGGCGGCTGCCGAGCCCGGATTATGCAACGCGCGCCGACGGCGCGCGGAACGCCGGCGAAGAAAGATGCCGCCCGGAGAGCTCGAAACTAGACAAATCGCCGATCCGGAGTCTCCAGCACTTCCAGCAGAGGGCGCAACATATCCTTGTAGGGACGCCAGCGTCCGACCGAGCTGCTGTAGAGGGGCCGGCGTACCTGCGTCGCGCTTGCCGTCCAGACCGGCCGTGCTGCGGTGTGGAACGCGAGGCAGGCATCGTCCCATTCGAGGCCGCAATACGCTATGATGCGGCGTGCTTGGTTCTCCAGGTCCCCAATGACATCCTCGTATTGGACCTCGAGCATCGCCTCGGGTGGCAATACCGCGCGCCAATGCTCCATCAGCTGTTCGTAGGCACGATAATATCGGCCCAGCTCAGCGAGTCGGTAAGTATGAGGTTGATGATTTTCCGGGAACAGCAATGAGAAGTTCGAGAGGCAGGTGTCAATTGGGTTGCGCCGGGTGTGGATGATGCGGGCATTTGGCAAGGCTAAATGGATCAAGCCGATGAAACGGAAGTTCGCCGGCATCTTGTCGGTGATCCGGTCTGCCGCGGGGGCAGCCTTCCGTAATTCGGCGATATAGTGCTTGCCGATTTGGTTGAGCTGTTCGGGCGCAAGTGTCGGAACCACTTCCGGAAAGCGCGTTCCGGTACCCTCCGGATCGGCAAGGCCGTCGACGGCCAACCTTATGGCCGTGCGCTCGCCTCCGCCGAAGACCCGCGGGTGACTCGCGAGGATCTGTTCGACCAACGTGGTCCCGGACCGGGGCATCCCAAGGATGAATATCGGCACCTGGGATCGATCGCCAATGCGGCATTTTGGGCGCATCAGCTGTGGGGTGAACACCGATCGGATACGCTCCAACCTTCCCAGCTCAGCATGTTCATCGTAAATAATTCTTCGTCGTTTTAGAAGATTTCCAGAAAGCATATGCTCAAATGACCGTTCATACTCTCCTAGATCGGCGAGTGCCTTAGCAAACGCAAAATGAAGATAGATCCGATCTTCTATCGAAAACGCTTCCGTAGATTTGGAAAGCGCCTCAAAGGCGGCAAGTTGAGGGTCGCCGGCCGAAAATTTTTTGCTCAGCGCCAGGGAATGGTGAAAACGAGTCTTTCGCGGTGCATATTTGACTGCATTCTCATAGGCTTGGCGAGCTTCTGCCAGCCGACCGAGTCCGGTCAGCGCGTTACCCATGTTGTCATACGCTTCGGCGAAGTCCGGCTTGATCGAGAGGGCCGCTTCAAATTGAACGACGGCATCATCGGTGCGCTCAAGCCCTGACAGGGCGTTGCCGAGGTTGTTTCGTGCCTCGGCGAACCCCGGCTTCGTAGCGATCGCCTTCTCGAAGGACGCAACCGCCTCCGCGGTCTGACCAAGCGACTGCAATGCATTGCCCAGATTGTAGTGAGCCTCGGCGTAATCGGGGTTGATGGCGAGGGCCTCGTGGTAGCGTGTTACCGCCTCTTCGGCGCGGCCGAGGGCCATCAGCGAGATGCCAAGAGTGTTGCGTGCTTCGAAAGATTCGGGGTGATGGTCGAGCGCCCGGAGGATCAGGTCGACTGCGTCACCGGGCCTACCCTGCTGAAGTCGCAGAAGACCAAGATTGTGCAGGCAATCAAATTGAGGTTGATTGTCCTCAAGGATCCGTGCGTACAACGATGCCGCCTCGTCCAGGCGGCCTTCACCATGCAGTCGGATCGCTTCTCGAAATAGCAGCCTGGCATCGGCCTCACCGGGCGCTTGCTGCTGCATTAGCTCCCCACCCGTCGCATAACTCGACATTTCCCGGATGAATCGGATGATAGGGAGAGGTTCGCCTCCCGTCTTTTCCCGGCAACGAGATTCGGATGCAAACGGGGCTTATGCCCGCGCGTTCCGCTGCCGTTGGCGCCCGCGGTCAGGCCGCCACGGCACCGATGCCGGTCGGCGGAGGCAGCCGGTAGCCGAGTTCGCTCGGGGCCAGGTCCACTTCGAGGATGAACCCCTCGGGGAAGGAGCGCAGCCAGGTTTCGGGCAGGCGCGCCAGCCCGTCGGTCCAACGATGCGAGCCTTCGTCCGCATGAAAGCCCTCGTGGAGCGCGGCATCGCCGTGCCACGCCTCGATCACGCGGTCGGCGTGGCGCAACGCGATGCGCTCGACCGCAACGCCAAGCCGGCGAACGTCGCGCGAGGCGGCTGTCGTCTCTGCCGGGACGGTGCTGCGGGAAGCGAGCCACAGCGCAGTGCTGCCGGCCGGTATGTCGAAGCGGTGCCGGTCGCCGCTGACCGAACTCGGCCGCATAGCCTGACCGTCGACGATCAACTGCAGTTCGGGATCGAGGTCGAGCGCGTAGCCAAGTGCCTCGGCGCGTTGCAGCAGCGCGGCGCGGATCGCGGGCAGCTCGGCCGAAGTCTCGTCGAGTCGCGGCGCGCAGAAATCCCAGGCCGCCCGTGTGTCGTCCGGGTAAAGCCGGGCGAATTCGTCGCTATTCTGGAACATCAAGCGGTTGTCGCAATCAACAAAACTCTCGGTCGGCGCCCCTTCGGCAAAGATGATTTCGTGGCTCTCCAGCTCGATGTGGAAATATTCGACCCGGTCGATCGCTTCGACCTGCACGATCGTCGCGCCATTGACCAGCTGCCGCGCCGGCACCAGGACGCCATCGGTATAGAGCGCGTGCTCGGGCGAGACGCAGAGATCGCGCGCCGGCACACCATCGGCGAGCGCGCCGGCCGCGACGCGGATCGGCAGAACCACGCGGTTGCCGGCGACGAAGCGGCCTTCATAGGCGCGCCGCCCGATCCAGCGGATCGGTTTCGCCCCGCCCGACACGGTCACTACCTCGTCGCCGATCGCCAACTCTTCGACCGCGATCTCGCCCGCCTCCGTCCGGATCAGCGTGCCCCGGAGGAAGCACGGGGCGGCTCCGATTGCGGCCCACGGTTGTGTAGTGATCAGCGTCGGCTCGCTACTTTCGGGGGACAGGGTGTTGCCCGACTGCGTGTTGGGACCCGTGCCCCCGGCGACCTGGCCCGCTGTCAGGCCATAGAAGTGGTCACTGGTGATCTGTGCGATGGCCGGCGTATCGTTTTGGACGCCGATGATGGTGCCGGAAAGCAGATCGTTGATGATCGTGCTTGAGGTGACCAGCAGGCTCGATCTGGCGAATAAATAGCCCTCCTCGCCGGTGGTGATGATGCGGGAGTTCTGCGACAGCGAGCTTTGCTGCACAACGTCGTTTTGGACCACCAGGTTGCCGCCGTCCGGCGTGGAGATTTCGTAGCTGGACGTGCCGGTCGCATTATCTTGGATGCGCGAATTGATGACGATGGTGTTGGCGGCGCGGCTTTTGATCTCCTGGCCGACATTCGCGTTGTGGAAGTAGCTGTTGTTGATCGTCACGCTTGCGATATTGCCGACATAAATATTGTGCGTAGCCCCCCCGCTGGGCAAACCGCTGCTGGTGACGCCGTTGTTGGCGAACTCGGAGTTGTTGATGGTAATCGTCCCGGTGCCGCCGGCGACGCCGTAGCCGATGCCGTTGTTACCGCCAAGCAGGCCATTCTGGTTGTTGAAGAAATAGTCGTCGTTGAGCACCAGATTGCCGCTCTGATAGCGGATTTCGGCGGCGTTGGCGGTGGTGTAAATCGGGCTGCTTTGGTGGGGGATCGCCTGCGCCCGGGAGAACGAGAAATTGTTGATCGTGTCGTCGCCCCTGGTGATGAAGATGGCCTGGCGAAGGCTGTCAGGGCTCGTGTCGACCAGGTTCACCATCCCGCCGACCCCTTCGAAGGTCAGGTTCTGGGTGATCGTGATGTCGCTGGTGACGCTGTAGGTGCCGGCCTTCACCTGGATCGTGTCGCCACTCACTGCGGCGGTGATCGCCGCTTGGATGGTCGCGTATTCCGTCGAGCCGGCCGGGCCGGCGAAACCGACCGTCCGGAGGGTATTGGTCTGGCTGATCGCCTCGCCGACACTGACCGTCTGCGACGGGCTGACGACGTACTTCCCCGCGTCGCTGCCGGTCCCCAGCGCGGTGATCGTGGTGCCGCTGGTGACGCCCAAGCCCGAGAGGACGCCGCCAACTTCGAAGGTGCCGGTGACGACGGTTCCGACGGTCAAGAGACCATAGGTACCGGTGATCGTGGTCGAGGCCACGCCGTTATCGGTGTCGAGCGTGTAGGTGCCGGCGCTCCCGGTCGTGCCAGTCAGTTGCGAGAGGATCCGCGTCCCTGCATTGACGCCGGTGCCGGAGATGACCTCGCCGGCGTAGAACGTCCCGGTCGTCGTACCGGTGAGGGTCAACACGGTGCCGGTAATCGAGCCGGTGGACGAGGAGGTCTTCGCCGCGATCGTCGACAATGTGCTGGTGGCGGTGCCCACGGGGTTGATATCCAACTCCGCGGTTCCCAGGGTGCTGTTCCCCGAGGAGTCGGTCGCCTCATAGCTGAACTGCGTACTGAATGCCGCGTTGCCCGCCGTCGGGGTGAACGTGAGCCCGGTCAGTTGTTCCGACAACGTTACCGTCCCAACCGACGTCGGCGTTCCGCTAACCGGCAGCCCGTACCCAGGCAGTCCCAGCACCGTGTAGGTCACGGTGCCGGTGCCCCCGGTGGGCGCGGGGATATTGATCGACGTCGCGGAGGCGTTCTCGTTGACTGCCAGCGTAACAGGCGTCGTCACCGGTCCACTCGCGGCCGCGACCGACAGCGTCACGGTGCCCGTGGCGAACGTTCCGCCGGTCGGCGTCGTGGATCCTACCGGCATCACGACCGTCGGATCCATTGCGGTATAGGTGAAGGTCGAGCTCGTCCCTGCCGTCGCGCCGGGGTTCGCCGCGAATGTGAGGCCCGTCAACTCCACCGCTGACAGAAACTCGCCGTTGATCACCGGGGTTACCCCGTCGGACAGGTACACCGTCCCGTCCGTCGGCACCCCGGTGACGATAACGGTAAGGTCTGCCTCGGGATAAGGCTGGCCGGTCGCGGGGTTGAGGGTGGTGTCGACCGGAGTCGCGATTCCAATTTTCTTCGGCGCGTTGCCCGCGGCGACGGTCAGCGAGGCCGGGGTCGTCGTCAAGGCCATCCCGTTTCCCTTTCGTATTGATTAATTCGTCAGCATTTGGCCGGCTCAGCGCGGATCTCAGTTACGATTAGTTACGATCGGATATAAGGGTCGCATTGACAAGGAAATTCGCTCGAAAGTCGAGTGTACGCGGTGATCGGTCGGCGGCAACAGCGCCGATTGCCTAGGCAGTGCCGCCGAAACCACCGGGTTTCCGTCCATCAGCGCATACTCCCCTCAGCAGTCTGTCGGCTCAATTGTGGATTTCGGTCCCTTTCGTGCTGGCGCAAGCCGAGAGGATTCTACGTGGGTGAACTCGCGGGATCGGCGAGATCGCCCAACGCGGCGACAAGCGGGCCGAGATGGTTGCGATAGGCCTCCCAGCGGCCTTGCGAGGTGCGATAGATCGGGCGGCGTACCTGGATTGCACTGGCGGTGCGCACCGGGCGCTGCGTGTCGTGAAAGGCAAGGCAGCGCGGGTCCCACGGGAGGCCGCAAAACCTGACGAGCTTGCGCGCCTCGGTTTCGAGATCGCCGACAACCGCCTCGTAATTGATTTCGAGCAATCGCTCAGGCGGCAAGAGCCCCCGCCAATGCGCCATCAGCCCGGCGTAATGCCGGTAATAGCGGCCAAGCTCGCCAAGTTCGGACGCGAAATGATGTCCTTGCCCGAAGAGCTTCGTATAGCAGGAGAGGCAGGTGTCGAGCGGGCTGCGCATGACGTGAATGATGCGCCTCGGGGAGCGCCAGGTGGATCAGCCCGACATACATGAAATTCCCCGGCATCTTGTCGGTGATCCGCAGGGCGCCGGGGGCCCGGCGCCGGAGCCCCTCGGTATAGCTCCTGCCGAGATCACGCAGCCGGTCCGCCGAAAGGGGCGGTACGCTTTCCGGGTATTCGATCGAGTCGGCAGGGCCGGTTCGCAGCTGCTGGACGAGGCGGCTGAAGTCGGGAAGTTCGCCCGCGCCATATACCAACGGGTGGCTTGCCAGAATCTGCTCGACAAGGGTAGTGCCGGAACGCGGCATGCCGACGACGAAGACCGGGACCGGGGAGGGATATCCGGCGCCCGCCTTCGCATCGATCAGACCGCGACCGAAGGAGGCGCGGATCCGCTCGAACGTATCGTGCATGCGGGTTTCATCATAAGTGATCTCCCGGCGCTTCAGCTCGTTCCCGTTCGCCAGGTGCCGGAACCCCTCGTCATATCGGCCAAGATCGTCATAGACCTTGGCCAGCGCGAAATGCAGTTGGATTTGCGCGACGGCGGGGAGCCTGTCGATCTCCCGCGCCAGCCCCTCCATCGCCGCTAGATGCGCGTCGCCCTCGGAAAATGTCTTCAGTTGGACAAGACTGCCGTAATACGCAACCTCACCCGGTTGCAGTGCGATGGCTTTCTCAAACGCTCTGCACCCGTCGTCGATATAGCCGGCCTGACGGCACATCTCGCCGAGATTTGAATGGTAGATCGCGTTCGTCCCGTCGACGGCGATGGCGCGGCGCACCAGGTCGATCGCGCTCGGTAGATTGCCGGCCTGGTAGGTCACGATGCCGAGCAGCAGTAACGCCGGTGCGCAGTCCGGCTGCTCACGCAGGATATCGCGGCAGATCGCTTCCGCGGCGGGAAGCCTGCCTGCCTGAGAATGCTGCTCGGCAACGGCGATCGCCTCCGTGAGCGACAGCGAGCCTGAGACGGGGACTTCCAGCGTTCACCCTCCGCAATCACTATGTTTCCGGGTCCCGCCGGCATGGCCGACCCGGTGTTTACGAGCGTCGCCGCTCATCTCTTCCCGTTCGGTTCTGCCGGGTTCTGGTAACGGTCGGTATGCGCCCGACCGGTACGTCATACGGGCGGAGGAAGAATATCGGTTACGATGGACTGAAAACGGTCTAATCGACAAGGAAAATTCGCTCGGCAGTTGAGGTAAACCGTAAGTGGTAAGCGGTCGAGGGTAAAAGGACCGCTTGCCTCGGCGCCGCCGCCGAAAAAGGGCGGCTTAGTGTGCACCAGGAATACTCCCGCGGCGATTTGTCGGTCCTATTGCGGATTTTTGGCCCTTTCATGCAGCGCCGGCGAGCATTTGCCGCCGCGCCTCCAATGCACCGTAACGCCAGTGGCCTACGCGGCGCCGCCGCGGCTGTCCGGTTGAGCGCCGCGGCGACTGTTGGATCGGTGCAGTGCCGCGCGGCCGACCCGCTTCCCAGACCTCTCCGAGGTATTCAGGAGGCGCCAAAGAGTTAGCGTTAATGAACGTTGGTAACGTTTTGGGATTACCACACCTGCCCCCGTGATCGCAAAAGGCGGGACAATATGGTTAACAACTATGGTTAACAACTCCGCCTGTCATCTCTAGCGCAGCCGAAAGCGTATAAGTGATTGTTTTGCCTTAACCAGTCGAAGCCTCTGACGGTCGGGGCTGCGGCAATTTGCAACAAACTGTAAACCGTCGACAACCAACGGTAAACGGTATATAAGTCAATTGTATCGTGCATTTGAGAGAAAAGCCGTCGTCTCAGCTGTTGCTGGCTCGTCGGCTCCGATGCGAACCGCGGCGATTACATCCCGGGCCCCCTGCCGTTATCATATCGGTAACCCGGATGGCGTAGCGTTTGTCGTTCCAGGAGGACCCCCCAGTGAGCAAGCAAGCAATTTCCAACGCTGTTGCCGACTCGGTCGACATGATTACCTCGGTCGTGGTACGTTCGCCCATCCTGCGCGAAGGGCTGAACAAGCTTCTGACCGATGCGGGTGTCACGGTACATTGCGAGAATCCGGCGCGTGAAATGGCGCGGATCATCGAGGCCGTGCGCGACCGCGGCGCCGACCTTGTAATCTTGGACGGATCCCTTTGCCAGACACCCTCCCGGCTGGTTGTTTCTCTGCGGCAAGCGGTACCTGGAGCGCGAATTGTCATCATCACGGCCCGGGACAGCGTGAACCGCATTGCCGACGAGAGCATCGCAGTGGCCGACGGTATCCTGTTGTCCGAGACCTCGAGCGAAGAGATGATGCTGTCGCTCCGCCTGATCAAGCTGGGCGGCCGGGTGGTCCCGCCGAACCTGCTGACCCATCTGCTCGGCATAAAAGTAGGCGAGCGCAGCGATGCGCCGCAGCCGTCGCAGTCCAGGGACCCCGCACCGGCGGAACAGGCGCCATCGCCGCGCGAGACCGAGATCCTCCAGCATTTGACGGCCGGGTGCTCGAACAAGACGATCGCTCGCCAGCTCGGCATCGCCGAAGCGACTGTGAAGGTCCACCTTAAGGGTCTCCTGCGCAGGATCAGAGTGGCCAACCGCACTCAGGCGGCCATCTGGGCGATGAACAACGGCATCGGCGCCCCGCGCTCGGCGGGCATGGCCGAAAACCCGGGCGCCGCCGATTAGCGGCGGCGTGACCGGAGGGTCCCGCGACATAATAGTTGTGCGGCAGGGGCCGGCCGACTGACGCGCATGTCGTGCGCATGAGAGGGCACGCCGCCGGGGCAATTGTGTCGCGTGATCTCCGGCTCGCCGTCGCATTTTTAAAGAGTAACAGGAGTCCAGCGTGGGAAGCCTCCCAAACCTGATCAAGCTCCACCTCGCGGCCGCGTGGCGGCGCAAGTGGTGGGCGATAGCCGCGGTCTGGATCACCTGCGTGATGGGCTGGCTGTATTTGGCATACGTCCCGGACCAGTTTGAAAGCAGTGCCCGGATGTACGTCGACAGCGACGCCATTCTCGTCCCGCTGTTGAAGGGGATCGCGATCGATACCGGCTCGGTCAACCAGGCCGATCTGATGCAAAAAACCCTGCTCAGCCCCTCGAACGTCGACAAGCTGATCGAGATGACGCCTCTGAGCGCGCAGGCCAAGACGACCGAGGAGCGCGAACGCCTCAATCGAGCGCTGTCGCAGACGATCCAAGTCAGCTCCCGCGAGAAGAACCTGTTCACCGTGACCTACCGCAATGCCAATCCCGAGCTGGCGCGCGATGTCGTCCAGGCGGCGCTGACGATTTTCCTGGCAAACCAGACCGGGAGCTCCCAGGCGGAAATGCTGAATGCGCAGCGCTTTCTGCGTGAGCAGATCGCCAATTACGAGCGGCAATTGACCGAGGCGGAGAACCGCCGGGCCGAGTTTCGCGCGAAATATTTCGATTTGTTGCCCGGTGCGACCAACACCGCTTCCCGTCTGCAGACCGCACGGACGGCACTCGCGGCCGGCGAAACCGAATTGGCCGACACAAGGACGAGGCTCGACGCGCTGAAGCAGCAGCTTCAGTCGATCCCTAAGGTTCTGAGCGTGGACAGCGGGTCGCCGTTCATCCTGCAAGCGGGGTCGCCCTCGCCTGGGCAGCAGCGACTGTCCGAGGCGGAGCGCAACCTTGACACCCTCAGGCTGCGCTTCACCGAGGCGCATCCAGATGTAATCGCGGCGCGCAAGCTCCTTGATTCCCTCCGCGCCGCCGGGACCGGGGCGTCGGCCTCACCGTCCGGTGGGGCCGGTCAATCGCCTGCCGCCCGGACAGTCTCGAATGCCGTCTACGAGCAGCTCAGGCTGAAGGCGGTCGAGATGGCCGTGAATGTCGCCTCGCTCGAGCAGAAGATCGCGACCGATAAAAAGGAGGTCGAGCGCCTAGAGACGCTGGCACGAGAGGCGCCCGGCGTCGAGGCCGATTACGAGAGGCTGGACCGCGACTATACGGTCTTGAAGAAAAACCATGACGAGCTTGTAACACGGCTGGAGTCGGCGAAAATCGCTTCTGCGGCCGACTCGAGTGCGGACAGCAAAGTGCGAATCATTGATCCACCGCGGATTGCCCAGGTCCCGGTCGCGCCCAAGCGGCAATTGCTGATCTCTGCCGTTCTGCTGGCCTCGATCGGGGTGGGTGGAGGAATCGTGTTCCTGCTGCAGCAGATGGACCAGTCGTTCAACAGCGTACAGGCCTTGCGGCAATTTGGCCTGCCGGTATTAGGCGGCATCTCATTGGCCGTGAGCGCGAGCGGCTGGCGCTCGCGGACGGGTACTATTGGTTTCATTGCGGCCACAGTGATTCTCTTCGTCGTCTATGGCGGATTGATGTTGGCCGCTTCCAAGTTGAGGCTGGCGGTTTGACCATGGCCGAGAACACGATGACCCTGGTAGAGCGGGCCGCCGGCCGCCTGCGCGCCCAAATGCTGGGAGGCGCGCCGCGACCGAAATTGACGCCGGTACCGCAAAAGGCTCCGGTCCGCGACATGCCGCCTGCGAGCATTGTAGGGGCTGTGGAGCTCGCCCAAGGGCAAGTTCGCCAATTTGCAGCGGGCGGAGCGGCGGCGGCGATCAAGCCCCGTTCGAGGCCCCTCGTGGCATTTGATCGCGCGCAGCTGAAGGAGGGCGCCATCATTGACTGGTCGATGACGCGAGGCCGGGTCACAGAGGAACTTCGGATCATCAAGCGGCAGTTGTTGAACAGTGCCTTCTCGGAAGGCGATGATGCGCGCGCCCGCGCCGACGTCATCATGGTGACGAGCGCGCGCCCGGCCGAGGGCAAGACCTTCACCTCGCTCAACCTTGCGCTGAGCATCGCCCAGGAGTCGAACCGCCATGTGCTGCTGGTTGACGCGGACGGATCGCGCCAGGGCTTACGGCGGTTTCTGATGACCGGAGAGTTGCCCGGATTGTTGGATGTGGTAGCCGACCCGGCGGTCGATGCTGGCGATGCCATCCTGCGCACCGAGGTTCCGCGTCTCTCCGTGGTCCTCGCCGGTACCGCGCAGCAGCACGGCCCTGAGCTTCTCGCCAGCCAGAGGATGCGATCGTTGATCGACGAAATGGCTGCGCGGTATGATGATCGCATCATCATCCTCGATGCACCGCCCTGTCTGGTCAGCAGCGATCCTGCGGTGCTTGCCGCGATCGTTGACCAGGTCGTATTCGTGATCGAGGCGGATCGTACACAACGCGGTGAGGTAGAGGCGTCGCTCGAGCTGCTTCAGGCCTGCCCGCGGATCTCGCTGATCCTCAACAAGACAACGGTTTCGGTGAGCAACAGCTTTGGTTCGTACGGCTACTACCGTTAGCCGCCAAAAGTCGCAACAGGCACCCTCGCGTCGGCTATGTTTACTGAATATTTCGGTCTCACCTCGTCACCGTTCCGGTTGACACCGGACGCTCGCTTCTTTTTTGGCAGCAAGTCGCATCGCAAGGCGTTGGCGCATATAACCTATGGCTTGAGTCAGGGCGACGGGTTCGTCGTGATCACCGGCGAGGTCGGGGCGGGAAAGACGACGCTCGTCGAGCATATCTGGTCGCAGCTCAACCCCAGCGAGTATGTAGCCGCTAAGATATCGACGACTCAACTTTCGCCGACCGATTTTCTCCGCGTCGTCGTCTCGGGCTTTGGCTTGGAAAAAACCCGCCGCGACAAAGAAAGCATGCTGAGCGCGCTGGCGGAGCTTTTTCGCGCCAATCATATCGCCGGGAAGCGCACCTTGCTGGTGATCGACGAGGCACAGAACCTGCCTTTCGCGACCCTGGAAGAGTTGCGCATGCTGGCAAACCTGGCGATCGGGCACAGCGCACCCTTGGAGACGTTCCTTCTGGGGCAGCCGCAATTCCGCAACATCCTCGCCAGTCGCGATGCCGAGCAGCTGCGGCAGCGGGTGTTCACCTGCTATCATCTCGGCGCGCTCGACGCCGAGGAGGTCAAGGCCTATGTCGAGCATCGCCTGCAGATCGCGGCGTGGTCGGGCGATCCTTCATTCGCCGATGACTCGTTCGCGGCAATTTACCGCCATACCGACGGAATCCCTCGCAAGATCAACCTGCTCTGCTCGCGTCTCCTGCTCTCGGCCTTCCTCGAGGAGCGGCATGCGATCACCGCGGAGGATACCGAGGCCGTGGCGGCGGAATGGAACAACGAGCTGGAAGCGATCGCCGTACGGAAAGTTCCCCGCACTGCAGCGGCCGCGCCGGTGATCGATGGCACCGCGTCTGATCGGATCCAGAGCCTCGAGCGCCGGGTCGCCAGACACGACCATCTGCTGAAGCTGAGCCTCGACGTCATGTCTCGACTAGGCGAGCCGCTCGAATGATTGACGAGATAAGCAACCGTCCAGCGGATGGAGATGCGCTTCGGTCTCCGCGTGCCGGCCGGGTGGTCAACGCGATGAGCGTCGACGTCGAGGATTATTTTCAGGTCGAAGCGCTCTCCGGCTGCTTTCCCCGCGAGAATTGGGACGCGGTGGCGTGCAGGGTAGAGGGCAATGTCGACCGCCTGCTGGCGCTTTTCGAGGCGTCCGGCGTCCGCGCCACGTTCTTCGTGCTTGGCTGGGTCGCGGAGCGATACCCTGGATTGATCCGCCGCATCGTCGCGGGTGGGCATGAAATCGCCTCGCATGGCTGCACGCATATCCGCGCCGATCGGCAACAGCGGGACGAGTTCAAGGAGGACATCCGCAAATCGAAGGAGCTGCTCGAAAACCTCGCCGGCTGCCCGGTCAGGGGTTATCGCGCCCCGAGCTTCTCGATCGGCCGATCGAATCTCTGGGCCTTCGAGGCGCTCGAGAGCGAGGGCTACGCCTACAGCTCCAGCGTCTATCCGATCCACCACGATCTATACGGGCTGCCGGAAGCACCCCGGTTTCCGTTTCATCCGGGCGACGGCCGCTTCCTGGAGATCCCGATGACCACCGCGGTGCGGTTCGGGTGCAATCTGCCATGCGCCGGCGGCGGTTATTTCCGCCTGCTGCCGTATGCGCTGTCGCGGGCGAATTTGCGTCGAGTCAACGCGGTCGACGGGCGGCCCTGCGTGTTCTACTTCCACCCCTGGGAGATCGATCCGGAACAACCTCGACAATCAGGGATCTCGTGGCGGACGCGGGTGCGCCACTACACCAACCTTGCCGGAATGGAGGGGCGCTTGAAGCGCTTACTCACCGATTTCAACTGGAGTCGCATGGACCATGTCTTTTTCGCCGACAATAGTCAGGCCGTTACTCCCCGAATCCAGCTTCACTGACGCCGAGCTTGCCCACACGCTTTCGCCTGAAGCCGCGGACCGATCGCTCGGTCAATTATCCGTAGCGCGGCTCGCGGCGGGAGACGAGCGTCGCTGGGACGAGTTTGTCATTGCCTCCCCCGATGGGTCGTTCTTTCACCTTTCCGGCTGGAAGCGGGTCATCGAGAAGGCCTTCGGGTTCCAAACCTTCTATTTGATCGCTCGCCGGGACGGCGTTATCACCGGCGTGTTGCCGTTGACGCACGTGATCAGCCGCCTTTTTGGCAGCAGGCTTGTCTCAAACGCGTTCGGGATGTACGGCGGCCCCGTCGCCAGCGATGACGAAAGCCGGCGCGCGCTCGAGGACGAGGCGGTGCGGTTGATGGAGCGCCTGCACGCCCCCAGTCTGGAGGTCCGCAGCATCACGGCGCATCGCACCGACTGGCTCAGCAAAGCCGACCTCTATGTCACCTTCCGCAAGGCGATCCTCCCCCAGGTCGATGCCAATCTGAAGGCTATCCCTCCAACAGTGCGTAATAAAGTTCGGAAGGCGCTCAAGAACCAGCTTAGCTCGGAAGTCGACCGGGACGTGGATCGGTTATACAGCGTCTATTCCGAGTCGGTTCGGAATCTTGGAACGCCAGTGTTCGGAAAACGGTATTTTGAAATACTTGCGGATGTTTTCAATGACGTCAGCGATATCGTTATCATAAACTGTTCAGGAAAGCCTGTTGCGGCGTCATTCAATCTATATTTTCGAGACGAGGTGATGCCGTTTTACGCCGGCGGCACGGCTTCGGCGCCCGCGCTGGCGGCCAATGTTTTCATGTATTGGGACGTGATGCGGCGCGCTTGCGAGCGCGGTTGTCGCCTGTACGATTTCGGCCGAAGCAAGGTCGGCACGGGAGCCTACACGTTTAAGCATAATTGGGGTTTCGAGGCGACGCCGCTCGCCTACCAATACAAATTGGCCGAGGGACAGGAGATCCCCGACCGCAGCCCGCTCAATCCGAAATACCGGCTCTTCATCGCCGCCTGGAGGAAGCTTCCGCTCCCCGTTTCAAGAGTCCTCGGACCGCCTATCGCCAAGGGTCTCGGCTAGCTTGAATTTCCCGCCCCAAGCGGTTTGCAGCCATACCGGCGGCCGGCCGGCGACATGTTGGCGACGCCCAAATGACCCGCGAGTTGAGGAGTGAGTGTCGTCCACCATGCGCGTCGGCACGCGCGATCAGCGCCGACTACCAGTGCATCCGAGACGAACCGGTGTCGCGCTGATCGAGCCCCGTGCAGCCGCTAGCCGCGCGCGTAGACGTCGTGCCAAGACCTCCGCCCGGCGGCGCCAATCGTCGCGTTCGAGCACCAGCCAATGCAGATCATATGATCCGGTACTCAGGCTTCGCTTGTACCGACTGTCGCCGGCAAGGAAGCGGTAACGCGTTGCCCCGGCACGGCGATAATACGCGAACGCGAGCAGGTGGCTCACCAGACCCGGCTTTAGACGCTGGTCGGCCGCGTATTGAAAGCCGTTTTGGTAGGCGTAGACCTCGTTGTCGCAATAGAAATTGTAGAGATAGCCAATCTCGTCCGCGCCCGCCGTGATGCGGAGAACGTCCGCCACCCCGGTCGCGAATCCCCGCGTCAGCACGCGCTGGTGAAACTCCGCGAAGATCGGCAACGCGAAGGCGCCGGGCTGCCCTGCGGCAACCCAACGCTGCTGATGGAGGTCCGCCATCGCGGCGAGCCGATCGTGGGCCTCGCCCAGTGTCGCCGACGGGGTGATCGCGAGGTTGCCACGGCTCTCGTAGAGCCTGAGGGAACGCGAGATCTGCGAACGCGTATTGCGGCTCAGCTGGGCAAGATCATCGCTGTCGCTCGGATCCAGGACGCGATAAGGGCACGGCCGGGTGATAATGACGCGATCGCGCCAGCCCGCCTCGCGCGCCTCGTCGGTCAGCCAATCGGGCACGCCGCCCATCACGATCTCAGCGCCGTCGGCGCGGTACGCGTGGCGTAACGCGGCGCGCGTCACCGCCTTCTCGAAGCCGCGCTCCGCGAGAAACCCGTTATCCTCGATCATCGCGACGTCTTTGGCCGGTTCGCCGGTCTCGTGGAGGAACAGCGTCGGCCGGCGAAATCCGAGCTGCCGGCGTGACCCGCGCACCAGGAGGCCCAAGCCAACGCGTCGGTCCTGGCAATAGACGGCGAGGATGACCGGATTTGTCCCACAGGTCTCCAGCCAGGCGCCGATCCATGTCCACGAGAGAAAGAAGGATCGCGACGATCTCGCCTCCAGCTCGCGCCATAGCGGCTCCAGCCGGGCCGCTGACACGAACGTTTCGGCGCGGACCTCCAAATCGCCCGCGCTCGTCTTCGCCATCTCCATCTGCGCGCGCCTGGACATGCCGCCATCCCATCGTATCGCCAGTCGGCTGCCCCGGTTGGGCTGATTTGGCGCGACGGTGGCGGATCAACCCGGTATCTGTAAACAACCTTGATACCGTTTTGTTTATAACTAAGGTATAAAGATATGGCGCATCGGGTTGTTCATCGCCCAATCTCCCTGACGAGCAAACCTCAATTCTACGATCTTGTGATCCGCATAAATCAGATCAGCGGGATAAGGACGACATGAGAAGGCCGCGGTGAGGACAATGACCAACGCGGAAGCCAAACCGATCGGTGAAGCATTGGCCGTCGACTTGCCGCTGTGCGTGGATCTCGACGGCACTTTGGTAAAAGTCGACACAATGCAGGAAGCGGCCTTCGGTGCGACTGTTGCCGATTGGGCGGTGCTCTTTCGCATTCCGGTTTGGCTCGTCAATGGCAAGGCGCGACTCAAACAGGAATTGGCAAGACTGTGGCAGTTCGACCCGGCCCATCTTCCGTACAACGAAGCGCTCCTCGATTATCTGCGCGCCGAACGAGCCCGCGGTCGGTCGATTGTTCTCTCGACGGCGGCCGCGCAGCAAGTCGCGGATCGCATAGCCGCCCATCTCGGCTTGTTCGATCGCATTATCGCCTCCGATGGCGTCACCAATCTGCGTGGCCCTGCTAAGGCGGAGGCTCTGTGCAGAGCCTTCGGCGCGAAGAGATTCGTCTATGTCGGCAATGATGCGACGGATCATGCGGTGTGGCGCGAAGCCGCGGGAGCGGTGCTCGTCAACGCGCGTCGGGGGGTGAGTCGTACGGCGAAGGTCCGCTATCCTGTCGTCGCGATCATTGATGACGGCGCCGGCCGGATGCGGGCCGCGGTCAAAGCGCTGCGCCCTTATCAATGGGTCAAGAATCTCCTCACCTTCGTCCCGCTTTTTGTGTCGGGAGGCTTTGCCGATCTTACCGCGTGGGTGCCGACCATAGCGATTTTCGCCGCGTTCTGCGCGTTCGCTTCCATCGCCTACATTCTGAACGACATGACCGATCTGGCGGCCGACCGCGCTCATCCCCGCAAGTCGCGACGACCCTTCGCGAGCGGTGCGTTGAGCATCGGCGACGGCCTCGCGATCCTGCCCGGTCTTACCCTAGTCGGCTTGGCGTTAGGATGGTACAGCGGCGCGCTGCCGGCTCTTCTTTTCTATATGGCATTATCGCTATCCTACAACTTAAAGTTGAAGGAGATGCCGCTGATCGATGTTTTTGTACTCGGGGGCCTCTATACGCTTCGGCTTTTCGCGGGCGGCGAAGCCAGCGGGCACCGCGTATCGCTTTGGCTGCTGGGGTTCTCGAGTTTCCTGTTCCTGAGCCTCGCCTTGATCAAACGGGTCTCGGAGCTATATCGCTTGCCTCCCGAGCAGGGCGGAGAGTTGGCGCGGCGCGGCTATGCGCGCGAGGACATGACGATCCTTCAGATGATGGGCGTGGCGGCGAGCTTCACCTCGGCTCTTGTCCTCTCCCTTTACGTCCAAAGCGACACGGCCGTGCAGGCCTATGCGCATCCGTCGCTGCTGTGGGGGGCCGTGCCGCTGATGCTCTTCTGGCAGTGCCGCCTTTGGCTATCGACCGCACGCGGCTGCATGCAGGATGATCCGATCGTCTATGCGGCGGGCGACTGGCTATCCTGGCTCGTTCTGCTTTGCCTCATCTTCCTTGCATTGGGTGCTTTCATCCCCTTCGGCGGGCCGAGCGTATGACGCCTTCAATGGGTGTACCGGGTACGCGTACCAATGCTCAACCATTAAAATCTGATAATTCCGCGGCATTGGCGACTGTCACCCGGCTCGCTGTATCCGGGAGTGTTCACTCATGGCGCGCAGGCATATAGTCTCCAGCTGACGGGCGACAATTTCCCAGGAGAAGCGTTCCTCCAGTCGCGCGCGGGCGGCGCGGGCGAGCGTGATCTGCAAGCCGCGATCGGCCAACAGCTGCACGATCGCAGCGGCAAAATCGGCCGCGTCGTCCGCGGCCAGGAAGTGCTCCCCGGTCTTGATCTCAAGCCCTTCGACGCCGATGCGGGTCGATACTACCGGGCGGCCCATCGCCATTGCCTCGAACGCCTTGATCCGCGTGCCGCTGCCGACACGCAGCGGGATGACGGAAACCTGCGCACCCGCGACGTAGGGGCGGATGTCGTCGACGAAGCCGGTGAACTCGAAGGGCAATCCGCGAGCGCGCGCCGTCGCCAACAACGAGGGGTGCGGGTTGCGCCCGACGATCACGGCCCGCGCCATTGGCAGCTGCCGCGCGACCAACGGCCAGATGTCCTTCATCAGGAAGTGAATGGCGTCGATGTTGGCCTGAAAGTCCAGGACGCCGGTGAACACGATTGTGCCACCGTTTGGCGGAGCCGGGTCCGGCTCGGAGAAGCGGAAAAAATCGAGGTCCACGCCGGTATCGATCGTCTCCACGCCAGTCAGTGCGAAGCGACGTTGCAGTAACTCGGCGTCGCGGGCGGAGACGGCGACGACGGAGCCGAACCGGCGGCAGGTGTCGCCCTCAAACTTCGCCATTTTGCGGGCTTGATCGCGCCAGATGATCCGCCACAGGCCAGTCGTCACGCTTGCGTGACGCTCGTAGATCTCGGCCTCTACGTTATGGGTGAACAGGACGGAAGCCGGACCAAGCCGCTCCGGCATCAGCACGGCGGCGTGTGGGAAATCCGCCAATACCACGTCCGGCACCTCGGCGATGGCGCGGGCGATCACCTCGCGCCCGGCCGCCGAACGGTCGTTCGCCACGCTAACCGGAATGCGGTTGGCGAGCGACAATATACGGTCAAGCTTTGAGGCGGGCTGCGCTGGCCAGGAGATGAAGCGGTCGCAGACGCCATCGATGTCAGCGGCGAACTCTTCGATATTGGCCGGGGCGGGAGAGGCCAGGACCAGTTCGAACGCGCCGCCTTTCATCTGTCGCAGGATGTTCGACGTCCGAATCTTGCCGCCTTCGTCGGTCGGGAATAAGAACCGTGCGCTGACAAACAGCAGCCGCGGCCGCCGCTTCACCAGCACAAGCCTTGATAGACGATGCCGGCATGCGCCTTCAGCTCGGCGATCCCGGCAAGGTCGAGCACGGTTTGATCACGCAGCGAGCTGAGCAGCTCGGCGCAGTCTTCCTTGCCGATATGACCTACCACCGCGAGACGGCTGCCCTCCAGTGCCTCGGCTGCGTTGGCAACCATCAAACGCTCGATGTGCGGGATCTCGCGCTCGACGTAGGCGCGGTTCGTCCCCATCAGGCGCGCAACCTGCACGGAACGGTCGAAAATCCGCAGATCGTAGCCTTTGCCAATCAGACGCTCGGCGAGCAGCACAAAAGGCGATTCCCGCAGATCGTCAGTGCCGGATTTGAATGCCAGCCCGAACAGAGACACACGCTGGCGGCCGTGCTTTGCGATCGCATCGAACGCTCGCTCTATGTTCATTTCGTTACTGGGCAGCACCTGTCGGAGGAACGGGGCCGGTACGTTGGCCTCGGAAGCAAGCGCGAGAAAGCTGCGGAGGTCCTTTGGCAGGCACGAGCCACCGAAGGCAAAGCCGGGTCTCAGATAGGCCGGCGAGATATTGAGAATACGGTCCTCGCGGAAAATGCGGAACGACTCCCGTGCGTCAACCCCGTGCGCAGCGAGAATGGCCCCCGCCTCGTTGGCGAAGGCAAGTTTCACGGCATGGTAGACATTCGCCAAATACTTGGCGCTTTCCGCGACACGGAAAGGCACTACGTGAACAGGCGCCTGGATGGGCGCATAGATGTCGCGCATCACCGCCGCGTCATCGTCAATCGGCGCGCCGATCAAGGTGAAGGGCGGCGCGTAAAAATCCTTGACCGAGCTCCCCTCACGCAGGAATTCCGGATTGCTGTAATAGGTGAACCCTTCGCCGAATTTGCGGCCAGACTCGCGTTCCAGGATCGGAATCGTACAGGTCTCGGCGGTGCCGGGCGGAACGGTGGAGCGCATAACGATCGCATGCGTTCCGGGCTTGTCCCGGAGCGCTCGGCCAATCGTCGCAACGACCTCTTCAACGGCCTTCATCGATACGCGGCCATCCGGGGCACTGGGTGTGCCGACAGAGATGAATGACACCTCGGTCCTGGTAATGGCTGTCGCTGCGTCCATCGTGGCCGTCAGCTTGCCACGACCGACGCCCTGGGCGACCAGGTTGTCAATTTCGTCTTCGACAACAGGAGACCGACCCTGATTAATGAGATCGATCTTATCGGATGAAACATCAACCGCGACTACCTCATGGCCGAGAGCCGCCAGACAAGCGCTCGAGACAGTACCAACATAACCTGCCCCAAAAATAGATATTCTCATTCTGAGCCCGCCATCGTAGTTAGCTGGTTCGATTAACGTTATCCGGAGACGATTATTCTGAATCCTGGTATTCGTCCGTCAGCAAAAGCAAACCGCATCGATCATACGAGAGGCCCTCGCTGTTCACGAAGGCTATCGATGGTTTTCATCAAGCCGGGCTCAAGGGCTTCTACTGATTGAAACCCCAAAAATTGTCGTGCGCTGGTGGGGTCACCCAAGGAGTGCCGTATTTCGCCCCGGCGTGGTTCTTGAAATACGAAGTGCGGCCGAGACCCGCACAGCTTGGCGATTACCTCCGCAAGATCGCGAACCGGTGTCGCCCGGCCCGTACAGACGTTGAACACGCTCGGTTGGGCGGAAACGCCATCCATGGCGAGCAGAAGCGCGCCGACCACATCGCCGACATAGACGAAATCACGAGTCTGGCGACCATCGCCCAGGATGTCGACCTGTTGCCCACTCGCGATGCGATTGCAAAAGATCGAAATAACGCCGGAGTAAGGCGACCGCGGATCCTGGCGCGGTCCGTAGACATTGAAGAACCTCAGCCCGGTGGTCGGCACGCCGTGAACGGTGCTGGCGACTCGCGCATGATGCTCGCAAGCGAGTTTGTCGGCGCCATAGGCAGATAACGGCACCGGGCGGGCAGTTTCAGCAATCGCCTCTGCGCCCTGATCGCCATAGATCGCCGCCGACGAGGCGTAGACCACCGGAATGGCGCCACCCCGCGGACCCGCCTGACGCGCCACATCGAAAATTGTGATCGTGCCGGTCAGATTGACGCGGTGCGTCTCTACCCATTGCCGGTTGGTCTGCTCGACCGACGCGATCGCGGCGAGGTGAAAGCAGCCATCGCTCCCGGCGATTGCCGAAGCCACAACCTCTCTGTCCCGTATATCGCCCCGGATCAACTCGGCCCCAGCCGGTTTGTTGGCGAGCGAACCGGTCGACAGATCATCAACGATCCGAACACGGTCGCCCCGGCGAAGCAATGCATCGCAAAGGTGGGAACCGATAAAGCCGCAACCGCCGGTAACAACGTACATGGCCATCATTCACCGCCCGTAAATTCCCGACCCGCTATTCGAAGCCCCCGACAATCCGCCGACCATGATATCCGAGCGAGCGGGATGATGCTCCAATACCACCGCGCCGCTTGATCTATCGGCAAACCGCAGCGTATAGCGGTTCGTAGAGGCGCGCCCAAACGTGCTTGCGTGTGCATCGAAACGCCGAATTTGGCCATACTCGCGCGGCGCCGGCCGCATTCCGCGACTGGGCACTCCGCGCGCGTGGACGCCAACTGGACCGCGGCGGGACTATAGATTGTTGGTGCTATACCGGCAACTGCTGTCCTCGAAAGCAACGGTAAGAATGGATCGGCCGCACTGATTGTCTCCACAATCGTTGCCAAATTTTTTACCAATGCGTCCCTAAACCATTTAAGCCCTCGATGTGGCGAGGGTATGAAGGTAGTCTGACGTCAGCTTGGCATGGCGAGCTGATGGCTACGAATCGTTGGTGGCCGCATTTTCTGGCGGACCTCAGCGCCTGATTCTATCCCGGCTATCCGGCCTCTGATGAGGCTCTGGCGCGTACCCAGTCTTACTGATAAATTTCGAGTCTAATATGAATGACGTGCAAGGACATCCTTGATGGCTCTCGCCGAGGGTTCTACGACGATGACGCCAGCCCCGCATCAACGAAGCGGGCGCGAGATCGTCCCGACGGAGCCCGTAAAATATCCGAAGGATGCCGGGCCGTTCCTGCTTGTGATTGTTGATACGGAAGAGGAGTTTGATTGGCAGAGTTTTTCCCGGAACGCATGCGATGTTGACTCGATTCGGCAACAGGTGCGTGCGCAACAGATCTTCGATAGATACGGCATCGTTCCGACTTACGCCGTCGACTACGCGGTGGCCGCCCAAGAGATCGGGTACGGTCCGCTCCGCGAATTCTTGGAAGACGGCCGCTGTACTATCGGAGCTCACCTGCACCCCTGGGTCAATCCACCGTTCGAAGAAGAAGTGTGCGCGCGTAACTCCTATCCCTGTAATCTTTCGACGAATTTGGAGTTGCGTAAACTTGCGGCCTTGACCGAGATGATCAACCGCAACTTTGGCGTTCGACCGGTTCTCTACAAAGCGGGTCGGTACGGCGCCGATGCGGAAACGGTAATGGCACTCGAGACCCTGCATTACGAAATCGACTGCAGCATGCTGCCGTGGACGGATTTGACTCCGCAGAGCGGGCCGGATTTTCACCGCTGCTCGAACGATCTCTACTGGTTCGGGGAAGGCTCAAGGCTGTTGGAAATTCCGCTTACGACCGGCCTCGTGGGCGGCTTGAAAGGGGTCGGCCAAGGCTTGTACTGGTGGTTGGATTCGCCGCAGGCAAAACGCTTTCACGTGACTGGGGCATTTGCCCGCGCGCGACTGCTCGAGCGGATCCGGTTGACCCCGGAAGGAAATACGCTCAGCGAAGCCAAGCGGGTCTCCCGCATTCTGCTCGATCACTATGGGCAGCGCGTTTTCACCATTACGTATCACAGCCCGTCCCTGGAGCCCGGTCACACGCCGTATGTGCGCAGCGAGGCGGATCTCGCCGGCTTTCTCGAGTGGATCGAGGGATATCTGGAGTTCTTCTTCGGGGAACTCGGAGGCGTCGGCTCGACGCCCGCCGAAATCTACCGGTTGGCGGCGGCGCACCGCCGGGGCGGGGCGGCGGATCCGCTGTCGGCATAGGCGGCTCGGGATCAACGCGCGTCAGCTGCCCATCGGCCGTCAATCCGCCTGCCGCGGCGCAGCCGGCCGCCCGTCGGGGCTCAAAATGATTTCCTGAGCGTGACTTCGAACACGTTTGTGAGGTATGAGCCGGTGGAAATGTGCGATTGGTTATCGGTCAGCTCGTATCGTGCGGTCCCGCTGAGCGTCTCGGTCATGGCGTAATTCAGCGCAAGATCGACCGTCGCCGTCTTGCTTCCTCCGCCAGCAACGCGCGTCGCATAGCCGAGAGCGACCACGCTCGTCAGATCGGGCGTCAAAGAGCGGAACCAGCTGAACGAGACGCCCTTACCGGTATCACTGTTCGACGCCCCGGCCAATGAGACTTGGTGATCCAAAAACGCGAACAGCCGAAAGCTGTCGAGGCGTCCCGCGTCCAGCTCAAGCGCAACGCGAGATTGTTGATAACGAAGGAGAGCCGTGGTCGCCGCGAACTCAGGATTGGCCAATCCTATTGGCAGGGCGGTGAAACTGTCGACCATCGTGCCGTAGAGATCCAAGGAGGAGTTGTTCAGATTGGTCAGGATCGACTCCGACGATGACCCGAACGAATGCTGGTGAGAGGCGAGCATGGCTAATGCCGGTGTTATCTGGAAGCGCATGGCTCCATCGAAGCCGTAGGATCCGTCCTGTCGACCAAAGCGAAGTAAGGCCGAAGCTAATGCGGTGGTCATCTGGCCGCCGACGAGGAATGTCGGCTCGTTGAATACCAGGCCGGCGCGCGGGTAGCGAAGATCCTCGAACCCGACCCGGCCGACTGCGGCGAATACCGGATCAAATTTGTATTGGACGTCGGCAAACGACCGGATTTGCGTCGACTCCGCGACCGATTGGCTCTCTGTTTTTGCGGCATCGACGGTCAGGCGTGCTCCCAAGACCCCGTATCCCCGGCCAACCGCTACAGTCAGAGTCGTTCGCTCTTGTCGGACGTTCGCCAACGATGTGACTGGCGAGGCTGTACCGGAATTGCCGAGCAGGCCATTGCCAGAATTGACGATCCCCAAATTGGCCCGTAGATCAGCCTCGACCAGATCGCCGAAGCGTTCGCGGATGATCGGTGAAACCGACGTGGTGAAGACCTGGGTTTGTTGTGATCTCGGGATCAGCGCAGGATTGGAGAAGCCGACTCCGCCGGATGTCGAAAGCTGCGATACCGCAGCACGGCCGTCGACAAAGAAGACCTCGGGAACGACCGTGCCGAGGCCGTAGGCGGTCAGGTTCACATTGAGCCTGTCGGGGACCACCGCCGGGTAGTATTTATCGTACTCGAGCGACGTGTTCATCAATGCTTGGAGGTGGACAGTATCAGCCGATATCGACAGACCCGCGCTCGGGCGCGTCAGCGAGGCCGCCTTCGCCCCGGCATGGGCGTTGAGGACATTGTCGCTAAGGTCTTCCACGATGCCGATATTGGGCTGGATCAGAAAAGCCGGGGCCCGTACTTCCGCGGCCTGCACCGGCGTGGCGCCGGCAGCGAGCGGAGGCAGCAGGATATTGGTGGCGAGTGAGGGCAGCTGAGTGGGCGGGGGTGTCGTACCGCGATAGGTCGCAGGAGCGCCGGCAAAACCGAATGTCGTGCTGGGGAAAGGCGGGGGAACCGCGGTCGATCCGAAGACGCCGCTGTCGGTTGCCGACACAGAACCGGGCAGGAAGGAAGGGGTCGCTGATGGCAGAACAGACCCGGGCAACGAAGAAGGAATGGCTGATGGCGGCACCGAGCCCGGCAACGAGGACGGAATGGCCGATGGCAACCCAAAGCCGGATGACACCGGCGGGAGCGCAGATGGCAGTCCAAAGGGCGACGACACAGCCGGCGCCGTCGACGGCGAGGTCGTCTCAGCCTGGGCGAGAGCGCGTGGGGCGCAGCTGAGCGCCAAAAGCAGCATCAGCGCATAGCACCGGACGCAATTACCGCCCCGCGAAAAATGGCGGCGTCGCGCTGGCCTCGCACGCGGCCGGGCGGCATTCAAGGGATGATCGCTGAGATCGGCAAGCGGGCGGGTGGAGTTTACTTGATGCGGCGGTGCAGCGAGCACACGCCGACCGGCGGCGACGAGCGCCGGCAAAATCGAATGGGTCGGCCCCCGAGGACTGTCGAGCCCAATCATCCGGCAAAAATGTCAAACATCGCCGGTGCCAGCAATCGCATTTGAGCCGACATCCCCCCGATTCCCAGGCCTGTGGTCGGGTATCGAGGTCACGATTGGGCACCCTGGCTTGCCTGGCAAGGGAATTCGGGGCCAATCGGCGTATCGGCGGCAGAAGGTGCCGGTTGCTGGCGCGGCGCCGCTGAAACTGGCGGCTTTCCGTTTATCAAAACACGCTCCTTCTGCTGTCGTCGGCGCCAGCGCGGATCGCAGCCCCCGGCATTCAGGCGCGGGCGAGCCGAATCAGGGATCCCGGGCGGCGCGGGCCGACAGCGAAACAATTTTGCCGATGCTTTCCAGGCATGCGGCATCCTCTCGGCGGCGGCTTCGTGATAGCAGGCCGCCGCATCCCTGAGGGTATCGACGCCCTGACGTCACGGTCAGCCGCACACTACCAAAGGCAAGCTAGCGACGATCGAATTTGGTTGCGCGCCGCCCTGAGGAGACGGTAGATCACGCCCAACCGACCGGGAATCCGCCGAATGTCGACTTTTTCGGGTCGACTGTGGCGGAGCAGGGTTTCTGGCCGAGGAGTACGAGCGCTTTTGTGGCGAGAAATTTGAGAAGCCCAATCCTGATTTTCGGACTGCCACGCTCGGGCACGACCTGGCTCGCCAAACTGTTCGACAGCCATACCGACACGCTCTACCGCCACGAACCCGACATCGAGTTGCGCGAGGATCGGTTGCCGTATGCCTGCCGGCCCGAGGATTGGCTGACCCATCGTGACCGCGCCCGGCAATATCTGGTGCGGCTGCTCGACACCCACACCGTCAAGACCGGTGGGCCGCCGCCCAGTTTCGCCAAGAGCTTTCGCAGTTCCCCCGCCGACATGTTGCGTGCTGCGTCGATTTTTGCCCTTCGCGGCGCGGCGACGATGCCCGCCATCGGTGAGGTATTCCAACACATCCCGGTCTCGGATCTTATCCCTGCGCGAAATCGTTCGGCGGTCCGGCCGATATTCAAATCAGTTAGCGCCGAAGGCCGTGTCGGGTTGTTCGCCGAGGCGCTGCCCGAAAGCCGGATCATTTTCCTTATTCGGCATCCTTGCGGTCAGATCGCTTCCCGATTGCGCGGCATTTCGCTCGGGAGGATGGGAATGCCGGTGAAACCGGGCGATGCGGTTGAATTCACAAGCCTCGATCAGGCGAAGTCACACTGTCTGACCGCCGAGAAGTTCGAAGCGATGGCTCCGATCGAGCAACTCGCCTGGTACTGGGTCATCCTCAACGAGAAGGCCATCGACGATCTTGCCGGCCGCGCCACGGCGCGGATCGTTCGCTATGAGGATCTATGCGCACGCCCCTTGGCGACGACCCAAGACCTCTTTGGCTTCGTCGGCCTCGACTGGTCCCCCCAGACCGAGGACTTCATTACGGAAAGCACATCCTACAAAGGATTCTACCGGTATTTTGGTGTCCGGAGGAACTCGCCGGAGACCGCCGATAAATGGCGCACCGCGCTTTCTCCTGAGGAACAGGAGCGTATCCTGCTGGTGGTGCGTCGCAGCGCTGTGGGGGCGATGTACGGTGAGTGCGCCTATTGAATATGTATGGAATGGGCCGCCGTTTCTTCGCGACACTGCCGCAGCCAATGGATAATCAGACGTTCGAATGAGTTGGGGCTCCTTTCTCGGAGGCTTCAACCCAAAGCGGTTACCACATAGAGATACCTTGACGGGGGGTCGAGGCATTTGACATAGTCTCATGGCCCGTACCAGTGGGAGCTTAGACACCCGTCGATGCCGGACGCGATTATTATTGAACTTGGCCGGCAAGAGCGCAATTACTGGAATGATTTGTGGCGCTACCGTGAGCTGTTCTACGTGCTCGCTTGGCGCGACATCGCGGTGCGCTACAAACAGACGGTGATAGGTGCGGCTTGGGCGCTGATCCGGCCGTTTCTGACAATGGTGGTCTTCACCGTCATCTTCGGACAGATTGCCAAATTGCCGTCCGACGGCACCGCGCCCTACCCGCTGATGGTCTTTGCCGCGATGCTGCCCTGGACATTCTTTTCGACTGGCCTCAGCGATGCATCCAACAGCCTAATCGCCAGTGCAAATCTGATTGGCAAGGTGTATTTTCCACGGCTCATAGTGCCGACGGCGACGCTGGTCGTCGCATTTGCCGATTTCCTGATCACCTTTTTGATCCTCGTCGGGATGATGGGGTGGTATCAGTTCGCGCCGAGTTGGCAGATCGTGGTCCTCCCCGCCTTCATCCTCCTCGCCTTCGTCGCCAGCATCGGCCCGGCCTTATGGGTCACCGCGCTTAACGTCAAATACCGTGATTTCCGTTATGTTGTTCCCTTCATCGTGCAATTCGGCCTCTACGTCTCGCCGGTCGGGTTCAGCTCCAACGTTGTGCCGGAGGAATGGCGGCTTGTCTATTCTCTCAACCCGATGGTCGGGGTTATCGACGGGTTTCGCTGGTGCATCCTCGGCGGGCAGAGCCAACTCTATCTGCCGGGTCTCGCTGCAAGCCTCACGGTCGCGGCGTTTTTCCTGTGGTTCGGCATTCGCCGCTTCCGCAGGACCGAAGCGAGCTTCGCGGATCTGATCTGAGGGCGATGGCGCGAAGGCGATGCTGGCACCGGTCATTTCCGTCGAGAGTCTCTCGAAACGCTACCTCGTTGGCCATCGCGCCGAGCGCGGCCGGCGATACGGCTATACAGCCTTGCGCGACGTCATTGGCCAGGAGATCCGCAATGCCGCGCGGAAGGCACTCGATGTCGTGCGCGGCCGGCAGGTCGTGCAGGGCAACGCGGTCGAGGAATTTTGGGCGCTAAAGGACGTCAGCTTCGAGGTCCAGCAGGGCGAGGTACTCGGCATCATCGGCCGCAATGGCGCTGGCAAGAGCACTCTCCTCAAGATCTTGAGCCGCATCACCGAGCCGACTTCGGGTCGGGTCACCTTGCGCGGCCGGGTCGCAAGTCTCCTCGAGGTCGGCACCGGCTTTCACCCCGAACTGAGCGGGCGCGAGAACATCTATCTCAACGGCGCGATCCTCGGCATGAGGCGCGCCGAGATCCGCAAGAAGTTCGACGAGATCGTCGCCTTTGCCGAGGTGGACCGGTTCCTCGACACCCCCGTCAAGCGCTATTCCTCCGGCATGTATGTGCGCCTCGCCTTCGCCGTAGCCGCCCATCTCGAACCGGAGATCCTGATCGTCGACGAGGTGCTTGCCGTTGGCGATGTCGAGTTTCAGAAAAAGTGCCTCGGTAAGATGGACGAGGTCTCGCGCCGTGAAGGCCGTACCGTACTGCTCGTCAGCCATAATATGGCGGCCGTCCAAAATCTTTGCACTCAGTCGATCTTGTTAGAAAATGGATACATACGCCTTTATGGAAACACCCAGGAAGTAGTTGATAGTTATCTTCGACACTCTAGTCTTGGGGGTCGATCGGTTGACCTTCAAAAAAATAGGGCTTCCTGGGCAATTGAGTGGATCAAGCAGGTCCGCATGTTGGACAAGAATGGCTTAGAGTGTAATGATTTTGGACTGGGAGAGGATATCGTAGTCGAGGTGCGGTTTGCACGAAATGAAATCTTGCGAAGTCCTGTCTTAGGTATCGTTGTCAACCATAGGATCAGAGGCGAGGTCGGCACTGTTAACACACGAATGACAGGGTTTTCGCCACAACCTTCGCGATATTCGGAGGGAATGTATTGCTGCCATCTAATAAATCCACCGTTCCTTCAGGGAGAATATTCAATAGATATTTGGCTGGGAGACGGTGCTTACGATGTGGATATGGTTTCCACGGCATCACAGTTCACCGTTCACGAACAAGATATTTATCGAACCGGAGTGGTACCTCTAAAACACATCGGGGTAATTTTTTTGAATGCCACATGGAGTTTTGATGAACGAGAATCGGGTAATCGCTCGATTACTTCTGATTTGGCAATGTAACCTCGCCTTCGTGCGTGCAGCCATGCCGCGCATAGGTCTGCAGGGGAAACCGGCACGTTTCGTTAGGAATCCGTGGGGGCCGGAGACGCGATTCGCGCTACCCGAAAGCAAAAGGAAATCGATGACCTCTATCGTTGACGCTTTTCAGCACAACTGATCTCAGCTAAGCTGCCATCACTCATGGAGCGATGGATGATTATCTTTCTTCACCATCAGGCGGCGACGTGGCAGAGATGCTGCTAACAGTGGCAATCTGCACATTGAATCGCGCCGAATCGTTGCGCCGGACGCTCGATTCGTTAGCGGCGATGGGGGTGCCGTGCCATCTCGGCTGGGAAGTCGTGGTCGTCAACAACAATTGCACCGACCATACGGATGAGGTCATCAACGCGTTCAACGATCGGTTGCCAATACACCGCGAGTTCGAGCCGCAGCGCGGGCATTCCCGCGCCCGCAACCGCGCGGTCGAGGCGGCAAAAGGCGATTATATTGTCTGGACCGATGACGATGTGGTGGTCGATCCTGGTTGGCTCGCCGCCTATGCCGAGGCGTTCCGGCGCTGGCCCGAAGCGGCGGTGTTTGGAGGGCGGATCACTCCGAGATACGAAATGCCGGTGGTCAAATGGGTGGCCGAAAGCGAGGCGCTACTCGGCGGGCCGTTCGCCATCCGCGACCTGGGCGACAAGGAGCTCCCGCTGTCGATTGCCGAAGGACGCGTACCCTATGGGGCGAACTTCGCCCTGCGGGCGGTAGAGCAGCTCGCGTTCCGCTACAACCCCGAGCTCGGGCTCGGGCCGGGTCGCCGGCGCCTGGGCGAGGAGGTCGATGTCATCGAACGGATATTGGGATCCGGCGCAGTCGGCTATTGGGTGCCGGCGGCGCAGGTCGAACATTGCATCAGCCACGATAGGCAAACCGTCAGCTACATCGAGCGGTATTTCGCGGGAGCTGGCGAAACCTCCACCCTCATGGGGGGCAACAGAGAGATGCCGCTTTGGTTTGGCGTGCCGCGATGGCTGTGGCGGGGGTTGATCGACGGATGGTTGCGCTACCACCTCCACCGCCGGTTTTCTCCAGCGCCCGTCTGGGTGAACCACCTGAGAACCTACGCCTTCTCCCGTGGCGCCATTCGCACGCTACTCAAAATGCGGTTTGAATTATTTAAGTAGAATTCGAACTCACAGTGCTTCCTATGTAAAAATTTTGTATTTTGCTGCCGTGCGCTCCGCTGCAACGGCGGGGCTCTTACCAAAAGGGCAGGTAATCGCATTTCAAGGGATGGCGAAGGCTTCTGAATTACGTTCGACTGCAGCTAATGCACCGACGCAAACACATAGTACGGCTTCAGCGTCTAATAGCCTTCTAGCGCGAGCCGGAAAATTTGCAAGCGAGTGCTGCGCCGGCATTAGTCCGTTTCGTCATCGCGGAGACGGGGAACGCGTATTTCTTCGGCAACCGTAGAGCAACCGCATGCAACCACCAAAATCGTGTCGCAACCTCGAGCCGCGAACTCCGCCGCAGATGAGCCCGGGTACGGGACAGGGATCTGTAACTGTTTGCCACTCTTACACTCGTTGGAGCCCTCCGGAGCTCGGCTCGTCCGCTCGGACACCCCATCTTGTCAAACGGTGACCCGTGAACCCCTATGTGAGCGTTCTGATGCCGGCTTACAACGCGGCAATGTTTGTCCGGGAGAGCATTAATAGCGTTCTCTCACAAACATTCGGCGATTTTGAGCTGATCGTCGTCAACGACGGCTCGCAAGATCAGACTGCCGACATCCTCGCGAGCATTCGCGATGGAAGATTGCGGATTATTCATAACGACAGGAATTTGGGCGTTGCCGAGTCATCGAATAGAGCGATGCAACAAGCTCGTGGTAGCTATATCGCCCGAATCGACTCGGATGACGTCTGTTTACCTATTCGTCTAGATAGACAAAAGCGATTTCTTGACTCGCATCCCAATATCCTCATGGTCGGAAGCGAAATGTTCAATCTGGAGGCCGGCGCAATCAAACATGACCCTCGGCGAGGAGAACCCGACCCGCTTATCATTCGCTGGATGTTCAATGTGGGAAACCCGGTCGGGCATCCTTCGATCATGTTTCGCGCCGAGGTCGTGCGCACCCTTGGATGGTATATGCGGAACGAATTCCGAGTTTGCGAGGATTTCGACTTTTCGCATCGTGTTCTGCGTATAGGCGAAATCGCCACGATACCCGAGCAACTGGGCATATACCGGCGGCATCCGCAGAGCCTGACACACACCCGTGAGAAGGAAGTATTTGACCGGGTGGTGACGATACTGCGAACGTTTTATGCAGATATATTGGGCGAAGACGCCGAGATGGCGGCTCAACTGGTTGCTTTGCACTTCATGGGGGGAACCCCCGTCCGCGATGCGGCGACGCTAGAGCGCCTCGGCAGCCTCCTTAATCGCTTGATGCGCAAATTCTTCGAAGACCATGAGCCCACGCCGCAGCAAAAGCGACGTGTGGTCCATCACGCAGCGGGTCTCTGGTGGCGCACGCTTCAAAACTCGTTGCGGGCGGGGGCGGCAATCTCTGTGGCCCGGTCCTACGGCGCGTTCTCGGCGCAGGCAGAGGCGCGACCGCCGCTCCGTCGCCTCGCGGGAGCTGCGCTGCGGGGAGCCATTCCCCGCAAGCATCTCATCGCGATGCTCCGGCGCGTGAAGCCGCTTGCGTTGCCGGCGATCTCCCGAGAGGCTGCGCCCAAGCGGGCGGAGATAAACGGCGTGCGTGTGAGCCGGGCGGCGATCCGCCGCGACAATCCACCCATCCTTTACGTCGTGGTCGATTGTGTCGACGCGGACATCGATGCCATTCGACTGCAGGACGAGGTTCAGGCGATACTCGACAAATATGGCGCGCGACCAATCTATCTCGTGAACGAGGCGGTTGCCGGCCGGCCCGAGCGATGTGCGAGGCTGCAACGCGTATTCGAGCGGGGCGCCTGCGCGATTGGCGCGTGCGATCTTCCCGGCGGCTCGTCAGGCGGCGAGCAATCGCTCGAATTGTACAAGCAACAGCTGCAGCATCTCAGCGAAACGATCCGGCAGCGGTTTGGCGCGGCGCCGCTATTCTTGGACATGGCTCTTCGTGACTTACGATTGCAAACTGTCGAGGCCCTGAGACGGCTTGGCTTCGCGGTCGTTTTTGGCATCACGGGAACGGCCGGCTCGCAGTACGAGCGCGGCGCCGGCTGGCAATTGCCCGAAGCGACCCCTTACCGGGTAGAACCGGGCAATATTCTCCTTATGCCAAGCATCAATGATGATGTGGGGCGCCGCAGCCGAAACTCTGCGGGCTCCGACGCCACGAGGCAAATCTCGCTGATGCGCACGATGATCCGGCGTGGTTATCGCACCTTCACATACCGTTGCCGAGGCCCGGCGCCCGTAGGCAGCGGCACCCCCGACTCCGAACGTCTCCAGGAAAGGGCGCTCACCCGGCCACTCGACGATCTATGCCGATTTTTTTTCGAGGAGCTCGGCGGGCTGCCGGGTAATCCCGCCGATCTGGTACCCCCCGAGCGGCGACATCTTTTATTGCCGCAACCTGCGGACACGACCGCCGATGCCAGCCGCCTCGTGCGGCATTCCTGCGATCTTGCTGCTTATTGAGGCCGCAGAATGGCCGGCACCAGCGACTGGCTTTGGAGGGTTTCGACTCGCGGTACCTCGCTTGTCTTGGTGCTCCTGGTGGGGTTTATCATTGTCGGGCTGCCAAGCAACCGGGCTGCGGTCGCGCGCACCTTGGAGGTTGGGCCGGACAAGGCGTACAAGGCGCCGTCGCTCGCCGCGGCCGACGCAAAAGATGGCGATCATATCCTGATCGGACCGGGCGAATATTTCGACTGCACCGTGTGGCAGGCGAACAATCTGGTGATCGAGGGCAGCGGACCCGACGCCAAGGCCATCATCACCGACAAGACGTGCCAGGGTAAGGCGATCTTCGTCATCGCCGGAAATGACACCACGGTGCGCAACTTGACCCTGACGCGGGCGCGCGTCCCCGACATGAACGGAGCCGGGATTCGGATGGAGGGCCGCAACCTGACGATTGAAGCCGTCAAGTTCATCAACAACCAAGACGGCATCCTGGGCGGCGGTCCCGGGTCGCGCCTAATTGTCCACGACAGCCAGTTCCTCCAGAATGGAATCTGCGCCAAGTACTGCGCTCACGGTATCTACGCCGGTGAAGTTGACCTTTTGCGCGTCGAGCATTCGCGGTTCTTCGAAACATGGCAGGGCAGCCACGTGAAATCGCGCGGATTGCGGACGGAGGTGATTGGCTGCGACATCGCGGACGGCACTAACGGTACCTCCAGCTATCTGATCGACGTATCGAACGGAGGTTCCCTCGTCGTTCGCGACAACATGCTCGAGAAAGGACCCCGGGCGGAGAATCACACGACTGCGATAAGCATCGGGGCCGAGGGCGTAACTCATCCGACCCACGAAATCGTCATCGAGAACAACAAATTCAGCAATGACGGCGACTATCCGACGGTGTTCGTGCGGAACTCTACTGCGACCCCTGCTATTCTGCGGGGCAACAAGCTGACGGGCCGGGCAACCGCCTTGACGGGGGACGGTAGCGCAGAATAGGCGGCGCATCGCGTCCCTGAAACCTGGGTTGGATGGATCGATCGAATGTGCGGAATCTCTGGCATTTTTGACTATGGCGGCTATGCCGAGATCGATCGTGCTTTGCTCCGCCGGATGACCGATGCCATTCGCCATCGCGGACCCGACGGTGAGGGTTTTTACTACGCTCCCGGGATTGGGCTGGGGCATCGCCGTCTCGCCATCATCGATCTCGTCGGCGGGGTTCAGCCGCTGTTCAACGAGGACCGAACCGTTTGCGTCGTGTTCAACGGCGAGATCTATAATTTCAAGCCGCTGATCGCCGAGCTCGCCGCGTGCGGCCACGTATTTCGCACGCGGTCCGACACCGAGGTCATCGTCCACGCCTGGGAGGAGTGGGGCGAAGCGTGTCTCGACCGGTTCAATGGGATGTTCGCCTTTGCACTATGGGACAGCCGCAGCGAAACATTGTTTCTCGCGCGTGACCGGCTCGGCGAGAAGCCGCTGTATTATGCGGATCATGGCGGGCTTGTGCTGTTCGCCTCCGAGCTCAAATCGCTGCTTTGCCATCCGCATATCGATCGCCGACTTGATCCGCAAGCGGTCGAGGAGTTTTTCGCATTCGGCTATATTCCCGATCCGCGGTCGATCTACCGCGGCGTCCGCAAGCTCATGCCGGGCCATTACCTCAAGCTCCGGCGCGGCCAGCCCATGCCAGAACCGCGCGCCTATTGGGAGTTGCAGTTCACCGACGGTGCTCCGGTTACCGAGGAAGAGGTCGCGGAGGAGCTGATCGCGCGTCTGCAGGAATCGGTTCGCATGCGGATGATCGCCGATGTGCCGCTCGGCGCATTCCTCTCAGGCGGCGTCGATTCCAGCGGCATCGTGGCGATGATGGCGGGGCTGAATGACGACAATGTCAGCACCTTTTCCATGCGCTTCAACACCAAGGGGTGGGATGAATCGGCCTACGCCGCCGAGATGGCCGGGCGCTACCACACTGATCACCACCTGAAGACGTCGGATCCGGACTCGGTCGGCCTGATAAGCCGCTTGGCGACGATCTATGACGAGCCCTTTGGCGACAATTCGGCGATGCCGACGTTGCAAGTTTGCGCCATGGCGCGAGAGAATGTCACGGTCGCGCTGTCCGGCGATGGCGGCGATGAAGTGTTTGCCGGCTATCGGCGCTATCGCTGGCAGTGTTTGGAGCATTCGGTACGCCGTATCGTGCCCGATGTCGCGCGCCGGCCTCTATTTGGTCTATTTGGTTCGATCTACCCGAAACTCGACTGGGCGCCGCGGCCGTTGCGGGCAAAGTCGACGCTGCAAGCGCTGGCACGCGATCCGGTTGGCGCCTATTTCTCCGCCGTTTCCAAGTGCACCGATCGACAGCGGACGGATTTGTTCAGTGCCGGGTTGCGGCATGAACTTCAGGGTTACAACGCGATCGAGGTTCTGCGCCACCATATGGCGCAATGCGGTAGCGAGGATCCGCTCTCCCAGGCGCAATTCGCAGATTTTAGAACCTCCCTTCCAGGAAGTATTTTGACCAAGGTCGACCGCGCCAGCATGGCGAATTCGCTGGAGGTCCGCGTTCCGCTGCTCGATCACACGCTCGTCGAATGGGTGGCCCGACTGCCTCCCTCTCTGAAGCTCCATTGGGGCAAGGGCAAATACGTGTTCAAACGAGCGCTGGAACCATACGTGTCGTCCGAGATCCTTCACCGTCCAAAGCAGGGTTTCGCGGTACCGCTCGCCCAATGGTACCGCGGCCCGTTGCGCGAGCACACGCGTGCCCTGCTGAGCGGGCCGGTGCTGCAGCAAACCGGTCTTTTTGACGGCGCAACGATTAGTCGTTTGCTCGATCAGCACGAGGCAGGCATTCGTGACCACAGTGCGGTGATTTGGCTGCTGTCGATGTTCGAGGGGTTTCTGCAGAAAGTGCACGGCTGCACCGCCGATCCGGCGATGGTGGCCGCGTAAAGATCGCGGGCCGGTCAGCCCTTGGCGCGATACCCCGCCCGGCACAAAGTCGTTTGATCGCCGGCCTATAGCGGGCGGCGGCCGCGTGCCACCTCGGACAAAAGACGGCCGCTGCGCTCCATCCCTGGCAGGAGGCGGCCGCTGTGTTCGATCTCCGGCAGGAGGCGGCCGCTGTGCTCCATCTCCGGCAGGGGGCGTCCGATACGCGCTGCCGCCTCCTCTTTATCGTTGAGGCGGTGACGCCGGCCATCGACAAGCAGCGAGCCGAGCCCTCTCCCCTCAAGGTCCCAGTTGCGCACCGGCCCGGTGTCGATATGGAAAAAGCCGGAATGCGGGTACCAGCCGACGCCGCCGCGCTCCATCCCCCGGGCCGCCTTCATCGCATCCTCCAGCCGCGCTGCGAGGTGCACGTCGAGCGCGCGGCCATAAAGATGCTGGCTGTTATCGGCCACGCCAAACGTCGTGCGCGCCAGCATCGCGTTGGTCTCGGGCGTCCGATAGGCGGAGAGGATGGTCGCGCTCTGCGCGTTCACCGCATCCATCACGGCAGCGAGAAAATCGATGACCCCGACATCGATCTCGATCGTCGCCTTGGAACGAAAGTCGCGCAGGAACACATTCAGATCGGCCATTGCGTCGCTAAGCGGCCCGGAATCGTCGCGATACGAACCGTCGAATTTCTCGCCGGTATGCGGATTGACGAGGCGGAGATGGCGCCGCGCCGATGGCACCGCCGGTAGCGCGTGCGCCATTCCTGGCAACGCCACGACGCCCGCGATCAGCGACAGCATCAGCCGGCGATTCATCCCGGTGCTTGGTCCCGAAGCATGGGGCTACAGGTATTGCGCTGGGGATACCAACGGTTTGCCGTTCCCGTAATTCCGGTTCGGCACGGCATCGGCCGGGCCGGCGGCAGCAACTGACGTCCCGGCTATCCCCAGCATGCGAGGGACCGGATCGGCGGTTCCGGTCACTCGACCTCGCGGACCTTCTCCAGCACGAACTCCATCTGCGTACCGAACCGGGGCGCCATCCAGGGCAAGTCGAACGGGCGGGCGAGCAACGAGATCAGTGCGAGCTTCCCCGGCAGCCCTTCCTCTCTCGCCTCGGTGCGTTCAAACGACCGCACGGCAAAGCCAGCATTCTCGAAGCAGCGCGTCGCGACCGGCTGGGTGAATTCCCAAATATGGGCAGGAATGCAGCAGGTAACCCAGAGCCAGTCGCGATGGGTCACCTGGGCAACGCGGCGATAATACTGCGATTTCGCTGAGGTAATATCGGGAAAGGTGATCATCGCCCCGCCGCTCCGGCGTAGCATCCGATTCAGCTTCTTTAGCGTCTGGAGCGGGTTCAGCGTATGCTCAACAACATCCGTCATCGTGATGACGTCGTACCGGTTGCCGCCGCCGTCAAACTCGTCGAAGCTGCCGGTCCAGATCGGCACCCCATAGGTCTCGGCTCCCCATTTGGCGGTCTTCGGGTTGAGCTCGATCCCTTCGGCCTGGTAGCCGTTCTGCTGCATCAGATAGGGGAACAACCCGTTCGTGCAGCCCACATCGAGGCTCCGGCCGGACGGGAAATGCGGCTTGATGCGATCGATGTAGTGGCGAAACTTCGGCATCATTGGCTGATCGTCGATCGTGGCGCCGATCAACTCCTCATGATAGTCGCCGGTATAAAATTCAGTGATCTCGTCCGGAGTTGGCAGCGGATGCGTGAAGTGCAGGCCGCATTTGCAGCGCGCCAGAAACCAATCCTTGCCGCGGTGGTTGCGGCGAAAGATCAACTCAGCCGTGGATCCGCACAGCGGACATGCCGGATCGCCTGCAATAGCTTCGGATGCATTCGACATTCGTCGGACCAAATCTGTCTCCGCTGAGTGTACGCACCGGGTGGTGTCCGTTTCCTTAACGGTCACCGACGCACCGGCGTCCGCCCTGGAAGGCATTCTTCGGATAAAGCGCTGAACATGCGCACCGAGCCGCGCCGGGTGCCGAGTACGTGCCGACAATATTCACGCACGCACCGCAATTTTCAACCCACTCTGGCCGACGTCACGGAATTTGTCGACGCGCTTGAGACAGCGCGATCACGGTGAGAATGAGCCCATCCGCAACCAGGAAGCGTCGCTCATCGGGCGCGATGTTCCACTATCGCGTCAGCGAAGCCAAGCCGCCCGATTCAAGGGTTCAACACCCAACATCACCCATTCCGAGTATGCTAGGTCCCCGGGATGCGGCGGATATGGTCCTTTGAAGTATTTAGGCACGCTGTCGGAATACCAGCCGATAAGTCCATTGACGGGACCGCAGGCGTCCAGAACCACAAACGGTATGCCGCGGCGCGCGAGAAAGCGCCCCAGCGGACCGGCAAAGCGCACGAAATTCTCGTAAGCGGGGCAGTAGACGAGATACGCTACCGGCAGCCCGAGGAGATCCGGACGGTTGCCTGCGCTATCCCGGCGCAGCAAGTGATCTCTTATGTACGAGAATATGGCACCGGCAATGGTACCCACGCTGCACGCCGGAGGCGAAAGGAACACGAAGGGATATCTCCGATCTCCCTCAAAGCAGATCACACTAATACAGCCGTAGCGTTGGTGCTCCAACAGCAACTCGATTTGAGCGGACGATAGGTCGTCGGCGGGACGAATGTCGTCTGTAATCGATCTGACATAGGCGGCATGCGACCTCATCGCGAGGGCGGGAACGGAAAGAACTCGGCCCGTGGTGTATTGTCTGTACCCTTGGGCCTCCAGAATAGGTATTGTGTGCCGAGCTGGCGTGATGTTGATATACGTCACATTCCTGTCCCTCACCGCCTGCGCGGCGAGCAGCGGCGCATAGAGGCGAAATGCAGTCTCAACGTACCAGCTGGACGTGTAGCATCTGATCCTCTTCTCCCCATCGATTTCGGCGTAGAAAAAAATAAGAAGAATAATACCAACGGGGCGGCCCTCGTATTCCAGCAGGTACCCATATTTCGGGTATCCTGCTGGAGTGATGTGTTTAGACAAGCGAGTAAGACCACGCGTCCAAAAGTCACGGCTGCGATCAGGAAAGCCACTTGTCAGGAGGTCTATGACCGTATCCAGATCGGCCACGCCAATTTCCCGGCAACGAACCCGTGGCGATTTAACCAACCTCAAGTTGTCTGCCAAATGCTCGATCCCTTAAGAGAACATCACCGGAAGCAGCGGCACATGTACGTCATTTTTTAGCCCCATCACGGTTAAGCCCGCGCTTTACCCTGTGTAGACACTATAGATTTGCAACTCCGATGCCTATAAAATATAGGGCGAACATCGTCGAGCGGCCGACCGTTAGCGGCTGCGCTACCCTGAGCTGTCCCTGTTGTAGGAAACCCGCGGTATCGGTAGCCGAGCCCCTCGGGGAATTTAGACTCGAATGACAACCGTGAGCGCGATTATTCCGGCCTATAATGCCGAGGCCACGTTGACTCGGGCGATCGATAGTTGCGTTTCCCAGACGCACCCGCTGTTGGAGATCATTGTCGTTGACGATGGCTCTACAGACGGGACTGTCGATATTGCCCGCGGATATCCCAAGCCAGTGCGGCTCGAGTGCAAGACAAATGGCGGTCCTTCATCGGCGCGTAACCATGGCGCGCGGGTGGCTCAAGGAGACTGGCTCGCCTTCCTCGATGCCGATGACCGCTGGCTGCCGACAAAGACGGAAAAACAGTTGACGCTTGCCACCTCCGATGATGTTGCCATCGTGCACACGCATATAAAAAATGTGCCGCGGCAGGATACCCTGCCAAGTGAGGTGACTTTTGCGCATTTGTGGGAGACCAATCGCATCGGAACCTCGGCGGCCTTGATGCGTCGCTCGGTGTTCGAACGGCTGGGTGGGTTCAACGAGGCTATGTGGACAGTCGAGGACTACAATCTTTGGCTGCGTGTCGCTGCAACCGGTGGCAGAATTCTTACCTATCCCGAGGCACTTACCGAATACAGCCGCGGCAACGGCTTGTCGTCCCATGCTGAGAACATGCTGACTGGACAGCTTCGCAACATCGCGGAGATTGGCAACGAATTTGGGATTTCCATTACTCAACTTCGCCGCAAGCGGCGACAGATTTACGCTGAAATAGGCAGAATGGCTTTTCACCAGCGAAAAATGAACTTGGCTCGAAAGCTATTCGCGCGAGCCTTTTTGATGGAGCCGACCGCAAATCGAGCGTTTTGGCTCTGTGCATCGTTTTGCCCACAGGTCATGCTCGATTGGCGCCGGCAACGGGCACAAATCATCCGACCATAGGACGCGATGACACCATTCCCCATCAACTCACTGACATTCCTAACTGGCCCCCCCCAGTTCGGAGACAGCCGCGCGGCGCAGCGGGTGCGGCAGGCCGAGCTTGCAACGTTGTCAAATGCTCGATAGCTTTATTGGGTCATACCTCTCGCATTCTGAGCAAGTGGCGCTTTAACCAAGGACCGAAGGCTGTCGCAATTTCGTTGCCGGCCCTTTCCGAGGGCTCAGAGTGCCCTCGTTCCGCGCGGATAACGATCGATCATCTTATAGCAGGCCAATCTCATGTCGATAAGATCTGATATTATTGCCCTATTCGAGCAAGTGGCGAAAGAACAAGATAAAAAATTGGTGCCCTTATCCGATGATCTCGGTCTCCTGGAGTCGGGCCTCGATTCGTTGTGCTTCGCCATCATTGTTGCCCGCCTTGAGGATACGCTGGAGCTCGATCCGTTCAGCGCGAACGAAGAGGTAGAGTTCCCAGTGACGGTTGGGGATTTCATTAAGCTCTACGAAAATGCCGCAAGCTGAGCCGGTCTCTCTGTACCATGCGATAAACGCTGCGGGAATTCTGTCCAACCGGTGGATTTGGAGCGCTGACGCGGGCGTGGCGTTGGCCGGCTTGACCGGCGGCTCCGCCCTCGGCGGCAGGCTTGACGAACTGCGCGGACGCTCGGTGCTCCTGACAATGAAGGACCAGCTTCCCGCCGCGCTGGCGCTGATCGAGCTCGATGGCGTCGCGCGCCGGCTGGTGCTGTGCCCGCCCGACCTGCCGCCTGAGCATCTCCCGTCGATCATCGCGACCGCGTCAGTGGATGCCGTCGTCGGCGATGCGCGGGCAACCGAACCCGCCGCCGAGGGCGTTGAATGCTTCGTCACTTGCGTCTCGACCCTCGCCCCTGGGGCACCCGAGCGTCGCGCCGGCGAACACACCGAATGGATCCTGCTGACATCGGGCACCACCGGCGTCCCGAAACTGGTCGTCCACAATTTGGCCAGTCTGGCGGGCGCGATGACTGGCCGCGTCACGCTCGGCAACCGTGCAGTGTGGAGCACGTTCTACGACATTCGCCGCTACGGTGGTCTGCAGATCTTTCTGCGTGCGATGCTCGGCGGCGGATCGATGATGCTGTCGAGCGCCGGCGAACCGGTGGCGAGCTTTCTCGGCCGGGCCGGAACGCGTGAGGTAACCCATATTTCGGGCACGCCGTCGCATTGGCGGCGCGCGTTGATGAGTCGATCGGCGCGCCGGATGGCGCCGCGCTATGTCCGCCTCTCAGGCGAGATCGCCGACCAGGCGATCCTCGACCATCTCCGGGCGGTCTATCCGAATGCCGATGTCGCGCATGCCTTTGCCTCGACCGAGGCCGGGGTCGCGTTCGACGTCGTCGATGGGCTTGCGGGCTTTCCCGCGCGGCTGATCGACGAGCCCGGCGCCGATGTCGAGATGCGGGTCGAGGACGGGTCGCTGCGCATCAGATCGTCACGCACCGCCCACCGCTATCTCGGCGGCGTGACCGAGTCGCTCCGCGGCCCCGACAGCTTCGTCGACACCGGGGACATGGTCGAGTTGCGCGACGGCCGCTACCATTTCGTCGGCCGCCGCGGCGGGATCATCAATATCGGCGGCCTCAAGGTGCACCCCGAAGAGGTCGAGGCGGTGATCAACCGCCATCCCTCGGTGCGCATGTCGCTGGTCAAGGCGCGCAAGAGCCCGATCACCGGGGCCATTGTCGTTGCCGATATCGTGGTCGAAGCCGCGACCGGCGTGCCCGAGACCGAGGGGCTGAAAAACGAGATCCTCGATACCTGTCGCCAGGCCTTGGCGCGGCACAAAGTACCGACGGTCATCCGCTTCGTGCCCGCGCTCGACATTTCCGCCTCCGGCAAGCTGGCCCGGCCCTATGCGTAACGTCATCGTCACCGGCGGCAGCCGGGGATTGGGCCTCGGCATCGCGCG
>WNFD01001327.1_pt1 | contig 64092 bp, 53 predicted proteins | sample 5400491 | NCBI WGS metagenome assembly WNFD01 (sample SAMN13153343, study PRJNA577476) | soil metagenome | isolation source: 120 cm saprolite under Douglas fir tree site 2 hole 2 replicate 2 | place: USA:California | collected 2015-04-18 | reverse complement strand
AACGACTGGAACATCCCGACCATCTGGTTATTGGGCTGGGACGACTTTGCGCCGTACCCGATGGACGCGATGGTAAGAACCACCGCGCTTCGGCACGGCAACTTCGACTACGTCACCAATTCGGTCAACTGGGATCCGAATACTTCCGAGCGCGTGCTGCCGGCGTCGCTCTACCTGAGGCAGAGGCCCGCCTTTTTCAATGCTGGCAGAGGATACGTCTGGCCGTGGGTGGAGCCGCTCGGGGCAACCAAGCTCTACACGCTTCCTGCCAAGGCCCGTTACGACGCCGGAACCCCTTTCATCCAGCCCTGAGCGGGGCGCCGCCCGGGAGCACTGCTACGGATTGATGAACTGGAGCACGCTGCCGTTTCCCATATAGATACGTTCCGGATCGCTTGGGTCGATCGCCAGTCCAGTCAGACCATACTGCACGGTGGAACGTCGCAGTGATTCGCCAGTGTCGAGCGCGATCCATGAGTCGGCTCCATTGTCGCTGCGGAACAGTCCGCCTGCCCGCATCCACGCGAACAGGCGCATCGGCTGTCCTGGATCGACGGCCAACCCGAGCACGCGGTCACCATTGAGGCCGACGTCGGCAGGCGCGAACGTCACGCCCCCATCCAAAGATCGGATCACCCGGCTGTTGTACAAACCGGCATAGATGACCTCTGGACGCTTCGGGTCGAGAGCGATCGCGTAGACAACGTTCCCCGTACCGCCGAGCTGCTCAAAAGTTTGGCCGCCGTCAACCGATCTAAGAATGCCGGCAGTCAAGTTCGAGCGTCCGACGTAAAGGAGCTGAAAGGACTCGCCACCGTCGTCGGAACGAAAAAGACCCGCGTTGCCGACCATATAGACACGGCTGGCGTCGCTTGGAGCAAATGTCATCCGTGCGCGAGTAAAAGGAAGGATAAATGAAGCGCCCAATTGCGCCCTAGACCACGAACGACCTCCGTTCGCAGTTCGGAAGATTGCGATGCCCTGGTCGAAATCATTCAAGAGCGTTACCGTAACTCCGTACAATTCAGGATTGTCAGGTGCGGCAGCAACCGCTTGAACGTTGGCGGCCGCCTCATTCGGAAGCGTATCGCCAATGTTTTGATACTCGCCGGAGCCAATTGAGCGGAACACCCCCGCGGAATCGTCAGTCGCGACCAAAAGGCGTCCACCTGCATCGATTGCATCGATGGTCAGGTCAGTGACTGTTGTGCCTCGAAAGCCGGTGTGAATGGGCGAAAAGGTGCCGCCACCATCATCCGATCGAGAGGGTCCCAACCCGGTACTGACATAAAGAAGCGGCGGGTTTTCGACGTCTTCTGCGGTCAGTCCAACGGCGGAGGCCCCAACCCCCGCCAGTTCGGCCTCACCAAGCCCGGTCAGGCGTTCAAATGTGAGCCCCCCATCGATTGATCTGAACAGTCCATCGCCGCCACCTGCCACATAGATCACGCATTAAGTGTCCACGGAAGGCCCGCGCCGACCCGGGTAAAGGACGCGCCTCCGTCGGTCGAGCGGAACAGCCACTGCCCGGGTAAAGGACGCGCCTCCGTCGGTCGAGCGGAACAGCCACTGCTGCACAAACCCCGCAAAGAGAAACAGCGTACTCTCCTCCGCAGGGTGCAAATAGGCCTTGCTGGGGTAGTAGTCCGGGCTTTGGAACGATCGGAAACTGAGCCCGCCATCCGAAGATACGTACAGCCTGCCATTTTCAAATCCTTCCACGACATAAATCCTCTTCGGACCGGTTGGAGCCACGCTAACACCGCTCGGCGAGATCAATTGGAGTCCGAGGCGAGTGAAACTCCGGCCACCGTCGGCTGATTTGAATAGTGTCCCGTAGGAGCCGGTGCCCTGTGTCGATACGTACACCCCTTCAGGGTTGAACGGCTCAACCTCGCAGCCCGCCAGATTGGTATCGGGGGGTAGGATGAGCGGCCCCCACGTCTCCCCGAAATCCTCTGTGCGGGCAATTCCATCCTGAGACGTTACTGCATATGCGATTTGCGGAGCCGAGCGAGCCTGGCAGAGACCCTGAATCCACGGCTCCATTCCGCGCCCATTAAGCAATCCTCGTTGGCTACGGACCCAATGCTGGCCACCGTTGACTGTCTTGTAGATGCCGGCGCGGACGGTGCGGACGAGCACCTCGTTTGGACCGTGAAAGAGGAATCCTTGGCTGGAATAGCCGAACACTGAGCCCGCCTCCGGACCCGCGTCGAGCACAGGCTCGCGTCCCATCCTCCAATTCAACTCCGGCCGAGCGGACACAGTGGGCGCCAGCGCGAGTCCAAAAAAAATCCATCGAATCGTCGATCGCACGTTTTCTCCTCGCAGCAGCCACTTCGAGCCGACAAGATTTATAGTTTAAAGACAGCGTCGCCGACCATCACTACCCGAGCAACCTTGGCCGGCTTTTCCGGCCCCGTTCTTGTCCTCGAAGGCGGTGAATCGGCGCCGCGTGTGCCCCCAATTAGCTTCGAAATTGGCTAATGCTTCGGACTGGCGAGCTTGCCAATCATCGAAATCGGCGATCACCATGTGCCGTCGCCGTTGCCCAGAAACGCCATGACTTGGGAATGTGGAAAAATGAGTTGCAACGCGTTGCAACTCTAACCCACTGAATAGATTGATACTTTTATCGTCGGTGTGGGCGAAGGAAGGCACCGACTCGTGAAGGGGGATTTATGGACCAAACGCACGCAGGCTCCCGTTCGCCGATCGTCGATTCGCCCGAGCTCATACAAGCTGCCCAGGTCCTCGAAGCATCGCTCAAGGAGGGCGAGAAGGCGGCTTGGAAAACGGGCGACTACTACAACCGCATTCTTGACCAGAAGCTGGCGGAGAAATCCGGGTATCGCCACGCCCGCGACTTTTTTTCCACGCGCTTCAAGGACGTATCGCAGTCGACCTTGAGCCACTATGGCGCCGTGGCAAAGGCATTCTCCGAAAGGACGGCCACTACCTATGGAGTGTGGCGGCTCTCCGCGCTGCTCACCTATGAAAAGCTCGCCAGACTCGACCCACTGGATACTGATCCGGGATCGGTCTTCGTGCAGGTGCCCGGCGATCGCGAGCCACGTGCCTTCGCCGATTGCCATCGCACCGATCTCTTAAAAGCCATCCAGCAGCTCAAACGACATTCCGGTCAGCCCGTACCTCCCGATGAAGAGGCGCTGCTGCAACGGCTTCATCAGGCATTGGGCGAGCACAGCCCGATCGCACTGACCTCCCGCCAAGGCCGTGAGGGCACGTTGGTCGTCTTCACGCTTGCGCTGAAAGAGGTGACGTCGTTGCTTGACCTATTGGAGCACGTCCTCAAAGGACCGGAAGCGGTCAAGGCATCCGCCGAAGTGATGCAGCAATTTGCCCAGGAATTTGCGAAGGGAATGGAAGCCTGGGGGAAAACCTTGGGGACCGCCCCAGACGAGAAGAAGCCTTAAGTGCTACCATCGCTGAGCCGACTCCTGCCGGGCTTCAGCGATGAATTCCACCGCAATGATCCAACAACCGCTGTTCTTGGTTGGCTCCGAACGCTCAGGGACTACCCTGCTGCGGTTGATGCTCGACTCGCATCCGCAGCTCGCCTGGAACGAAGAGTTTGAATACGTGGTGGACTTCATGTCGGCTCAGCAGGGCTGGCCGCCGATCGATGCGTATCATCGCTTCCTTGCCCACGACTTCGTCTTCGCTAGCTCGAAGTTCTCCGTCGATACCGCGCTCGGCTATCCGCAGTTGGTGAACAGCTTTCTTTTGCAGAGGCGCGCCCGCGATGGAAAACCGATTGTAGGGGCGACCATCCACCGGTATTTCAGCCGCCTGCTACGCGTCTGGCCTGACGCGCGATTCGTCCACCTGATCCGCGATGGTCGCGACGTCGCCCGATCGATCGTGGAGATGGGTTGGGCGGGTAACGCGTGGAGGGCGTCCCTTTATTGGGAAGAGGCCGAGCTCGAGTGGGACCAGCTGTGCCGCCAAGTCCCGGAGAACCGGCGCATCACCATTCGCTTCGAGGAGCTGGTGGTGAATCCCACCCGAACGCTCGAGCAGATCTGCGCCTTCTGCGGCGTCTCGTTTGATCCAGCGATGCTCGAGTACCATCGAGCAAGCAGATACGGACCTCCCGATCCATCGGCAGTCGCCGCCTGGAAACGAAAGATGCCGGTCGAGGATGTACGGGCCGTCGAAGCAGCGATCGGCCCGATGTTGGTCGAGCGCGGCTACTCGCTGAGCGGCTATCCCTCGCTTACCTTGACCGCTGCGAGGCGCCGCTGGCTCAAGGCTCGCGACTTTTATGGAAGGCTGCGATTCCGGATCGGCCGATTCGGAATGAATCTCGTGTTCCAGGATTTTCTTGCGCGGCGAATCAATATCAGGCCTTGGCAAGAGCGGGTGCAGCTACGCCTCAACGACATCGAAAGGCTTCATGTGAAGTGATCGAACGAGCATGGACCCGCTGACGCAACTCGAGAAAAAGAGCGTGTATATCCTTCGCGAGGCGCACAGCGCCTTTAAAAGCCTCTGCATGCTGTGGTCGATCGGCAAGGATAGCACGGTGATGCTCTGGCTGGCGCGAAAGGCCTTCTTCGGCCATGTCCCGTTTCCGCTGGTCCACATCGATACCAGCTTCAAGATCCCCGAGATGATTGCCTACCGCGATCGCTTAGCGGGGGAATGGGACCTGGACATCATCTATGGGCAGAACGAAAGCGCGCTGGCGGCCCGCCAGACGTTCCCTGATGGCGCGACCGACCGGATCGCGTGCTGCGCAGCTCTCAAGACTGAAGCGCTCAAACAAACCTTGAGCGGAAAGGGAAAGCGCTACCGATACAACCATGCCGCGCGGCGCTATGAGGTCGAATCCAATCCCGAGCCCTTCACTGGAGTAATCGTCGGGGCCCGCGCCGACGAAGAAGGATCGCGCTCGAAGGAGCGCTACTTCTCCCCCCGCGACTACCACAGCGCCTGGAACGTCGACGATCAGCCTCCAGAGTTCTGGAATCACTTCAATATTGATTTCGCCCCCGGGACCCATCTGCGCATCCATCCACTTCTCGATTGGACCGAGCTGAACGTCTGGGAATACATCCAGCGCGAAAGCATTCCGACCGTCTCGCTCTATTACAATCAAGGAAACGGAAAGCGCTATCGCTCGCTGGGGTGCCACCCGTGTACCGCGCCGATCGAGTCCGACGCCCGCACCGTCGATGAAATCATCGCGGAGCTGCGAAGCGGAAAGCTCAAAAATGTGCCAGAGCGATCAGGGCGGGCCCAGGACCAGGCCGACGGCGGCTTGGAGGCGCTAAGAAGGGACGGCTACATGTGAGCGACGTCCAGGCGGGTCTGGAGCCAGCGCCCGTTGCGCAGATACGGGAAAAGCTGAACGTCGTGATCGTCGGCCATGTCGACCACGGCAAGAGCACGATTGTCGGCAGGCTGCTCGCCGACACGAACTCGCTCCCGGAAGGCAAGCTGGCCCAAGTGAAAGCCCTCTGCGAACGCACGTCGCGTCCGTTGGAATATGCGTTCGTGGTCGATGCCCTCAAGAATGAGCAGGCCCAGGGGATTACGATTGACGCTGCCCGCGTTTTTTTCAGCAGCGCAAGCCGGGAGTACATCCTGATTGACGCTCCCGGGCACATTGAGTTTCTCAAGAACATGGTCACCGGAGCTTCGCGGGCGGACGCCGCGCTGCTGGCGATCGATGCACAGGAGGGAGTCCAGCAGAACTCGCGGCGCCACGGCTATCTGCTCTCGATGCTCGGAATCCGGCAGATCGCCGTGCTGGTCAACAAGATGGACTTGATCGGGTACGCAAAAGCGAAGTTCGAGCGAATCGTTGCCGAATACCGCGGCTTTCTCGGGAAGCTCGGCATCGTCCCCCTGCACTTCATCCCGGTGAGTGGCATTCGCGGCGACAACCTCGCGTCGCGCTCGCCGCAAATGCCCTGGTACCAAGGACCGAGCGTCCTTGAGGTGCTCGATTCTTTCCGCACGGCAGAGTCGCCAGTCGATCAGCCGCTTCGGTTCCTGGTGCAAGATGTCTACAAGTTCACCCGCTCCGGAGACGAACGGCGGATCATCGCCGGCGAGATCGTTTCAGGCCGGCTCAAGGTGGGAGACCAACTCGTCTTCTATCCTTCGGGCAAAACCGCGAAGGTCAAGTCGATCGAAGGATTCAATCTGCCGCGGCGGAGCGAAGTGCTCCCCCATAGCAGCGCGGTCGGTTTCACCGTCGAGGATCAAATCTACGTTACCCGCGGAGAGATTGCGACCTTGGTCGGTCAGCGGCGTCCTGAGGTGAGTACCCGACTGCGGGTGAAGCTTTTTTGGCTGGCAAAGGATCCGTTGACGAGCAAGCACGAGTACCTTCTGCGGATCGGCACCGCCAAGGCACGGATGCAGCTGGAGGAGGTGGTCCGCGTCCTTGATGCCTCCACGTTGGAGACCAGTAACAAGAGCCAAGTCGAGCGGCACGAGGTGGCAGACTGCTTGCTGGAGCTTAGAAAGAGCGTGGCCTTCGATGTTCTACCGTTCGCGCCAGAAACGGCTCGCTTCGTGATTGTCGACGAACACCGCATCTGTGGCGGTGGGATCGTTCAGGAGCGGCTCGACGACCATCAAGCCGAGACCCGCGAAAAAGTGTTCCTGCGCAACTTCAAGTGGGAGCGCAGTGACATCCCTCCCGAGCGGCGTTCGGAGGTCTACAACCAGAAGCCGGCACTCCTGCTGATCACCGGAACGGCCAACTCGCCGCGGAAACTCCTCGCCAAGGCACTCGAGAAGCGACTCTTCTCCGAGGGAAAAATCGTCTACTACCTTGGGATGGGCAGTTTTCTCTACGGCGTGGATGCCGATGAGAAGGGGCAAGGCAGCGAGGCCCGGATCGGCCACTTTCGTCGTCTGGCCGAAGTGGCCAATATCCTTCTCGACGCGGGCATCGTGCTGATCGTCACCGCACGGGAACTTTCCCGCGAGGACGTGGAGACGGTGAAAACCGTGATCTACTCCGACGACGTGCACGTTGTCTGGATCGGCGACTCCCTCACTACCGACGTGCCATGTGATCTGCAGCTGCCCAGCAACCTTGAGACGGACCGCGGGATCGACGAGATCAAGGCGTTCCTGCAGAAGGCGGGCGTGATTTTTAAACCAAACTGGTGAAGCGTGGAATCGCCCGATCGACTCAAGCCACGCGCCCTCGTCGTCTGGTTCACCGGGCTTTCCGGTTCGGGGAAGACCACCCTCGCGAAGGCCTTGTGCCACGCTCTGGAGTCCCAGGGCCGCGAAGTGAAGTTTCTAGACGGCGATCAGATCCGATCGCTGTTTCCAAATTCCGGTTACACTCGGGAGGAACGCCAGGCACACATCGGGCGGGTGGGGTTTCTGGCCAGCCGACTTCAAGCGCACGGCGTGACAGTGGTGGCGGCGCTGGTCTCTCCCTACCGTGAGTCCCGGCAGTTCGTGCGCCAGCTGTGCGGCGATCGCTTTCTCGAGGTCTTTGTCTCCACTGCGCTCGAGGTTTGCGAGGCAAGAGATGCCAAAGGCCTTTACGCTCGAGCCCGCCGTGGGGAGATCAAAAACTTCACCGGCATCGACGATCTCTACGAGCCGCCGACAGCGCCCGAGCTTACGATCGACACCACCCGCGTCGCAGTCGGGGAAGCGGTACGCCAGCTCCTCGCACGAATAGACGGGTTCGCCTTGTAAGTGGGGGCCTTCACTCGCCGACCGGGATCCTCGCCAAGAGAATCCTGTCCCTGCCATCGTTGCGAACCGTCTCCGGGTTCTTCAGGGGAATTCGCGTATCGCTGACCGGCTCCCAAAAGCCGATCCAGACCAGTAGGCCTCGACTGCGCGAGCCCGGAGGGAGGTAGATCTGAAAGTCATCCTTGAGGGTCTCACCCTTTTTCCAAAGTGTAGTCGGATAGGTGCCGCCGATTGGCCGATGATCGACATTCATCCGATCCATCCGACCATCCGCGTCCTCGACATGAACGAACACCATGTAGTCCTTGTCCAGCCGATCCAGGACGTTCAAGACGACACTGACTTTCACCGGGTCTCCAGGAAGAATCTGCCCTGGTTGAATGGTGGCACCCACGATCTCAACCTTCCCGCCCAGATTCGCTCCGCTGGTCACAGATAAAGGGGGAGCTTTCGGCGCGACGGCTCGCTGGGACTCGGCATGCTTCTCCCCGGACGGTGCCTCAACGATGCAGGCGGTCGCGCCCAGAAGCGTGCAAGCGAGGAGCATGAAAGCGGACCGCATCGAGATGATTTTAGGACGGAACGCTGCAACGGGCAGCATCTTGTTGTATGGGGTCCCCGCCGATGAGCGGTGCCGTTTGCCTGGTCACATTTCTGTTCGCGATCCTCCCTCTCCAGGATTGGACGCTTTGGCTTCCGATCGCGATCGGACTGCTACTTCTTTTCCTACTCGCGCTGGTTGTCATTTTGCGACGAAGGAGGCGGCTGCCAAAGGCGCCCAAGGCAGAACAACAGGTGCTTCCGACCGCGCCGGAGATCAAGGTTCAACTCCCGCCCTCCGAGGCGGAACGCGCCCGATTGGAGGAGGCTGCCCAGGCCCGCAGCCGGGCTGAGCAACTCGCGCAGGAGCGACGCGCTGCCGCTCAGGCAGCCGAAGCCGCCGGCAGCGTTGAAAAAACGAGATTGGAAGACGAGGCGCGCGCGCTCAAGGCCCGAGAAGAAGAGGCCAAGCGGGAAGCTTACCGCGCCGCGAAAGCGGCGGAGCAGGCAGCGAAGGAGCGCCGTCGCCAAGAGCAGGAAGAGCAAGCCCGCATCGAAGCCGAAGCCAAGGCGGCGGCGCGCGCCGCCGCCGAAGCGCAGGAGCGCGTCCGCGAAGAGGAACAACGGCGAAAGGTGGAGGCCCAAGCTGGACAGACGCTTGCGCAAGGCCTCTCCAAAACCCGAAGCCAGGGGTTTATTGCCAGGCTCAACGGTCTATTTGGCCAACCGAAGACTCTGGACGAATCAGTGCTCGCCGAGCTCGAGGAAATCCTCTTTACCGCGGACATCGGCGTTCAGACCGCTTCCCACCTGGTGCAGCTGGCGCGCGACAAGATCCGCGGAAACGGAGTCATCAGCGCTGAAGCCCTGAAATCGACTCTCCGGACCGAGATCGAGCGAATCTTGAGTCTGTCCGCAAACCGGTCGCTCGAGGGCGGCGGACCGCCCCATGTGGTGATGGTGGTAGGCGTCAATGGCTCCGGCAAGACCACCACGATCGGCAAGCTCGCGGCCCAGCTTACCGGGCGTGGAAAGCAGGTGATCCTGGCGGCCGCCGATACCTTCCGGGCCGCCGCGACCGAGCAATTGGACATCTGGGCTTCGCGGGGAGGAGCCCAGGTGGTGGCGGGTCCGGAAAATGGCGACCCCGGCGCGGTAGTCTTCGAGGCGTTGAGGCAGGCGCGCGAGCGCCAAGCGGACGTCGTCATTGCGGACACAGCCGGTCGACTGCACACCAAGGCTCCGCTGATGGAGGAGTTGAAGAAGATGCGCAGGGTGATGGATAAGGCACAGCCTGGTGCGCCCCATGAAGTGCTACTCGTCCTCGATGCGACAACCGGCCAAAATGCAATCGCGCAGGCGCGCCAATTCAAGGATGCGGTAGGCGTCACTGGAATCGCCTTGACGAAGCTGGACGGCACTGCCAAGGGGGGCGTGATCATTGGAATTTGCGATGAGCTCAAACTTCCGGTCACCTGGATCGGCATCGGCGAGAAGGTCACCGATCTTCGCCCGTTCCAGCCGCACGAATTCATCACCGCTCTGTTTGAATAGGCGTCCGAAAACTTTTGCCGTTGGACTCGTGGTATGCGCGCTGCTGTCCGGTTGTCCGAGATCCCGCTCCACCAAGCGGTCACCGCCTTCGCCGAGCGCGGAAGTTCGGGTCCCGCCCGGCTGCTTGAGCAACTTGTCCGGAGAATACGTCCACGGTGGAAACGCCGGGTACCGCTATCTGGCGGCGGACGATGGGACGACGCTTTCGATCTCGGTCGAGAAGGCATCTGGCGATGTGGGGCGTTCGGCAACCGATGGCGGAACCCCGATTCAAATCCGTTTGTCGAGGACGGCGAAGGGCTTCCTCGGCCACACCCATGCGACGGGGACGCTGTCTTCGGGGCAAACTTGCCCGGCCGATTTTCTCACCGAGATCGTCAGCTGCGACCATGGCGAGATTGGGCTCCGTTCGGTGGGAGAAATTTTTCTGGACGAGGCATGTCGCTCTCCCCAGGGAGGAACCCCTTCCTCGATGCGCGAGCAGCGACTCGTTCGGATGAGTCCCGCTGGTCCTCGCGGATCCCCGGATGCTGGGTGATCCGGACGACTAAGCGACGGGTTGAGCCTGGCCTGGTCGGGCGGTGAGGTGGAGCGGTAGCTTGGTGCCGCTGCCACGGTGACCGTGGACCAGGCTCATCAGCCCGACGTACAGAAAGCCGACTTGAAACAGGACGAGGAATGGAATGGACGTATAGATGCCGGCGTCGATCGCGAACCAAAGCGCGCCCGTGAAGTACAGGCCGAAGAGGAGCTCGATCGCGGGTAAAAGGTTTTTTCGTCCCCGGTAGCTCTTCTTGACCTGAACTTTTAGCCCTTTGCCTTCAACCCCCGTTTTGGGCGTGCGCGTGAACCCAGACTGTTGGTTGAGCAAGGCTTCGGCGACCGCTTTTGCATTGTTGATTGCCAACCCAATCCCAATGCTCATCAGAAACGGCAAGTACTTAAGCCGCGTCCACCAGGTCAGCCCCTGTTCACGCTGGCACGCGACGTAGAAAAAACAGACCGAAGCCGTCGCGGTCATGCAAAAGGGTAGGTCCAAGAAAAGCGTCTCGTACAGACCGTGCTGAAACCGCACCACCATCGAGATCGGCATCAGCACCGACAACAGCACCATCAGCAGATAAGCCATGTTGTTGGTGAGGTGGAAGAAAGCTTCGCGCTTGACCGCAAATGGCAGATTGCTGCGCAGGATGATTGGGAGCAGCTTCTTGGCCGTTTGAATCGACCCCTTGGCCCAGCGGTGTTGCTGGCTCTTGAACGCATTCATGTCCACCGGCACTTCGGCAGGTGAAATGACTTCGGGAAGAAAGATGAAGTTCCAGCCCCGCAACTGCGCTCGGTAGGAGAGATCAAGGTCCTCGGTCAGGGTGTCGTGCTGCCAGCCTCCCGCGTCGAGGATCGTGGCGCGGCGCCATATCCCAGCAGTGCCATTGAAATTAAAGAAGCAGCCCGAACGGTTGCGAGCCGTATGCTCGATGATGAAGTGACCATCGAGAAAGATGGACTGGGCTTGGGTGAGGATCGAAAACTCGCGGTTCAGGTGACCCCAGCGGACTTGCACCATTCCGGTCTTCTCATCTGCGAAAAAGGGCACCGTCCGCCGAAGGAAGTCGGTGCTGGGAACAAAATCCGCGTCGAACACCCCAATGAGCTCTCCCTCAGCAAATTGAAGCCCGTATGCCAGCGCGCCGGCCTTGAAGCCCTCTCGACCCTCGCGGTGCAGGTACACGACCTGGTGTCCTTGCTGCCGGTTCCGCTCCACGCAAGCTCGCGCAATCGCGCTGGTTTCATCGGTCGAATCGTCCAAGACCTGTATCTGGAGCAGCTCCCGCGGGTAATCGATGTGGCAAACCGAGTCGATCAGCCGCTCGACCACATACATCTCGTTGTAGATCGGCAGCTGGATCGTCACCTTGGGGAGCTCCTTCAGGACCCCCGAGGGCGTCGGCAGCTTGAACTTGTGCCGGTAATAAAGAAAAGCCATCCGGTACCTGTGTGATCCGTAGACCGCAAGGATGCACAGGACCGCGAAGTAGATCCCAAGAAAAACGATTTCGACGGTGGTCATCTGGAAATACTGGCCCCTCCCAGCCGCGCAGGTTTTTCCACTGTCTCTAACCGGTGCAGCAGTCCTACACCTCCTAAGCGAGCGTGCAAGGAACCGGCTCTACTGTGCTCCTCACTTATCGATCGTCCCTAGGCCCCCAAAATTTCGAGGATTTTGGTCGAGCAGAGACCTTTGGCGCGCGGCACAATAGGTATCCGCTTACCACGTGTCAAACGATTACAGAGGCTTAGCTACCGAATCTAAGTCGTCGCTCGGTAGCCGCCATGGCCCGTCGTACGGGTCAGCCGTTCGCGATTTAGCTCGCAGCGAGAACGCGGGGACGGTCGGGCGAAAGGACATCCGGCAGTTCCGCCGCGCTGTCCAACCGCGCCAGGCCCAAAATGCGCTCTACCAGTTGCGGAAAGGAAAGCCCCGCCTTCGCCGCAATCTTTGGGAACAAGCTGGTGTGGGTGAGCCCCGGGAGGCTGTTGACCTCCAGGATGTGATCGTTCTCCCGCTCGCCGGCAATGAAGTCGATCCGCGCGTAACCTCGACACCCGAGGGCGCGATACGCGACTGCGGCCATCGCCTCGATGTTTCCCAATCGCTGCGGGGAAAGGCGAGGAGGAAGAAAGTACTGCGTCCCGCCCGTGTACTTGCGCTTGAAATCGAAGATCGACGCGCGGTGGACCATCTCGCAGCTACCCACGACGGCGCCGTCCAACACCGCAACCGTCGCTTCCTTGCCGCGAATGTGCCTCTCGACGAGCGCTTCTCCGCCGTAGCGAGAGGCCAAGCCTACTGCGGGAGCCAATTCCTTCGCCTCGCACACCCGGCTGGCGCCGACGGACGAGCCTCCGGATGAAGGCTTAACCACGCAAGGGAAACCCAAATCTCCGTGCCTCTCGACAAGGCTGGGGAGGTCGTTGGGTTGAACTGTATAGCCGGGCGGAGTCTGCAGGTTATGAAGCCGAAACAGCTTCTTCGCGAATGGCTTGTTCATTGCCAGAGCCGAGGCCAAGACTCCTGAACCCGTGTACGGGACACCCAAGACTTCCAGCAAACCTTGAACTCGCCCGTCCTCGCCCATTCTTCCGTGGAGCGCCACGAATGCGACCTCCACCCGGTTGCGAGCAAGCTCTTCCGGCAACGTCGGGCTGGCTTCGACGCGTACCGCGGGATGGCCGAGTTCCTCAAGCGCTGACAGTACCGCCGACCCGGTCTTGAAGGAGATTTCGCGCTCCTCCCCCCAACCGCCCACAAGCACACCGATACGCTGACGCATAAGAATCACCTCGAGCGAGTGCGAGGCGACTCAAAGCAGTTGCGATGCCAGGTTGCAGGACTGAAAAAAGCCCTGGAAATCTAGTCACGCCCGCGCAGTGATGGACGCTACGACGTGGGTTACCAGCCGCGATGCGGCTCTTTGCACGCGTCCAGACTCAGTGCCTGGCTTCAACCGCCCGCGTTTGGGAAACAGTCTTGAATTCACGAGGCGCGCTGGAGTTCAGGTAGTTCAACGCTATTTTCAGCTGGTAGTCCGCAATCTTGGCGGTCGCATCCCACTCCTTGAGATGCGGTGGGAGATTGGTGGTCAGAGGGGGGGCGGACGGGTCGGGAGATTGATCATCGCTTTTGAAGTGCTGCCGCAAATCCCTTTCGCGAGGTTGTTCCTTGCCCGCGAACAGCGTGCCCGGTTGCTCCCCCACGACGAAGTCCGGAATGATTCCCTTCTCCTGAATCGATCGTCCCTTGGGCGTGTAATAGCGAGCGATCGTCAGTTTCAGGCCCGAGCCATCTTCGAGCTCGATGATCGTTTGCACCGACCCTTTCCCAAAAGTCGGCGTTCCCATGATCACCGCGCGGCCGTGATCCTGAAGGGCTCCGGCCACAATCTCCGCGGCCGACGCACTACCGGAATTCACCAGAACCACCATCGGATAGGGGCTTTCGGTGTCCCAGTCGCGACTCTTCTCCTCGGAGGTATTGTGGCCATCGCGACCACGGGTGCTGACGATCACCAGGTTTCCAGGCAAAAAGCGATCGCTGACCGCCACCGCTTGATCGAGCAGACCGCCGGGATTGTTTCGGAGGTCCAACACCAAACCTCTGAGCTCCTTTCCGCCGTTGAGCGACCGCAGGCGATCGAGCTCCTTGCGGAGAGAAGTGTCCGTGCGCTCCTGAAAATTCTTGATTTTCACGTGCCCAATTCCACCGTACAAAAACCCTTCAACGGCGACGATCCGGATCCGATCCCGGATCAGCGTCAGGTCTCTCGGCATCGTGAATCCCTCACGCATGATCGTGAGGACCACCTTTCGGCCCGCCGGGCCCCGCATTCGTTGAATGGCCAAGGTGACGTCCATCTCGGCGGTGCTCTCGCCATCAATCTTGAGGATTTGATCTCCCGTCCGGATTCCCGCCCGAGCCGCGGGCGTCTCGTCGATCGGAGACACCACGGTCATCACCTGGTCCTTCTTCGCAATCTCGATTCCCACTCCGCCAAACTCTCCGGAGGTGTCGATCTTCATTTCCCGGAAGGCCTCGGGAGGCATGAAAACCGTGTGGGGATCCAAGGTGTCCAGCAACCCTTTGATCGCGCCGTAAATCAGTTGCCGGTCGTTGACCGGTTCCACGTAGTTGTTCTGGACGTAGGAAAGGACTCGCGCGAACAGCTCGAGCTGCCGATACGTTTCTTCGCTCCGAATCGCCGGGCCAGACCAGGCAGGAGCGGAAAAAGTGAGGGCAATGAAGAGGATCAGGGATGGAGCAGAGCGGCGACAATCCAAAGTAGAGACCTCAGGACAAAGGGTAGTCGATTCTACGAGACTGAAGGCGTTTCGCCCACCCCACCCCACCGATCCTCGTCTTTGAGGAATTGCGGATTGTTCCTCCTGGGCCGCTCCGAAGTCTCATCGTTCCATTTCACGCAGCCAAACTGCCGGATCCAGGGCCTCGCCCGCCTTGCGAATCTCGAAATACAGGTAAGGCCCCTTAACTGAGCCGCTATCGCCGACCTTCCCGAGCTCGTCCCCCCGATGGACGACTTCGCCGACAGTACGGCTAAACGAGTCCAGGTGTGCCATCAGGCTGTGATAACGGTCACCGTGGTCAACAATCAGCAAATTTCCATAGCCCCGCAACCACGCCGCATGCACGACCCTCCCGTCCGCAACGGCCCGGACTGTGGCGCCCTTCGCAGCGTGAATATCCACGCCCTTTTGAACAGTGACAGTGTTGAATTTCGGGTTCACCACCCGACCAAAACCCACTTCGATGATTCCGTCGGTTGGATAGGGCAGACGGCCCTTGAGTCCTTCGAACCCGGAGGCCCCGCCGGGACCGGAAAGCTGCCGGATGAGCTTGGCCAGCTGCATCTCTGCCTGCTCTAGCTCCAGGACGAATCGGCTCGACCGTCGCTCGTTGGCCTCGAGCGACGCCAACCATTGCGACCAGGAAGCGCGCCGAAGTGCCGCTTCATTGCTCTCGCGTGCGGCAATCTCCCGCGCCCATTCGAAGACGTCGCCGAGGGCGACCCGATGGCTGGCGTTGACTCGCTGGTAAGCTACGGCCCTGCGCACGTCGGCCAGAAGTGCCAGGTCGCGGTCGACGATCGCGGCAACGTGTCGGGACCTCCACAGAACCGAATTCGAATCTCGAACCGAAGTCACCAACTCCACCGGGCGATGGCGCAAAAGCCGATAGAGAAGAACCAACTTGGGCTCGAGTTGGGTGAGTTGTGCATCCACCGCATCGCGCGCCTTCTGCTCCTCGGCTTTCCCGAGCTGGATCCGCCCTTGTAACGAATTGAGCGCCCGCGCCAAGCGCTCCGCTTGCGAAGTCGATTGGACCGCTCGCTCCTCAAGGAAGTCGAGCGCCTCGAGGGCCCCGACCTTCTGCTCTCGAAGCGCCTCGAGCAACATTTTCTCCGCTGCAAGGCGCTGCTGAACGTCCCCGAAGCGCCGCTGGGCAGACTCCTTCAATTGATTGGAGCCGGCGCCTGCGCCGAGCAGCAAAAGGGCAATGCCTCCGAGCGTTGCCGCTGGGCAAATCGGGTTCATGACCGCGAGAATCGATGCACTGCCGCCAAGCTGCCCAGCACGCCCAACAGACCTCCTGCGATGGTCAGCTCCAAGAGCAGGGCCAGGGGTCGCGGTGTACTCACCGGCGCGCGGTCCGCGACGAAAGAAATCAATGGGTTCAATCTGGGTCCAAGCAGCCGCGCAATCGCCGCCAACCCGGCGGCGGCCGCGAGCGCACCCGCCAGCCCCTGAATCAAACCTTCGATCAGAAAGGGAGCGCGCACGAAGGCATTGGTCGCGCCTACCAGCTTCTGAATTTCGATTTCTTCTCTGCGCGCATAGATGGTCAGTTGAAGCGTCGCCGCGACGATCAACACGGTTGCGAGCGCGGCGATCGCGAAGACCGCCGCTGCGCCAAATCGCAGCGCTCTGGCAACTCCGACCAGCTGCGCGGTGGCCTGACCGCCATCATCCACGTCGGCAATGCCCGGAATCGCCTTTGCACGAGCGAGCAACGGTGAAAGCTGAGCTGAGGCCCGCATCGATGCGGGCAGATCCAACTCGATGGTGACCGGAAGAGGGTTCCGCGGCAAGTCGTCCAACACCTTTCCGAGATCTCCTAGCTCGAGGCGCAGACGACGCAGAGCGGCTTCGGCGGAAATGACTCGCGCGGGCGCCCCGAGCTCAGCGAGTTGCTCGGCGATTCGGCCCGCTTGCTGCTCACTCACGGTGGGCTCTAGATAGATCGTGAGCTCCAATTGATTTCTGCTCGCGATCAGCAGGGAGTCCAGCCACCGGGTTGCCAGTCGCGACATCCCGCCCAGTAGCAGCGCAAAGGCGATCGCAGTCACCGAGAGCAGATGGAGCAACGGGGCTCGCCGAAGACCGTCCAGCGCGGAGCGGCAAAAGTAAGCGCCGTTCGCAATCATCGTCACGCTTGGGCCGCCCGCCGATTCGCCGACGTCCCTTCGCTGTCCAGGACCAGACACCCCCGGTCGAGTTGAAGCGTGCGCTTGCGATAGCGGCCCAGCAGAGCAGGATCATGCGTCGCCACCAGGACCGTCACCCCACGCGCATTAGCCGCGCACAGCAGATCCATGATCTGGATCGTCAACATCGGATCCAGATTCCCGGTCGGCTCGTCGGCGAGCAGGACGAGAGGGTCATGGACCAGCGCGCGGGCGATCACCGCCCGCTGCTGTTCGCCGCCCGACAGTTGCGGGGGCAAGGCCGACGCCCGATGCTCCAAGCCGACCTGCGCGAGCATCCGCCGGACGCGCCGATCGCGCTCCTGCCCTTTGATTCCGACCACCTGAAGCGTGAGCGCGACGTTCTCCGCCACCGTAGACCGTGGCAACAGCTTAAAGTCCTGGAAAACGACCCCGATTTTCCGACGCAGGGCCGGCACTGCAGAACGTCGCAACTGAGCGACGTTGCACCCGTCCACCAGAATTTGGCCATGGGTCGGTTGGTCCTCGCAAAAGATGAGGTTGAGCAGGGTGGTTTTACCCGCGCCGGACGGTCCAGTCAGGAAGACGAATTCCCCCCGTTTTACCGCGAGGCTCACGTCCGAAAGGGCGGCGTAATCGCCAGGGAACACTCTGGAAACATGGAACAGCTGAATCATCCCGAAGGCTCGTTTTTAGCAGATTTTGGACCCCGCGCTGCTTTGCCCTCCGGACCAACCGGGCGGGTTTGCTGAGGTCTGAGCCTAAACGCGATATGTAGGGGGCGTTGCTACGGACCGCTGGAATTGGCCCAGCGGGGGAGAAAGGTCGGGTCGATGCCAGAGACAATGGCTGAGGGGATTCGAGAACGCGAAAACAGCGATGCCCTCGCAAGCCGGATTTGGGGGCGACGGGTGCTGATTGTCGACGACGATCATGCTCAGGTTCTCACGGTTGAGCGCGGTCTGGCGCACCACGGCTATGAATTCGCCGAAGCCGGCGATGGCCACGCGGCCCTGGTGGCGGTGCGCGAGCAGCACCCAGATCTGATTCTGATGGACGTGGAGATGCCCGGATTGAGCGGCGTGGAAGTCTGCCGGATCATCAAAGCGAATCAGGCCCAAGGATTCGGCTTCATTCCGGTGATCCTGATGACCGCTCGGCAGCAGACGGCAAAGATCAAAGGGTTGGAGCTGGGGGCGGATGATTTTCTGGTGAAGCCTTTCGACATGCTGGAGCTGTCCGCCCGGGTCAAATCCATGCTCCGGCTGAAAGTGCTGCAGGACGCCCTGCTGGAAAAGAATCGCGAGCTCGATCGAGCCAACAAGGAGCTTGACAAGAAGCGCGAAGAGCTTCTCGCGCTTTCGCGCACGGATGCACTCACCGGCCTTTTCAACCGGCGCTACTTCGAAGAGCGCTTGAGCCGCGAGTTTGCCCGCTCATCGCGCTATCGCACGCCGCTTTCCTGCATGATGGTGGACATCGACTTCTTCAAGCGCCTCAACGACCAATACGGGCATGCGTTCGGCGACCTTGTGCTGCGGAAGGTGGCGTGGGTGGCCCGGGAAAGCTTGAGGGACGTGGACCTGATCGCCCGCTACGGCGGGGAGGAGTTCATTGCCCTGCTTCCTGAGACAGGTCCCCAGCAGGCGCTGTTGGTCAGCGAGCGCGTTCGCGATGGGATCGCGTCGCTGCAGTTCGAGCAATCAATGCCCAACGGCACCAGCGCTTTGGTGGCCTGCACCGTCTCGGTGGGTGTAGCGACCTACCCGGACGCGAGGCTCGATTCAGCGGAGGCATTGCTTCGGGCCGCGGATCAATGTCTCTACGCCGCCAAGGCGGCCGGGAAAAATTCGGTGCGCCAGCACCATGCCTAAACCCGAGGGGAGTCTGGTTTTCGCTTGGCTCGCGGGGTTTTGTCTGGCTGGCGCAACGGATTGTAGGCCAAGCCAAGAAGAGAGTCCGGTGACTGCGTACAACTCGTTTGCCGAGGCGCTCAGGAAGGGCGACCTCAAAACCGCTTATGGATACCTGTCGGCCGAAACGCGGCAAGCGATAGAGCAACGCACGCAGGCAGTCTCTGCTGCGTCCGGCGGAGTGGTGAAGGGCGATCCCGCGACCTGGGTGTTCGGCGGCGTGGGCAAGGCGCCGCCTCTGACCGAGGTGAAGCTCCTGAGCCAGGATGGGGGGACGGCGACCGTGCGCGCTGCCGCCGGAAGCTTCGCTCGGAACATCACGATGGTTCGGGAACGGACGGGCTGGAAGGTCGACCTGACGGAGTGGCTTGATCGACAGGCGCAGTGAGCCGCGCTTCCGCCTAGGATAGGGACCAATTCAGCCGGTCGGGAAGCTCCATCTGGAGGCTCTCGGGCGCGGGAAAACGAAGGCCACTCGAGCGCACCGCACCTTTGATGTCGTTGATGAAATCCTGCATCACCTCGCCCGAGTCCCGCTTCTTGAGGCCCACCGAGATTGCGTACCGATTGCCTTCATTCTGAGGGCGTCCGAATGACAGCAGGCCAAGGCGTAACCAGCGCTCGAACAAAGGCTGCTTGAGCTCCTCGTAGCGCCCGCTTTGGCACAGCTCGACGACGATCCGTTCACCCAAGCCCTGATGGCCGCGCTCCTCGGAAATGATCTTGCCGATCACCTCGCGATAGGGAGGGAAGGCGCACTCTTCGTACTCCTGCAACTGCCAAAAGCCGCCTCGGTCGTACAGAAACTGAGCCATTGCCAATTCGAACCACGAGCCCGCGAACGGGACTGGCTTGTCGCGCAGGCGCTGGTGCACCCAAGAATCGACGGGATCGCCAGTGAATTTCTCGTACATCCGAGCCACCGCCAAGAAGTGCTCGGTCTCCTCTCCGATGTGCCAAACCATGAATTTGAGCCACTTGGCTTCCTCAACGAATTGCAACCCATGGCCGAACATCCGGGCTGCGGCCAGCTCGCGGTAAGCCTGGCTCTTCATCATCTGCTCGAGCGTATCCCGAAAGCGCTCCGGCATCTGTGAGCGATCGGTGTACACGGTGATGGAAGGAGCCAGCGCCATCGCGAGGCGCCCTACCCTACTGCCATTGAGCCAATTCTTTCCACCCCCTGCGCCTCAGGGCCGGGACGATTAGCATTATCGGTGCCTCAGGGATCAATGCGATAAGAGAGCTGCAATGATGTCGTCGGCGCAGGTCCGTGAAGAATTCTTGTCCTTCTTTGAGAAGCGAGGCCATCGTCGGGTTCCCTCGTCGTCGCTGGTCCCTCAGAACGACCCAACCTTGCTGTTTACCAACGCCGGGATGGTCCAATTCAAGGACGTCTTCACCGGTCGCGAAAAACGGGACTATCGGCGTGCCACCAGCGCGCAGAAATGCGTCCGGGCGGGGGGAAAACACAATGACCTGGACAACGTCGGCTTCACCGCTCGGCATCACACGTTTTTCGAAATGCTCGGCAATTTTTCTTTCGGCGACTATTTCAAGCGTGAGGCGATTGCCTATGCCTGGGAGTTCGTGACCAAGACCTTGGGTCTCGCTCCGGATCGGCTGGCCACCACCGTCTTCAACGGCGAACGGGGCATTCCCTGGGACGAAGAGGCCTACCAACTGTGGCTCGCTCAGGGCGTTCCGTCGGGGCGCATTTACAAACTCGGTTACGACGACAACTTCTGGGCAATGGGAGACACCGGGCCCTGCGGCCCGTGCTCGGAGATCCATTTCCACCAGGGCGACGATCTTCCCTGCCTCGAGGAAGCCGCCGGCCGTCCATGCCGGGGCGTCGCCTGCGAGTGCGATCGGTGGCTCGAGATCTGGAATCTCGTCTTCATGCAGTTTGAGCGGAAGGAACGGGACGCACCGCTCGTTCCGCTGCCGAAACCCTCGATCGACACCGGCGCCGGCCTGGAACGAATGGCGGCCGTGGCTCAAGGCAAGCGCTCCAACTACGACACGGACCTATTCCGACCAATTCTCGACCAGGTGGTCGAGCTCAGCGGAAGAAAATACGGCGCAAGCGAAGCCGACGATGCGTCGATGCGGGTGATCGCCGATCACTCACGGGCTACGGCCTTCCTGATTTCGGACGGAGTTCAACCCTCCAACGAGGGACGCGGATATGTGCTTCGGCGAATCATGCGGCGAGCGATCCGGCACGGCTCGAAACTGAACCTGAATCAGATCTTCTTGCCCAGAACCGTCGAGACGGTGATCTCAGGCCAAAAGGTACTCAGCGGAGACCTGGTTTTCTTCCTCCACGACACGCACGGCTTTCCGTGGGACCTTACCCAGGTGATTGCCCGCGAGCGGGGTTACGACATCGACCAGGCCGGCTACGAGGAACGGATGAGGGAACAGCGCGCCCGAAGTGAGTTTGCCGGCTCGGGCGAGAAAGCGATCAGCAACATCTATCATCAGCTGGCGGAGCGGCTGGGCGAGACTGAATTTCTGGGCTACGAGGGACAAGGGCACGAGGGCGAAGGGACGCTGCGCGCGATCGTCATCGACGGCGCCTCGGAGGCGCTCGAAGCAGGCCCGGGTCAGACGGTTGAATTGATCTTCGATCGGACTCCGTTCTACGGAGAATCGGGCGGCCAGGTGGGAGATACCGGCCAGGCCACCGGTTCGGGGGGCAAAACGGTCGCCGAGATCCTCGACACTCAACGGCCCGTCCCGACTCTGATTAGCCACAAAGCAAAAGTGAAGCGGGGCAGCCTCAAAGTGGGGGACGTCTTCCAACTCGCGGTGGATGGGCAGCGCCGTGAAGCGATTCGCGCCAACCATTCGGCGACCCATTTGCTGCACAAGGCGCTGAAGCTGGTGCTGGGAGACCACGTCAAGCAGGCGGGATCGGTGGTCGCTCCAGACTACCTTCGCTTTGACTACTCGCACTTCGCCGCGCCGACGTCGGAGGAATTGGAACGGGTGGAGGATTTGGTCAATCAATGGATCCGCGAGAACGCCGAAGCCAAAACCGAATTGATGGCGTTGGCCGACGCGAAGCGCTCGGGCGCGGTCGCTCTCTTTGGAGAGAAATATGGAGAGCAGGTCCGCGTGGTGAGCGTACATCCCGATTCGGTGGAGCTGTGCGGAGGTACCCACGTTCGTCGTACCGGGGATATTGGACTGTTCAAGATCGTCTCGGACTCGTCGATCGCCTCCGGGGTGCGCCGAATCGTGGCCCTTACCGGCTCGGGCGCGCTTGCCTACGTTCGAGACCTCGAACACGAAGTCCACAAAGCTTCCGAGCTCCTCAAAAGCTCCCCCAAGGAGCTCGTCAAGCGCATCGATGCCATCCAGAAGCGAATCAGGGACTTGGAGCGGAAACTAGAGCAAGCCGCGGCCCAATCTACATCCGTGTCGTCAAAGGACCTTCTCGACCAAGCGAGGGAGATCAACGGCATTCGGGTGTTGGCCACCCGCGTCGATCCAGCGGATCCAAAGGTCTACCGAAGCCTGGCCGACCAAATCCGCGATCGGCTTCGGTCCGGCATTGTGGCAATCGGCGGCGGCAACGATGGAAAAGCCCTGCTGCTGGTCGCTGCCACGCCCGATTTGGTGGCGCGCGGAATCAACGCGGCGGCGCTGGTCCGGGAGATGGCGAAGGAAATCGGCGGTTCAGGCGGAGGGCGAGCGGATATGGCACAAGCTGGGGGCACCGATCCGTCCCGTATCCCGGCAGCGCTGGAGAAGCTCTTCGAGCTGGTTAAGGCCTAAGCCCTTCTACAGCTCGAATGGAACCAACAGCTCGGGCCCACTGCCCACGCGCCTCCAGGTTTCGAGCACGCGTTCGGCGGGAGATCGCCCCTCGGCCGCAACCGCCGCGAGAGGCTGGAGCAAAGGAGAGTCTGACGCGTCCAGCCGCTTGAGTCCGCGTTCAGCAATGCCAACCAGTTCCTGGCAGAGCTTGGCCAACTCCTGGTTCTTGAATCTTCCACGGAGCCCATTGCGGCCCGCCTCCCGATGCAGCTCGAGGTGCTCAGCGTACGAAAGACGTGGCAGCAGTCGCTCGGCCTCGCTGAGTGCGGACGGTTGATAAAGAATTCCCCGGAAGAGCGCGGCCAGGGCGCCGGTGAGCTCTGACGAGACACAATCCGCCCCTCGAATCTCCAGTACCCTCTTGATTCGCACTTCGGGAAACAAGGTCGAAAGGTGATCGACCCAATCCGAATACAACGCCGGCTCTCCCTGGAATCCTTCCTTGAGGAGGCGACGGAAAGTCAGCTCCGGTCGCAGGTACTGGCCGGCTCGGCGCAAAAACAGCAGCGGCGCATCGAGCGCCCATTCCACGTAGGCGCGGTAGGAGAAGGAGCCATCGATCATTGAAGGCAAATACCCGCAGCGCGCCGGATCGACTTGGGTCCAGACGTGGCTGCGGTAGGACATCAACCCCGAATCTTGCCCTCGTACAATCGGGCTGTTGGCATAGAGCGCCACAACCAGAGGTGAAAGTCGCGCGGCGGCGGTCACCTTTCGGCTGCAATCGGCTTCATCGGCCCAGTCAAAAGAGACCTGCCCGGTGGCGGTCATCAGCATCATGTCCAGCGCGAGCGGCCCGCGCTTGGAAAGCGTCTCCCGCATTGCCTGGTATCGGGTTTTGGGCATCCACGGCATTTGAGACACCGTGCCGAACGGTCGATAACCGAGCGCTACCAGGCGCAGACCGAGCTCGCGGCAAACCGTCTTTACCTCGTTGAGATGCGAGACATTTTCCTGGTGCACTGCACGAGCGGTAGGGGCGGGTGCGCCGGAAAGCTCAAACTGGCCACCCGGCTCGAGGGAAATGGTCGATTTGCCGCGAGTCAGCGCGATCACCGGGCCACTGGGGCTTTCACGGAACGGCTGAAACCGAAACGCCTGCAGCCCCTTGAGCACCGCCGAAATGCCGCGCTCTCCTTCGTACGGAACTGGCTCGGTAGAACCGTTCGGGTAGATGAATTTCTCGTGCTCGAGACCAACCCAGTGACGGGCGATCGGCCGCTCCGCCGCCCTGAAAAAACCGACCAGCTCGTCGACCGAGCTCAGGGGCTGCGCATCCGGCTGCGCGCGATCCAGCGACATGGGAGCCAACTAGTATAACGTGCGTTGACCAGGGTGCCGGGATTTGCAACCGTCATGGCAGATGGCTGACCGAGAGCCAGTTCCCCAATTACTCCTCGAGTCGAATTGGGCCGATTTCTTCCACGGCTTTTCTCTCCCCTTTTGGTCGGTCGGAGTGATTTTCCGCTCCAAAAAGCTGTTTTGGCTCTCGATCTTCGCTGCCTTGCTCTCATGCGTCGCGTTCGGCGCCATCGCGCTGTTTCTGCTTCGTCACACCGGCGACTTTGTCCATCTGTTCATGGGTAGGCCTAGGGGATGGTATGGGCGGGTCGGATACTACCTGGTCGCGTCTTTGACCTTCGTGGTTCTCTTGGCGGTCGGCGCCAACACCGTTCCGCTGCTTCTGGTCACACCCCTGCAGGACCCGATTTCCGAAGCGGCTGAAGAAGCGTGCGGGGACTTCGACGCCCCGGCTTTCTCGGCGATCGGGTTTGTCCGCAACTCAGCGGTGGCCTTCGTCCACACGCTGGCCCGAATAACATTTCTGTTGGCTGGACAGCTGGTCTTGCTGAGCTTTCACCTGCTTCCGGTGATCGGCAGTGTGCTTTGGACGCTGGTTGCGAATGCCTGGACCGCCGGATGGCTAGCGGGGGCCTACCTCGATGCGCCGATGGCCCGGCATCTTTATCCGTTTCGCGATGTTCAAGGAGTGATTGCGGATCGCTTTCGGCTGTGTCTTGGATTTGGTGCTGCGGTGTTTGTTATTCTCTGGATTCCGGTGGTGAACTTGTTTCTCATTCCGCTCGCAAGTGTAGGAGGCACCCTGCTCTACCGGGGACTTCGAGCGAGCGGTAACCTTGCGCCCCCGCCCCGCCTGCGAATGAGTAGCCAGGTTTGAGCGCGCTTCCAAACAGGCGTTTGGGGCAAAATGTGCTGATCTCAAGCGGGCTTAACTCGTCCGATCGCCTTGAACAGAAGGTGTGCGATGATTAAGGTTGGCCGGCAAAAGTGCTACCCACGTCAAGATTCCTTCTCACAGCGGGCGACCCCCAGTTGACCTGCAGGTAAATTCATGTCGCGATTCCTTCGCCGCCTCTCTCTTCTTCTCTTGCTCCTCGGCGCTTGGGCGATTGCGGGAAGCGATCGAGCCCCTCTGCCGCTGACCTCGAGCGAGGCAATCGCGCGCTCTTCCAGCCGCCCCGAAAATTACACCGATGATTCGCGCGGTGGAGATCGACCTTCGCACGATCTCACCAGCTTGCGGATTTTCACCAAGGTCATCCTCTACGTGAAGGACAACTACGTCGATCCCCGGCGCGTCAAGCCGAAGGAAATGATGCTCGCGGCTTTGGAATACGTCGAAAAGAGCGTCCCCGATGTGATCGTCGATGGCAACGCCGAAAGCGGCAGGTTGAAAATCCAGGTGAATGGGAAGTCGAGGGACTTCGACATCAGTCACGTCGATTCACTGTGGAAGATGTCTTTCACCATCAAAGACGTTTTCGAGTTCATCAGCAAAAACATGCGTCCCTTGGATGACACCCGCGACATTGAATACGCGGCGGTAAACGGGATGCTCTCCACGCTCGATCCCCACTCGGTCCTGCTGCGCCCCGAGATGTACCGGGAAATGAAGCTCACCACCAAGGGGGAGTTCGGCGGCTTGGGTTTCGTGATTCAGATGAAGGAGAGCAACCTCACGGTGGTGAAGGTGCTGCCTAAAACTCCTGCCGCCCGCGCGGGGATCAAGAAGGACGACCAGATCAAGAAAATCGGTGAAGAGTCCACCGTCAACATGGACCTCAACGAGGCGGTTTCGAAGCTGCGCGGGCCGAATGACTCCAAAGTGACGATCACCGTCGAGCGCAAGGGCTGGGACCGACCTCAAGTGATGACGCTGACCCGAGCGATCATCAGCATCGAGTCGATCCAATCCAAGCTTCTTTCCCAGAACGTCGGATACATTCGCCTCAAGAATTTCCAGGGCAATACCACCCACGACTTGCAGGTGTCCCTCACCCAGTTGGCGAAGGAGGCGGAGAAAACCGGCGGGATGAAGGGGCTGGTACTGGATCTTCGCGGCAACCCTGGGGGTTTGCTCGAGCAGGCGATCCAGGTCTCCGATTTGTTCCTTTCGCAAGGGACGATCGTCACCACCGTCGGGTACTCGGACAAGCTGCGCGAGGAAAAGCGCGCTCATCCTGACGAAGGGGACAACACCTATCCTCTGGTCGTCCTCGTCAACGCGGGGTCGGCATCCGCCTCGGAGATCGTCGCCGGCGCTCTGAAGAACCTCAATCGGGCGGTGATCGTCGGCCGGCAGACCTTCGGCAAGGGCTCGGTGCAGGTCCTCTATGAGATGGACGAGACCGCCCTCAAGCTGACGATCGCCAAATACCTGACGCCGGGTGAAGTATCGATCCAGGAAGTCGGAGTGGTTCCCGACATCGCCCTGATCCCCACCCGAGTCACCAGCGACCGATTGGACGTCTTTGCTCCGCGCCGCTCGATTGGCGAAGCCGATCTCGAGCACCACTTCGGAAACCCGACCTCCGAGGCGGTCGCCAAAAAGCGCGAGGAAGTGCTCAATCGGGAAAAGCCGGCCGAGGTTTTGAAATACCTGAAGGAAGACGCGAAACAGAAGGACGCATCCGCGCGGCAACAGCTGGTCGAGGAAGGAAAGGCACCCAAGCTCTCCAAGTCGGATAAGCCCAACAAGCCGAAGGACAAAAACCCGCTGCTGGATATCGAGGCTCCGGGTTTGGATCACGAGCTGGATGACCAACTGGACGCGGAGTCTCAGGATGAAATCAAGGAGGACTTCGAAGTCCAGTTCGCTCGCGATTTTGTGATCAAGGCCCCGTTCGTCCAGCGGGACAAGATGCTCAAGGCGGCTCGCGTCTTCGTAGCGGAAAAGCGCGAGCAAGAGGAAGGGCGGATCAGCGCCGCGCTTGAGGCACTCGGAGTGGACTGGACCCAAGGTGCATCTCCCAAGAATCCTCACCTGGCAATGACCCTTTCGCCAGGACCGGAGCGAAAGCTGGTGGCTGGCGAACCGGTGGATCTGGAGCTCACGGTAGAGAACCGCGGGACGGAACCGATCAAACGCCTGCGCGCTTGGACCGAATCGGACAACCTGTTTCTGGACCGCCGCGAGTTTGCGTTCGGCTCGCTGAAGCCCGGTGAGAAGAAGGCCTGGACCACCCAGGTTAAGTTGCCCAAGGAAGTGATCGCGCGCCGGGACGAGGTGACAGTGAAGTTTTACGATGACCAGGGTCAGCTTCCCGACTCGCTGGTCTCCGAGCTGAACTTCGTCGAGCTGCCCCGCCCCTCTTTCGCTTTCGATTGGCAGATCATGGACGACTGCGCTCAGTGCAACGGAGACGGTCTGGTTCAGCGCGGCGAACGGGTTTCCCTGTTGCTCGATGTGAAGAACGTGGGAACGGGCAAGGCGCTTGATTCAATTGCGGCGATCAAGAATGTGGCCGATCCGAACATCTTCATCGAGAAGGGTCGCTTCAAACTGGGCGAAATCGCCCCCGGCGAGACCAAGACCGCGAAGTTCCAGCTGGAAGTGAAGAAGGCCTACAAGGGGGATAGCTTCCCGCTAAAGATGGAGATCATCGATGGGATGCTCGAGGAGTTTTCGACTGAGAAACTTCACATCGCGGTGACTGAGCCCGGTCTTTCGGTAGAGAGCAAGCGGATGACCCTCCGCGCCGCGGAGAAAGCGGAAATCTTCGATAGCCCGATTCCGAATGCACAGCCCTTCGCTCGGCTTCCGAAGGGCGGTTCGGTGAGTGCCCTCGGCAAAGTAGGTGGGTACTACAAAATTGAGCTGGAAAAAGACCGCTTTGCCTTCATCAAGCAGAGCGATGCACGAGAGGCCCGGGCGGCCCGGCTAATCTCGGTCAAGGACGTGGAATACCTGCCGTTCCGCGACCCCCCGCAGATCTCGGTCAACGCCGATCCTCAGCAGGGCGGAATTGTCGTGAACGGCGATCGCTTTACCCTCTCCGGCACGGTCTCCAACGCCAAGACTCTGCTCGACATGTACGTGCTGGTGAACGACAAAAAAGTATTCTTCAAGAGCGCCTCTCCTACCGAGGCCAGCCAAGCGAGGCTGAAGTTCTCCACCGAGTTCCCGTTGAAGGAAGGCAATAATTACGTGCTGGTGGTAGCTCGCGAGGGACCGGACTTCGCGGGCCGCAAGGCGCTGGTGATTCGCCGCCGCCCACCCGCGGTGGCGGAGAAGATGGCGCGTCCCTAAACGGTTCGCCCGCGCTCGCGGATCAGCGCTGGGCGATTGGTGATGCAGTAGCGAATCCCCATCTGCTGCAACGCAAGACTGGTTTGCGGGTCATCCACCGTCCAAGCGGCCACCTCAATTCCGCGGTTTCTCCATCGGGCGACCCGTTCCGGGGTGCACGATTGATAGAAAAAGTGCACCGAATGCGACGACACCAAGGGAGCCAGCACGTTTGCCTGAACGAAGTAGGGGCGGTCCGGATCGACGAGAAAGCCCCGCCGAAGCGTCGGATCCGCCTGCCCCACCCGCCACAGGCAGAGCGCATTGAAGCTCGAGATCAGTACCCGATCTCGCGCTCCAGCAGCCTGGACAAGCTCGACCACCCGACGAGAAAGACCGTGGTCGTCAAAGTTCGAGCACTTGAGCTCGATATTGACCAGAAAGTGTGGGGGCACCGCGCCGAGCACTTCCACCAGCGTGGGAATTCGAGCCGGCTCGAAGCCAAGGTGCGATCCGACGTCCGCTTGCTGCAGCTTCCAGAGCGGCGTGTCGCGAACCAGCCAGGGTAGCCCAGCCAATCGATCCAGCCGCTCGTCGTGGCAGACCACCACCTCTCCGCTGCCGCACAACATTGCGTCAAGCTCGATGCCATCAGCGCCCTGACGTTGGGCCTCCGCGAAGGCGGCCAGGGTGTTTTCCGGCGCATCGGCGCTGGCGCCGCGGTGACCAAGGACGAGCACGACCGATGTCTTAGTCCGCTTGCGCCGCCTTTCAACATGCTGCATGGTGTATCGATGCTCCGCGTTGGCGAAGTGATTGTTCTTCTCTTTGTCCTGATCGTGGTCTTTTCTGCGTCGCGGATGGGAGCGCTCGGAAATGCGCTCGGCAAGTTCATCTATTCGTTTCGCAGAGCGGCTCGAGGCCAGGACTTGGTGGACGCCAACAAGCGTTCATTTCAGCCCGGCGGTAACAAGAACCCGAGGGAAGAAGACGCCCAGCTGGTGGAAGATCCGAAGCGCCGCTGAACCGGCGGAAGCCCTCAGGGCAGTGCCGCAACGCCGGGCAGAAGCCCGGTAGTCGTCACCTTGAGGCGATACGCCCACAAGTCGGGCGGGTAATCGTAGAAGACCAAGAAAAATGGCACCCTTCCACCGGGCTCCACCTTTGCCTTCCCAGAGGCTGCTTGCAGGTTGAGCGACTCCGCGTCCGCGGCGGCCTCGATCCGGTACAGATCTTCGGGCGTGTAGTTGGCGCCAGCAAATGCGTCGACCGATCGGATTGTTTGCGTGCCATCGAGAATCTCCGCGCGAACTTTCACCTTTCGCGCCTCGCTGCCACGGTTCTCGACTGCTCCTCGCAGGTAGAACACCGGCTTGCCCGCGCGCGTGTCATAAAGGCCGCTCGAGAGATCCACCGCGACGATCTCTCCCGGTGAATGGACGAAAGCCTGAAATCCTTGCCAGGAGAACGCTGAGAGCTCGAAGTGTCCATCGTTGAGGTAGGCTCCCAAGCTGGCAACCAGCAGAAGCGCCAGGAACACTGCGAACAACAGCTGCGCAAGTCTGGCCACCGCGCCGATGATCAGTCCCGGCCGATCCAGCCCCTCCTCGGCCTTGGCTCGAGCCTGTCGGGCGAGGAAGGCGCTTCGGGCCTCGGTGGGAAGCGCGACAGAACCGGCTTTTGGCACGGCAGCAGTCTGGGCCTGCATCGAGAGTTCGAACATCGCTTCGTGCAGCAGCCCGCCGGGGCTCTCCGCCGAGCCTCCCGGATCCGGCAGATTGAGATCGCCGAACAGCTCCGTGGCCAGGGAACCCGAGGGCACAGGGGAGAGGTCGACCGCGCTTTGCACTGTCGGCGGGGCAAATGCCGCCGCCGGCTGCTCAGCTTTATCTCGCTCGACGTATTCGAACGAGAACTTCGGCCGGATGACCTGGGTGACCTCCTCCAATTTGCTGACCGGCTGATTGCACTGAGGGCAGTGGATCCCCGCCGCCGCTAACAGCGGATCGTCCGGTACCGTAAACCGGGAGCGGCAGTTGGCGCACTCGGTGATCATTTCACTCCTGGTGCCCCGAATTATAGACGTGCCGCGGGGGGCCGGGAGCCGCCCCGGCTTGCTCCGGCAAGCTTCCCTCTGCTATTGGGTCCTCGCGCGCCGCGTCATCATAGAGACAGCGAGGGACGAGCGTACAGGCATACATGGGAGAGCTCGAGCATCCTACATTGCCCGCACCCGGGGTCGCCGAACCCAAGGTGATCAAGCGCTACACCAATCGCAAACTCTACGACACGGTGGAGAGTCGCTACGTCACCCTGGATGAGATCGCCGAGATGATCAAACAGGGGTTGGAGGTCAGGATCATCGACAATCGCACCAAGGAGGATCTCACCTCCGTCACCTTGGCGCAGATCATCTTCGAGGAAGAAAAAAAGAAGAATCGAATGCCGCTGTCCTTGCTGCGGGAGATCATCCGCCGGCCGGGCGAATCGATCAGCGGCTTCATTCAAAAGGAAGTGACGCCGCGAGTCACTTCAATCCGCGAGGGCGCGGAATCGCGCCTCGACCGGCTGTTTCGTCGCGACGAAGGGTCCAGCCCGGACGCGGACGGTGGTCAACCGGATCTGATCCGCGCGTCCCAAAAAGCGCTGGAGGACTGGCAACGCAAGATCGACGATCGCATTCGCCAAGTGATCGAGAACGTGAGCGGGAGCTTTCCAGCGCTCGGCCGCGACATGCAGGCCCTTCAACAGAAACTTGCGGAACTGGAGAAGAAGATCGACGAGCTCGAGCGCCGGCTCTGAGCCGTGGCCAGTCGCCCCACCTAGGCCGCCGGTGGAGTCGGCGGTGCCGCGCTGGGTTGATCCCAGCGTGCCTCGGCGGACCAAAGCTCTTCTCCAATCGTCCGCAGCATGGCCGCTCCTCGGCTGGACGGCGCATATTCCCAGATCGTTTCACCGTGACTTTGCGCCTCATCGATCTTCACGTTGAAGGCGAGCGGCGTCGCCGAAAGCGCGCCTGGAAAGTAGTGCTTCAACCGGCTGAGAATCTCGTCCGCCAACGAGGTGTTCCGATAGAAGGTCGGCACCACCAGCGAAATCCTCGGCGGCGCTCGGCCGGCCGCCGCCGCAACCTCGCGGACGCTCTCCATCAGCTCCGCGCACCCATCGAGGGCCAGGTAGGTAAGGGCGACGGGAATCACCAATTCCGTCGCGGCCCGTAACACGTTGCTGGTAGCAAGGCCCATCGATGGCGGGGTGTCGAACAGAACCACGTCATAGTCGACTGCAGCCTCCCCGGTGATCCGCCTCTCAAGCAACCCCGCCTGAGCCGGCTCGCCCGCGACCGCGGTGGGAAAGCCCGCCATTTGCTTGTAGGCCGGGACCACGCAGAGATTGGGAATCCGGGTGCGCTGCGTCACCTCCTCCAGCTGGACCGCCGGGTCGGTGAGGAGGTGAAACACGTTGATCGGCAGCGTTCGGACATCTACCCCGAGACACTTGGCGGCGTGCCCCTGGCTATCGAGATCGATCAGCAGGACTCGCTGTCCTTTCTGCCGGGCCAGGTAGGCGGCGGTGTTCACCGCGAGGGTAGTTTTGCCGGTCCCGCCCTTTTCATTGATGAAGGCAATCCTGCGCATGCTCAGCTCTTCGGCCCCGGGGAGAGCGAATCAATCTTCGCTTCTAGGGAGCTGATCATTCGCTCCAAGTCGTCGACCTTGGTCCGAACATTTTCGAGATCTGCGGCGGAGGGGAGGTTCATCGCAGAGAGCGCCGCCCGAATGCTCTTGTCGAGAGTCCCCTTGGCAGCGAGCGAACGGGAGACAATCGTCTGCACGGTGGCGACAAATTTTTCATTCGAGAGAAGCTGCTGGACCACTCTGCCCATCCGCTCTTCTCCGGTCTCAACCAACCTCTTCATCATTGGGTTGTTCTTGAGCATGGCTCTCCGTCGAAAACAGGCATGCTGATCGTCAGCGGACGAGGTGTCAAGCCTTGTCAGAGCGAGGCGATCGCGAGTCGCGTTGACAGCGCACAGGGTGGTCTTTACGGTCAGCGTCGATGGATCGTCTGCTCGACAAGCGGCTCTGGGTCGTCTCCGGCAAAGGCGGTGTCGGCAAAAGTACGGTGAGCGCTGCTCTCGCGTTGCTCTTTTCTTCTCGCGGCGAGCGCACCTTGCTCTGTGAGGTCAACGCCAAGGATCGGTTTGGCACTCTGCTCGAGAGCGGGCCGGTGGGTCCGCAAATCGTTCCGCTGGCTGGGCAATTGTGGGCGGTGAACCTGCAGCCCCAATCCGCGCTGCGAGAGTACGCGCTGATGGTCCTCAAATTCGAAAGCATCTACAAGGCGGTATTCGAGAATCGGCTGGTCAGCTACTTTCTGCGATTCATTCCCTCGCTGCAGGAGCTGGTGATGTTGGGAAAGATCCTCTTCCATGTCGAGGAGCGCCTCCCGACGGGGGAGCCGAAATACCAGCGGGTGGTCGTGGACGCCCCAGCGACCGGTCACGCGATCTCGTTCTTCAACATCCCACGAGTCTTGATCAACACCGTTCCCCCGGGCCGACTGGCTAAGGAAGCAAAGCGAATGAGGGACGTATTGGAGAATCCGGCGATTACCACCGCGATTTTGGTGTCGCTTCCGGAGGAAATGCCGGTGAACGAAACGATCGAGCTTCGCGCCGCGTTGGCGGAGAGTGCGCGGATTCAAACCGACCTGATCGTCCTCAACGAGTACGTGGCGGAGCGCTTCAGCGAGCGGGAGATCGAGGCGCTCTCCGCCATCCGCTCGCTGCAGCGAGCGGCCATCCAGCATCGCGAGCAAGCGCTGTCCTCCTCCCGGTTTCGGCACCGACTTTTGGAAGCCCTCGGCCTGCCGGTCGCCACAGTTCCGCGGCTGTTCACCTACCCGATCGGGCGCCAGGCGGTCGAGTCGGTGGCCCGAACGCTCGAACCAGCGCTAGAAGCACCGGGATGAGCGACCGCGAGGCCAATTCTCAGCCCGATTCGTCCCCCCTCGCTCAAGCGCTGGCACAGCGCCGGGTGCTGGTCTGCGTCGGAGCCGGCGGTGTGGGGAAGACGACGGTCGCTGCCAGCCTGGCTCTGTGCAAAGCAGTCCAAGGGCAAGGCGCGTTGGTCTGCACGATCGACCCGGCGCGACGGCTGGCCAACTCGCTGGGTCTCAAAGAGTTGGGCAATGCCGAAACCCGGATCGCCCCTGAGCAGCTCGCCTCGGCCGGTCTACCGCCCTCTTCTCCACTGTTTGCGATGATGCTCGACATGAAGCGGACCTGGGACGAGTTCATCGAGCGGCACGCCCCTCCCAGCCGAAAGGAACGAATCCTCAACAATCGCTTCTATCGCTCTCTCTCGTCGGTCCTCGCTGGCTCTCAAGAGTACATCGCACTGGAAGAGCTATGGCAGCTGCGAATGCATCGGGACTATCGGCTGATTGTGCTCGATACGCCCCCGGCGGCCCATGCCAAGGATTTTCTCGATGCGCCCAACCGGATTTTGGATTTTCTCGACAATGATGCCGCCAAGTGGCTCCTCGGTCCGGCGCTCACCGCCGGCAAGTTCGGCCTCCATCTTTTCGGTTCCGGGAGCGGTTACGTCGCCAAGACGCTCGCCAAGCTCACCGGCGCGGAAACGCTGGAGGACCTGGCAGACTTCATGCTGGCGATGAGCAGCATGAATGAGAGCTTTCGTCAGCGTGCGCGCCAAGTTCGCGCCCTGTTGGCATCGGACGAAACGGCTTTCGTGTTGGTGACGACGCCCCAGCTGGAGCGACTGGAGGAGGCGGTGGACTTTCACACCGAGCTTCAACAGAACCACATGGCGGTCGCCGCGGTGATCGTCAATCGGGTGACGGCTGCACCCTCTCGCGCGGACTGGAAGAGCGCTTCAAAGCTGGAAGGACCGTTGCGCCAGAAGATCGAGCAAACGTTGCGCGAAAACGAAGCGATGGCCGCCGAGGACGCTCAGTCGATCGCAAGGCTCAAGGCGGACTGCCACCCTACACCGCTGGTGTCGGTTCCCAAGCTGGTGAAGGACATTCATGATCTCAACGGCTTGTGGAGCTTGGCACAATTGCTGGTCCCGGCGGGTGAGGCCCCTGGCCGCACGCTGGAATCGGTTTAAACTACTCGCCTGCGATTTCGAACCACAGCGGCGCGGCTTGTTTGCTTCGGCGCGATTGCCGCGAGTTGCACGACCCCCCGCCCTCGACAAGCGTTGCAGTTCGACCCGCTGGTGATTATCGGCGACGTGGAGCTCGAGAAACTCAACGACGAAGAGCTGTTTGCGCACGGCTCTTCGGCCTATGCCGCGAAGGACTTTCGGCAAGCGAGCCGCTTCTTGGATCGACTCGCGGAGTCGTATCCATCCAGTCCACACTGGCGCGAAGCGATCTACAAGTCAGGGCTCGCCTACGAGAGGGAGAAAAAATGGGAACCGGCGTCGTCCCGTTTCGGTCAATTGGCCGACCCCGAGCGCGGCACTGGCGAGGCGCTGGAGGCCGCCTTCCGATTGGCGGAAGCCTTCTACTATCTGGAGCGCTATTCGGATGCGGCTCAGGTTTTGGGCACGATCGCCGCCCGATCCGATTTGCCGGCTAGCACGCTGATCGAGGCGAAGGTGCAAAGAGGCGTGTGCGAGGTGGAGCTGGGCACGGCTGAGATTGCGGAGCGCACGCTCCGAGAGGCGCTAGAGCTCTACCAGGCCCAATCGGATAAGCGAGAGATCGACGAGGCGTATCCCGCACAGGGGGAATTCTTTCTGGGCGAGATCTACCGAATCCGATCCGAAGCGGTCTCCCTTCAACCGGATCACAACGCCGAAGAGCTCGCCCAGGATTTGGAATACAAGGCGGAACTCTTGCTTTCCGCGCAAGGGCACTACTTGCGGGCAATTCGGATCGGAGACCGGTACTGGTCGACCGCTTCGGGCGCACAGATCGGGATGCTCTACCAGACTCTTTACTCACATCTGATCGACTCGCCGGTCCCCAAGCAGCTGAACCCGGAGGAGGCGGAGGTCTACCGGCAGGAGGTGCGGAAGAGAGTCCGCGTGCTGGTGAGCAAGGCGATCAACATTTACGAGCGCACGCTCGAAGCCGCGGAGCGGATTGGGTCCGCCAGCAATTTCGTCGACCGGACCCGGGAAAGCCTGCGCAAGCTCAAGGAGCTCCTGATTGCAGAGGGCCAGCTCGAAGACGACGACAAAAAAGCCGTCGGCAGGTAGGCCCGCATTCCTCCTCTGCCACCCACCTCCCCGCCGACGGCTCGCCCAGGGCTGTCTCACCCTCGGCGAACTGCCGGGAAAGTTTGCAGCGATTGTGCCACGCTCGCCGACCCCACGGGTGAGCATCTTCGGGCGCTTTGGGGCACCCTCTGGCCACCAGGCATACAAACCGTCGGATAGCCTGTCCCAGCTTGCGGATCGACGATTAGAGTAGAGGCCGATGCGAACCATGGGCCTCGACCTCGGCACCCGCACCATCGGGGTCGCCGTCTCGGATGAGTTGGGGCTGACCGCCCAGCCGGTTACGACCCTCCGCCGGCGCTCGCTCTCAGCCGATCTTTCGGAACTCAATAGCATCGCCCATGCCCACCAGGTGGGACGATGGGTGGTGGGGCTTCCCTTGAACATGAATGGCACCGAAGGCGCCCAGGCCGCTCAAGCTCGTGAATTCGGCGCGGTTCTGGAGAAGGATTCTGGACGGCCGGTGGAGTTTTGGGACGAGCGGCTCTCCACCCGCGCCGCCGAGCGAGTGCTGCTAGAAGCCGACGTCTCTCGAAGCAAGCGGCGAAAGGTGATCGATCGGGTCGCGGCGGCGATCATCCTCCAGGGTTGGCTGGACTCCGGCGGAGGGTTGCGATGAGGAAACTGGCGATCTTCGCAACCGCGATGATGGTCGTCGCGCTCGGAATCGGCGGCTACTTTCTTTGGCGGGACCTCGAGCTGAACCGGTTCGCCACCGAGTCGTTTGGGTCGAATCAACCGAAGGTGATCGAGATTCAGCCGGGGACTGGGCCGAAGTCGGTTTCCGAGATGCTGGCTCAGGCGGGGGTGGTCAGCAGCGCGAACAACTTTTACGCGTTCCTGCGCCGGGAACGAACCGCACCGCGCCTCAAAGCGGGCGAGTACGAGTTTGTCGGACCCTTGACCCCCTCTAAAGTGATGCAGAAACTGGTCAGCGGTCAGGTCAAGCTCCATCACTTCACCGTCCCGGAGGGCCTGCGACTCGAAGAGATCCTGCCGATCTTGGTCCAATCCGATCTGAAGTTGGATTTGGCCAAGCTCCAGAAGTTAAGCAGCGATCCCGCTTTCGCTCGCCGCGTTGGCGTACCCGCGGACTCGCTCGAGGGCTTCCTCTTCCCGGACACCTACTCATTTACGCGCGGAGCGACGGAGGAGTCCGTCCTTGCGAAAATGGTTTCCCGCTTGCTCGAAGAATATCGGAAGGCGGATTCGCACCGAAAGCCCGGCGTTACCCTCGACCTACTGCAAGCCGTCACCCTCGGATCGATCATCGAAAAGGAAACCGGCGCGCCGGAGGAGCGGCCCAGGATCTCCTGTGTCTTTCACAACCGACTGCGCCTGCATATGAGGTTGGCGACCGACCCCACCGTTCTGTACGCGATGCGTCTGATCCGGGGCGCTTACATCAACAACATCACCTCCCAGGATTTGCGAACCGAGCATCCCTACAACACGTACACCACCTATGGCCTGCCTCCCGGGCCGATCGCCTCGCCCGGCGCAGCGGCGCTCCAGGCTGCCTTGGCTCCGATCGAGTGCAATGATCTGTATTTTGTCTCGCGCAACAATGGGACCCACGTCTTCTGCCCCGACGTCCGCTGCCACGAGGCCGCGGTGGAGTATTGGCAGCGCGAATTTTTCCGGCAGCGGAATCGAGGAGGCTGATTACCGGGGCTCGAGCGGTCGATACACGTGAAACGGCGGCTTGAATCCAGGCAACTCCTCGAACCATCGATCGCCGAGCCGGGCGCGATTGCCGATCAGCTGAAAGTCCAGATTTTCAATCAGCTGCCCGCCGTCAATCCGAATCAGGTATGCGGGCTGAGCGGTCAGGAGACGCTTTTGAAAAGTGTCCCAGCGGTAACGCGCCATCTTCTCCTCCGGTAGCCCGCTGAAGAACGCAATCTGCATGTCCCAGTGGTGAGGGTCCGTGTCGAGAATGATTCCAGCGCCGTCGGCCCGCGCGCGCTCCTTGATGAACCGCGCCAGGTCGATCACTGCCGCGGGGTTTTTGGAGACCGGACCGATTGGCGCCAAAGACCGGGCGATGCCGTCATCGTCCCGGGAGGTCAGGACGCCTAGAAATGTCGGAGTGCCAATCGCACTCGCGACGCTCAGCACGGCGACGATCCTCCGCCAAAGGCTTGGTCCACGGCCGAAAAACGACTGGAAGCCATAGGAAACGTAGGGCAGCAGCAGCACCAGCTGATTGGCCGTAAAGCGCCCGAGCGGTTGGAAGTTCAAAAGAATGGCGCTGCGAAAGGTGAAGTAAGCGGTGGGGATCAGCGCGGTCCAGATCAACCAGCGGTGCAGCGGTTGTTGCTTCCAGGCGCTCCACATTCCCGCGAAGCCGAACAGCGCCACCAACGGGCTCAACGTGACCAGAGCGACTCCCGGCCAGAAGAAAAGGTTTCGCAGGCGGTAGAGGAAGGGGCCCCAAAGCGCGAGCTCTTCGCCGACCCAGGCTCGGTGAAAATCCTCGATGTGATGGATCGGCGCAAAGGGACTGCCCAGCGCGACCTCGTTTCCTTGCATCCAGATCAGTGGAAAGGGCAGGCAGAGCAGTCCGAAAAAAACCGCTCGAGTGACCGCCGCGATCCGATCGCTATCCCCGAACAGCAATAGCCCCGAAAGTAGCGGAATCAGCAACCACGCGTCATAGCGGGTGGCGCACGCCAGGTTGAGCATCAGCGCGGAGTACGCGGTCGGGGCAAAGCGGCCTCCCTCGACACCGGCAGCGAACAACCAGAGGGTGCAAAGCACCAGAAAAAGCGCAAGCGATTCACTCGCGGCGGTAGTGGAGAATTGGATGTGCATTCCCCACGCGCTCAACGCGAGGCAGGCCACCACCGCCGCTTTCCAGTCGAACAGTCGCCTGGTCAATAAGTAAAGCGGCACCACCGTGGCGATGCCGAAGACCAGGCTCATGACTCTGCCCGCCAATTCCGGTGCGGGCCAGAGCTTCAAGGCAAGTCCCAGCAGGTAGAGGTGCAGAGGCCCGAACTGAAAGGCGCCGTCCGCGAAGCTGGAGATCCAGTGCGGATTGGCCAGCCAGCGTCCCGCCAGCTCCGTCCGAATCACCGCGTCCCCGTACAGGTTTTGATTGGACGGGAGCAACGCCAACCGGGGCGCCAGCGCCACCAGCATCAGCAAACCACAGGCGACCACCGGCCGAGGTTCGATCGGCCGAGGCAAGGCGCTGAGATCCGCTGAGGGCCGCTGCTTCGGCGTGCGGAGCGCCGGCCGAAGTGGGCTGGCCGGCGCGGTGGAGGCGTTCTTCATCGGCCGCGGGAGATTACGATGGGTCATTTGCTGTCCCAAGCACCGATTCCGTTGTGTGATAGGTATTCGATGGCGGCGCTTCCAGAGGTTGAGGTTCTTGGGATCAGCAAGTCCTATCCGCCGCCTCTGTGGAGGCTGGGCAGCCAGCGCGCTCCTCGAGTGGCGCTCGACGATGTCAGCTTCACCGTGCGATCCGGAGAGCTGGTCGCCCTGATTGGACCGAACGGAGCCGGCAAAAGCACGCTCCTACGCATTTTGGCAGGGCTGTTGCTCCCGTCGCGGGGCTCCGCGCGGGTGGCCCAACTCGATGTCGTGCGGGACCGGCCGAAGTCGAGGCGGGTGATTGGCGCGGCACTTTCGGAAGACCGGGGTTTGTCTCCTCGCTTGACCGTCAAACAAAATCTGGAATTCTACGCCGCGCTTTACGGTCTCACCCGCCCCCAAGCGCTGCAGGGGATCGCCGAGCTCGCTGAGCGCTTCGAAGCGACCGCCTTGCTTCGCCGCGAAGTGCGCACCGTTGTGCTTTTGGATGAAATCACCCGCTCGCTGGACCCGGGTGCTGCCGCTCGGCTTCGCCGTCAAATCCTGGCGGAAGTGGCTGGGCGGGGCGCGGCCGTTCTCTTCGCCAGCCACGATCTTGCCGAGGTCCAGGCAATCGCCTCGGGCGTTCTTTTGCTCGATCAGGGGCACGTCGCGCGCTTCGGCAGCTTTGCTCAGGTCAGGCCGGACGCGGAAAGGATCTTCGCCTCCCCAACCAGCGAGACCGTCCGGTGAGGTTGGCCTGGGCGTTTGTGCGAAGGGACCTCTTGATCGCGGCCTCCTACCGCGCCAATTTCGTCTTTGCGCTTGCGGGCGGGGTGGTCACCGTCACCGCCTTCTACTTCCTCGCAAAGCTGGTCGGGCCGGCGCCGGTCCTGAGAAGGTACGGAGCCGACTACTTTTCCTTCGCCTTGCTCGGACTGGCGATCGCGTCATGCCTACGTACCTTGCAGGCCACCTTTGCACAGCGAGTGCGTGAGTTCCAAATCGATGGATCGCTCGAGGTGCTGCTCGCGGCCCCGCTATCCACATTTCGAATCATCGGCTACCTCGCGATCTACCCGGTCCTGGCGGCGATCCTCAAAGCGGTCGGGCTGGTGGTCCTGGGGGCCATGGCATTCGGTGCCCACCTGAAAATCAACCCGCTGGGCTTCAGTGCCACCCTGGTTTTCGCCTTGCTGCCCTTCGCCGCGCTCGGGCTGCTCTCCGCGGCGGTGGTGTTGATCTTCAAACGTTCCGACCCGATAACCTACCTTCTCGACACCGCCAATTACATTCTGTGCGGCGTCATCTACCCGGTGGAGGTGCTTCCCGCCCCGCTCCAATCGCTGGCCAAGCTCTTGCCTGCCACCCACGCGTTGACCGCGCTACGGGCCGCCGGTCTCTCCGATGCCGGAATTCCAAGCTTGCTTCCCGCTTGGGGAATATTGGCGGCATTCGCCGCGTTCCTCTGGCCCACTGCCGCCGTAGCGTTGGCTGCTGCACGGCGGCATCTCGAGCGGACGGGTACACTTCCCCACGGGTGACGCACCAGCGACGGGCAGTGGACCGAATTGGGCGCCGGCAGCTGGGTGAGTATAATGTTACCCTCGACCCGGGAGTGTGGATGCCGGAGCGCATCCATCGATGTTCTCCTTAGCGCGGTCCCATCCCGCGGCGGTTCCGCAAAGAGGTGGCGCTTCTGCCAAAAGGAGAGCGCACGAATAGGGAGACGAAATGAAGGAAACTGCAGAAAGGACATCTTGGGTCTCGAAAATCGCAACACTCCAGGATTCGAAGAGCTACGCCGAGCTGAATTGGGAGGGCTCCTTCGAAGATTACCTTCAGATCGTCAGACAAAATCCAAAAATCACCCGCAGCGCATTCCAGAGGATCTACGAGATGATCCTCAGCTACGGAAAGACCGAGTACATCGACAATAAGAAGCGGTTGATCCGCTATCACTTCTTTTCCGACGAGCGGTTCGGCGGTCGCGACGCGATTTTCGGTCTGGACGTCCCGTTGATGAAGCTGGTGAACGTTTTCAAGGCCGCGGCTCAGAATTACGGCACCGAGCGAAGGGTCATCCTTTTGCATGGGCCGGTCGGCTCTTCGAAGTCCACCATCGCTCGCCTACTCAAAAAGGGAATCGAAGAGTACTCGAGGATCCCAGATGGGGCGGCTTATACCTTCAGTTGGCTACTGGATAAGAAGCAGCTGGATGGTTCAGTGGTAAAGGAAAAGATGAAGTGCCCAATGAATGAGGAGCCGCTGAACCTCATTCCCAAGGACTGGCGTCCACGAGTATTTGCCGAGCTGTGCCCACCAAGCTCCGGCTACACCATTCCCGAAGGCAGCGAGCTCTGCCCCGCCTGCCGCTTCGTCTTCCGCGAGCTGATGACCTCCTGTCAGGGGAACTTCGCGAAGGTGATGGAACAGGTGAGAGTGAACCGGCTGATCCTTTCGGAAAAGGACCGGGTCGGAATCGGCACCTTCCAGCCCAAGGATGAGAAGAACCAGGACTCCACTGAGCTAACCGGCGACATCAACTACCGAAAGATTGCCGAGTACGGCTCCGATTCCGATCCTCGCGCCTTCAATTTCGATGGGGAATTCAACATCGCGAACCGCGGAATCATCGAATTCGTGGAAGTCCTCAAGCTGGATGTCGCCTTCTTGTACGATCTGCTGGGCGCTTCCCAGGAGCACAAGATCAAGCCCAAGAAATTCCCTCAAACCGACATCGACGAGGTGATCATCGGCCATACCAACGAGCCCGAGTACAAGAAGCTCGAAAACAATGAATTCATGGAAGCCCTTCGGGATCGCACGGTGAAGATCGACATTCCCTACATCACCAAGTTGGCCGAAGAACAGAAGATTTACGAGAAGGATTTCAATCCCCAGGCGATCAAGGGCAAGCACATTGCGCCCCACACCCTCGAAATGGCGGCGATGTGGGCAGTGCTCACTCGACTGGAAGAGCCGAAAAAGCACAACCTCTCCGTGCTCCAGAAGTTGAAGCTCTACAACGGCAAGACCCTCCCCAACTTCACCGAGGACAACATCAAAGAGTTGCGCAAGGAAGCCCCGCGCGAGGGTCTGGACGGAATCTCGCCCCGCTACATTCAGGACAAGATCTCCAACGCGCTGGTCTCGGATAAGGGCGAAGGTTGCATCAATCCGTTCATGGTGCTCAACGAGCTGGAGTCTGGTCTGCGCACGCACTCCTTGATTCCCACTGAGGAAGTGCGCAAGCGCTACCGCGAGCTGCTTACCACCGTGAAACAGGAATACGAGGACATCGTGAAGAACGAGGTCCAGCGAGCGATCAGCGCGGACGAGGACGCAATCGGCAAGCTTTGCGGAAATTACATCGACAACATCAAGGCCTATACCCAGAAGGAAAAGGTGCGAAACAAGTATACCGGGCTGTACGAAGAACCGGACGAGCGTCTGATGCGTTCGATCGAGGAGAAAATCGACATCCCGGAAAGCCGCAAGGACGACTTCCGCCGAGAGATCATGAATTACATCGGGGCGCTGGCGGTCGAGGGCAAAACGTTCAATTACCGGACCAACGAGCGGCTGCACAAGGCTCTGGAGCTGAAGCTCTTCGAGGACCAGAAGGACTCGATCAAGCTCAAGAATCTGGTGTCATCGGTGGTCGACAAGGAAACCCAGGAGAAGATTGACCTGGTAAAGGACCGGATGATGAAGAATTACGGCTACTGCGAGATCTGCTCCACCGACGTACTCAACTTTGTCGCCAGCATCTTCGCGAGAGGTGACGCGAAGGAGTAGGGGTTTTCTTTGAAGATCCACCAAGATCACTCTCGCTTCAAGGAAATCGTCCGCGGGAAGATCAAGGCGAATCTCCGCAAGTACGTGCAGAAGGGGGAGATGATCGGCAAGCGCGGAAAGGACGTGATCTCCATTCCGATTCCGTTCATCGACATCCCCCATTTCAAGTACGGCCATAAAGAGCAGGGCGGAGTGGGCCAGGGCGACGGAGAGGTCGGCCAGCAGCTCGCCCCCGGCGCGGTCCAGCCGGGCGCCGGGCACCAAGCCGGAAGCGCTGAAGGGGATCACGCCCTGGAAGTCGACGTGTCGCTCGATGAGCTGGCGCAGATCTTGGGAGAGGAGCTGCAGCTTCCCAACATCGAACGGCGAGGCAAGGAAAAGATCATCGCGCAAAAGGTGAAGTACACCGGGATCAACACCACCGGCCCGGAATCGCTCAGGCATTTCAAGCGCACCTACAAGCAGGCGTTGCGGCGGCAAATCGCGCTCGGCGCTTACGATCCGAAGGTCCCGGTGATCATTCCGACCCGGGAGGACCGCCGCTACCGCTCCTACAAGCTGCAAAATCTCCCAGAGACCAACGCCGTCATTCTCTACATGATGGACGTCTCCGGCTCGATGGGAGATGAGCAGAAGGAGATTGTCCGGATCGAGAGCTTCTGGCTCGATACCTGGCTGCGCCACCAATACAAGGGGTTGGAGTGCCGGTACATCATTCACGACGCGGTGGCGCGAGAGGTGGACCGGGAGACTTTCTTCCACACCCGCGAGTCGGGTGGAACGATGATTTCCTCCGCCTACAAGCTGTGCAAGGAGATCATCAAGGCGGACTATCCCTCCTCGTCTTGGAACATCTACCCCTTTCATTTTTCCGATGGGGACAACTGGAGCGCGGATGACACGCGGTTCTGCATTGAAATGTTGCGAAACGACGTCCTGCCGGCGGTGAATCAGTTCGCCTATGGGCAGGTGGAGAGCCCGTATGGCAGCGGGCAGTTCATCAAGGACTTGCGCGAGGCGATCGGGGAGTCAGAGAACGTGGCGCTCTCGGAGATCGCCGACAAGGACGCCATCTATCAGTCGATCAAGGACTTTTTGGGGCGCGGCAAGTAAGCATGAGTCCCAAGAGCCTATCTCCCCGCCTTCAAGACTTGAAAAATGAGATTGAGGGCTACGCCAAGCGCCTCGGTCTCGACTTTTTCCAGACGGTCTTCGAGGTGCTCTCGTACGACGAGCTGAACATGGTGGCGGCCTATGGCGGCTTCCCCAACCGCTATCCTCATTGGCGGTGGGGAATGGAGTACGAGCAACTTTCCAAGGGATACGAGTACGGCCTGTCGAAGATCTACGAGCTGGTGATCAACAACGAGCCCTGTTACGCGTACCTGCTCGAGTCCAACGCCGAGGTCGATCAGAAGTTGGTGATGGCCCACGTCTACGGCCACTGCGACTTCTTCAAGAACAACTTCTGCTTCGCCCATACCAACCGCCGGATGGTCGACGAGATGGCGAACCATGCCACCCGGGTGCGTCGCTGGATCGACCGGATTGGCCTCGAGAAGGTCGAGGAATTCGTCGACCGGGGGCTCTCGGTCGAGAACTTGATCGACTACCACGCTCCTTACATCCGGCGAAATCCAGATCCCAAACGCACCGAAGAGGAATCCAAGTCCAACGAGCGGGTGGAAGGGTTCAAGGTCGATCGCGAGTACATGCGGGGTTTCGTCAACCCCCGGGAGTTCATTGAGGCGCAGCGCCGCAAGGTCGAGCAGCAAAAGATCAAGTCAAAGAAGTTTCCCGAGCGGCCACAGCGCGACATCCTCCTCTTTCTGCTGGATCACGCTCCCCTCGAGCCTTGGGAATTCGATGTCCTGTCGATCATCCGGGAAGAGGCCTACTACCTCGCTCCGCAGGGGCAAACCAAGATCATGAACGAGGGCTGGGCGAGTTACTGGCATTCGACGATCATGACCACCCACGCCTTGAAGGATTACGAGATCATCGACTACGCGGACCATCATTCCGGCACGATGGGCACCCGCCCCGGTTCTCTCAACCCGTACAAGCTCGGAATCGAGCTGTTCCGCGACATTGAAGACCGCTGGAACAAAGGCCGATTCGGCAAGGAGTGGGACGAGTGCGACGACCTGCGAGCGCGGCGAGCCTGGGACAAGAAGCTGGGCCAGGGGCGGGAGAAAATCTTCGAAGTGCGCAAGCACTACAACGACGTCACCTTCATCGATACGTTCCTCACCCCGGAGTTTGCGATCGATCAAAAACTGTTCGTCTACGGCTACAATGAGAAGCGCAACGTCTGGGAAATCGTCGACCGCGAGTTCCGGAAGGTGAAGAACAAGCTCTTGCACCAGCTCACCAACTTCGGACAACCGATCATCGAGGTGGCGGACGGGAATTACGACAACCGTGGCGAATTGCTTTTGACCCACAAGCACGATGGTCAAGACCTCAAGGCCGACTATGCCCGCGAGACCCTGAAGAACTTACAGTCCCTTTGGCGCCGACCCGCCAACCTGATCACCAGGTATGAAGGCAAAGGCGTGATGCTCCGGTACGACGGTCAGAACCACTCCGAAAAGAAAGTTGACCTCTAGACCGCCTCTGAAGAGGCTCGGCTCCTCGATGAACCCTCCCCGTTGGCTTGCGCTTGGACTGTCCTTGTTTGCCTTTTCGTCGGCCGCGAGGAGCGAGCAGATCGTGCTCAACCGGAGGATCGAGCGCAACCAGACCGTGGCTCGGGCACTTCACGACGCGGGCATCGCGACCGCGCAAGTGGAGGCGATCATCCAAGCATTGACTGGGGTGCTTGACTTTCGGCATTGCCGCAGCGCCGATCAGCTTCGGCTGGTGATTCAGAACGGAGCCTTGGAGCGAATGGATTATCGCCAGAGCGCGTTCGACGAGTGGCAGGTTCGCCGCGACGGGGATCGCTGGGTGGGCAGCAAGCGAGAGGTGGAGATCGAGAAAAAGATCGTCACCGTAGAGCTGGCGATCGACAGCTCGGTCTATCAAGCGACTTTGTCGGCGCAGGAGGATCCCAGCCTGGCGTTAGCGCTGGCCGACGTCTTCGCCTGGGACATCGACTTCTACCAGGATGTGCGGAAGGACGACCGAGCCCGGATCGTGATTGAAAAGCTATTGGTGAAAGGGCGCACCCTTCGCTACGGGGAGCTGCTGGCTGCCTCGTACCGCGGGGCCTTGGTGGGCGAAAAACGGGTGTTTCGCTATCAACTCCCCTCCGGGGAAACCTCCTATTTCCAGCAAGATGGCAGCTCGGCGCGCAAAGCGTTTCTCAAAAGCCCGCTCAAGTACGCCAACGTGACTTCGCGCTTCGGCAGTCGCTTTCATCCGATTCTCCAGTACGTGAAGGCGCACAACGGCGTCGATTACGCGGCCGCAGTCGGCACGCCGGTCTGGTCGGTCGCCGATGGAACGGTGGTAAGAATCGGAACGGAAAATGGCTCGGGCCGGATGATTTGCATCCGACACCCGAACGGGTTGGAGACCTGCTACCTGCACCTTTCTTCCTTTGCCCCAAGACTGCACGTCGGCGCGCGGGTGCAGCAGAAGCAAGTGATCGCGTACAGCGGCAACACCGGGCTCAGCACCGGTCCGCATCTGCACTTCGCGATGAAACGGGGAGGACGCTTCATCAATCCACTCAACCAGAGGTTCCCTCGCGCGGCCCCGCTCCCGAAGGAGCTTTGGGATGATTTCGGCCGGAGGGTCTCGAGCTGGGTCGCGAGCCTCGAGGTCCAATCCGTCGCCGAGGCTTCGAGAGCGGCGACGGTTCAGTGAAGGCGATGGCGGTTTCGATTTCCCAGAATGGACCTGAAGTCCTTCCCCCGAACGCGCAACGAACGGGAGAGGACCCTGAATCGCTGCATCGAGATTTCCTCAATCACATCCGCTATTCTCGCGGAAAGAGCGCCAAGACGGCCACGCTCTATGATCAGTTCGTGGCGCTGGCTCTCGCGGTGCGCGACCGCCTGGCCAATCGGTGGGTGTCGACCCAGCGCACCCATTACGAAAAGGACGTCAAGCGGGCGTACTATTTGTCCGCGGAGTATCTACCCGGGCGCGCCCTGGGGAACAATCTGATCGCGCTCGGACTTTTGGAAACTGCCCGCAACGTATTCAAGGAAGCAGGGGCGGATCTGGATGCGCTGCTGGACATGGAGCCCGATCCCGGTCTGGGTAATGGAGGCCTCGGGCGGTTGGCCGCGTGCTTCTTGGATTCAATGGCCACCTTGAGCCTGCCGGGTTTTGGCTACGGCATCCGCTATGAATTTGGGATCTTCAAGCAGGACGTCGTCAGCGGCTATCAGATTGAACGGGCGGACGAGTGGCTGAAATTCGGGAGCCCTTGGGAAATCATCCGACCGGAGCGAGCGGTGGAAGTTCGCTTCTACGGACACGTGGAGCAGCATCAGAATTCCGCCGGGCACCAGGTCAGCCGGTGGGTGGACGGCAAGAGGGTGCTCGGGGTCCCCTATGACGTGCCCGTCGCTGGGTACGGCACCAACACCGTCAATACCTTGCGGCTGTGGGAGGCGCGCGCCAGCGCGGAATTCGACGTCCGGGTCTTCAACGATGGCGACTACGAACGCTCGGTCGTCGAGAAGAACGATTCGGAAGTGATTTCAAAGGTGCTCTACCCGAACGACAATTTTCTCGCTGGCAAGGAGCTCCGCCTGCGCCAACAGTATTTCTTCGTCGCCTGCTCGATCGCCGACATCATCCGCCGCTACCTCAAGGTTCACCACGACTTTTCGAAGTTCGCCAGCCGAGTCGCGATCCAGCTCAACGATACCCACCCGGCGATCGCGATTGCCGAGCTGATGCGGGCGCTGGTGGATGAGCAGCGGCTCGCGTGGGATGAGGCGTGGAACATCACCGTCCAGACCTTTGGCTATACCAATCACACCCTTCTCTCAGAGGCCCTCGAGCGCTGGCCGGTGTCTCTGTTCGAGCGACTGCTGCCCCGACACCTGGAGATCATCTACGAAATCAATCACCGCTTCCTCCGCCAGGTCCAGATTCGCAACCCCTTCGATGAGGCCAAGCTCTCGCGGCTGTCGCTCGTCGAAGAGGGCCCGGAGAAGCACATCCGGATGACCCACCTCGCGGTGGTGGGCTCGCACAGCGTGAATGGGGTGGCTCAACTTCACACCGAGCTTCTCAAGCGGGATGTTCTACCGGACTTGGCGTCCCTCTTTCCGGAGCGCTTCAACAGCAAGACCAACGGGGTATCGCCTCGCCGCTGGCTGGTGCTGTGCAATCCCGGCCTCTGCCGCCTGATCACCTCGCGGATCGGCGATGGGTGGATAAAAGATCTGGACCGATTGCGCGAGCTGGAATCCTTGGTCGAGGACGGCGAGTTCCTGGCCGAGCTTCGGAAAGTAAAGCAGGCGAACAAAGAAACCTTGAGCCGCCACATCCGCGACCAGCTGTGGATCAACGTCGATTCGCGGGCGATCTTCGACGTGCAGATCAAGCGGCTGCACGAATACAAGCGGCAATTGCTGAACGCCCTCGAGATCGTCTCACTCTGGATCCGGGTGCGCCGATCCGCCGAGGCCCTGATCCATCCGCGCGTCTTCATTTTCGGTGGAAAAGCCGCCCCGGGATATCACCGAGCGAAATTGATCATCCGCCTGATCAACGGGATCGCGGAGGTGGTCAACGGCGAAGCTACCCACACCGGAATTCAGGTGATCTTTCTTCCAAACTACCGCGTTTCAGAGGCCGAGCGGATCATCCCCGCCAGCGACATCTCCGAGCAGATCTCCACCGCGGGCAAAGAAGCTTCCGGGACCGGCAACATGAAGCTCGCGCTCAATGGGGCGCTGACCCTTGGCACCCTCGACGGCGCAAACATCGAAATTCGCAGCGCTGTCGGGGAAGAGAATTTCTTTCTGTTTGGCCTCACCGCCGATCAAGTCGCCGCGCTCAAACACCAGGGCTATCGGCCCCGGGACCACTACGAACGGAACCAGGATCTTCGAGAAGCCATCGATCTGATCGGTTCGGGCTTCTTCTCACCCGAGGACCGGCACCTCTTCTCTCCTCTGGTCGATTCGCTTTTGGACGAGGACCCCTACCTGTGCCTTGCGGACTTCCCGTCCTATGCACGCGCCCGCGAGGAGATGACCCGCGCCTACCCGGATCAGGCGAGCTGGGCGAAGAAAGCGCTGCTTAACATCGCTCGGGTGGGCAGATTCTCGTCGGATCGCACGATTTCGGAATACGCAAGCGAGATCTGGAAGATCAATCCAGTCCTGACCGATTCCTGAACGGTTCAGGCCAGCTCCGCCACCTTGCTGCCAAAAAGGCGATCCATCGCGGCGAGAAGATCGTCGCTCACCCCCACTCTGTGCTGGATCGATCCGATCGTCGCCTCTGCCTCGCCTGGAATCAGGATCGAAAGGACCAGCGGGGTGGAGCCCGCGTTGCTTTTCGCCAATTCGGCGAGCAACCGCAAGCGCTCCTCGGTGATTGACTCCACCGGGACTCGCAGCTCCAGCCGGCGGACCCGCTTGTCCCGCACCTCGCGCAACGACAGAACTTCTTCAGCGATGATCTCCGCGGTCGGCTGTTCCTCGTCGCGAGTCGTCATCTGAACCGTCCCCCGAATCAGGATCGGCTCATCGGATTTGAGGAGCGGCTCCCAGCCCTCGTAACCCGCCTTCCCGTTTCGGCCCGGAAAGCAAACCACGTCCACCGAGCCGCTGAGGTCTTCCAGGGTAATCCAGGCCATCCGCTTGCCGGTCTTGGTGGGCCGCTCGCGCAGGGCGGCGACGATCCCGGCCACCGTGGCTCGCTCTTCCCGGCGCGCGCGCTGAACCGAAGCGGCCGGGCGCGCATAGCGCCGAAGCTCCTTTTCATACTGGTGGAGAGGATGGCCGGAGACATAGAAGCCAATCGCCTCCTTCTCGTAGGACAACCGCTCCTTCTCGCTCCACTCCTCGCAGGGCACGTATTCGTTTCGCATCGCCGCCGAAAGTTGAGCGCCAGGGGCCGCTGGATCATCGCCAAAGAGCGATTTCTGCCCAACCGCCCGGTCTCGCTGTGCGGTGGACCCCCGCTCGAGCGCTTGGTCGATCGTTTCGAACAGCTGCCGCCTGGGGCGCTTTTCGAAATCAAAGGCCCCGGCCTTGACCAGCGCTTCGATCACCTTCCGATTGACCCTGCGCAAATCGACCCGTTCACAAAAGTCAAACAGATTCCGGAAAGGAACCCGGCCCCGGGACTCGGCGATCGCCTCGATCGCCGATTCACCGACTCCTTTGATCGCGCCCAAGCCGAACCGGATTCGACCCTCGCTGACGCTAAACTCCAGATCCGAGAGGTTGACGTCCGGAGGCAGCACCTGGTGGCCGTTCGCCCGGGCCTCGGCGATATGAGCGACGACCTTGTCGGTCTCGTCCTTTTCCGAGGTAAGCAGCGCGGCCATGAACTCCACTGGGTGATGGGCTTTCAACCACGCGGTCTGAACCGTGATCAGCCCATAAGCGGCGGAGTGCGATTTGTTGAAGCCGTATTCCGCGAACTTCTCCATCAGATCGAAGATCTCACCGGCGGTCCTGGCCTCGACCCCGTTCTTGCTGCAGCCCTCCAAGAAACCGGCCCGCTCCTTCTGCATCACCTCGGCCTTTTTCTTGCCCATCGCCCGGCGCAAGAGGTCAGCTCGACCCAGCGAATACCCGCCCAGCACCTGGGAAATCTGCATCACCTGTTCCTGATAGACGATCACCCCGTAGGTGTCCTTGAGGATTGGCTCGAGGGCCGGATCTGGATAGGTGACCTTCTCACGGCCGTGCCGGCGGTTGATGAAGACATCCACCATTCCCGCGTCCAGCGGCCCGGGACGATACAACGCGCCCGCGGCGATGATGTCCTCGAAGCGCGATGGCCGCAGCTTGGTGACCATCTCGGTGAAGCCGGAGGACTCCATCTGGAAGATTCCGGCGGTGTTGCCGCTGGAAATCAGTTCGTACGTCGCTCGGTCGTCGACCGAAATCTGATGCGACTGCAGCTTTTGATCCGGCGGGCGATCGCGATTGATCAGATCCAGGGCGTGTTGGATGACGGTCAGCGTCTTCAGGCCGAGAAAATCGAACTTCACCAGACCCGCCGCCTCGACTTCGTCCTTGGCGAACTGGGTGATCAATACTTTCTCGCCCGGCGGCTGGTAGAGCGGAACGTATTCCCAGAGGGGCTTATCGGCGATCACCACACCGGCAGCGTGCATTCCCGCTTGTCGGTGAAGCCCCTCCAGCGCCAGGCCAATTTCCAACACGTCCTTGGAGGTGACCTCTCGGCCTCCTTCGACCGAGCCCAGGAGAGTCGGCTTGCTCATCATCTCCTTCAGCCTGGGCTCCATCTCGATCGCGTCCTTGAGGGAGATGTTCAGCACCTCCGGAACCAGTTTTGCGATCCGATCGCCCTCGGAGTAGGGAAGCCCGAAGACTCGGCACACATCCCGCAGGACGCTCTTGGCCTTGAGCGATCCGAAGGTGATGATCTGCCCGACGTTATTCTCCCCATACTTTTGGGAAACGTACTTGATCACTTCATCTCGCCGAGACTGACAAAAATCGATGTCGAAGTCCGGCATCGACACCCGCTCCGGATTGAGAAACCGCTCGAACAGCAGGTTGTAAGGAATCGGATCGAGATCGGTGATTCGCAGCGCGTAGGCCACCAGCGAGCCGGCCCCAGAGCCCCGTCCCGGTCCGACTGGGATGCCCTGCCGCTTGGCCCAATTGATGAAGTCCTGGACGATCAAGAAGTAGCCCGAAAAACCCATTGCCGAAATGACCGAAAGCTCGAGCTGCAACCGGCGGTCATAGGCATCGCGGTCTACCGGTTGGGGAAACTCTTGAAATCGCCGTTCCAGGCCACTGCGAGCAAGCTGCGCCATGTATGAATCCGGCGTATGGTCGTCAGGGACCTTGAAGCTGGGAAGCATCGGCTTTCCCAAGCTCAACTCGAGCGTCACCATCTCGGCGATTCGCTGCGTGTTGTAAACGGCCTCGGGAACGTCCTTGAAATACTCGAGCATCTCCTCCGGGCTGGTGACGTAGAGGCGATCGGTGGAATGCCGCATTCGCTTGCTGTCCGCCAGCGTCTTGCCGGAGGCGATGCACATCAAGAGCTCATGGGCCTTGGCGTCCTCGCGTTTGATGTAGTGGGCATCGGCGGTAGCCACCAAGGGGATCTCGCAGTCTTTCGCCAGTTGCTTCAGATTGGTGTTGGCCCGCTCCTGCTCGGGCAGCCCGTTGGACTGGATCTCCAGAAAAAAATGGTCCGGCTCGAAAATCTGCTTGAACTCCAGGGCCGCGCGCCGCGCATGATCCATGTCACCGCGGAAGCAGGCGGAGGTCACCTCCCCGCCTAGACAGGCGGTCAGCCCAATCAAACCCTTGGCGTGATCCTTGAGGACCTGCTTGTCGATCCGAGGATGGTAGTAAAAACCGTCGAGATACCCGGTCGATGCCAGGTATCTGAGGTTGGAATAGCCCTCTTCGTTCTTCGCGAGAAGAATCAAATGGTGGGAAACCTTCTCGGTGCGATCGGTTCGGCCCTTGGCCCCGGCGACGTAAGTCTCGCTCCCCAGAATCGGCTTGAGGCCCGCTTCCTTCGCCCGCCGGTAGAAGTCGATCGCGCCGAACATGTTGCCGTGGTCGGTCACCGCGACCGAGGACATCCCCTTCTCCCGGACGGTCTTGACCAAATCTTTGATTCGGATCGCGCCGTCGAGCAGCGAGTAGAGGGTATGCAAATGCAGATGAGTGAAGGACATGAGCTATGGCGAGCTGGCGGGCTGAACGATCCACCCACTATAGAAAGAGCTCTGACTCCGATGCGACCTGGACGCAATCAAAATCAGATGTAGCCAAAGCGCCGGCGGAGCATCCACTCGGTCCCTAGCAACGCGACCAGCGCCAACAGATAGTACCAACGGTCCCACAAGGGCCGATCCCGGCTGCGGCCGACCTCCACCAACGGAGGATCGTTCAATGGAATCTCGGGCAGAGATGACATCGGCAGGCGGAAGGCCCGGCCGCCAGTAGCCTTGGCGATCTGTTCCATCAGATCCGGACGTACCGACGCATCCGCCAACTCCGGGCCGACGGCACGAACCGCCACCACGTCCTCCGCTTGTCCGAGATCTCGCTCCCCGGCTTTGGCCGACCCGAGAAGCTTGTAGGCCCCGGGTTCGGGCGGCGCGAACTCGAGCCGAGCGGTTCCATCCGGTCCAGTGGTCCCGATTTGGCTTGCGACGACTTTTTGCGCCTCGACCGAAAACAGGTCGACCCGGACCTGCGCGCGGATCGCCGGTTGGTAATCCGGCGTCCTCGCCGTTACCACCGCTCCAACCGCTCGCCCCGGTTCCACCGAGGGCGGGTCCGCGGCGAGGCTCAGCGTCGTGAGGTCTGGGTCGCGGACCAACCAGCGTAAAGCATTGCCCCAAAAACGCTCGTACAGGCGCGAAGGTTGGCCGCCCGAATGTGAGGTGAAAGCCCAATACCAGGTGGAGTCCACGGTCAGAGCCATCGAGCGACCACGCCCGTATTCCCAGAGAGCCAAGATCGGAGCGCCGTGGCCGTCGATCGACTGGAATGGGTGAGCCATCAAAACCGTGGCGCCATTTTTGGGACGCGTGATGTTCGCCCCCGGCAAGGAGGGCAGTTGATTCCAGGCGCCCTCGATCGATCCGGTGCCCGGAAACGCGGTGACCGGGTGCCGAAGCCCTTCCGGGGTCAGCTTCGGTCTGAACATGTCGAGGCTGACTGGACGCCCGACCGGTTCTACTGGAAGCGCTTGGGTGAGAATTGGAAAATTGGCGCGGCCCTCGCCGAACGCATGATCTCCGCCGATCACGACGAGCGCTCCCCCCTTGTACACGTATCGCTCGAGGTTCCTCTCGTATTGCGAGACCGAAAGCCCCGGCTCCGAGTACCCGAAGTTCTGAAAGATCACCACGTCGAAGGTGTCCAGCTTGGCGTCGAAGATCTCCTCCATCGGAAATGGAATCAAAGACAGCTCGCGATCGCTGTGAACCATCGGATCGTCGGACATCGTCCGCAGAATGTAAAAGCTGACCAGGTCGATGTTTGCGTCTTGCTTGAGCAGGCCACGCAAAAACCTCTCGTCCCAGGATGGGCGGCCCGCCACGAACAGCACCCGGATTCGGTCGCGAATCACCTTGAGCACGAACGATCGGCTGTTGTTGTCCACCACCACTTCGTCTGGAAAGATCGGCACCGAGACGGTGTAGACGAACCTTCCGGTGCGATCTGGCGAGAAGTGGAAGGCCACCGTTTGAAGGTCATCGTCGGTCTTGAGCACCAAGGTCTTGCTGGCGACGGTTTGGCCCTCGCGTCGGAGCACGACTGGAACCGATTGCCCCTTGAAGCCATGACCTCGAATGTCCACCTCCACCGCAATCGAATTGCGCACGAACGCGAAGTCGTCGACTTTGACTTGTTCTACCGCCAAGTCTTTGAGCCCACCTTCGCCCGCGAGGAAGGTGGAAACCGGAACGCCCAGATCGGCCAACGCCGACTTTGTCTTCGCGCCGATCCCCTGCGCGAGCGAGACGTTGTCCGCGCCATCCGAGAACAACAAGACGCCAGACAGTTTCTTCGAAGACGATCCCTGCTCTCCCGCCTTGGCCGCCCGCATGGCCGCCAACAAATCAGTCCTTCCGCCTCGCGGTGGATAGAGTTTGATCAGATCGGCAGAGGTTGCTGACAGCTCGGAATCGAAGCCGTAGATTTCCAGGCTAAAGCGATCCTGCAGCGCGGACCATTGGGGCTCCACCGCCTTGAGGTACTCGGCGACCAACTCGGTTCGGGTCTTGCCTCCCGGCGTAGCGGGAAACGACATCGATCCAGAACGATCGATCAAGACCGCCACCCGATTTTTCATCCGCGCAACCTGAAGGTTCCGAATTCCCGGCTCGAGCAGGAAGAAAAAAGCCGCGATCCCGGCGCCCAGCCGCAGAGCCCACAGGGCGGCACGACGGCGCAGGGCCGGCTCGTGCGAAAGCCCGACGGCGGCCAGGAGAACGCCCGCCAGCACCAGCACCCCAAGAGCAACCAACGCCCAAACTGGAAGCGGCGACAGGCTCACCAGCTTCCAGGCATTGAACGGGGAGCGTGTCATTCGGGTCTTCGGCTACTCAGCGTCGTTTGCTCATGATCAGAGGCATGTGGACCGCGTCATCCTTGTAGTCCAGGCACAGGGCATACATACAGAGGTTGATTCCGAGGCGAAATGCCAACTCGCGCTGCGGTTCGCCGCCCGGGGAAACCTCGAACTCGTAGTCGCCCGATTCGTTTCGGTTCCAGGCCCCTGCGAGGTCATTTTGCGAGTACACCACTGCCGCCCGCTTTCCCAGCTGGCAAGCCTCGAGCAGGGGTTTGCTGAGCAATCTCCCCGGCGAGGAGTCCAACATGAAAAAAGTCTTGTAGACCACGTGATTGGACGAAAGCGGTCGGAGCGGCGCCTGGGGCAACACCCGCGCCAGTTCGCGACGGAAGGCTCGGTCGAATCCGGTTCCGTCGGACCCGTCATTCGCATCCGCCAGTACAAACCCGCCGAAGGTCAAGTACCGCCGCAAGTTCTCCAGCTCATCGGGATCGAGCGGCGGGAAATCCCCTTCACCGCCCCAGTACAAAAACGGGTACTCGAACAGCCTGGGGCTGCTCAGCGCGAACGCCCGCGCATCCGGAACCACTTCCACCGAGGTCCGGCGCTGCAACTCCCAAGTCAATCGCCTGAGCCCCGATAATCGCGCGTTCCACCGAGGGCCGTGTTGGGCCACCGCCGGAATAAAGCGAGCGCTGTCGCCCAGCGCATACGCCCAGCGTCGAAACAGCGGCAACAGCGCCAAAGACGCCACCAAGCTGCGTCGAGAAATGAGACGACTCGGCATCAGGTTGTATATACCGTCGAGCGGAAGTCTCATTCCCACATCGATCGTGCCATGCCTAAGGCCTCTACTCCACCGAAGGTCGCGATTTCACCTCAGATGAAGCACGCTTGGAGACGGTACGAGTCGGGCGATGTGGTTGTCGCCCGGCGCGAGGCCAAGAAGGTTTTGGAGGCGCCCTCCGCTCCAGGGGATCCCGCGCAGGCTCAGGATCTCCTCGAACGTACCGGGGTGTCCAAAAGCGCCCTCTACGATGCCCTTCTGGCCGCCACCCTCATCCTGATCCTGATTCTGCTCGCCGTGGTTCGAAGCTGAGCCTTTCCTGTTTTCGCCTATAGTTCTCGATATGCCGCCGATGGCACAACCGAAACGAAAAGAAATGCCCACACCCACGCTGGCGCCACCGTTGGCGGAAAGCGCGGAATGGCAAAAGCCCGCCGGCATCGGCAAACGCGGCTGGGCCGTCTTGGGCCTGGTGGTTGTCGCGATCAACCTGCCACTGATTCACTATTTGCTCCGAGGGTCCCCGGAGGTCTCCGTTACCCTGCCATACCAGGACACGTTCGAGAACCCCGCGACGCTAAAGCAGAATTACTTCACTACCGGAGGCTTCTGGCGACTGCAAGGCGGGGCGCTGTTCTCTCCGGGAGTGCGCAACAATCCTCTTTGGCTCAAGGCCAAGCTCCCCCAGAACGTTCGGGTGGAGTTCGACGTCCGCTCGATGTCTTCGGAGGGAGACATTCGGGCGATCATCTTTGGAGACGGCGTCAACTACCAGTTCTCTGGGTACCATCTGATCCAGGGCGGGTGGAACAACACGCTTTCGGTCCTGGCGCGGTTGGACGAGAACGCACCCAGCATCGCGCGCTATCAAGCGTGGGCCGGCGATCTCGCCCGGCGCCGCGGGACGAGCAACGTCAATTGGGTTGAAGCCGGGTTGTTCGGCCCGGACACCAAGGTTCGGGTGGAGTCGAACAACCGCGTGGTGCCGGGCCAGACGTACCACTGGTTGATCGAGCGACGAGGTTCGGTGATTCGCTGGAGCATCGACGGCGAGCCTTTTTTGGAGCTCGACGATCCGTGGCCGTTGATCGGAAAGGGACACGATCGGTTCGGATTCGTCAGCGTCGAGTCTGATCTCTACTTCGACAACCTGCGAATCGAAGCGCTTGACGACAAGCTAACCTCCTTTCCTGCTCGGCCCGCCGTCACACCTTCGATGCCGAAAGCCGGTCCGTTTTCCGATCCGTTCGACCGAGCCGAGCTTGGCGGAAACTGGGTGGCCACCGATCCGGGCGTGGTCAGGCTCGAGCAAGGGACGGTGGTGATCGAAAAGGCGCACAACCACCCGGTTTGGCTCGCCCAACCGATTCCCCGCGATGCGTCGATCGAGTTTGATTGCTGGTCGGACAGTCCCGACGGAGACATCAAAGTCGAGGCGTGGGGTGATGGCCGCTCGTTCCACGCTGGAGATCCCCAGGGCAGCTACGCATCCTCCGGATACGTCTTCGTCTTCGGCGGATGGAGAAATACGGTTTCGGCGATCGCCAAACAACACGAGCACGCCACAGACCGGGTTGCGCGGGCCGACCTTCGGGTCCAGCCCGGCAAGCGCTACCACTGGCAAATTCGTCGAACCGGCGGAGAGATCTCCTGGCTGATCGACGGCAAGGAGTTCCTCAAGCTTTCTGACTCAGTGCCGCTGGAGGGACCCGGGCACCAGTACTTCGGTTTTTCGGGCTGGGAATCGCGCGTCCATTTCGCGAATCTGCAGATTAAGCCGCTCTGAGCAAGCTCAATTCTTCGGCACCGCCACCAGGTCGAAGTCGGGAATCTGTTCTCGCAAATAGGCGCCGATGCGCTGAACCAAGCCGGCTTCGATCTGGCGCGCTCGTTCTCGGCTGACTCCGTAATGGTCGCCGATCTCCTGCAGAGTCAGCGGTTCGTCAGAAATCAGCCGGCGTTCGAAGATGAATCGCTCCTTCCCCTCCAAAGTCTTCGAAAACTCGGCGAGCTTCTCGCGGAAAATCCGCTTCAGCTCCTCGTTGCCCAGCCGCTCGTCGGTCGGCATCGCCATCGATGGCAAGCTGCGATCCGCTCGGGTCTCCTTGCCGTCCTCCCCGATCGGCGCATCGAGCGACACCTCGTCGTGGCCTAGCCGCTGGTCCATCTCCACCACGTCCTGCTCGCTGACGTTCAGCCGCTCCGCCAAAAGCTTGGGAGTGGCCTCGTAGCCCTGAGAGATCAGCCGCTCTTGCTCCTGGCGCAACTTGAAGAACAGCTTGCGCTGGGCCTCGGTGGTTCCCAGCTTCACCATCTTCCAGTTGTCCATGATGTAACGCAGGATGTAAGCGCGGATCCACCAGGCCGCGTAGCTCGAGAGTTTTACTCCCCGGCTCGGGTCGTACTTCTTTACCGCCTGCATCAGCCCGATATTTCCCTCTTGGATCAGATCCAGGAGCGCGAGCGGATTGCGGTGGTATTCGTGCGCGAGCTTGACCACCAAACGCAAATTCGACGCGACCAGCCGATAGGCCGCATCCAGGTCGCCTGTCTCGCGATAACGGACGGCGAGCTCATACTCCTGTTCGCGAGTCAGCAGCGGATGCCGGGAGACCTCCTGCATGTAGAGTTGCAACGGATCGGCTCGCGCCAATCCCCGGCCTCTGGAGCTGGCCAGCGAGCTGGTTTTCACCTCGGGGCTTCGGCCGTCCTTCAAATCCTCTTCGTTCGGTGGCGCGGGCGGCTGTCGATCCGATCGCGCCTCCTGGGCGGGCAGGTCTTTGGGGGGCTTGGACCGCTTTGCGGTTTTTCCAGACGGCGGATCTCGCCGTTTTCTGCTCGCCATGCTGCGCTTCTCTAACCCTTCTCGCGGTCCAGTTGCCATTGGATCTGGCGAACGCTATGCCACGAGGTTGATGACTGAGCGCTCCGCGGAATCCGAGGAGCCGGCTGCCCCTGGCACCGAGCCAACCCACCCGCAAGAATACATCTCGGACCTGGCATTCGACCAATTCAATCTCTCGCCCTCGATCCGCCGCGCGGTGGCGGAGCGCGGCTATCTTCATCCGACTCCAGTTCAGGCGAAAGTGTTCAAGCCGATCCTCGAAGGTCGAGATCTGATCGTGCGCTCAAAGACGGGCACCGGCAAGACCGCGGCCTTTGGTCTGCCTCTGTTGGAGATGGCCACCCCTGGGGAAAGTCAGGTGGAGGCCCTGGTGCTCTGTCCCACTCGAGAGCTCGCCCTGCAGGTTGCGATGGAAATTTCGGATCTCGGCAAGCACAAAGGCGTTCGGGTCGCCGCCATCTATGGCGGAGCTTCGATGAAGGCCCAGGAAGAGGCGCTTCAGCGCGGCTCAGCGATCGTGGTCGGCACTCCGGGCCGAATCTATGACCACATCCGCCGAAGGAGCTTGAAGCTCGATGCGTGCAAGCACGGGGTATTGGACGAAGCGGACGAGATGCTCAGTCAGGGCTTCTTCGAAGAGGTGACTCGGATTCTCGACTGTCTGCCGGCGGGGCGCCAGATCCTGCTCTTCTCCGCCACCGTGCCCCCCGACATTCAGAACCTGATCACCCGTTACACGCGGGACCCCGAGACGTTCCTCCTCTCCGGCGATGTACTCACCGTCGAGCACATCAAACACATCCGCTACGACGTATCGGACGCTTATCCCAAGCCGCGCAACTTGATCTACATCCTCGAGCTGGAAGAGCCTGAGAACGCGATCGTCTTTTGCAACACCCGCGAAGATACCGGTCTGGTCACCGCGGTGCTCAATCGAAATGGCTTCGATGCGGAGCTGCTCAATGGCGATCTTCCCCAAAAAGAGCGCGAGCGGGTGATGGCCAAAGTCAAACGGGGCGAAGTCGCGTTGATGGTAGCGACGGATATCGCGGCTCGAGGGATCGACATCTCGGACTTGGGCTACGTGATCAATTATTCGCTCCCGGAGGATCCCGCCGTGTACCTCCATCGGGTCGGCAGGACCGGCCGGATTGGCAAGAAGGGGGTGGCGATCAATCTCGTCTCGGGCCGCGAGCTCAACACCCTGAGCGCGCTCGAGAATCGATACGGGATTGTCTTTGAGAAGAGGCCGATGCCTACCCCCGAACAAGCGATCAGCCTTTGGACCGAACGGCACGTGCGCGAAATTCGCGAGGGGGCGAGCGGTACCGTCTATGACGGGCTTCTACCGCTCGCTGGGCAAATCAGGCAGCATCCGGAAGCGGATGACTTGATTGCCTTTTTGCTCAAGTACTTTTTTGCCCATCACCGGATGGATCGAATTCAAGCCGCTCATTTGGGAGAGCCGGTCGCTCCGTCAGGCGGGCGCTCCAAGCAAGCCCGTCCGAGCGCCGGAGCGCGAGGGCGGGAAAAGCCTTCCGGCGAGCGACAGAAGCGAAAAAGGGCCACCGATCCCAGCGCAACCCAGACTCAAGCAGCAGGCGAAGGCGCCGAGAGCAAAACCAAGATCCCTCCGGGATCGGTTCGGCTTTGGCTCAACTTGGGCGCCTCTGACGGATTCGACCAGGCCGGGCTCAAGGCTGCTTTGCAAGGCCTCGAGGCGCCGGTCGCGAGCATCGCTCGCGTGGATCTGCGGCCCACCTACTCGTATCTGATCGTGACCGAAGACAGCGCGCCCGCGTTTGAGGCATTGGTCGGAAAGTCGGTGGGAAACAAGAGCCTGAAACTGGAACGCGCGAAACGCCGCTGATTTCAGCCAGGATCGATCTCCAACGCCGCCACCCACCCTTCGACGAACCAACTGGAGAGAGCGGCAAACGCGGCTTGAGCGGGCGAATCTTGGTCGGCAAAGGCGGCGCACACCTGCTCAAGTCGCGCCCCGGACAATGCCCGACGCAAGGCCTCCGCTTCTTCGGCCGCCAGAACGACATGGTAGACCGCGAACTCCTTCCGCCAGATCGCCACCTCGTTGGGTTGTGCAAGCGGTGCGGGCGGCGCCTGTTCGTCGTCGATCGAACGCCAAACCGGTGCGACGTGGTACTCGAAGCGGCGAAGTTGAAGCGCGGGAACCAAGCGAAGTCGAGCTTGGGGAAACGCGGCGCCCAGCTCGGAGATTGCCGATCCATCGATCGGTCGGCGATCCGCTTCGAGGAAAACCTCCGAGCGGGCCTGTTCTAATTCCGCCAGATCCGCAAGATCCTCTCGGCGAGTTGGGTCGCGGTTTTGGCGCAGAAAACTCACCAGATGCCTTCCCACCTGGCCCACGTCGGGATGCTCCGACGGATGTTGACTCAGGTATTGACTCATCAATGCGGAGAAGTCGTCGTCGCCGACCACGGCCGCCAGCTTGGGAAAGTCATTCCGCAGCCCGTCCACCAAGCGCCAAAGATACATGTTGGCATAGATTCGAAGCCGCTGATCGAAGAGTCCCAGCTCCGGTCTGGTCTCGATCTGCTCTGGGTCGGTGACCAGGCTGAAGAAGGCTGCTTGAGTTTCGGCCAGCGTCATGCCACCACCCGTGCGGCTTGCGCTCCGAGCTCTTCGCGTTCCAGCAATGCGGCCTTGCCGCTTTCCGCGAGCAGCTCGTCCAGCTCGGGAATTCGATCATCCCACTCGACCAACGTCGACACCCGCCCAAAGCGCCGCACCGCGCTCCGAAAGAGCTCCCAGACTGCTTCCGGCACCGGTGCGTCATGGGTATCCAGAAGGTGCGTTCCTTTGTCTGAATGACCGGCGAGATGAAACTGGCCAACCCGATCGGCCGGAACGGCCTTTAGATACTCGTAGGGATCGAAGCCGTGATTGTGCGCGCTGACGAAGATGTTGTTGATATCGAGGAGAATTCCGCAGTCGGCTCGCCTGGCCACTTCGCCGAGGAACTCCCACTCAGTCATCGTGGATTCTTTGAACGAAATGTAGCTGGAGACATTCTCGAGAAGAATCTGCCGCCGCAGGATGTCCTGCACCGCTCGGACGCGATCCACCACGTGGTTGAGCGCTTCTACCGTATAAGGAAGCGGCCACAAGTCATGCCCGTACCTGCTGCCATGGCTTCCCCAGCAGAGATGATCGGAAATCCAGGCAGGCTGGAAGCGCGCCGCCAATTGCTTGAGGTCGGCCAGATAGCCCGCGTTCAACGGATCGGTCGATCCAATCGAGAGCGAGACTCCGTGCATCACCACCGGGAGATCGGCTCGAACCTTCTCCAGCACCGCCAAAGGGCGGCCGCCGCGCGCAAAGAAATTCTCGCTGATCACTTCAACCCAGTCCACGGCCGGCTTTTCACTTAACCAGCGCGTGAAATGCTTCTGCCGAAGCCCAACGCCGTGACCCAGGTATGCGCGAGTGAACGACAATCCGTCGATCAACATCGCCGGCACGCATTTTCGCGGTCGGCGATGCTGACCCTCCCAGCAGTTACTTCTTAGCCGTGGCGACAGTTCCGCCCTTGTCGGTACATTCTTTTTCGCTCTTGGTCGTGAAGACGTGCCCTTTGCACGAATTCTTGCCCTGGCAGGCATTGTCCTTACCGGCGCAGGCGCCCTGGCCTCCGCAGCCGTTGTCCTGCTTGCACTGCACTTTCGCGGCGCCCGTCTTGGTCGTCTTTTCCTGCGCAGTCGCAGCGCCGGCCATGAACAACGAGGCCACGGCCGAGGCAACCAGTGCGCCCTTCAATGTTTCCTTCAACATCAACTGCTCCTTCGGTTGTGGGGTTGACGAGGCGCCTCCTATAGGCGGCTCGTTTGCTACTCAGCTTTGGCTTGGCTCTTGCCCTCTTTAGCGAAGACGGTCAAGTCAATGGCGCCTTCGTCCGCAACGATGTTGGCGAGGGACTGGACCCTCGACAGCCACCCCTCGGTATATTTCGGGCCAATCCGGTAGCGGTCGCGACTGAATTGGCCGAGGTGCGCTTTGATTTTGATCGTCTTCCTCGAAGTACCCTCGGTTGGAAGCAGTACCGCCGTTCCCTCCACGTGTTCCTTGCCTCCATCCGTCCGCGGGCGGCCACACACGGTGAAGGGAATGTCGCCCGAGAATTTTACCGGCTTTTCGGGCTCCAGCTTCTGCAGCGGCAGGGCCGTGAACTGAGCTTCGAGCTTGCAGTCCTTCGGGTGTGTCTTCTTGTTCGTGCTCCACTGCTGAAAGTGTTCCGTCTTGGTATCCTCATTGTCCACCCGGATCGCACTCAGCGGCACAGAGCAGACTCCTGAAGCGGTTGAGGCTCGTTCGTCGAGGTTCAGGCGGCACGAGACGGAGGAACTGACCGCAGTGATCCGTTCTCCGAGCGCCGCGTCAAACACCGCGCTGAAAGTGTTGTTGCCCGCTTCCGGATCGACGACAAAAGACTCCGCCGCTGCCGGAATACCAGGTACCACCGCCAACAGTCCCCAAAGCACAAGGCGATTCATCGGGCCTCCGGAGGACTCTACGCAACACCGACCGGAGGGTTACACCGATGCGACCGGCGAGCGCCGATCCGATCGGATCACAGTCGGGCTCTCCGCGCCCGATGGTAATGCGAAGCGCACAAGCCCTTCGCCAAAACCGGGCGACTGCATCCCTCCTGATGACAAGTGACGCTGCCAACTCGAGCATGCAGATTGTTCGCCGACGATGTCCTCTCCTCGTCGAACAACGCCTGGCCCACTTTGATCAAGCGATCGACTTGGGCGGACGTGAGCCGGCGGCGGCGCGCAAATTCCAGAAGGCGTAGGTACGCGGGATCTTCGAAAGCGCCATCATTACCACTCCGGAAGAGGTGGCTGAGCGGGATCTCGAGCGCCTGGGAAATCCGGAGCAGCGTTTCGTAACTGGGGCTTCGTTCTCCGCGCTCCAACAGGGATGCGAAGCTAACCGAGATTCCGCATTTGGCGGAGAAGGACTCCTGAGTTAGGCCTTGCCGGCCCCTCCAGGCGCGAATTCGCCTGGCCAGCTCTTTGAGGGCATCCTTCATCTTACCCTGGCCCTCGAGGACAAATTGGGCAGACTCGCCTACTTTCCCGCCGTTTTGTCTGCTCACCATTTTCGCGTCATCCCGCGAATTCATTGGTACGCAATCGATCTGATAGACTTGATCATCGGGAATGAGATTCCAAGCGCGATGGAAGCACTCGAGCCCTTCCAGCGATCGGATCCGGACGGGTGAATGATGTCCGACACGCGGCTGGCGATGCGGGAGTTCCGATTTCTAGACGAGAAGCGCAAGCTCACCACGCTCTCCAGCTCTGAAGAGCAGCGGTGGCGCGAGCTCAAACAAGCGTTGGGGGCGCCCGAGCCAAACGTCCCTGTGCGGTCTCGGGCCGATGGAAACGCGTATCCGATGCCCACTGCCCCGGTACCCGCCGACTATGCGCCGTACACCACGCCTGGATACGGACAGATGCCGGCGGGGCCAGGGTATCCGCCCCCGGCGTCGCTACAACAGCCAGGGAATTCGACTTTACCCGCGGCGGAATTGCTAGGATTTTCCGACAGCTCGCCCCCTCCCCGGCGCACAGTCACCGACACCCATCCCGCCGCGACGGCAAACATCGAACCAAGCTCCCCCTCTCCCAGCGAAGCGCCCGCTGAGGACGTCGTCGAGTTGGATCCGAGCGAAGTGACTCTGCTTGATGCGGGGGCGCCGCAACCGATCGCCCGGGCACCTGAGCCAAAGCAGCAAAGCCCGGCGCCGCTTCCAACGTTTGCACCCCAGGCCGCCGC
>WNFD01000716.1_pt1 | contig 64355 bp, 64 predicted proteins | sample 5400491 | NCBI WGS metagenome assembly WNFD01 (sample SAMN13153343, study PRJNA577476) | soil metagenome | isolation source: 120 cm saprolite under Douglas fir tree site 2 hole 2 replicate 2 | place: USA:California | collected 2015-04-18 | reverse complement strand
TCGCAGTCCGACCCCCTGGACCTCAACCTGATCGACAAACGCTTCCGCGCTCAGTCCGTGGCTGCCCTCGACGCAAAGAACGTCGTGCTCTTCCTCTTCGGCGCGAAGCACGGCAACCAGCGCTGGGTCGACATCGTCCTGTACAACGCGCGCCAGTTGAAAGCGAGGGGTCTGTACGAACAGGCGCTGCTCGAGGCCTATATCGGCACCCGCACCAATCACGCCGACTGGGACTTCGATGACCTCGCCAACCTCTTCGGCATTGCCGACCGCGACCGTCTTCGTGCGGCGGGTCAGCCGCTCCCCCACGATGGCCCGTTTACCCTCTACCGGGGTGCAGCCGGACGCGGCGAGCAGAGGTGTGTCCGGGGGATCAGCTGGACGGGGGACCTTGAACGGGCGAAGTGGTTCGCAAGCCGGTGGGAGGATCTTCACGACCCCGCTGTGTATACGGTGACGCTCCCGAAGAGCACCGTCCTCGCCTACGTCGACGAGCGCAAGGAAGATGAGTACCTGCTCTGGCCGTACGGTCTGCCGAGGCCTAGGCGGGTCAGAGGGCGAGCCCGTGAGCCGTATCAGTGGGATCGGGCTGGGGAGGGGCGCAATGGCGCCGAGTGAGCAGATCAAGACTGCCTCGACGCCGCAGTACCTCACGCCCGAAGCGGTGGCCGAGATGCTGCGCGTGAGCCCCTCGACCGTGTATCGCTGGGCCAGCTCGGACACCACGATGCCGGCAACGCGCGTGGGGAAGACGGTGCGCTTCCGTGCCGACCTACTGGAGCGGTGGCTGACCGCTCGGACCCAGCGCAGTCGGCGCCAGCAGATCGCTCATCAGTCGGTCAATGCAGGAGTGGGAGAAGTCTCGTTCTGTGGTCAATCCGGCACGCAGAGAGGCGGCGGAGCCGCAGCCGTCGGCCGGCCGAGATCGGATCATACGCGTATCCGCCTGTAGACATCGCCGGACGGCAGAGTCTGCGGTATTCTCCGCGACGCCCCTCTCGATGCTTTCTTGCAGGAGCATCGCCGCTGCGGGCTGGATGGGGATGTAAAGGACGTCCGAGTCTGGGATGACGTGCAAATGCGGGGCGCGGCTATCGCCCCGCCACAAGGGGTAGTCAAACCAAACTGGAGGACCGACGATGAAGACAACCAAGGCGAAGCGGGGACAACCTGAAAATCCACTGGCCGGTGCGTTCACTAAGGCGTTCATGCTGCAACTCGGCTGGAGCAGCGTGGCCGTGCTGCAGCTCTTCATTACTGCACTCGGTGCCATGTAAGCGACCGACACCGTCGTCCGCGCCGACTTCGATGCCGTGTGGCACGAAGCTGCGAAGCTGCGGGCGCATCTGGAGCGCATTCGCATTGAGTGCGAATACGCCCGAGGGAGGAACTGACGTTGAGCCACGGTCGAGTTCGGCAGTTCACCTGGATCCACGACGGCCAGAAGGGCCGCGCGTGGGGCTTCACCGTCATCATTGGCGGGAAGCGCGTTCGTCGGCAGGGTTACCTGTCGCGCGCTGAGGCGCAGGACGCGCTCGATGCCCTCAAGCACCCTGACCCGGCGGAGGCGCCGGCCATGGTCAGCACGATGACGCTGGCCGAGGCGTTCGAGCGGAATTTCAAGGCGAAGGCGAGGAAGCGGTCACTGGACGAGGATGAGCGCATCGCCAAGCACCTCAAGGCCGTGTTCGGAGAGCAGACACCGCTGGTCGAAATCACGGCCAGCCGCATCAGCGCGTACAAGGCGAGCCGGCTGGCGGTCGAGAAGTCTCGCCGTGGCAGCGTACTCTCGGCCGCGTCCATCAACCGGCCGCTCGCGCTCCTCCGTCACCTGTTGCGCCTCGCGCACGAGGAGTGGGAAGTGCTGCCGGCCGTGCCCCGGATCAAGCTGGAGAAGGAGGCGCAGGGCCGGCTGCGGTGGCTCACGCCTGAGGAGGCCACCAAGCTGCTCACCAAGTGCCGCGAGCAGAAGGCCCCTGCCCTGGTCGATCTGGTCGAGCTGGCACTTTACACGGGGATGCGCCAGGGCGAACTGCTGGAGCTGACGTGGGGCTGCGTGGACCGCGCCAGGGGCGTTGTATTGCTGGAGATCACGAAGTCAGGGCGGCGGCGTGAGGTGCCGCTCAACGGTCCCGCCGATGCCGTCCTGGCGCGCAGGGCGTCCGCCGCACAGGGCGACAGGCTCGTGTTCGGCACCGGGAGCTGGGACGCCTTCAGGAAGACCTGGGAGGCTGCCGTGGAGGCAGCGCTGCTCGATGACTTCCACTTTCATGATCTGCGCCACACGTTCGCCTCGTGGGCGGTGCAGCGGGGCGTGACGCTCCCCGAGCTGAAGGACTTGCTGGGCCACGCCACACTGGCGATGGTGATGCGCTACGCGCATCTCGCTCCAGAGCAGCTTCGCTCGGCCGTCTCGCGCCTCGATGACGTGCTGGTGCCAGTGCGCTCGGACAAAAATCGGGCAGAACAAGCAGAGATGTTGCTCGCCTCGAAGTCGTAGCCTCTGAAGACGCCTTCGTAATCGGGGGGTTTGGTGGAGCCGGGGGCGGGAGTTGAACCCGCGACCTACTGATTACGAATCAGTTGCTCTACCACTGAGCTACCCCGGCGTTCCTCCGCAGAGTCTACCACTTGCGAGTCGCCCCGTCCCGCCCCCCCCACGTTGGTTCCAACATTTGGTTCCGGGATGGCCCCGGCGCTCAGTCTTGAGCATCTCGCCGCGGATGTGGTCGGGGCTCAAATGGGCATACCTTGTTGTCATCGCCAAGGAGCGGTGGCCGAGGATGGCCTGCAGGGCCTGGAGCTTCCCGCCGCGCATCATGAACCACGAGGCGAAGTGATGGCGGCAGTCGTGGAAGGTGAAGTCCTCGACCTGGGCCTCGGCCACGGCGTGCTCCCAGGCGGCCCGCGGAAACGCGATGGGCCAGACTTCAGTGAGTTGTGAGCCATCCGGCCAAGCTAGCGAGCCGTTCTTCGTAAGCCTCTCTCGTCGAACATGAGCGGCCCAAAGATAGGCCTGAGCTCGTGGGCTCGACTGTATGTCGCCGGGACGTGCTGTGCTTCTAGTGCTTGCCACCCGTGCCCGCGTCCGATCGATCCAGGTTGAGACTAACCTCGGGTTCGTCATAAGCTGTGTCATCATGGTCGATCGTTCTTGGTGCGTCTGGCGGGGCTCCCGATCGGCAGCGGCCGAGATCGTTGCGCGAGGGTGGCCGGGGCGGAATGCTGGCGGCATCCGCTCTCGCCGGTGGCGGGGATGAAGGGCGAAGGCCAGACCATGGGAGGATCTAGCCGACACGCTCAGTGCCAGATGAGCCGAGACCATCCGCGGGCGTCTAGCGCATACTAGTAGAAACAATCAACTTCGATACGCGAGACCTGAGAGGGCGATATGTCCAGCGAACACGACAAGATCGACACCCAGAAAGTCATTGCCAGCCTCAACACCATCCTGGAGCTCGAGCTCGCGGGTGTGGTGCGATATGTACATTATTCGCTAATGGTTTTCGGCCACGCGCGCATTCCGATCATTGGCTGGATGCGCAACCAAGCTACCGAGGGCATGAGCCACGCCTCGATCGCCGGCGAGCACGTCACTGCGCTCGGCGGCCATCCATCGCTGAAAATTGGCAAGCTGGTCGAGTCCCACAAGCACGACATCATTCAAATTCTGCAGGAGTCCTTGGACCACGAGCGTGCCACGCTTCGCGAGTACTACAACCTGCTCGAGCTCGTAATTGACAAGAGCGTGTGGCTTGAGGAATACGCCCGCGAGCAGATCCAGCTTGAGGAACAGCACATCGCTGAAGTTGAGAAAATGATGCGCAAGCCCGGCGAACTGCACCCCGCCGGTTGATGCCACAGCGCGGAGCGAATGTGTGTCCCGTTGCCCCGACAGGCCCAGTGCCTCGAGAGACCGTCTGCGGCATGGCGAGCGCCAGGACGTGCGCCATCAGCGCGACGCCCAAGAGCCGAGGCAAAAGCCTAGTGGACCCAGTTTGCGAGGTGCTGATCGCCTCCCCGCAGGCCGTCAGGTACTTCTTCGCTGACGCGGCGGTGGACGAGGATGCTTAGGCACCGGCGCGTGGTTCCAGGCACGGTTCCAACGCAGGCCGATGCGGGGTGACGCAGGTCGACGTCGGGTTATGGCTCTTGCGTCTGGTTGCGGGGGGTTACGTCGGGGGGCGTCAGATTCGAGGGGTCAGTGGCGTGCTTACGAATCAGTTGCTCTACCACTGAGCTACCCCGGCCTGCCGTGGCCAACCGCGTCGAGCAGTCCACGCGAGTATAGCAAACCCTCATTCGCGCACCAGGGCGTCGATCTCCTCCCGATGGCCGCCGAAGCCGAGGAAGAGGCGGTCCTCGATCACGATGGTGGGCACGGCGAGTCGGCCCGCGAGCCGAAACACCTCGGCGCTCGCCTCGGGATCCCGGCCCACGTCGCGCACGTCCACGGCGGCGCCGCGCGACTGGAAAAAGGCGAGGGCGGCCTCGCCGTCGGCATTGCCTTCCATGGTGAAGAGGAGCACGCGCTTCACGAGGCTTCCACGATAGCACCGACATCCTCGGGCCGCTTGACCACGGCGAAGCACCTCTGCTAGCATCCGGCCCCTGCACATGATGACGCTGCGGATCGCCTCATGACGCGCGCGGACCTCGTGGTCACGATGGCCGCGGAGAGCGGCTGGACCAAGGCGGCGGCCGACCGCGCGCTGCGCGCGCTCCTCGCGTCGATCCGCGGCTCCCTCAAGCGCGGCCAGCCCGTCACCCTCGTCGGCTTCGGCACCTTCTGCGTCACGCGGCGCAAGGCCCGCAACGGCAAGAACCCGCGCACGGGCAAGCCCATGCACGTGGCGGGCGGTCGCGCGCCCAGATTCAAGCCGTCACCGGAGCTCAAGCGGGCGATTCGCTGAGGTCTTTTTGAGCTTGGTCCCGGCCGTCCGGGACTGCTACAGTCGGATGGTGCGTCTCTTCGTTGTCCTCACCTCCGCAATCCTCATGATGGCGGTGCCGGCCTGGGCTCAGAATGGCCGCCCCGTCCATCTGAGCGCGGAGTCTGTCCTCTTGCTGGCTCCCGACGGCACGGTGCTCTTCGCGAAGAATCCGTCCGAGGACCACGCGCCCGCCAGCCTGGTCAAGCTGATGACGCTCTACCTCGCCTGCGAGGACCTCGAGGCCGGACGCGTGGCGTGGGAAGAGCCCGTGACGATCAGCCGGCGGGCCGCGGAGACGCCGCGCTATCGCATGGGACTCCGGGCGGGCGACAGTGTCCCCTTTCGCACGCTCCTGGAAGGCGTGGCCATCGCCTCCGCCAACGATGCCGCCACCGCGGTGGCCGAGCACCTCGCGGGCACCGAGGAGGCCTTCGTCGAGCGGATGAACGCCAAGACGGTCGAGCTCGGGCTGCACGCCACGCGCTTCGTGAATGCTCACGGGCTGCCCGGGCCGGGGCAGGGCAGCACGGCGCAGGACATGGCGAAGCTCATCGGCCACCTCGTGCAGGACTATCCCGCCTCGCGACCGCTCCTCGGCGGAGTCAGCTTCAACTTCCGCGGGCGCGTGCACGCCCGCCGCATCCCCCTCTTCCAGGATCCCTGGGGCGTGCAGGCTCTCAAGACCGGCTTCACGCGGGAAGCGGGCTACAACCTCGCCATCGCCGCCTGGCGCGCCGGTCAGCGCTTTCTCCTCATCGTGCTGGGCTCGCAGACGCGCAGCCTGTCCTTCCGCGACGCCAAGGAAGTGCTGCGCTTCGGATTCGCCGAGGCGGGCATCGAGACGATCGAGGAGCCGCGCCGGCCCGCGGCGCCGCCTCCGCCCAAGCGGCGGCCGGGTGATCGACGGCGCCATGCCGCCTTCGCCGTCGAGCTGCCTCCCGCCCCCTCGCGCCCGTAAGCGTTCCCGCAGCGGAGGGCCCGCACATGGCGAAGCCCGCGGCCATCATCTTCGACGCCTATGGCACGCTCTTCGATGTCCATTCGGTCGTGGAGGCCGGACGGGCATTGACCTCGGATCCGGCCGCCCTCTCGATGCTCTGGCGCCAGAAGCAGCTCGAGTACACCTGGCTGCGCACCCTCATGCGACGCTACGAGGACTTCTGGGCGGTGACGGAGGCGGCCCTGCGCTTCGCCCTGCGCCGGCTCGACATCGTGGCCGGCGAGGCGGAGATCGCCCGGCTCATGGAGGCCTATCTCTCCCTCGCCACCTTTCCCGAGGTGACGCGGGCCTTCGCGGCCCTCGCGGGAACGCCCCTCGGCATTCTCTCGAACGGCTCGCCCAGGATGCTGGCAGCCGCCGTGTCGTCGAGCGGCCTCGAGGGCAAGCTCGCCCACGTGCTCTCCGTGGATCCCGTCAGGGCCTACAAGCCTACGCCCGCCGTTTACGAGCTGGGGCCGCGAGCCTTCCGAGCCCCTGCGAGGGAGATCCTCTTCGTGTCGTCCAATGCCTGGGACGTAGCGGGAGCTAAGGCGTTCGGCTATCGCACCTGCTGGTGCAATCGGGCACAGATGCCCATGGACAATCTCGGCGCGGAGCCCGACCTGGAGGTCACCCGCCTGGACGAGATCCCCGCCAAGCTCAGCTAGCCGCGGTCAGCGAAGCCAGCGCGCGCTCGTAGAGCTCGTCGGTATAGCCACGCACCAGGAGATCGCCCCAGACGAGCACGGGGACACGGAGGAGCCCGTCCTCGTGGAGGAGCCAGTCGAGCGCCTGGGCGTCGCTCACGGGCTCCCGGACGGCGTCACGGCGCACGAAGCCGGCGCCCGTCTTGACGAGGAATCGCTTGGCCCCGCGCGCCAGGCCAAGCGCGCCATCGCGATCCACCGGATGCGCCTCGAGGGACCGGCTCTCGAAGTCCACGCGCGCTTCGGCCAAGGCCCGGCGGGCCAGCTCGGAGGCGGGGCAGTCACAGCTCTTGTCGTAGAGGATGGCCCGCATGGAGAAAGTGTCGTCGCGGGCCTGGGGCAAGTCAAGAGGACCGGAACGTCCTGGAGGCGCCGGGCGGGCTCAGGACGCTCCGGATCTCGCTCGTGGCGGGACTACTTCTTGGCGAGTCTCTTCCGCTTCACGTAGCCCCAGATCTTCTTCGTCATCTCGGAGGGGCCGATGGGCGACGAGCCCATCACGGACTCCATGGTGTCCTTGCAACCCTTGAAGTTGATCGAGTAGCCGCCAAACGCCAACTTCTTCTTCGCCATGCTGTCTATCCTCCCTCGAGTGGGTGTGGGATTCGCCGCCCGGCGCCTCCCGTAGGGCCGAGGGTATTATCGCCAGCCCCCGAGGGAGCGCAAGGGAAAAATACACTCCGTAGGGGCCCCCCCACGACGTGGCGCTACCGGGTGGGGGTATACCCCCCCGGGGCACTCCGCTACTTGCGGCCGGTGAAGGCGGGCATGACGTCGCGCGCGAACCAGGCGAGCTGTTCCTTGAATTCCTTGGGCGCCATCCCCTCCGCCCAGTGGATCATCATGTGCTCGAGGCCGGGATAGCGGCGTGCCCCACGAGCGTCCCTCCTCGTCGGCGTAGCGGACGAAGCCGAAGGGCGCGAACCACTTGTAGCGCTCGTCGTGATAGGGCTCGACGCGCTGGACGGCTTCCTCGATGGAATCGGCAAGGTAGAGGCCCACGCCCCAGCAGATGTCCTGCCCGAGGGCGAGCGGCCGCCCTGCCTTGGCCGCTTCCGCCTGATAGGCACGGACGACCTGGTCGAAGATGCGCTCGCCGTTGAGGGTAACCATGGCCTTGATGCCGCGCTGGGCGATATAGGGCAGCGTCTTGCCCGAGGCGACGGGCTGCCAGAGCTCGACGGGCAGATGCACGGGCCGTGGCACCACGGTGATCTTGTCGAGCTTGTAGCCTCGATACTCGACGGGGGCGGGAATGGTGTAGTGCTTGCCCTTGTGCGACCAGGACTCCTCGTTGAAGCACTTGAGGAGGACTTCCATCTGCTCCTCGAAGAGCTCCTGGTTGGCCTTGTTGTCGAGCATGGGCGCCCCGAACGTCTCCACCTCGCGGGTGTGGTAGCCGCGCCCCACGCCCATGATCACCCGCCCTCCCGTCATGATGTCCGCCTGGGCGTAGTCCTCGGCCAGACGGATGGGATGCCACATGGGCAGGACATTGAAGGCGCAGCCGAACTTGAGGCGCTGGGTCTGGGTGGCGAGCCACGTGCCGAGGAGGATCAGGTTGGGGAAGACCTCGTACCCCTCGTGCTGGAAGTGGTGCTCGGCCGTCCACAGGGCGTAGTAGCCCAGCTCGTCCATGTGCTGGGCGACGTCCTTCGCCGTCTGGAAGGCTTCGACGAGTCGCTCGTTCGGATAGCGGCGCTCATCGGCCGGGGTGCCGTGGAGGCCCACATTGTCGAGCTCGATCTGCCCGACGTACAGCGCCGAGAACTTGGAGATCATTTCGCCCTCCACCCTCCGTCCACGACCATGGTGTGCCCGGTGACGTAGCCCGCCTCGTCCGAGGCGAGATAGCAGACGGCCGAGGCGATGTCTTCCACGGTTCCCCGCCGCCCCGCGGGCACCACCGCGCGCATCTGGTCGTCATTGACGGCGACGCCCCGTCCGCTCATGTCGGGAATGTCCGGCCCCAGGATCTCCTGCGAATGCCGGCGCAGGTTGGTCAGGATCGGCCCCGGGCACACCGCATTGATGGTGATGCCGCGCGCGGAGTAGACGACGGCCATCTGGCGCGTGAGACCGACCACGCCGTGCTTGGCCGCGATGTAGGCGGCGCCGCCTCCCGTGCCGTTGAGCCCGGCCACGGAGGCCATGTTGACGATACGGCCGCGCCCGCGCGGCAGCATCTCCGCGACCGCGCGCTTGCAGCCGAGAAAGACGCCGGTGAGATCGATGTCTATCACCCGTCGCCAGAGGGACTCGTCCATCTCGTCCACGTTGAAGTAGCCGTCGAGGATGCCGGCGTTGTTGACCATGATCTCGAGCGGGCCGAGGGCGGCGATGGCGCCCCCGACGGCGCGATCGACATCGGCCGCCTTGCTCGTGTCGCCCTGGAAGGCCTTGGCCCGGCCTCCCGCCTTGGCGATCAGCGAGGCCGTCTCTTCCGCCGAGGCGCCGTCGAGGTCCAGCGCCGCCACGGGCGCGCCGGCCGCGCCCAGGGCGAGCGCGATGCCGCGGCCGATGCCCGACCCCGCCCCTGTCACTACCGCCATTCGCTCCTTGAGCGTCATTCTCAGCCCTCGCCTCGCCGCTGATCACTCAGCCCTCGCCTCAAGGCTTCGCCCTTCAGCTCGAACTGCGGCCTGCGGCATTCACTTGCCATCAGATGGCCAGGGCGTAGCCGTCGCGGCGTGGATCGGCCCCGGCCATCAGGGCGCCTGATTCAGGGTCGCGCATGATCCCCTGCCCGCCGCCCACCACCCACGACCAGTCGTCCAGCACGTTGACGGTGTGTCCCCGCTTCTGCAGGCCCTGGCGAGTCGCCTCGGGAATGCGAGACTCGGCGTCGAGCAATCGGTCGCGGTACACGCGGATGCGCGGCTGCTCGATGGCCTCCTGGATGTTGAAGCCGAACTCGAGCACGTTGAGCTGCATCTGCGGCTGGGTCTGCAGGATGCCGTAGGAGCCCGGCGTGCCCACGGAGAGACGGAACATGCCCTCGCTGAAGATCTGGGTGGGCGACATCATCGTGCCCGCCTTGCGACCCGGCTTGACCACGTTGGGGGAGGCGGGATCGAGGTCCATCCACTTGAGGATGTTGTTCAGCACGAGCCCGGTGCCGGGGATGGCGAAGCCCGAGCCGAAGGGCACGCCGAGCGTCTGGGTGACGGAGACCACGGTGCCCTCGGCGTCCGCGCAGGCGAAGTGCGTGGTCTGCTCGTTCTCGAAGGTGGCCGGATGCCCTTCCGCGATCTGCCCGGTGAGCTTCTCGCGATTGTGCCGCTCCCCCTCGCTCACCGCGGCCTTGGTGGAATCGATGCGCGCCCGCTGAGACTTCGCGTAGGCCTTGGAGAGAAGCCCTTTGATCGGCGTCTCCCCGGCGTACGCATAGGCGAGGCGATCCGCCGAGCCCAGCTTGATCGCCTCGATGAGGTGGTGGAGATGGTCGACGGAGTTGTGCCCCCAGCCCTTGAGGTCGTAGCCCTCGAGGATGTTGAGCGTCTCCAGCATCTGGAAGGCCGAGAAGGGCGGCGGCACCGAGCAGATCTCGTAGCCGCGGTAGCCGATACGGATGGGCTCCCGCCACTCGGGCTTGAATTCCGCGAGATCGCTCTCGGAGAGCCAGCCTCCCGCCTCCTGCACGGCGCGCGCGATGGCCTTGGCGATGGGCCCGCGATAGAACACCTCGCTGCCGCCCTCGGCGACCTGCCGGAAGGTCGAGGCGAGCTCCTTGTAGGTGGCGATCTTGCCCGGCCGCGGCCCGCCGTTGCTCAGGTAGAGGCGCTGCGCCTCCACCGAGCGCCCGAGCTGCGGGCGCGCCTGCTCGATGAAGGCCGTGTTCATGAGGGTGAGCGGCGCGCCCTGCTCGGCCCAGTCGATGGCGGGAGCGAGGACGCGCCCGCGGGGCATGCTGCCGAAGCGCTCGAGGGCAGCCATCCAGCCGCCCAGATTGCCGGGCGTGGCGCAGGCCTTGGGCCCCCCCGCCAGCTCGTCCTCGGTGGCGCGCGCCGCATTCGCCGCGGCGGGCGCCCGGCCGATGAAGTCGAGCACGTGACGCTCGGCGCCCCCACGTCGCGAGATGAACATCAGACCGATGCCGCCCGCGCTCGACATGAAGGGCTCGACCACGTTGAGCGTCGAGCCCACCGCCACCGCCGCGTCCACGGCGTTGCCGCCCTCGAGGAGAATGCGAATGCCCGCCATGGAGGCGAGCGGATGAGCGGAGGCGACGGCACCGCGACGACCCATGACGACGGGACGATATGCGTGGCGATGAGGGGGCATAGATCCTCCGGGCGCGGCTGATCGACGCGCGGCACGGGACGACAGGAGCTGCACGGCGGCCTCGGCCATCGCGGAACGTTCGAAAATGCGAACGTGCCGTCGCCGCGTCGCTCGTGGCGCAATGGTAGGATGGAGGCCGTCTGGATGCAAGCGAGCCACCGCGTGGAAGCAGGAGGCCTCTCGTCGTGAGCGCCGTCTACGACACCATCGGGACCGGCTACGCCGCGAAGCGACAGCCGGATCCTCGCATCGCTCGCGACATCCGCGCCGCGCTCGGAGCCGCCGCCCGCGTCCTCAACGTGGGAGCGGGCGCGGGCTCCTACGAGCCGGCCGACCTTCCCGTGCTGGCCGTCGAGCCTTCGCGCGAGATGATTCGCCAGCGTCCCGCGGGGCGGGCCCCCGTCGTGCAGGCCCTGGCCGAGGAGCTCCCCTTCCCGTCCGCGTCCTTTGACGCCAGCCTGGCCGTCCTGACCGTGCATCACTGGAGCGACCGCCGCGGGGGGCTGACCGAGCTTGCTCGTGTCGCGCGGCGGGTCGTCATCGTCACCTGGGACCCCGCGTGCCGTGACCGCTTCTGGCTCACGAGCGAATACCTGCCCGAGATCATCGAGCTCGATCTGACGAGATTTCCAACGCGGGAGGAATTCTCCCGCGCCCTCGGCCCCATCGAGGTGCGGACACTTCCCGTGCCCCACGACTGCCTCGACGGCTTTCTGGGTGCCTTCTGGCGCCGCCCCGAGGCCTATCTCGATCCCGAGGTCCGCTGGGCCATGTCGGGCTTCTCCCAGCTGCCGTCCGCGCGCGTGGACGCGGGCCTCGCGCGTCTCGCCGACGATCTCCGCAGCGGCCGGTGGGAGGAGCGCTTCGGATCGCTGCGCGGGCAGGACAGCGCCGATCTCGGGTATCGTCTGGTGATCGCCGAGCCTCAAAGAGCGAACCGGACGGCCCTGTGAAACCCGAGCTTGCCGACGCGCTACGCCGAGCGCGCTACCTCTACCTCACGACGTATAGTGAGGCGGGCAAGCCCGGCACCGTGCCCACCTGGTGCTGGCTCCACGAGGACGACGACGCCGTCTACTTCACCACCCAGCGCAAGAGCCTCAAGGCGCGTCGCATCGCGAAGAACGGGCGCGTCACCGTCCACGTGGGCCGCAAGGACGGTCCCGCTTTCGAGGGGCGAGCGGATCTGGTGGAGGACCGGCGCGATCTCGAGAAGGCCATCCTCGCGGCCTACCACCGCAAGTACTGGATCCTCGTCCCTCTCTGGATGGGACGCTATCTCCGCAAGGGCCTCGAGGCGAGAACGAGCGTGCTCGTCCGCGTCCGCCCCTCCCCTCGCTAATTGCAGGCCGCTTGACCAGTACTCTCTTTGGCCGTAGCATCACCGCAGAGTCACTCACGCGGGAGCTCGGATCCCCGGGCTGAGAGGGCAGCGAGGGCGCTGCCGACCGCTAACAACCTGACCTGGGTAATGCCAGCGAAGGGAGGCCCCATGAAAGCGTTTCTCCCCGGCTCCAATCCTTCCATCCGCGTCCCCGTCCGGACGATCACGCTGTCGAACGGCGAGACCCTCCGCCTCTACGACACCAGTGGTCCTTACACCGACCCGGAGTACGCGGTCGATCTCAAGCAGGGGCTGCCCCCCCTGCGGCGCCACTGGATCCTCGAGCGCGACGACGTCGAGCCGGGGGCGGGCGGGCGCTGGGGGCTCAAGGCCAAGCCCGGCCGCACCGTGACCCAGATGCACTACGCGCGCAAGGGCATCGTCACGCCGGAGATGGAGTTCGTGGCCTTGCGCGAGCAGTGCTCGCCCGAGCACGTCCGCTCCGAGGTCGCGCGCGGGCGCGCCATCATTCCCAACAACGTCAATCACCCCGAGTCCGAGCCGATGATCATCGGCCGGAACTTCCTGGTGAAGATCAACGCCAACATCGGCAACTCCGCCGTCTCCTCCTCGATCGAGGAGGAGGTGGAGAAGATGACGTGGGCGACCAAGTGGGGCGCCGACACCATCATGGATCTCTCCACGGGCAAGAACATCCACGAGACGCGCGAGTGGATCCTGCGCAACTCGCCCGTGCCCCTCGGCACCGTGCCGATCTACCAGGCCCTCGAGAAGGTCGGGGGCAAGGCAGAAGAGCTGACGTGGGAGATCTACCGCGACACCCTCATCGAGCAGGCTGAGCAGGGCGTCGACTACTTCACCATTCATGCGGGCGTCCTGCTGCGCTACATCCCCCTCACGGCCAGGCGCGTGACGGGCATCGTGTCCCGCGGCGGGTCGATCATGGCCAAGTGGTGCCTGGCCCATCACCAGGAGAGCTTCCTCTACACGCACTTCAAGGAGATGTGCGAGCTCATGGCCGGCTACGACGTCGCCTTCTCCCTGGGCGACGGCCTCCGTCCCGGCTGCCAGGCCGACGCCAACGACGAGGCGCAATTCGCGGAGCTCGACACCCTGGGCGAGCTGACGAAGATCGCCTGGGAGCACGACGTCCAGGTCATGATCGAGGGGCCGGGGCACGTGCCCATGCACCTGATCAAGGAGAACATGGACCGTCAGCTCGAGACGTGCCACGAGGCGCCCTTCTACACCCTGGGGCCGCTGACCACGGACATCGCGCCGGGCTACGACCACATCACCTCGGCCATCGGGGCGGCCATGATCGGCTGGTACGGCACGGCCATGCTCTGCTACGTCACGCCCAAGGAGCACCTGGGCCTGCCCGACAAGCAGGACGTCAAGGACGGCGTCATCGCCTACAAGATCGCCGCGCATGCCGCCGACATCGCCAAGGGCCATGCGGGCGCCCGCGAGTGGGACGACGCCCTCTCGCGCGCCCGCTTCGAGTTCCGCTGGGAGGACCAGTTCAACCTGTCCCTGGATCCCGAGACCGCGCGCTCCTTCCACGACGAGACCCTGCCCGCCGAGGGCGCCAAGGTGGCGCACTTCTGCTCGATGTGCGGCCCCCACTTCTGCTCGATGAAGATCACGCAAGAGGTCCGCGAGTACGCCAAGCAGCAGGGGCTCCAGGACGACAGCGCGGCCCTCGCCCAGGGATTGCGGGAGAAGGCGGCGGAGTTCAAGAAGGTCGGCGCCCAGATCTACGTCCCCAAGACCTAGATCGGATTACTCACCAGCCGACGCCACCCTCACCCAACCCTCTCCCCTTCGAGGGGAGAGGGTTGGGTAAGGGGCCGAGGGTGAGGGGGCTCATTCCCTCGTCAGGTACTCCCGGAAGGTCTGCCCGCGGCTCGTCCAGTAGAAGACCCTGGCCGTGCTCTCGCACAGCATCGATCCCACGGCAGGGAGCTTGAGCGTGAGCACGCGCTCGGGGTGCGCCCCGTGCTTCACGAATCCCGGTGGCTGCACCCACAGCACCTGTCTCGAGGGAAACATCGCGTCCGTTTCCTGGAACAGGACGAAGGCCCGATAGCGGCCGTCACGCTTGGCGAGAAAGACGACACCCCAGAGCTGCACCGTGCGCGACGCCTGAGCCTCGCCAATCCGGAGAAGCGCCGCGTAATCCTGCCGTCCGTCGCCGTCGAAATCAGCGCGAAAGATCTGATCGCGCCGGTGCTCGGCGCCGCAGCGGTCCACGTAGACCTCGTCTGCGGCAACCACGACGGCTGCGGCATGGAGCCTCTTGATGGCGGCGGTGAGCTCGGTGGGTAGGCCGGTCGCGGGCGATGCCTGCGGCGAAGCCACGGTGGGCGCGAGCAGCCCCACCGCGAACGCCGTAGCGAGAAGACGGTGGAGCCTCGTCAGACGGGCGCCCTCGCGGCCGCGGCGGCGGCGTGGAGGAGGGGCTCGGGCGTGTCGGGATTGATCGAGCAGTCGGGTCCGAGCAGGAGCCATCGTCCTGCCATCTCGGCGATGGCTCTGCGGGCGCGGCCGGCGAGAGCTTCGGGCGTGTAAGAGGCGATATCCGGCTTCGCGGGGAATCCGCCCACCGCGGCGCGGCCCGTTTTCCGGTGGCCCTCAGAGAGCGTCGGATTCCCCGGCACCGTGGCCCAGGAGAAGGCCGTCACCGGGTAGTCGGCGAACTCGTCGAAGAGCACGTCGCTGCCGCAGACGTGGAGCAGGTTGAAGGGCGCGCCCTCCACCGCCCGCAGCACCCGCAGGTCGTAGGGGCGCTGGAAGCGCCGGCACTCCGCGGGGCTCATGAGCTCCCGCGTGGCCACGTTCGTGGCGTAGAAGAGCCCGTCGGCGCCCGCCTCCAGGCACAGAGCGGCGTAGCCTGCGAGCGTCTCGCTGATCGCGCCGAGCGCGCGCGCCATCTCGACCGGCGCAGCGCGCATGCAGGCCAGCGCCTGCTCCCGGCCGCCCTTGATCAGCGCCGGCATCACCATCAGCGGCGAGAAGATCGTCCAGATGATGGGCGTGTCGTCGCCGACGGCGGCGCGAATGGCCCGGAGCGCCTGGAGCTGCTCGCCGAGCGCTCCCGTCCGCGGATCGGCGGGGGCGAGCTTCACCAGGTCGGCGGCCTCGGCCAATGGCGTGCGCGTGACCGTGTACTGGATGGCGCGATCCCCGGAAGGCGCGTAGGTCAGCCCCCACATCTCGGCGAAGCACTGGGCGCGCGACTGGGGCTTGAGGTAGTCCCAGTCGAAGGTCTTGGCCAGGCGCAGGGTCTCCGCGGCCAGCCCTTCCGCCGAGTTCTCCGTGGCGAAGTTGTGCAGCCAGAAGGCGACGGGCACACGATCCACGGGCGCCCCCGAGAGCGCCGCCAGCACACGCTCGCGCTTGGTCATCGCCGCTTGAGCCGCAGGTCCTCGTAGGGCGCGGTGTAGGGATCGTCGGCGAGGGCATTGACGCCGTCGACGGCGACGCGCGGGCCGATGCCCACGAAGTAGGCGTACTCGAGGACGGGCCCGAACATCACCCGCTCGTGGATGATCTGCTGCATCTTGGTCAGGATCTGCCGCCGTGCGATCGGGTTGAGCTCGTTGGCCTGCGCGTTGAACAGGCCGTCCACTTCCGGGTAGCTGCCGTAGGCATAGAGCCCGCCGGTGACGGCGTACTGCTCGAGGCGGGTCGCCGCATTGCCGGGGGAGCCGCTGCCCGCGAGGATGACGTGCTTGAGCGTCTTCTCGCCGAACTGCTTCAGGAAGGCCGCGCGCTCGAGAAGCCGCAGGCGGATCTTGATCCCCACGGCGGTGAGGTCGTTGACCACGGGCTCGCCGATGCCCGAGCCCGCGAAGGGCTCACTCGACAGCTCGCCGGCGTCGAAGCCATTGGGATAGCCGGCTTCGGCCAGGAGCTGGCGCGAGCGCTTCGGATCGTGGGCATAGCGGGGCGGGTCCCAGTAGTACTCCAGGCTGTGCGGAATGAAACTCGAGGAGATCTTGCCGAGTCCCAGATATCCCGCCTTGTTGATGGCGTCGCGATCGATGGCGAGGTTGGCGGCCAGGCGCACCCGGCGGTCATGCCAGGGCGATCTGGGATCGGTCTGATCGGCGAAGACGAGCCAGAGCGCGACGGGAATCTTGGCCGCCTTGAGGGTGAGCTCGGGATTGCGCTTCACTTCCTCGGCGAGCGGACCCGAGAGCCCGTAGATGACATCGACTTCGCCGCGCTTGAGGGCGGCCAGGCGCGTGCTGTCGTCGGGAATGACCTTGAACACGAGCGTCTTGACTGCGGGGGTCTTGCGCCAGTAGCCGTCGAAGGCCTCGAGGGTGAGCTCCACCCCCGGCTTGAAGGAGACAAGGCGGTAGGGGCCGGCACCGATGGGCGCGCGCTTGTAGCCTTCGTCACCCACGCGCTCCACGTACTTCTTCGGAACGATCCAGGCGGCCCCGGTGGCGGGCGTCCCGAAGAACGTCATGAAGTCCGGCCACGGCTGCTTGAGGCGGAAGCGCACGCGACCCGGGTTGACGATCTCGACGGCCGCGACCTTGGCCTTGAGCACGGTGGCGCTGGCGCCGCGATAGCGCTCGAAGGAGAACTTGACGTCCTCCGCCGTCACGGGCTCCCCGTCGTGGAACTTGACGCCCTTGCGCAGCACGAACTCGTAGCTGAGACCATCCGGGCTCTGCGACCACGACTGGGCGAGGGCGGCGCCCATGCGCTGCCCCGGCAGCGGCCGCACGAGGGCGTCGTGCACGGCGTAGTAGACCATGAGGGGAAGCGCCGTGCCCGTGGCGTCCGCGGGATCGAAGAAGGCGGGAGTGAGCGAGACGTGCACGCCCCACGTCATGGTCCCCTCGGCGGCCGGAGCGGGAGCGGTCCACGCGACGAGGGTCAGGGCAAGCGCCGCGGCCGCGCATCGAGGCAAGACCGAGATCATGCGCGTGCTTCTCGTCGTTCCATGGCTCTCCTTTGTGAATGTGCAGCGTGACGCGGGCCCGCTCAGCCCGCGTCGGGATCGATGCCGTGCTCTTTGAGCTTCTTGCGAAGGGTGTTGCGGTTGATCCCGAGGAGCTGGGCCGCGCGCACCTGGTTGCCCTTGGTCTCGCGCATGACCGCGCGCAGGAGAGGCTTCTCCACCAGCCCCACCATGAGGCTGTGCAGGTTGGCCGACGTGTGCCCGCGGAGCCCGCGGACGCACTCGACCATCTTCTTCTCGATGATCTCCTCCAGCGAGGCGTCCGCCTCCACGCCCGCGGCGGCCGAGACGGGCCCGATGGGCAGGTGCTCGGGCACGATCACGCCGGCCGAGGCCATGACCATGGCGCGCTGAATCACGTTCTCGAGCTCGCGGACATTGCCGGGCCACTCGTAGCCGGCCAGGCGGTCCATGGCCTCGGGGGCGATCACCCGCTCGCCCAGGGTCTCGGCGTACTTGGAGAGGAAGTGCTCGACGAGGAGCGGAATGTCCCCGCGCCGCTCGCGCAGCGAGGGCAGCGACAGGCTCACGACGTTCAACCGGTAGAAGAGATCCTCCCGGAAGCGGCCCGTCTTCATCATCGCTTCGAGATCACGGTGCGTGGCCGCGAGTACCCGCACGTCCATGCGGATCAGCTCGTGGCCGCCCACGCGCTCGAAGGCCCGCTCCTGCAGCGCGCGCAAGAGCTTGACCTGCAGCTCGGCCGGCATGTCGCCGATCTCGTCGAAGAAGACGCTGCCGCCGTGGGCCAGCTCGAGCTTGCCGAGCCGACGCTCCTTGGCATCGGTGAAGGCGCCCTTCTCGTGGCCGAAGAGCTCGGACTCGAGCAGCGTGGCCGGGATGGCCGCGGCGGAGATGCCCACGAAGGGACGGCCGGCGCGGCGGCTGTAGTGGTGCAGGGCCCGCGCCACCACTTCCTTGCCCGTCCCCGACTCGCCGCGGAGGAGCACGCTGACGTCGCTCGCGGCCACGCGCCCGATGGTCTTGTAGACCTCCTGCATGGTCGGGTGCCGCCCCACCAGGGCGCCGAACTCCCAGACCTCCTTGAGCCCCGTCTTGAGCGAGGTGACTTCCTGCGAGAGCCGCCGCGCGGTCAGCGCGCGCTCGGCGAGGAGGAGCGCCTCGTCGAGATCGAAGGGCTTGGCGAGGTAGTCGTAGGCGCCCTGCTGCATGGCCTGGATGGCCGTCTCCACGGTGCCGTGGGCGGTCATGATCACCACCTGCGCATCGGGACGCTTCCCGCGGATGCGGCCGAGGAGAGTCAGCCCGTCGATGCCGGGCATGCGGATGTCGAGGAGGATCAGATCGAAAGGCTGCGCCTCGGCCTCCCGAAGCGCGGTGGTGCCGTCCTTGACCGCCGTGACCTGGTAGCCGGCGCCGCGGAAGCCCTTCTCGAGGACCCAGCGGAGGCCGTCTTCGTCGTCGGCGATGAGGATGCGTCCGTCTGCCATGTTGGCCATCTTATCTCGCGATGGGCAGGAAGCAGGACATCGCGGTCCCGCGTCCCGGCTCGCTCGTGACCTGGATGGCGCCCCCGTGCTCGTCGACGATGCGATGGCAGAGGGCGAGCCCGAGCCCCAGGCCCCGCTCCTTGGTCGTGAAGAAGGGCGTGAAGAGCTTGGCCCGCGTCTCCTCGGAGATGCCGGCGCCCTCGTCGGCGATCTGGATCTCCGCCATGCTTCGCTGCCCCTGGCCGAGATCCACCTTGGCGAAGAGGGGGTTCATGCTCAGCCGCGTGACGAGAGTCAACCGGCCGCCGCCCGGCATGGCCTCGATGGCGTTGCGCACCAGGTTGTGGAAGACCTGCATGATGCGGTCCTCGTCGGCCAGGATGGGAGGCAGGCTCGGGTCATAGCGCCGCACGAAGGTGATGCGGCGAGAGGCGGCTTCCACTTCCAGGAGCAGGGCCACGCGCTCGAGGAGCTGGTGGACGTTGAGGGGCACCGGGCGAAGGGTGACGGGGCGCCCGACGTCCAGCAGCATCTCGATGATGCTGTTGACGCGGGTCACCTCTTTCAAGAGCACGGACGTGTACTCGCCCCACCGCGCCTCGTCGCCCAGCTCGCGCTGCATGAGCTGCGCGGCGCCGCGGATGGCCGAGAGCGGATTGCGGATCTCGTGGGCGAGCCCTATGGCCATCTGCCCCGCCGCGGCCAGGGTCTCCCCGCGGCGGACCTCGGCCTCGAGCTGGCGCAGGCGCGAGATGTCGCGCACCACCGCCACCGCCGAGGTGACGGCGCCGCTGCGTCCGGCGAGCGGCGCCGTGACCACGCTCACGTGCACGGGACGGCCGTCGAGCCCCTCGACGACGGCGGAGGACTCGGAGCGACTCTCGCCGGTGGCCAGCGTATCGGTCAGGTGGCGCACGAGGGACGTCTCGGGGGCGAAGACTTCCTTGAGGGTGCGGCCGAGCACGCGCCGGGCGGAGCGGCCCAGCAAGTCCTCGGCCGCGGGATTCCACAGGATGACGCGCAGCTCCGTGTCCACGCCCACGAGGGCGTCCGGCAGCCCGCTCACCAGCCCCTCGTAGTCGAGTGGGTGGGCCATCATCAGGCGAGCGCCAGGTCGGGCACGGCGTTCAGGGTCAGGGGCGCGCGCTCGCCCGCCTCGAGCCGATCGTGACCGGCGGCGGCGATCATGGCCGCATTGTCCGTGCAGAGCCGTCGGGAGGGGACGAAGAGCTCCCAGCCGCGCTCGCCGCACTCGCCCGCGAGCGCCTCGCGCAGGGCCGTGTTGGCGGCGACCCCGCCCGTCAAGACGACGCGACGGACGCCGAGCGAGAGCCCCGCGCGCACGGTCTTGCGTACCAGCATCTTGACGACGGTGGCCTGGAACGAGGCCGCGACGTCCGCCACGTGCGCCGGGGAGAGGGCGCCGGCGCGCCGGACGTGGAGCGACACCGCCGTCTTGATCCCACTGAAGGAGAAGTCCGGCGCGCCGTCGGTCATCTGCGCGGTGGGGAGTCGGAGAGCAGTGGGGTTTCCTTCGCGCGCGATGTGCTCGATGGCGGGCCCGCCCGGATAGCCCAGGCCCAGGAGCTTGGCGACCTTGTCGAAGGCCTCGCCCGCGGCGTCGTCGCGCGTGCGGCCGATGCGCGCGTAGCGCCGCGGCTCTCTCGCCAGGTAAAGGGCAGTGTGGCCGCCCGAGACCACGAGGGCGAGAAAGGGGTAGTCGGGCGGGTTTCCCTCCAGGAAGGCGGCGTAGATGTGACCTTCGAGGTGATTGACGCCGCAGAGGGGGGCGCCGTGCACCCAGGCGAGCGCCTTGGCGGCCTGCACGCCGACGAGGAGCGAGCCCACGAGCCCCGGCCCCTGGGTCACCGCGATGCCGTCGAGGTCACGGAGGGTCATGCCCGCCTCGGCGAGGGCCCGGCGGATCACAGGCACGATCACCTCGAGGTGTCGGCGCGAGGCGAGCTCCGGCACCACGCCGCCGTAGGGCGCGTGGACGTCGTCCTGAGAGGCGACGACGCTCCCCAGCACCTTGCGCCCGCCGTCGAGGACGGCGGCCGCCGTCTCGTCGCAGGAAGTCTCGATACCGAGCACGATCATGGATTTATTCAGCCCTCGCCTCGCCGCTCATTCACTCAGCCCTCGCCTCTCGGCTTCGCCGCTCGGCTCGAACGGCCACGCCTTCGGAGTCAATTCAGCACAGCTCGAAAGTCATCTACTTGGCCAGCTGGGATACGGGGACGAGGCGGATGCCTCGCGCCTCCCAGCGCGGGACGTACTCGCGCAGGAGACGCGCCGTCAGCGGATGCCCGTGGGCGATCACGATGACCTCACCCCGGCGCTCCGCCCACCAGGCGACCTCGTCCCAGCGCACCCGATCGCCCGCCTCCCCCGCGCTGTGGTCGATCATGATCTGCCGCCGGCCCGCGCGCAGCCCCGCGGCCTTGGCCTCGTCGTAGGCGACGGACAGATTGCTCGTCAGCCCGTCAACCATGAAGAGCCGTCGCCCCGCCAGCACCTCCACCACCGTGCGCATGCGCGCCCGGTCCTCGGTCATCCGCGATCCCATGTGGTTGGTGACCCCCACGGCGCCGGGCACGCTGGCCAGGTGCGCCCCCACCTGACGCTGGAGCTCCTGCGGGCTCATGACCATCAGGAGCGAGCCAGGACCGGGATCGACCTCGGGATAGCGATAGGGCTCCATGGGCAGGTCGAGGAGGACTTCCATCCCCGCCTGGGCCGCTTCTCGGGCTGTCCATTCCGAGAGCGGCAGGCCCGGCAGCACGGCCACGGTCAGGGGCCGCCTGATGTCACGGAGCGGATCGAAGACGTCTCGACGCGCGCCCAGATCGTCCACGATGACGGCAACGCGCGGTGACCCCGTCGCCACGGGCGGCGCCGGCTGTGGCGCGGCGGTGCTCGCCGTGGCGCGGCGCGGCTGAGGCCCTGGGGCCACTGAGGGCGTCGGGGAAGAGCTCCACGGCAGACCGAAGAGGCTGGCTTCTCCCCGCCGCGCCTGCCACTGGTCGAGGCCGACCACGGCCACGAGCAGAACGACGATGAGCCCGGCGAGAGCCGTCCAGACTCGCGCCGGCATGCCGCCCCGTCAGCGGGCCGAAGCCTGCGGCGTCGGCGTCGGGCCCGCCGGGCGCGTGGTCTTGTCCATGATCTTCATGGCCTTGAGCAGATCGACGGCGCGCTGCAGCTGGGGATCGCGCTTGAGCTGATCCTGGAGCCGCGCCTGCTCGTCGATCTGCGGCGGCGGCGCCTGCTCGCCCGCGGCGGGCTTGGGCATCTCGACGACGATGTCGGGCGTGATCCCCTTGCCGTGGATGGAGCGTCCCTTGGGCGTGAAGTACTTGGCCGTGGTCAGCCGCAGGCCCGAGCCGTCGGAGAGCGGGATGATGGTCTGCACGGAGCCCTTGCCGAAGCTCTGCGTCCCCAGGACGACGGCGCGTCCCCAGTCCTGGAGCGCGCCCGCCACGATCTCGGAGGCGGAGGCGCTACCCTGGTTGACGAGGACGATGATGGGGAAGTCGCTCCAGGTGCGCTTGCCGCTGGCCTGGAAGCGCATGTTCTGGTTGCGGACGCGCCCTTCCGTGTACACCACGAGCTTGCCCGACTCGAGGAACTTCTCCGACACCTCGACGGAGGAGGTGAGCAGCCCGCCCGGATTGTTGCGGAGATCGAGGACGAGCCCCTGGATCTTCTTGCCCTTGTTGTACTTCTCGAGGGCGGTCTCGACATCCTGGCCCGTCTTCTCCTGGAACTGACGGAGGCGGATGTACTCGATGCCGGGCTCGAGCTCGCCGGTCTTGACGGACTGCACCTGGATCAGCTCGCGCGTGATCGAGTAGTCCTTGGGCTCGTTCAGGCCCTCGCGGATGATGCTGATGACGATCTTGCTCCCGGGCTTGCCGCGCATTCGCTTGACGGCGTCGGAGAGCTGCATGTCCTTGGTCGACATGCCCTCGATCTTGACGATCCGGTCGCCGGGCAGGATCCCTGCGCGGAAGGCCGGCGTCCCTTCGATGGGCGTCACCACGGTGAGGATGTCGTCCTTGAGGGTGATCTCGATGCCCAGGCCACCGAACTGGCCCGTCGTCTCCACGCCCATCTCCCGGTACATGTCGGGATCGAGGAAGGAGGAATGCGCGTCGAGGCCGCGCAGGGTGCCCTTGATGGCGCTGTACACGAGGTCCTTGGGCGGCACTTCGTCGACGTACTGACTCTGGATGATCGAGAGCACCTCGGTGAAGAGGCGAAGATTCTCGTACGTGGCGGCCTGATCGTTGCTCTTGCTCGCCACCCCGCCGCCGAGGGACAGGGTGAGGAAGAGCAAGAGGGCCGAGATCATCAACGCCTTCTTCACGTGACGCAGGGTGCTCATCGTGGTCTCCTTGGTCCAGCCCGAGTTCGATTCGCGCGGCGCCTCAGCCGCGCGGTTTGAGCCATTGAGCGGGGTCCTGGGGACGCCCCTGGTAGCGCACCTCGAAATAGAGGCGCGGCCCCTGCAGCGAGCCCGTATCCCCCACCGTCCCGATCACCTGTCCCTGCTTGATATCGTCGCCCTCGGCCACTTTCATGTCGGCCATGTGCGCGTACAGCGTGTAGTACTCGTTGCCGTGATCGACGATCACGAGGTTGCCGTACCCTCGGAACCATCCCGTGTAGAGCACGTGGCCCGGGTACACCGCGTGCACGCTCGAGCCCTCGGCCGCGTCGATGTCGATCCCGTTACGGAACGTCTTTGTCCCGAACCTCGGATTGACTCGCGCGCCGTACTCCTCGACCACCCGGCCCTCGGCCGGCCAGGCGAGGCGTCCGCGCATCGCCCCCAACCCGACTCCCGGCGTGCTCTCGCCGGGTACGGCCTTCGGCGGTTTTACCGAGGGTGGCGGAATCTTGGCCACCCGCCGCTTCTCCTGCAGGTCCCGGATGAAGGCCTCGAGGCGACGCGTCGCCTCGCTCAGCTCCCCCACCATGCGATCGTGATAGACCCGTTCGTCTTTGACCCGGGCCAGGATGACCCGCCGCTTGCCCGCCTCGCGGTCGGCCTCGGCGCGCTCCTCTTCCGCCTGGGCCCTGACCGTGGAGAGCTCCCGACGACTCTGCTCGAGGCGTGCTTTCCGGTCGGCCAGACCCTCAGAGGTGACACGATACTCTCGAATCATCCGCGCGTCCACCGTGGCGAGCGTGGTCAGATGGCGCAGCCGGACGGACTGGGCCACGGGATCGGCGCCCGAGAGCAGGAGCGGGAGCGCGCCGCCTTGCGCCTGCAGGCGGTACATGGCCCGGAGTCGCTGGCCGAGGCCGTCTTCCTGCCCCGCCCGCTGGATCTCGAGTCGCGCGATGTCGCGCTGGAGGTCGCCGATCTCGGTCTGCGCCCGCTTGACCCGCACGTCGAGGACCGCCACCTGACGGCGCTTGTCCGTGAGGCGCTTGTCGATGACCTCCAGCTCGGTCAGGAGCGAGGTCTCGCGCTTGCGCGCGTCGGCGGCCTTGACGCGCTCCTCCTTGAGCCGCTTCTGGGTCTGCTGGAGCGTGCGCTCCTTCTCACCGAGGTCGGTGGCGTCTTTCTTCGTCTGCGCCCCCGCCGCGGACGCGGCGGCGAGCAGCAGCGCCGTCCCGATGATGCCCGCGCGCGTGAGACGGCTCATGCGGTGGCCCGGCCCCGCGCGAGGAGCCCGCCCAGGGCGCCCAGCACCGCCCCGCCCGCGATGAGGAGCAGGATCTGCGGCAGCGAGAGGAAGACCGCGCGAGCGAGACCGAGGGTCAGGTTCAGGAGCGGCTCGAGGCGCGGGGCGGCGACGGCATAGACGGTCTCGAGCAGGGCCAGGGCCACCACCGCGCCCAGGAGCCCCTGGACCATGCCCTGGAGCAGCTGGGGCAGGCGGACGACCGCCTCGCTCGCTCCGACCAGGCGCATGATCTCCGTCTCCGCGCGCCGCACGTGCAAGACGAGGGTGGTCGCCGTGGTCACGGTCAGGATGGCGGCGAGGGCGAGCACGGCCCCCACGCCGAGCCCCACGATCTCGAAGAGCCGCTGCCACCGGGCAAGGCCCTCGACCCACTCCGCGCCGCCCTGGACGTCCTCGACCTCGGGCAAGGCGCTGAGACGCGCCGTCAGCTCCCGCGTCGCCTCCGGCGTGGTCGCGTCCTCTTCCGGCGTCACCTCGATGGAGGCGGGCAGCGGATTGCGCGGCAGCTGCTCGAGCACACCCGCTTGAGCCCCGAGGGATTGCCGCAGGGACTGGAGGGCCTGGCTCTTGGAGACGTAGCGTATCCGCTGGACGCCGGGGAGACCTTCCACTCGGCGCGTGAGATCGGCGAGTGCCCCGCCCGTGGGCTCTTCACGGAGGAACACGACCACGCGCACGCGGTCGCGCCACTGACTCACCGCCCGGCCCAGGTTGAGCGAGAGGAGCCAGAAGCCTCCGAGGGCCGTGAGGGAAAGCGTGATGAGCAGGATGGCGCTCACCCCGACCCGCCCCGCCCGCCGCAAATCCACCAGCGCCTCGCTCACGATGAAGCTGAGCACAGGGCTACCCTTCGTCCTTCAGCAAGACTCCACCACCCAGCTTGATCGTGCGGCGCTTGAGCTGGATAGCGAGGCGGGCTTGATGGGTGGCCAGGAGCACGGTGGTGCCGCGGCTGCCGATGTCCTTGATGAGGTCGAGGATCTCTCCTGCCATGGCCTCGTCGAGATTGCCGGTGGGCTCGTCCGCGAGGAGAAGCGCGGGCGACTTGACGATGGCGCGGGCCAGGGCCGCCCGCTGGGCCTCGCCCTGAGAAAGCTGCGCCGGATACGCCTGCGCTCTTGAAGACAACCCCACCGCCTTGAGGGCCTGGAAGGCCTTCGGGGTGATCTCGCGTCGAGGCGTCCCGAGCACGCGGAGCACGAAGGCGATGTTCTCGAAGACGGTCCGGCCGGAGAGGAGCTTGGCGTCCTGGAAGACGATGCCGAGCGAGCGCCTGAGAAGGGGAACGTCCGAGCGGCGCAGGGCCCTGACGTCGAATCCGGCGACCTCGATCTCGCCCTCGCTGGCCCGCTCGTCGGCATAGAGGAGCCGGAGGAGGGTCGTCTTGCCCGCCCCGCTCGTCCCGCTCAGGACGACGAACTCGCCCTTCTCGACGCTGAACGAGATGTCGCTCAGGGCGGGCAGCCTCATCGGCCCGCTTTCGAAGACTTTACAGACGTGGTGGAGCCGGATCATGGGCTCCGCCCATTCTATCTAACCCTTCAGACTTTCGGTAGTTTCTCGTCCAGGAGGGAGTTCACGACGGCCGGGCTGGCCTTGCCCGCCGTGGCCTTCATCACCTGCCCGACCAGGAAGCCGCGCGCGGCCTTCTTGCCGCTCTTCCAGTCTAGGACGACCTTGGCGTGCTGCGCGAGGACCTGGTCGACCACGGCCGAGAGCTCGCCCGCGTCGGCGACCTGGGTCAGCCCCTCGCGATCGACGATGGTCTGCGCATCTTCACCGGACTGGTACATCTTGTCGAAGACGTCCTTGGCGATCCTGCCGCTGATGGTGCCGTTCTCGATGAGGGTGATGAGACCCGCCAGGTTCGCGGGAGGGATCGGGCATCCCGCGAGGGCGCGCTCGTCGTCACCCGCCAGCTCGCGGAGGAGCTCGTTGAGCACCCAGTTCGCGGCGACCTTGGGCTTGCCGCAGACCTGTACGGTCGCCTCGAAATAGTCTCCGAGGGCACGACTGCCCGTCAGGAGATCGGCGTCATAGGCGCCGAGCCCGTACACCTCCATGAAGCGCACGCGCCGGGCCGCGGGCAGCTCGGGCACCGTCGCGCGGACGCGCTCGATCCATGCCGGCTCGACGTCGAGGGGCGGCAGGTCCGGCTCCGGGAAGTAGCGATAGTCGTGCGCGAACTCCTTCGAGCGCATGGAGACGGTCCGGCCCTTGTCGGGATCCCAGAGCCGCGTCTCCTGCACGATCCGCTCCCCTGTCTCGAGCGCGCGCGCCTGCCTCGTGATCTCGTACTCGAGGGCGTGCTGGACGTTCTTGAAGGAGTTCATGTTCTTGATCTCGACCTTGGTGCCGTACTCCGTGGCCCCGCGAAGCCGCAGCGAGATGTTCGCGTCGCAGCGGAGCGAGCCCTCCTCCATGTTGCCGTCGCAGACGCCGAGGTAGACGACGATGGCGCGCAGCGATCTCAGGTAGGCCGCCGCCTCCTCGGGGCTGCGCATGTCGGGCAGCGAGACGATCTCCATGAGGGGCACGCCCGCGCGATTGAAGTCCACCTGGCTCGACGGCGCCGTCTCCAGGCTCCCTTCGTGAACGAGCTTGCCCACGTCCTCCTCGAGGTGGAGCCGCTGGATGCCGATGGCGCGCGAAACGCCGCCCACCTCGACCTCCAGGCGGCCGTGCTCGGCCAGCGGCTCCTCGTACTGGCTGATCTGATAGTTCTTCGGCATGTCGGGGTAGTAGTAGTGCTTGCGGGCGAAGCGATTGTCCGCGTTGACGGTGCACTGGAGGGCGAGCGCCGTCTTGATGCCGTACTCGATGGCCCGCCGGTTGATGACGGGCAGCGTCCCCGGCATGCCCTGGCAGACGGGACAGGTCTGGGTGTTGGGGGGCGCCCCGAAGGCCGTCGAGCAGCCGCAGAACATCTTGGTCCGCGTCCGGAGCTGGGCGTGGACCTCGAGGCCGATGACGGTCTCGTAGTCCTGGGTCACGGAGTGAGCTCCGGCTTTCTCTCGTGCCAGGACGTCGCGGCCTCGTAGGCGCGCGCGACGCGAAGCACGGTCGCCTCGTCGAAGGCCTTCCCGATGACCTGGAGCCCGACGGGGAGTCCCGTCTGCGTGAAGCCCGCGGGAATCGACACGCCCGGCAGCCCGGCCAGGTTGACGGGAATGGTGAAGACGTCGTTCAGGTACATCTGCAGCGGGTCTTCCCGCTCGCCCATCTTGAAGGCCACCCCCGGCGTGGTCGGGGCCACGATCACGTCCACCCGCTCGAAGGCTCGCTGGAAATCGCGCTGCACGAGGGTCCGCACCCGGAGTGCCTTGCCATAGTAGGCATCGTAGTAGCCGGCGGACAGCGCGTAGGTGCCGAGCATGACGCGCCGCTTGACCTCGGCGCCGAAGCCCGCGCCGCGCGTCCGGCTGTACATGTCGATGAGGTCGCGCGCCCCCGGCACGCGCAGCCCGTACTTGACGCCGTCGTAACGCGCGAGGTTGGAGGAGGCCTCGGCGGGGGCGATGACATAGTACGCGGCCAGGCCGTACTCCGTGTGAGGCAGCGAGACGCTCTCCGTCTTGGCCCCGAGGCCTCTCAGCGAATCGATGGCCGCGCGCACGGCGGCCTCCACCTCGGGGTCGAGGCCCTCGATGAAATACTCGGCGGGGATCCCGATGCGCAGCCCCTTCACGCCCCCCTCCAGCTCCGCCGAGTAGTCCGGCACGCCCACGTCCACCGAGGTCGAGTCCATCGGATCATGCCCCGCGATGGCCTGGAGCACGAGGGCGGCGTCCCGGACGTCCTTGCCGAAGGGCCCGACCTGGTCGAGCGAGGACGCGAAGGCGACGAGACCGTAGCGGGACACGCGACCGTAGGTCGGCTTGAGGCCGACCCTGCCGCAGAAGGCGGCGGGCTGGCGAATGGAGCCGCCGGTATCGGTGCCGAGCGTGGCGGCGGCGAGATCCGCGGCGACGGCCGCGGCGGCGCCGCCCGAGGAGCCGCCGGGCACTCGCGCGAGGTCCCAGGGATTCCGGGTGGTGTAGAAGGCGGAGTTCTCGGTGGAGGAGCCCATGGCGAACTCGTCCATGTTGAGCTTGCCCAGGATCACCGCGCCCGCGTCCAGGAGCTTGGCCACCACCGTGGCGTCGTATGGAGGCACGAAGTTCTCGAGGATCCGGGAGCTGCAGGTCGTCCGGATCCCGCGCGTGCACAGGACGTCCTTGATGGCGAGCGGGATGCCGTCGAGCAGACCGAGCGGCCGCCCCGACTGGAAGCGCGCGTCGGCAGCGGCGGCCTGAGCGAGGGCCCGATCGGCGGTCACCGTCATGTAGGCCTTGACCTTCGGATCGAGGGCGGCGACGCGATCGAGGTAGGCGCGCGCGGCCTGGGTCGGCGTGGCTTCCCTTCGACGAAACCTCCCGGCCAATTCGTGAACGGAGAGCCCGGTCAGCATCGCCTACTCTTCGATGATCCTGGGCACGCGAAAGAGCTCGCCGGCGCGGTCGGGCGCGTTGGCGAGCATGTCTTCGCGAGGGCAGGAGGGCTTCGGCTCGTCCTCGCGCATCACGTTGGTCATGGGCACGGCGCGCGAGGTCGGCGGCACGCCCTCGGTGTCGACGGCGCGGAGCTTGTCGATGTAGGTCAAGATGCCGTCGAGCTCGCGGCGCATCTTCTCTTTCTCCGCGTCGGTTAAGGCAAGACGCGCGAGGCGGGCTACTTGTTCGACCTCTGCGAGGGTAATCTTTGGGTCACCCATCTTTTTTGTCAGCGGGGGCCCAGAAATGGCCCCCGCACTCCCCCATTGTCGCCGGCAACACCTGCCGGCGACAGCTTCGCACGTGCGACCGTAGAGGTTCTCGGCGTGCGCGTACGGCTGCCTTTAAGCTTCGTTTGTGACACGCTAGAGCTCTTCGAGGTGCGCGTATTGGAGGGACAGGCGCTTGCGGCCGACGCTGGCGAAATGGACGGTGGCGATGACGTCGGCGCCCTCGCGCTGGATGCCGACGAGGAGTCCCTCGCCCCAGCGCGCGTGGCGCAGCTTGGCGCCCACGCGGAAGGGCAGGTCGTCGTCCTCGGGCTCGGCGGGGACGCCTGAGCCCGAGGGAAAGCGCGGCGCCACGGGCTCCGCGCGTCCCGCGTTGAGCAGCACGATCTGGTCTGGGGGAATCTCGAGGAGAAAGCGGGAGGGCTCGCCCACGCCATAGCCCTGGATGCGACGGTGGAGAGCATACGATAGCCAGAGCCGCTGCTCGGCCCGGGTGATGCCGACGTAGCAGAGGCGCCGCTCCTCCTCCAGCTCCTCCGAGTCGTCCATGGAGCGGGAGTGGGGGAAGACGCCCTCTTCCATGCCCGTGAGGAAGACGAGGGGAAACTCGAGGCCCTTGGCCGAGTGCAGCGTCATCAGGGTCACGCCCGCCGCGTCCTCGTCGAGGGCGTCCACGTCGGCCACGAGCGCCACGGAGTCCAGGAAGGCTTCGAGGGTGACCGGGCCTGCCTCCGGGGGGGAAGCCAGAGCCTGGACGGCCTCTCGGGTGGCGATGAACTCCTCCGAGGCGGCCACGAGCTCCTCGATGTTCTCGAGCCGCGCCTCGGCCTCGGCCGTCCTCTCCGCCTTGAGCATGTCGCGACAGCCGGAGGAGGCCGCGACCTCGTCGATCAGGGCGGGCACGGCCAGGGCCGCTCGCCGCTCGCCCAGCCTGGCGATGAGCTTGCCGAAGTCCTCGAGGGCCCGTCGCGCCTTGGGCGTCAGGTCAGGCGAGGGCGCCGCGCTGGCCTCCAGCAGCGAGAGGCCGCGCGCCCGGGCGCTCTCCGCCAGCCGGTCGAGGGTGGCTTTGCCGATCCCCCGGCTCGGCGCCGCCACCGCGCGTCGGAAGGCGACATCGTCCAGGGGGTTGACCACGAGACGCAGATAGGCCAGGAGGTCCTTGATCTCGCGTCGCTCGTAGAAGCGCACGCCTCCCACGATGAGGTATGGAATGCTCGCCCGGCGGAGGGCGTCTTCCAGGACGCGGGATTGGGCGTTGGTTCGGTAGAACACCGCCACGTCTCGATAGTCGATCCCGGACGCGTGCTGAGTGCGGATGGTCTGGGCGACCCAGCCCGCCTCCTCGTTCTCGTCCCAGGCGCGATAGACCTGGGCCCGGTCGCCCTCCGCGTTCTCCGTCCACAGGCGCTTGTCCCGGCGCGCGGTGTTGTGGGCGATGACTCCGGACGCCATGTCCAGGATGCGCTTGGTCGAGCGGTAGTTCTGCTCGAGGGGGATGACGAGGCAGTCCGGGAAGTCCTTCTCGAAGTCGAGGATGTTGCGGAGATCGGCGCCCCGCCACCGATACACGGACTGGTCGGGATCGCCCACCACGCAGAGGTTGCGGTGCACCTCGGTGAGGAGCTGGACGATGCGGTACTGCGCGCGATTCGTGTCCTGGTACTCGTCCACGAGGACGTGCGTCCACAGCGTGCGGTACCACTCGCGCGCCTCCCGTGAGGTCTCGAGGAGCCGGACGACGTACAGGAGCAGGTCGTCGAAATCCACACCGCCCGCCGCCTTGAGCCGCTCCTCATAGACGCGGTAGAGCTGGGCGAGGCGCTCCTCGCGAGGAGTCCGGGCCAGCCGCTCGACCTCCTCGACGGCGAGCATATGGTTCTTGCAATGGCTGATACGGTGGACCACCGAGGCGGGCGTGGTCTGCCGCTCGTCCATGTCGAGCTCGCGCATGGCCTCCTTGACGATGCTCAACCGGTCGTCCTCGTCGTAGATCACGAAGGAAGGTCTCAAGCCGACGAGGGCGGCGCGCTCGCGGAGGATGCGCACGCAGGCAGAATGGAAGGTCGCGATCAGCGGGGTCCGGATCCCCGCGGGCACGACCAGATCCTCGACGCGCCGGCGCATCTCGCCCGCCGCCTTGTTCGTGAAGGTGACGGCGAGCACGTGGCGCGGGTCGATACCTTCGACGCCGAGGAGCCAGGCGATGCGGTGGGCGATCACCCGCGTCTTGCCACTGCCCGCGCCGGCCAGGACCAGCACCGGCCCCTTGGTCGCCTGAACGGCTTGACGCTGGACGGGATTGAGCGAGGCGAGAATGGTCTCGGGAGCGACGGTGCCGCGCATGGAAGCTCACGATATCACAGGGGCGGCCGCGCCGCCCCGCCCTCGCACTCAGACTGGACGTTCGTACTGGGTCAAGTTGCGAGCCAGACCCACTCAGCCCTCGCCTCGAACGGCCACGCCCGAGGGAGCCTGCAACGCGAGGCGTACCTGTATGTACGTTGAGCGTTGCAGGCGACCGAGAACGTGGCGGTTCGAGCCGAACGGCCCTGCCGTGAGGCGAGAGCTGAGTTGATATGGCGAAGTAAATTGGCCCAGTACGCTACTCGACGGTGACGGACTTGGCTAGGTTGCGCGGCTGATCGACGTCGCGGCCGAGACGAACCGCGAGGTGGTAGGCGAGGAGTTGGAGCGGCACGGCCATGATGATGGGCGAGAGGAGCTCGGCGGAGACGGGCACGGTGAGCACCCGCGAGACGCGCGCCCCGATCTCCCGATCGCCCTCGTGGGCAAGGGCGATGACGCGCCCCTCGCGCGCGCGCACTTCCTCGATGGTGCCCATCATCCGGTCGTAAGAGCCGTCTCTCGGCGTCAGCGCGACGACGGGCATGCCGTCGTCGATGAGGGCAATGGGCCCGTGCTTCATCTCCCCCGCGGGGTAGCCCTCGGCGTGCAGATACGAGAGCTCCTTGAGCTTGAGGGCGCCCTCGAGCGCGATGGGGTAGTGAATGCCCCGCCCGAGGAAGAGAAAGTTCTTGTAGCCGGCGAGGTCGCGCGCCAGCTCCGCGATGGCCGGCTCGCTCTCGAGAACACGCTCGAGGAGGCGCGGCAGCTCGAGGAGGCCCTGGATGTGCTTGCGCCCGTCCTCGGCGGGGATGGCCACGCGGCGCCGGCCGAGCCAGAGGGCGAGGAGGTAGCAGGCGGTGAGCGTGGCCGTGAAGGTCTTGGACGAGGCGACGCCGATCTCCGGCCCCGCGTGCGTGTAGAGCAGGCCCGTGGACTCGCGGGCGAGGGCCGAGCCGACCACGTTGGTGATGCCGACGATGGGCGCGCCCTTGTCGCGGGCCGCCTTGACGGCGCCGAGGGTGTCCGCCGTCTCCCCCGACTGGGAAAGCGCGACCACGAGGGTCTCGGGGCCGAGCACGGAGTCACGGTAGCGGTACTCCGATCCGAGGTCGACCTCGGCCGAGATCCCGGCCAGCCGCTCGATCAGGAAGCGCCCCACGAGGGCGGCATGGTACGAGGTGCCGCAGGCGACGAGGACCACGCGCCGCAGGCCCGCCACGATCTCGGGATCGAGCCCGATGTCCGGCAGGACCACGGTGCCGCCCTCGGGCGAGACGCGGCCCCGCAGCGTGTCGGCGGCCGCCCGCGGCTGCTCGTAGATCTCCTTGAGCATGAAGTGCCGGTAGCCGCCCTTCTCGGCGAGGATGGGATCCCAGAGAATGCGGGTGGGCGTGCGCGACACGGGCGCCCCCGCCAGGTCCGTGATCTCGACACCGTGACGCGTCACCACCGCCACGTCGCCGTCTTCGAGGATGACCACGTCGCGCGTATGGGCGAGGAGCGCGGGAATGTCGGAGGCGAGGAGCGTCTCCCCCTGCCCGAGCCCGACCACCACGCTGCCCGCGCCGTGCTTGGCCGCCACGAGCCGGTCAGGCATCTGCTTCGACAGCACCCCGATCGCATAGGAGCCCGAGAGCTCGCGGAGGGCGCGACGCACGGCCTCGTCGAGCCGCGGCGTATCTTGAAGGTGCCGCTCCACGAGGTGCGCGATCACCTCGGTATCGGTCTCCGAGGTGAAGACGTGCCCTTCCGCGGCCAGCCGCTCCTTGATGGGCAGGTAGTTCTCGATGATGCCGTTGTGCACCACCACGAGCGTGCCCGAGCCGTCGGTGTGCGGATGGGCGTTGTCGTCGGTGGGCCGGCCATGCGTCGCCCAGCGCGTGTGCCCGATGCCGATGCTGCCCTTGAGAGGCCGCTCGCGCAGGAGGCCCTCCAACACCTTGATGCGGCCGGCCGCCCGCCGCACCTCGAGCCCCGAGGCGCCCAGCACGGCGATGCCCGCCGAGTCATAGCCGCGGTATTCGAGGCGCTTGAGGCCGTCCACGATGAGCCCCACCGCGTCCTTGTCGCCGATGTAGCCGACGATGCCGCACATGGCTCAGGCCTTCCCTCTCGTCTTGCCCTTGGGGCCCTTCTGCTTGCGCGCGGCCCAGCCCTCGCGAATCGCTTGCTTGCCCCTTGCCACGGCGAGCGCCCCCGGCGGCACGTCCTTCGTGATCACCGAGCCCGCCCCGACGTAGGCGCCCTCGCCGATCGTGACGGGGGCCACGAGGCTCGAGTTGGTGCCCACGAAGGCGCCCGCCCCGATGACGGTCTCGTGCTTGTGCACGCCGTCATAGTTGCAGGTGATCGCCCCCGCCCCCACATTGGCCCCGGGGCCGACCGTGGCGTCGCCGACATAGGAGAGATGGGGGACCTTGGCGCCGCGGCCGATGCGCGACTTCTTCAGCTCGACGAAGTTGCCGATCCTCGCCCCGACCCCGACGTGCGAGAGGGGCCGGAGGTGGCAGAAGGGGCCGAGCTGCGCCTCCGCCTCGACGATGGCCTCGGACAGGACGCAGTACGGCTTGAGGGTGACGCGGTCGCCGATGCGGCTGGCGCTCACGTGGCAGCCCGTGGCGACCACGCACTCGGCCCCGATGGTGGTCGCGCCTTCCAGGATGACGCCGGGATAGATCACCGTGTCGGCCCCGACCACCACGGTGTCGTCGACATACGTCGCCGCCGGATCCAGGATGGTCACGCCGTCGCGCATGAGGCGCTCGAGGGTGCGGCGCCTGAGGATCGAGGCGACCTCCGCGAGCTGGCTCCGGTCATTGATGCCCAGGCATTCCCGCGGATCCGTCGCCTTCACCGCTTCGACGGTGGCGCCGCTCCGGGCCAGGATGCCGATCACGTCGGTCAGGTAGAATTCGCCCTGCTCGTTCTGGGGCACGACCTGGCCGAGGGCCGGCCACAGTGACTTGGCGTCGAAGCAGTAGACGCTCGTGCCGATCTCGTGGATGTCCCGCTGCGCCGGCGTGGCGTCCCGATGCTCGACGATACCGACGGGGCGACCGCCCTCGCGGATGACCCGACCATAGCCGGTGGCATCCGGCAGCTCGGCGGTGAGGAGCGTGGCCGCCGCGCCCGTCTTTCCGTGATGCTCGACGAGCGCATGGATCATGTCCTGCGACATGAGGGGCTGATCGCCCGGCAGGACGAGGATCGCGCCCTCGCCGCAGGCGCCCCGGGCCTGGAGCACCGCGTGTCCGGTACCGAGGCGCTCCTTCTGCTCGACGTAGGCGAGATCTTTCGCGTCTCCCACCGCGGCCCGAACCTCGGAGGCCCCGCGCCCGATGACGAGGACCACGCGCGCGCCGAGGGCGCGACTCAGCCGCACCGGATAGTCAATGAGGGGACGGCCGGACACGCGGTGGAGCGCCTTGGGCAGCTTGGAGCGCATGCGCTTCGAGTCGCCGGCCGCGAGGATGACCGCAGTGAGCGCCTTCATGTTCGTGAACTAGGTTAGCACGGCGCATGCCAAGGGCCGGTGGGACAGCCCGGGGGCCGCAAGTGGCGGGTTGACGAGACCTTATCGCCCACCCTCGGCATGCCTTCCGGCATGTCGAGGGTCAGCCGCGACGAAGATGAGACAGGATCCTGTCGATTCTGTTGGGTAGAGGAGACGCGAGCTCGACTTGCGCGCCCGTCGCGGGATGGAGAAAGGAGAGCCCGGCGGCGTGGAGCGCCACGCCCCCCAGGCCCCGTGCGAGCCCCTCGGGCAGCGTCTCCTCGGATCGTCCGCGGCGGCTTCCATAGGTCTCGTCGCCGAGGAGCGGGTGTCCCATCGACGCCAGGTGCACCCTGATCTGGTGAGTGCGGCCGGTCTCGAGTCTGCACTCGAGGAAGGTGAAGGCACGGAAGCGCTCGAGCACGCGAAAGCGCGTGACCGCCCGCCGGCCCGTCCCCGCCCGCGCCACCGCCATACGCACTCGCGAGCGCGGATCGCGGGCGATCGGCGCATCGATCACGCCTTCGTCCTGGCGGATCGCGCCATGCGCGAGGCAGAGATACCGTCGCAAGACGGTGCGTCGCTGGAGCTGCGCGGTGAGCGAGTCGTAGGCCCGGGACGTCTTGGCCAGCGCGATCAGCCCCGAGGTGCCCTTGTCGAGCCGGTGGACGATGCCGGGCCGGCGCGGGCCGCCCACCCCCGCGATGCCCGGCGCATGGGCGAGCGCCGCCGCGGCGAGCGTGCCCGTGCGCGCACCCGCGCCGGGATGGGTGACGATGCCGGCGGGCTTGTCCAGCACGAGGACCTCGTCGTCCTCGAAGGCGATGGCCAGGGGGATCGCCTCCGGGACCATATCCTCAGGCGGCGGGGGCGGAATCTCGGCCTCGACCCGCTCGCCGGGACGGAGTCGGCGCGAGGCCTTGAGGGCGGGCGCATCGTCGACGCGAATGCGGCCGGCATCCACCAGGGCCTTGATGCGGGTGCGCGAGAGGTCGGGCAACCGCTCGGCGAGCCAGAGGTCGAGGCGCCGGCCCGCCTCGGCGCTTGCCACCGTGGCCGCCACGCGCCGGGCGGCCGCGCTCGTCATGCGCGCGGCGGCGAGGTCATCAGCATGCGCAGGGCCAGGAGGGCCACGCCCACGCTGATGGCCGAATCGGCGACATTGAAGGCGGGCCAGTGCCAGCCGCGCCAGTGGAAATCGAGGAAATCGACGACGGCGCCGAAGCGCGCCCTGTCGATGAGATTGCCGGCCGCGCCGCCGAAGATCAGCCCCATGGCGATCGCGGCCGGCGTCCCGCCGTCGGGGAGCAGCTTGACCGCGAGCGCCGCCAGCACTCCCAGAGCGCCCAGAGAGAGGACGGCCACCACCCAGCGCCACGTCGGCGGCACGGCCGAGAGCATGCCGAAGGCCAGCCCGGGATTCATGATGAGAGTCAAGGAGAAGAACCCATCGACGATCGGGACGGGGGCGCCGGAGGGCAGGCGGGTGAGGGCGAGCCACTTGACCACCTGGTCGAGGATCACGACGATCCCCGCCAGGGCCGCGACGAGCTTCATGCGCGCGCGCGCACCACCGGCAGGCAACGCCCGCAGAGCGCGGGATGAGCGGGATCGGCGCCCACGCCCTCGCTCCAGGTCCAGCAGCGCTCGCAGCGCTTCCAGCCGAGCGCGGCGGCGGGGACGACCTCGAGGACGAGCCCGGGAATGTCCTGGCCCTCGTAGCGGGTCCCGCCCTCCGCGGGCGGGGCGGCGCCGAAGCGCACGGCCGAGACGTTGAAGAGGGTGGCGAGGAGGCCGTCACCCTTGGCCTCGAGGAGCGGCCGCCACTCCTCCTCCGGGGCGGAGACGAGGAAGACCACCGCGTCCACCGCCTTGCCGATGCGTCCCTGCTGGCGCGCGCCCTCCAGGGCGCGGGAGACCTCGCCGCGGACCTCGAGGAGGCGCTCCCACTCCCCGCGCAGCCGCTCGTTGATCCACTCGCCGCGCTCCTCGGGAAAGGTGACCAGGTGCACGCTCTCGGGCTTGCCGCGGCCCGGGATGTGTGACCAGACCTCGTCGGCGGTGAAGCTCAGGATGGGCGCGAGGAATCGCGCGAGGGCCGTGAGGACCTCGAAGCACACCGTCTGGGCGGCGCGCCGCTTCGGATCGTCGGGGGCGGAGACGTAGAGCCGGTCCTTGATGATGTCGAGATAGAGGGCGGAGAGGTCCACCGCGCAGAAGTTGTGCGTGGCGTGGAAGACCACGTGGAACTGGTACTCCTCGTAGGCCCGGCGCACGCGCGCGATCAGCTCGGCCAGGCGTAGGAGGGCCCAGCGATCGAGCTCTTCCATGCGGTCATAGGCGACCCGGTCGCGCTCGGGATCGAAATCGGCGAGGGTACCGAGGAGGAACCGGCAGGTGTTCCGGATGCGCCGGTAGGCATCGGCGAGCCGGTTCAAGATCTCGTCGGAGAGTCGGACGTCCTCGGTGTAGTCCTCGGCCGCGACCCAGAGACGCAGCACGTCGGCCCCGAACCTCGGCATGAGCTCGTCGGGTGCGGTATTATTGGACTGGGACTTGGACATCTTGCGGCCATCACCATCCACCAAGAATCCATGCGTGATCACGGAGCCGTAGGGCGCGCGGTCGCGGGTGCCCACCGCCTCCAGCAGCGAGGAGTGAAACCAGCCGCGGTGCTGGTCCGAGCCCTCGAGGTACATCTCGGCCGGCCATCTCAGCTCGGGGCGCTTCTCCAGCACGGCCGCGTGACTGCAGCCCGAGTCGAACCAGACGTCGAGGATGTCGCTCTCCTTGCGAAACTCGCTACTCCCGCACTTGGGACAGGACGCTCCCGGCGGCAGGAGATCCTTGGCGTCCCTCAAGTACCACTCGTCGGCCCCCGTGCCGGCTTCCATGATCCCGGCCACGTGCTCCACCACTCCCTGGTCGAGCAGCAGAGTCTCGCAGCCCGCGCAGTAGAAGGCGACGATGGGCACGCCCCACACCCGCTGACGCGAGATCACCCACTCCGGCCGATGCGCGACCATGTTGTAGATGCGCTCCTGGCCCCACTCGGGGATCCAGCGCACATCGTTCCGGATGACCTCGAGCGCGCGCTGACGGAGCGAGGGCTTCTGCTGCGTGGCGAGGTCCAGCGCGATGAACCATTGCTCGGTGGCCCGAAACAACGTCGGATTCTTGCAGCGCCAGCAATGGGGATAGGTGTGCACGAGCGGCACCTGGGTCACGAGGGCGCCCTCGGCGCGGAGGCGTTCGATGATCTTCGGGTTGGCCTCCCACACCGTCATGCCCGCGAAGCCCGTCACCTCGGACAGGAAGCGCCCATCGTCGTCCACGGGGTTGTAGATCTTCAGTCCGGCGGCCCGCCCGAGCTCGTAGTCCTCCTCGCCGTGACCAGGGGCGATGTGAACGAGGCCCGTGCCCGCGTCCATGGCCACGAAGTCGGCCGTGAGCACGGGCACCTCGCGATCGATCCACGGATGCCGCGCCGCTGAGCCCGCGAGCGCCTCGCCAGAGATGGCAATCTCTGTCGGCTGCGTCCGGCCCTTGACGCCCGGAAGCGCCGCAAAGGCCTCGGCGAGCGGACGAGCGACGACAAGCGCGTCACCGTCCATATCTACCGCCGTGTAAGTCTGCAGTGGGTGGACGGCGATGGCCAGATTGGCGGGAAGCGTCCACGGCGTCGTGGTCCAGATGACGAGAGACGCGCGCCGGCTTCCGAGCGCCCGCGTGAGCTCAGGCGACGGGGAGACGAGCGGGAACTTGACGTAGACGGACGGCGTGGTCTGCTCCTCGTACTCGACCTCGGCCTGGGCGAGCGCCGTCTTGCAGTGCATGCACCAGTGCACGGGCTTGAGGCCCTTGTGCACGAGACCGCGCCCGACGAAGCGTCCAAACTCCCGCACGATGGTCGCCTGATAGGCCGGGGCCATGGTCAGGTACGGATCGTTCCAGTCGCCGAAGATACCCAGGCGCTTGAACTCCTCGCGCTGGATGTCGATGAACTTGGCGGCGTACTCGCGACAGCGCCGCCGCTTCTCGATGGGGTCCATGGCCCGGCGCACGTCCACGCTCGCCGTGTCGAGTCCGAGCTCCACGTCCACCTGGTGCTCGATGGGCAGCCCGTGGCAGTCCCACCCGGGCACATACGGTGAGTTGTGCCCCAGCATGCTGCGCGACTTGACCACGAAGTCCTTGAGCACCTTGTTGAGCAGGGTGCCCATGTGAATGTGGCCATTGGCGTAGGGCGGGCCGTCGTGGAGGATCCACAGCGGCCGGGAGGCCGACACCTTGCGCAGGCGTCCGTAGATGTCCATCTCCTGCCACCGCTTGAGCATGTCGGGCTCGAGCTTGGGCAGATTGGCCTTCATGGGAAACGACGTCTTTGGAAGGTTCAGGGTGTCCTTGTAGTCCATTGAGGTCAAAACGTAACACCGATAGGCGTTTAGGGCAAGGAACGCCCCCGCCTACGCGCCCAAAATCCTGCCGGCGAAGACGTCTCGGCGGCTTTCGTGGCGGCACAAAATCCTCCGACATTGGGATCCGATGTCTTTCCTGGCGTCACGAAATTTGCCGACGTGGACCTCTCGATGTCTTTCCTGGCGCGCATTCAGAAGTTTTCTCCGACACGCCGACGATCCCCTGTGAGGGGGACATCATGAACCGTGAAAACGTGAAGCCAATGCAGAGGACCCGGGCCACCTGGGGACTCTTTCTCATCGTGGGATTGCTGGTCTTCTCGGGTTGCGCCTCGGCCGGACCGAGCGCTCAGTCCGCCGGTCAGCCCCTGGTCTTTCAGAAGGGGCAGATCGCACCGCAGTCGTATCTCTCCTCCGTGATCGTCGTCAAGGGTGGCTGCCAGCCGTTCGGCGCCGCCTGCACCATCGCCGGCCCCACGGGCGCCACCATCATCCTGCCGCGGACGGAAGGCATGCCGGAGTGGCTCTACGAGGTCTTCGCCCACGAGATGTGCCACGCGCTGGCCGGGGTGAAGGGGCACACGGGCAAGGCCGACCCCTGCCACAACGAAGACGGCGGCGTGATCCACGCCCACGCGGCGCAGGTAGACCTCACAAGCTTCCGCCCCCGCTAGGCGGCTGAAAAAGGCCCATCTGCTTCGTTGGCGCTCTCGACCGCAGGCTCAACGTACGTGGCAGTTCGAGCTGAGGGGCGGAGCCACGAGGCGAGGGCTGAGTGAGAACTACGCCTCGCCTGCGGCCTTCGGGCGCCGCCTCGCATCTGGACCTTCTTGAGCCGCCTGCGAAGTTTGCGGCTATCGGGGAGAGAGCTCGACGATGCCACGGGCATTGTCGATGGTGACGCGGAAGTGATTCAGGAAGTCTCGCCCCAGGAGTCCCTGAGAGCCGGGGCGGCGCGTCTCCGACTCGTAGGAGACGACGCGCAGCGGACCCTCGACGCTCTCCAGGACGACCACATAGGCGGATGACGCGCCCGTCACGCCCTGGAGCTGGATCCTCGGGGCGTCGCGATAGCTGACCCCGAGACCCATCAGCGCGGTGGGACTTACCATGGTCGCGTCCGCGCCCGTATCCAGCATCAGCTGCGCCAATCCCCGGCCATTGATCCGGACCGTCACCATGATGGGACGGCCCGGCGTGAACGCGATCCGCGTCACGCCCCCCACGACCTCCGCGAGGGCTGGTCCCGAGGGCGGAGCCGGGGCGTCCACGACCCCGATGGCGCTACTCCGGTCGCGATAGCGCTCGGGCACGCTCTCCGGTCCCTGCCCGAAGTGAGTCTCTCCCTGCGCGTCGGTCCATCGGTAGAGCTGCGCGGAGACGCCTGGTGCCAGCGTGAAGGTGAGGGCGAGGGCGGCGAGGATCAAGCGGGCCGGCCGCCGCGGCGCGGGCACGGCGCCCTACCGGGGCGAGAGGGTGACGACGCCAGCCGTCGAGTCGATGTTGACCGTGAACTGATCGAGGAAATCGCGGCCGAGCAGCCCGTCACCGGTACCGAACTCGATGTCGTGGGCGGCCACGCGCAGAGGGCCCGAGCGCGCGGTCCCGACCTCGATGCTCTGCACGGGAACGAAGAGGACATTGGCGGTGCCGGTGGCGCCCTTGACAGAGCCGCGCAGGCTGTCCCGCACGCCGATGCCCAGCCCGGCGAGGACGCGCGGGTTGATCACGGTCACCGACGCACCCGTGTCGAGCATGAGCTGCACCGATCCGCTGCCGTTGACCCTGGCCGTGACCATGATGGGCTTGCCCGGGGTGAAGGTGATGCGGGTGGCCTTGCTCGCCTCGGGCGAACTCGACGTCGCGGCCGGAGCGGCCGCGGGGAGCTCCGGATATGCCAGAAACTGGGCCCGCGAGCGATAGCGCTCCGGGACGCTGTCGAGGCCCTGGGAATAGTGGGCGGCACCCTGGTCGTCCGTCCACCGGTACATCTGCGCCCACGCAGGGCTCCCCCAGCACAGAAGCGCCGCCGCGAGGGCGACCAGGGGGCCGAGCGCCTTGGTCCAGCTCATCACGAGGCGATTATAGCGTGGCCGCCTCATTTTCAGTGGGGTTCAGGACAGGGGCGGGGCGCCCGGCTCCAGCGATTCCAGGCGGTCTCGTAGACCACCATCTCGTCCGCCCCCGCCACGGTCTTGCGCTCGAGCCGCACGCGATAGACGGGCGTGAAGCGGTCTCCGCGAGAGGCCAGCTCCGGGAACCACGCCGGGAAGATGATCAGGTAGTCGGGGCACGCGCGCTCGAGATAGCGGAGCACGCCCTTCTCCCCTTCCCGACGGTAGGGAATGATGGCCGGCGTGACCAGGCCCATCACGTCCACGGCCTCTCGCCGTCCGACATACACGATGGCGCCAACGTCGTTGAGGGCCAGCCGCGCGCCAGGGGGCGTGTGCTCGCTGACCCAGCGGCCGAGATGGACCTGCATCGCGTCGATGTTCTGCACGGCCCACGCGTAGCGGACGGCTCCGGACCAGAGGGGCACCACGGACGCGACGACGAACAGCACGATAGCCGCACGCCGCAACCACCCCTGATCCGATTCAGCCCTCGCCTCGCCGCTGAGGCAGCGGCTCAACTCGAACTGCGGCCCTCTCCCCTGAGGGGAGAGGGATGAAGTACGCAAAGGTGATAGCGCCGTGACAGCGACACAGATCGCGAGCGGGAGGAGCTGAATCGAGTAGCGTCCCTCCTGAAAGGCGGGGCCGCGATAGGGCGCCAGGAGCGCCATGCCCAGCGGATGAAGAAGGAGGATCGATGCGGGCAAGAGGGCGGCCCGGCCATGCCGGCGCCAGAGCATCCAGAGGCCGGGAAGGATGAGGACGGGCAGGAGGACATCGACCGACACGAGCCAGGCCGCCCACTCAGCCTCGAATCGCCAGGGCCGCACGAACAAGGTCTCGGTCACCGGCGCCCGGGTGCCCGCGAGCAGACCGACGAGCCCGCCCTCGATCTTGGCGGCGGCGGTCGCGGGAAGCGGCGTCCCCGCCGTCCAGAGATTGAAGGCGATCCAGGGCGAGAGCACGGCGGCGGGAAGGCCGAGAGACACGACGCTCCGCTTCAGGGTCAGCGGGCCGCCGAGCCAGAACAAGGGCACGAGCAGGACCGACTCGGGGCGGGCGAGCGCGGCCGCGCCGATGAGGAGCGCGGCGAGGGTGACGCGGCCCGAGGCATGAGCGCAGAGCGCCCCGGTGACGAGGAGGGCGGCCAGCGTCACCTCCATCCCGGAGAGCGCTCCCCACGCCATCGGCGCGCTCAACGCCGTCACGAGCCCGGCGCCAAGCCCCAGGAGGGGCTCGCCCGTCCACTGGATGGCGAGCCGACGGGCCAGCCATGCGCTGCCCACGGCCGCGGCCACGCCCGCGATCTTGACCCACGCGACGTGAGCGCCCGCGATCGCGAAGAGCCCGGCGAGGAGGATCGTCCAGAGGGGCGCCGTCGAGCCCGGGACGGAGACGCCGGGGTTGTAGGCGAAGCCCCGTCCCTCGGCGAGATTGCGCGCGAACTGGAGATGGATCCACGAATCGTCGAGGGGAAAGCCAGAGGCGCCCAGGGATCCCGCGATCTGGCGCTCGCGGAGAAGGTAGAGGCCGACGGCGGCGGCGAGCCCCGCCAGGATCAGCCCGGCGGCGGCGCGGCCCTTCAACGGGCGGGGCGAACGAAGGTGTAGCCCGCGTACTCCACGCGCCCCCGGCCGAGCGGCAAGACATAGAGGTATCGGCCATAGGGCAGCTGCACTTCCAGGAGTCCCGGCGGGCGCGGCTCTTCCGGGTCCCAGTGGTCCACGAACCACACGAGCTGTCGGACGCGCCGCGGCACCTCGATGGTCGAGCTGGGGGTCAGGATCATGGTCGCCGACGATTGGGGCGCGTAGAAGCCGCGCGGCGGCTCGCCGACCTGCAGCTGGTAGATCGCGTACTCCGGCATGTAGAACATCGCGTGACGGAGCCACGGGTAGGAGCGCCGGTTGCCGAGCTCCGTGACGAGCACGGTGTCCGAGGGATCGTAGACGGCGCGGATGGTGTCGACGTAGGTCCGGATGACCGCTTCGTGCTCGCGCAGGGCCGCTGCCGTGCGACTCATGATCCAGTCGTGGGCCTCGTCCTTCGCGCGCCAGACCCACGCGTCGCCCGTGCGGTTGTTGAACTCGCGCGGCACGGGGCGCGCGCTCACGAAGAAGCCCGTGCTGACGAGGCAGAGCGGGACCAGGGCGGCCGCCGTCAGCCCCCAGCGCCAGTTGGGCCGGCGGAGCAGCTCCGAGCCCGCGGCCACCGCCTCGACGAGCACACGGCTCAGGAGGATCACGAGAGCGGGGAGAAAGGTCAGCACGTAGCCGGCCTGACCGAAGTGCACGAGCGTGTAGAACGCTGCGGGCGGAACGACCCAGACGGCGAGGAACCATTCCGGGCGTCCCCAGCCTGCCCGGCGCAGGTAGAGGGGCAGGGCCGCGGCCGCCAAGGCCAGAGGGCCGAGGCCGATCACCACCGAAGCCAGGACATAGCGAGCCTGCGCGAGGGTGACATCCAGCGAGCCGCCCAGCACCGACGTGGGGAGAACCACCGAGCCGTAGAGCTGGCTCGAGGCGCGCAGGTAGGCCTCGAGCCCTCCCGTCAGCCAGAGCATGGGCAGGAGCCAGGTCAGCACGGCGCCACCCATGACGAGCAGTCCCCGCCCGATCCGCCCGAGCCGACGGATGCCCCGCTGTTCGAGTTGAGCGGCGGCCATCGGCCTACGCGAGACGAGGGCTGGGTTGATCGCGCAGGCGAGCCAGAGCGGGAAGAGCAAGACGAGCACGGACTGGCGGATCCCGCCCACGAGGCCGAGGGCGAGGGCGCCCGCATAGAGCTGACGCGTGTCCCCTCGAAGGGCGCCCCAGGTGAACCAGGCGACGAGGACGGCGCCGAAGGCTTCCCCCGCATACGTGAGACCGACGGACCCGTAGAACCAGAAGAGCGGGCTCACGGCGAGGAGCGCGGCGGCGGCGGCGGCCGTCACCCGATCGTAGAGCGCTCGAGCGAGCCAGTACACCATGAGCGTCGTGCCTGCGCTGAAGAGCATGGCCAGGGTGACGTAGGCCATGTTGGGATCGCCGAGCGAGGCATTGAGGAGGCGCCCGAGGGCGACATAGAGCAAGTACCCGGGCGGGTGGGGCTGGTGCTTGGCGACGTCGAACTCCCGGAGGGCGAGCGCGAACTGCACGGCGTCCCAGTTGTAGAGCATGCGCGCCCGGTACGGCCAGCGAGAGACGAGGGTGAGCGCGGCGAGCCCGCCGGCGATCCAGGTGTCTCCGTGCCTGAGGAGGTGAGCGCGGGCGCCTTCGGCCCATGTCCGGGCCAGGCTCACGCGCGCCCCCAGACGCGATCCGCCGCTCCGAAGATGGCCGAGGAGTCGCCGAGCGAGGCGCGGGCGATGCGGAGATCGCGCGACATGAGGGTCGCGTGCGCCCGCACCTGACGCTCGATGGCCCCGATGAGCGCGGGCACCGCGGTCATGATCCCCCCGCCCAGGACGAGCAGCTCGGGGTTGAGAAGGGTGACGTAGTTGGCGATGGCCGACCCCAGATACCGCTCGGCGTCGCCCCAGATCCGGCGCGCGAACTCGTCTCCCGCCGCGGCGGCGCGGGCCACGAGGGCCGCCGTCACCCGCCCGGCATCGCCGCCCGTGTCGTCCTTGAGGCAGGTCGCCGTGCCGTCGACGAGCGCCGTCTCCACACGCCGCATGAAGCCCTGGCCCGAGGCATAGGCCTCGACGCAGCCGCGCTGCCCGCAGACACAGGGTATGCCGTCCGGGACGATCTGGGTGTGACCGAGCTCGCCCGCGACGTTGCTCGCGCCCTTGAGGAGCAGGCCGTCCATCACCGCGCCCGAGCCGACTCCCGTGCCGACGAAGACGGCGATCAGGCTCTTGGTTCCCCGCCCCACCCCGAATCGGTACTCGCCCCAGGCCGCCGCGCGCACGTCGTTCTCCACGTAGGTCGGCAGGCCGAACGCAGATTCGATCTCGTCACGTAGGGGGACATCGTCCCACTGGAGATTGGGCGCGAAGACGACGGCTTGGGTCACGGGATGAATCTGCCCGGCGGCGGCGATCCCGATGCCGGCCACCCGCGCCGGGTCGGTAGAGTCGAGCAGCCGGCTGATGACGCGCTTGAGATTGGCGAGAACGCCGGGCGCGCCCTTCCAGGCCTCCGTCTGCACCTCGAGGCGCCCGAGAAGCTCGCCCTCCCCGCTGAGGAGACCGCCGCGTAGTTTGCTCCCGCCGAGGTCGATGCCGACGGCACTCCGATCGGAGGACACGAGCAATCGCGCGGCGGTGTCTGAGTCGAGGGCGGCGGGACGGTCAGACCTTCTTGTCTTCGTCCTTCTTCGCTGTGGACGGGGTCTCGTCCACCGGGTCCGTCACGCCCTTCTTGAACTCCTTCACGCTCGATCCGAGGGAACGGGCGAGTCCGGGCAGCTTATTGGCCCCGAAGAGGACCAGGATGATCACGAGAATGACCAGCAGCTCTTGCATTCCCAACCCAAACATGGCGCGGCTCCTTTCCTTTGCTAAAGCGCCCTTACCCTACGCGGACGTGAGCAGGTTGTCAACGCGAGAGACCGGGCTACGGCGTGCGGAGGACGCGGCGCTCGCCTAGTCGGACGGTGACCCGCTGGGCGTCGAAGTACTCCATGAGGGGGATGGCGTACTTGCGGCTGATGCCCAGGAGGTCCTTCACGTCGCCCGGACCGATGTCCTTCTTGACGTGGAGATGGGCCACCAGCTTGTCCTGGATCTCCTGGAGGGCCGCCGAGTGGAAGAAGATCGACTCCTTGACGCGCACCAGGCGGCGGTCGGCGACCAGGAGCTGGAAGAGCTGGTGCTTCTCGGTGCCCTTGACCCCCAGCCGCCCCAGGGCTTCCTCGGGGCTCGGGGGGGCGGCCCCTGCCCGGCGAAAATCGGCCTCGAGGCCGTCGACCACGCGCTGCTGCTCGGGGGTGAGGCGGATCTCGTGAGAGGCGAGCCGGACCTGGTCACGCTCGCTTCGCACGAGGCCCTCGGCCTCGAGGGTGGACACGAGCTGCGTGAAGACCTTCTCCTGCGCGTGCCCGGCGCGGCTCCGGAGCTCCTCCCGCGAGATGCCGCCGCGCAGAGGGTTCTGGGCGTGAAAGGCTTCGAGCAGAGCCAGCGTCTGCTCGCGCAGCCGCTGGCTCGCCTCGCGGTGCACGAACCACTCGCGATCCACGGGCGTAATCGCCTGCTCGCGCGAAAGCTCCTCGAGGAGCACGCGCAGCCGCTCGGGGCCGAAGGGCGTGCGGGCCCGGAGATCGGCCGCGCGCAGGCCGGCCGCGCCGGCCTGGCGGAGGTGCTCCTCGACCACCTGGGCGGGGGTGCCCCGCTCCAGCAGGCGCAGGTGCTCCAGGAGAGCGTCGCCCTTCCGCTTGAAGCGCGGCGGCGAGATGTCCAGCACGGTGCCGCCGCCGATGGTGACGATGGGTGAGTACGAGCGGATGACGTAGCGATCGCCAGGCAGCGCGCAGACGAGCGCCTCGAGCCGGAAGCGCCCGTAGGTGACGCTGCCCGGCTCGATCGCCTGCGGACCCACGAGGAGCACTCGGGCCATCACCTCCTGTGTGCCGACGTGAAAGCGCACGCGATCGCGCGTCTTGAGCGGCCGCGGCGCGTCGGCGAGGAGCTCGAGCGAGGCATCGGCGAGGAGCGTGGGGAGGAGCGCCCCGGGCGGCGCCACGACGTCACCCCGCTCGAGGGACGCGCGCTCCACGCCCTGGAGGTTGACGGCGGTGCGTTGTCCCGCCTGCGCCGCCTCGACGGGCCGGCCATGCACCTGGAGTCCGCGGACCTTGGCCTGAAGGCCGCGGGGAAAGACCTCCGTCCGGTCGTCCACGCCGAGCCGTCCCGCCATGAGGGTGCCCGTGATCACGGTGCCGAAGCCCTTGACGGTGAAGACGCGGTCGATGGGCAGCCGAGCCGTCTGATCGGTGCCGCGCTCGGGAACGCGGGCCGCGAGCTCGGCGAGCGTCTGCCGCAGCTCGGACAGCCCCTGCCCCGTCTTGACGGACACGGGCACGATGGGGCAGCCCGCGAAGAGCGTGTCCGCGAGGAGCCGCGTCACGTCGTCCTTGACCAGCTCGATCCAGTCGGGCTCGACGAGATCCGTCTTGGTCAGGGCAACCATGCCCGCCTTGATGCGCAGGAGCTGGCAGATGGAGAGATGCTCGCGCGTCTGCGGCATCACGCCCTCGTCGGCCGCGATGACGAGGAGCGCGAGATCGATGCCGCCCACCCCCGCCAGCATGTTCTTGACGAAGCGCTCGTGGCCCGGCACGTCCACGATCTCGATGGTGAGGCCGTCCGGCTCTTCGAGGAAGGCAAAGCCGAGGTCAATCGTTATGCCTCGCGCCTTCTCCTCGGGCAGCCGATCGGTATCGGTGCCGGTCAGCGCCTTGACGAGCGACGTTTTCCCATGATCGATGTGCCCCGCGGTTCCTACAACCACATGCTTGGCAGGGACACGGGCCCCGTCCATCATTCAGCTGCGGGGGCCCCGACATGGCCCCCGCACTCCCCCATGTTCGCGCCTCGGCTCGCCTGGCTCGCCTTCTCCGCACTCACCGCTCTTGTCAAGGCTAGAGCGACGCGAGGATTGTGGCGAGAGCGGGGACGTCGGCGGGAAGCACGGTACGGAAGTCGAGGAGTAGCCGGTCATCGAGGAGGCGGCCGAGGACAGGCGGCCGCGCGGCCCGGAGACGGTCGTCGAGATCCTCGGGGCGGCGCTCCGCGCTGCCGAGGGCGAGGGCGACCGTGGGCAGCTCCACTGTGGGCAGGGCACCGCCCCCGACCTGCGAGGTCGCGTCCACCAGCATCGCGCCCAGTCGTGACTGGACCTCGGCGGTGAGCCGACGCAGGAGCCCACGCGCCCGCCGCCGGATCGCCGCCGGCGGCTCCGTCAGCATCCGGAGCGTCGGAATGGTCTCGAGCGCTTCTCCCGCTTCGTAGGCGTACAGCGTCGCCTCCAGCGCGGCCACCGTGAACTTGTCGACGCGGAGGGCGCGGTTGAGGGGGTTCCTGGCGAGCCGCTCGACGAGCTCGGCCCGGCCCACCACGATGCCGGCCTGGGGGCCGCCGAGGAGCTTGTCGCCGGAGAAGGAGACGATGTCCACGCCCGAGGCCACCACCTCGGGCACCGTCGGCTCGTACGGGAATCCATAACGCCGGAGATCGACCAGGCAGCCGGAGCCCAGGTCTTCCATCACGGAAATGCCGCGCTCGCGCCCGAGTAGGCTGAGCTCGCGGGACGACACGGCGGCCGTGAAGCCGACCACGCGGTAGTTGGACGTGTGCACCTTGAGAATGAGTCCCGTCTCGGGGCCGATGGCCTGGGCATAGTCCTTGAGATGGGTGCGGTTCGTCGTGCCCACCTCGCGCAGCACGGCGCCCGAGCGGCGCATGATGTCCGGGATCCTGAACTCGCCGCCGATCTCGATCAGCTCGCCACGCGAGACGATCACTTCCTTGCCCCGGGCCAGACTCTCGAGGGCGAGCAAGACGGCAGAGGCGCAGTTGTTGACGACGAGGGAGGCGGGCGCGCCCGTCAGGCGCTGGAGCAGGCCGTCGACATGGGCGTAGCGCGAGCCCCGTTCCTTCTGGCCGATGTCCATCTCGAGATTCGTGTAGCCGGCCGCCGCCGTGCGGAGCCGCTCCTGCGCGAGGGGCGAGAGCAGCGCGCGTCCGAGATTGGTGTGCAGGACCACGCCGGTAGCGTTGATGACTCGATCGAGCGAGAAGACGCCGCTCCGTGTCAGACGGTCGACCACTCGCTCCGCGAGGGTCGAGGCTTCGGCGACGGAGGAGGCGCCCTCGAGCACCCGCCGTCTCTCGGCCGCGAGCACCTCGCGCGCGGATTCAGTGACCCGCTGGCGCGGCACGGAGCGCAGATCCCGATGCGCGGCCGCGCGCCCCACGAGCGCGTCCACGCCGGGCAGGCCGCGCAGCAGGGCCTGGGCCCTATCCGCCCGCGGCAAGCTCGGTCTCCACTCGCGCGCGCACCCGCGCGATCACCTCACGGGCCTCGTGGCGGATGGCCTCCGTCCCCGCGCGGCGCGCCTCGGACTGCAAGAGGCGACGCACGGCCTCCTCGGTCAGCCCCGCCCACAGCTCGTCGAGATCGCGGGCCGAGAAGCCCTGGCCCTTGAGGGCGCGCGACCACTCGCGCGCCAACTCCTGCACGAGTCGATCGCGCTCGGTGGCGAGGCGCCGCGCGCGCTTTACCAGCTCCGGCAGCTTGGGGGGCATGGGCTACTCCCTGACGTAGCGACGCACGGAGTCCACGAGATTCGGCTCCCAGCGCGTGGTGGACACGCATTCGAGGCCCGGCTCCATCCTGAGCTTGCCGGGCTGGCCGAGACGAAGGGTGCGCATCTTGCTGTTGATCTGGATGTCGGTGGTGGCACCGCTGGGCCGCACGAACACCGTGAAAGCGGCCAGGGCCTCGCCCTCGAGCGGCGTCTCGCCCTTGCGGCCACAGTCGGCGTAGACGCCGATGGGGGACACAAAATCGTCCGACGCGATCACGCCCGAGTCCTTGGCGACCACGCGCAGCGGGACGTTGTCGAAGGCCAGCGCCCGGATGAGGGCGCCCCAGGTCCGGTCGTACGAGGCCGCGACCTGGTCACGGTACGGCGGCGGCTGGAGGGGCGAGATATACGAGGCGCAGCCGCTCGGGCCGCTGAGCCCGACGAGGACGATTGCCAGGACCGCCGTGTGAGGCCGCCGCATGACCGCATTTTACCCCGGGTGATGGTCGATCCCGCGATAGGCACGGATGAAGCGGCGGATACGCGCCTCATCGAGCTCGTCGAAGGCCTCGAGGCGGGTCCAGGCCGTGAGCGCGATGCGCGTCTTCATGCCGGGATAGGGGGCGAGGATGACCTGGCGATCGTAGCTCGACACGATGGCCGTGAGCTTGGCCACGAGGTCGAGACAGCCCTGGGGACAGTGATACTGGACCATGACGCCGCCGTCCTCGAGATTGTGGACCTGGAGCTGGCGCGGGATGGGCTCGGTGTGGATGCCCCACGGCGCCACGTACGGCATGTGCGGTCCCGAGGTGGGCGGATCCGAGTTGTACGGCGGGATGGCCTCGCTGAAGGTCTGGACGTGGCGGTTGCCCTGATCGGGAAATCGCTGGCCGGGAAGATCGGCGGCCGCGCGATACACGTACACGCCCACCACGATGGCAGCGAGGAGGGCGATCCCGCCGCCGAGAAGCCAGGGGGCGTTCCGGCGGCGACGCCCGACCGTGTCCTGCCCCTTGGGGTGTCGCTGTTCCTTGCTCATGGCTGTGACCCGCGATCGAAGCTCTGGCGGAAGCGTGTGGGAGTCGAACCCACCTCCGACTTGTCTAGAGCCGGACGCCGGATTTGAAGTCCGGGGCGTGCACCGGCGCCGCAAACGCTTCCATGGAGCTGACCCTGCGCCAGATCGGCACAGGGAGTGTACCATCGCCCACGCTCGAGGGCGCCGCGTGGCGCCGCCCCAAGGGGGATATACTCGAGGGGATGGTGCCATCTCACGTATCGAGCCAGTACCTCGCCCCCGCGGCATTCGTGGACAGCGACGACGCGCGAGTGGTCGCCTGGAGCCGCCACGTCTGCGGCGACGAGCCCGATGAGACTCGGCGCGCCGTACGCCTCTACTACGCGGTCCGCGACGACATCACCTACACGCCGTACGCCGATTTCCGCTCGCCCGAGACCTACCGGGCGAGCGCGTGCCTGGCGCGCGGCGGGGGGTTCTGTGTGGCCAAGGCCGCCCTCCTGGCCGCGGGGGCACGCGCAGCGGGCATCGCGGCCCGGCTCGGCTTCGGAGACGTGCGCAACCACCTCTGCACCCCGCGGCTGCGCGCGCTGATGGGGGGCGACGTCTTCTACTACCACGGCTATACCGAATTCTCGCTCGGGGGACGATGGGTCAAAGCGACCCCGGCCTTCGACCGCGCGCTCTGCGACCGCTTCGGCGTTCGCCCGCTCGAGTTCGACGGGCGCGCCGACTCCCTCTTCCATCCCTACGACGCGAGCGGCCGGCGACACATGGAGTACGTGGGCGAGCGAAGCCCACGCGCCGATGTTCCCGTGGCCGAGATCATGGCGACCTTCGAGCGTGCCTACCCCGGCCTCATGAGCGAAGGCGCGACGATACCGGTAAAGCGGTTTCGCGACGAGGCCGAGCGGCTCTGACGGCCCCGCCCACCTTCTCGAACACGCGCCGGCAATTGCCGCCGAGCATCTTCGCGACCTCCTCCCTGCCGTAGCCGCGATCGAGCAGACCCTGCGCGAGAGAGGGCCAGCGATCGTAGCTCGTGAAGATCGCGCCGGGGCCGATGCCGTCCATGTCGGTGCCGACGCCGACATGCTCGACGCCCACGGCGTCGACGAGCCGGGAGATGTGGTCGACGTAGCCGGGGATGTCGTCCCCGCGATATCCCCGGATATAGGGCATGGCGCCGATGACCCCGCCCGTGCCCGCGATCAACCGGGCGTGCTCGACGGTGATGAAGCGCGCCCAGCCGCTGCCGTCCTGAATATTGGAGTGGGAGAGGATGATCGGCTGCGTGGTCGTCTCGGCCACCCCGCGCACGACGTCCAGGGTAGCGTGAGCGACATCGACCACGATGCCGAGACGATTCATCTCGCGCACGGCTGCGCGGCCGAACGGCGTGAGCCTACCGTGCACGGGCGCCTCGGTCTGGATGTCGCCGAGCTCGTTCACCCGATAGTGCACGAGCTGGAGGGAGCGGATCCCCCCGTCGAAGGCCTCCTGCACGCGGTCCACCCTGCCTTCGAGAAAGTCGCACCCCTCGACGGCGAGGATGCCGCGCACGGGCGCGGAGGCGGGCACGCCGAGCTCCTCGGCGCGCAGCACGAGCGGCATTCCCGCGCCCGCGCTCCAGGTCCGCAGCAGGTCCATCTGGCGCCACATCGAGGCATAGAGCTCGCCGGGCTGGGGCTGGCGCGTTGCCCGCAGGCCGCCGCTGGCACCCCGAGCGATGACGGGCGCGTCCGAGGTGGCTGTGAGACTGATCACCTTCACGAGCCCGACCTCCGCGCTCCGCCGATGTCCCGCCAGGGTGTCGGAGGCCGTGCTCGCGAACAGCCCAGGATGCGAGTGGAGATCGAACGAGAGTGTGGCTTCCAGCAGGTCTCGCGTCGGCCCCGGCGGCGGCGGGAGCGGGCGGGCGCAGGCCGCGGCCAGCACGGGCGTGGCGACGGCGGCGAGAAAGCCCCGCCGGCTCAGCCATTCCGACGACGGATCATCTTCGCCCGCGTGGGCGAGCGCGAGCAGTCGCGTCCAGGAATCGAAGCAGCTCGCCCTGCACATGCGTCAATCCTCCTCCGCGACGGCGACCGCGCCTCGCGAGCCCTCCTGATTCTACTCGGATCGAGTGATGGCGAGCGTGGCTCCCGCGAGGAGCGCCCCGGCGGCGGCCAGGGAGGGCACGAGAAGGGTCCCGGTGGCGTCGTAGACCATGCCGGCGAACACGGGGCCGACGATCTGACCGAAGCCGAAGGCGGCCGTCATCACCGCGAGCGTGCTTCGCGGATCCCCCTGGGCGATCCGCCGGGCCCAGGTGAGGCCGAGGGCGGTGATCCCCATGAAGGTGGCTCCGAGGAGCGCGGCGGCGAGGAGAATGCCGGTCGGGCGAACCCATAGCGCGCTGGCCGCGACGCCGATGGCTTCCAGCACGCACGCGAGGGCAAACGATCGCGAGATCCCGACCCGGCCCTCCACGGCCGTCCACACGCCGACGGACGGCGCCGCGGTCAATCCGACGAGGAGCCAGACGAACGCCTCCAAGGCGCGCACCTGGGGCGAGGCGCGCACGATGGCCACGAGAAACGTCGCCGTGATGATGTAGCCGAAGCCGAAGAGGCCATAGGCCATGACGAGGGTTGCAAGAGGCGACGCCGTCCGGCCCGGGGTCGCGGGCGCGGTCGCCGTGACGTCGCCTCGATCCGGAATGAGCGCGGCGACGATCCCGACCGCGGCGAGGGACGTGAGACCCGCGGCGAGCCACGCCGCGCGCCAGCCCCACGAGAGGAAGACGACCACGGCGGAGACCGCGATGCCCGTGCCGACGCCGGCAAAATGCACCGACGACAGGCCTGGCCGGCCCCCCCGACCGATCCGGTCGAACACGAGGGCCGAGGAGTACACGAGTCCGAAGGCGCTCGCCACACCACCCGCGAAACGCAGGAGGAGGAAGGCGGGGCTCGAGGATGTCACGGCCATGGCGGCCGTGGTGAGCGCGCTGACGAGGAGGGCGACGAGGAGCCAGCGGCGGCGGGAGCCGGGCAGGCCGGGCATGGCGGCCACGAGCGCCCCGGCAAGGTAGCCGGCGTAGTTCGCGGAGGCGAGCAGACCCGCGGCGCTCTTGGTCATCCCGAGATCCTCGACCATGAGGGGCAGGATCGGCGTGTAGACGAATCGCCCGATGCCGACCGCCGCGGCCATGGCCACCAGGCCTCCGAGGGCGATCGAGGACAGCCGATTCGATGCGGCCGCTGGAGACAGACCCGCGCCGATGTCGTGGTCCTCGTCGCCCCGCTACGCCGCGCCTGGCTTCGCGGGCACCGGATCAGAGCTTGTCAGACGGCACCTCGCCCAGGAAACCGGGCAGCATGAGCACGCACAGCCGGTTCACGCTGGAAGATTGGTCGATCACGTGGTGCATGCCCATGGGGAACAGGGCCAGCTCGTTCGCGCCGAGGCGCTGCTCGGAATACCGTCCCGTCGTCGGATCATAGGTCCTGAGGTGGATCCACCCGTCGAGCATGAAATAGATCTCATCGAATTCTGGATGATAGTGGGCGATGGTGGGCTTGATGTTCGGGCATATCGCCACATTGAGCTTCAAGTAGTCTGCCGTCGACAGGATCATGTCGACCTCGCCGCACGTGACCGTCTGGGTCTTGACCATGTCCGCCACCAGCTTCACGAGCATCGTGAGCGTCCTCCGTTCGTGACGTCAGCCCGCGTATGGCACGCGCGTCATTAGGTGCTGTTGGGGGTCGCGGGGCGGATCGCGGGGGATCGAGGGGGAGCAGAGGGACGGAACGGGTAGGCGAGCTGCCGAGCATAGCTCTCGGGGACGGGATCGCCCTCGAGACCGTAGCGGGCGGGCCACCGGTCGCCGGGCAGATGGAAGGTCCCGAAGACGAGATCGATCACGGGCAGGTGCACGGCGAAATTCTTGTCCACCGCTTCGGCCTCGGCGCTGTGGTGCCAGTGGTGGAACTGCGGCGTGGCGAGCACCCGCCGCAGGAAACCGAAGCGGAAATTCACGTTCGCGTGGATCAAAATGGCCTGGAAGGACACGAAGACCAGGTACGCGTAGGTGGGGCCCGTGGCGAATCCCAGCACGTAGACGGGCACGAAGCCCACGGCGCGCGTGACCACGATGTCCACGAGGTGCAGCCGCGAGGCGGCGAGCCAGTCGAGGCACTGCGCCGAATGGTGCACCTGGTGGAAGCGCCAGAGCCAGGGCACGGCATGAAAGAGACGATGGGTCGTGTACTGGGTGAGATCGGCGATGACGAGGATCTCGGCGAACTGGAGGAGCATGGGCTGGCCGGCGATGGCGGACCGCAGGGTCGGACTGACGGCCCAGCGAAAGAACACGGCGGCAGGCACGAGGGTGAGGAGCACGGTGGCCTGGACGAGAAGGTGACTGACCCCGAAATGGGCGAGGTCGGTGGTCCAGCCCTTGCGGAAAACCCTCTGGGCGGGCAGCCGCGCGAAGAGATGCTCGAGGGGCACGAAGACGGTGGCGAGGATGAGGAGGTTCAGGAGAAACCAGTCGAGACCGAGATGATCCGACGCACGCACGGGAGTGCTGACCTCGACCTGTGAGCCGCCCATCAGCGTGGCCAGCCCGACCAGGCCGATACCCGTGAGCCCGAGCGCCTTGCGCCGCTTGAGGAGGAGGCTGGCCGCGCTGCAGAGAAAGGCGGCCAGGAGTCCCGCCTTGATGAGACCTCGGATGAGGGTCATGTCGTAGATCGCGCGCAGCTCGGGCGTGGTCAGCACGGAGGGAAACCAAAGACAGAGCACCGCGGCCAGCCCGGCCGCGCCCAGGAGCACCGACAGCACGCCCGCGATCCAGCCGAGAGGTCCGAGCCATCGTGGCCGCGAACGCGGTCGAGCGCTCGGGGGAAACGGCATGCTCCATCATAGCAGGGCGAGCCGCGTGGTAGGCTGCCCGGAGATGAACCGGATGGTGTCCCTGGTGTGGCCGGCCATGCTCTTCGTTCTCGCCATGGCCTCGCGCGCGGAAGCGCCGCCACCCCTGACGGCGGGCCCGTCCGCGGCCGAGCAGGAATTCATCGCGCGCCACTGGCGGCGGCCCATTCCCCCCCAGGGCCCGCCTCCCGCTCGCTTCTCGCCCATCGAGCGATCTCTTCAGCCGGAGGCCTGCGGGGCCTGCCATCCCGTGCAGTTCTCGGACTGGCAAGGCTCGATACACGCCCACAGCATGGGGCCGGGCATTGCCGGCCAGCTCGTCGACTTGGTGAAGACCGATCCCCTCTCGGCCCGTTCGTGCGCGACCTGTCACGCCCCGATTGCCGAGCAGCGGCCCGAGCTCCTCGAAGGAGGGCGCTGGGTTGCCAATCCCGACTTCGATCCCGCCCTCCAGGCGCGCGGCGTCGTCTGCGCGAGCTGTCACGTCCGCGAGCATCAGCGCTTCGGGCCGCCGCGTCGCGACGGCTCGACGGCCAGCCGGGCGCCCCGCGCGAGCCTCCCCCACAATGGACTCACGCGGACCACAGCCTTTCTGCGCTCAGAGTTCTGTGCGAGCTGCCATCAGTTCGCGCCCGACGGTCCGACCTTGGCGGGCAAGCCGCTCGAAAATACGTACGAGGAGTGGCGCGGCAGCCCGGCGGCGCGCCGGGGACTCCAGTGTCAGAGCTGTCACATGCCCGATCGCCGGCATGTCTGGCGCGGCATCCACGACGCCGACATGGTCCGCTCGGGACTGGACATCGTCCTACGCGCAGCGCAGCCGCGCTACCGCCAGGGCGATATCGCCCGGGCGACGCTCACCATCGCGACCCCCCGCGTCGGCCACGCCTTCCCGACCTATGTCACGCCGGCCGTGCTCGTGCGACTCGAGCTGATCGATTCCGACGGCCGCGCCGTGCCCGACAGTCTCGAGGAGCGCCTCATCGGCCGTCAGGTCCCGCTCGATCTCTCGCGCGAGATCGCGGACACGCGCATCCCTCCGGGCGGTCGCTTCAGGCTCGACTACGCTCGGCGGCTCCCGGCGAGCGGCCTCAGACTGCGCGTCACCGTCACCGTGCTACCGGACGAGTTCTACACGCGCTTCTTCGAGGCGATGCTGTCGGCGGGCGCAGGAGGGGGGGACGACCAGATCCGGCTCGCCCTGGAGGCGACGCGCCGCTCCGCCTATACGCTCTACGAGAAAGAGCTGGCGTTGAGCTAGAGGAACACGGCCACTCTACCTGATCGGACCTCCTGGAGCGGGCGTGGGATCCTCGGGCGCGAGATCCCCCATGTCGGGCTCGAGCTGGAGAGTGTCGGCGATCTTGGTATAGCTCGAGAACATCTGCGTCACCCCGACGATCTCCATGATTCCCCGCGGGCCGACACCAAGGCGACGCATCTCGCCCAGGTGAAAGGCCGTCCCCGTGCCCGAGCGCGTGGTCAGCGAGACGGCGAAGGCGAGCGCCTCCTTGACTCGGCGCGAGAGGCGATTGTCCGCATAGGCGCGTCGCGCGGCCGCCCACACGTCCGCGGCATAGCCGGGGTCATGGGCAATGAGCCGGAAGGCCGCCGGCACCTCGGGCGACTCGTAGAAAGCGCGGATCTCGGCGAAGAGGGCGCGCGTCTCAGGCGGCGCGTCCGCTTCGTCGACCATGCCGAGGGCGCCGAGCGCATCCGCGGCCACATTGAGCGCATTGGTGATCCCGACCACCAGCGCCGCCTCGTACCAGACGGCGTCTCCCGTCATTCCCTGCAGCTTCCCGGCTGCAGTGTGGGCGATGACTCAGTACTCGCAGGCGCTGGCGCCGCTGACCGCGGCGGCAACCATCTCCTTTTCCGCCCGCGTGAACTCTCCCGGGCTCATGGCGCGCTTCATGGCGCGGCCGTGCGGTCCGCCGAACTCGGGGTCCCAGGCCATCACTCGGCTCATGGCGGGCGGCTGGTCGAAATCGTGATTGAACCACGCCTTCGAGAGCTCGAAGAGCCTCTGGGCCTCCGGGGGATACTCGGCTGCGGCTCTCAGTCTGACCGTCGGCATGGCATCCTCCTAGTCTCGTGAGTCTGAGATCCGCCGACAAAATCGCTGGACACTGGCGAGGATGTCGTCGGCGCTCTTAGTCCACACAAAGGGGTTCGGATGGGTGTTGCTGCGGGCGATGTATTCCAAGATCGCGGTTTCCAGGGCGCGCGTGCTGCGGTGCACGCCCCGTCGGAGCTGCTTCTGGGTGAGCAGCGCGAACCAGCGTTCCACCAGGGTGATCCACGACGCGCCGATCGGCGTGAAATGCAGATGATAACGCGGTCGCTTCGCCAGCCAGCGCCGGATCGCGGGGGTCTTGTGGGTTGCGTAGTTGTCGAGAATGAGATGGACGTCCAGGTCCGCAGGGACGGCGGCCTCAATCGTGTCGAGGAACCGCCGAAACGCCACGGCGCGGTGCCGGCGGAGACACGGGCCAATGATCTTGCCGCTCACGACCTCGAGCGCGGCAAAGAGCGACGTGGTGCCGTGGCGCACATAGTCGTGCGTCCGACGTTCGGGCTGGCCTGGGCGCATCGGCAGGAGCGGCTGGGTCCGGTCGAGGGCCTGGATCTGCGACTTCTCATCCACGCAGAGGACCAGGGCGCGCTCCGGCGGATCGAGGTACAGGCCGACGATGTCACGGACCTTTTCCACGAACAGAGGATCGGGCGAGAGCTTGAAGGTGTCCGTGCGATGCGGCTGCAGCCCAAAGGCCCGCCAGATGCGCGAGACGGTAGTTTGACTGAGGCCACAGCGCGCCGCCATGGCCCGCGTGCTCCAGTGCGTGGCGTCGCGCGGCGTGCTCTCGAGGGTCAGCGTCACGACGGCTTCGACCTGCGCATCACTGACCGTGCGTGGTGCGCCTGGACGTGGATCATCGAGCAGGCCGTCCAGTCGCTTGGTGAGAAACCGGCTGCGCCATTTCCCGACCGTTTGCTTCGTCAGTCGCAGCTTCCGCGCGACGCGCGTGTTCGTCTCGTCCGCCGCGCACTCCAGAATCACGTGCGCCCGCTGCGCCAGCGCCAGCGCCTGCGCCGTCGTCGGCCGTCGTGTCCAGCGTTGCAACACCTCCCGTTCGTGGTCGGTCAACGTCAACGGCGGGATGGGTCGGCCTATACCCATGAGCGTTCTCCTTTCTACTGGAAGAACACTCAGCGCGTAAACGTTGTTCCAACTTTTTCAAACTCACGAGACTAGGAGGTGGCTGAAAAAGGCCCATCTTCCGCGATGAGCGCTTGCGCGAAGAGACCCTCTCGCCAAAGCAGTGTCATCCACGTTTGGGCAACCCGAAGATGGCGCCCTCGGTCGCAGGTTCAACGTACAGAGAGTACGCCTCACCTGCGGATCTACTCAGCCCTCGTCTCACGACGCCTAAGAGCCGCCGCTCAACTCGAACAACGGGGCGCCGCCTCGCATCTGGACCTTCTTGAGCCGCCTGCGAATTCTGAACCAAGGGTGGACGGAGGGAATCAGAGGCCGCCGGCGAGGGGGGGAAACATGGCGACGACGTCACCGGGAGTAAGGACCTGGTCCCGCGAGGCGTCGTGTCCGTTCACCACGGTAAGACATGAGAAATCGTCGGGAATATGAAGGGCGGCCTGGACCTGCGCCACCGTGCTGCCATCCGGCAGCTCGAGGAAAGCCTGGTCGCCGACGGCGCCCGGGGGCAAATAGGGCTGGAGCGTGGCGAAGAGCTGGACCTCGACCTTCACGGTCCCGGGCTAGTCGAGGGGCGAGGCCGCGGCGATGCGGAGCCGGTCGCCGGGGCGAATACGCGCGGCTTCGTTGAGATCATTCCGTCGGGCCAGCTCGGCCGCAGAGAGGCCATACCGCCTGGCGATGCCGCTCATCGTCTCGCGAGGCTTCACGACGTGGACGTCTGATGACCCGGGATGGCCCCGGCCATGGCTCGCGAGCGCTCGCTCACGCAGGCGAGCCTCGATAAAGCGCTGCGCGCCCCCCGAGGGAAATTTCAGCAAGTACGCTCCACCTGGCGGCGTCTGCTTCAACCGGAGCTCGGGGTTGAGCTCCTCGAGCTCATCCGCGGCGACGCCGGCGAGGGCGGCAACATGCTTGAGGGTAGTGATCGCGGGGACGGGCGCCTGCTCGTAAGCCAGCGGCTCGGCGAAGGCGGCCACGAAACCATACCTTTCGGGCTCGCGTCCGATGAGGGTCGCGGCCTGGATGGCCGGAACGAAGTTCTTGGTCTCCTCGCGGAGCACGCTCCCGCGCGTGAGCTCCCAGAAGTCGCGCGTCTTCAGCGCCTTCATGGCGCGGATCACCTTCATCTCCCCGGCGTTGTAGGCAGCCTTGGCGAGCTCCCAGGAGCCGAACATCGTGTGGAGGTCGCGGAGATAGCTGGCCGCGGCCACCGTGGATTTCTCCGGATCGAGACGCTCGTCCACCCAACGGTCGACGCGGAGGCCATAGCGACGCGCCGTCGGCGCCATGAACTGCCAGAGGCCTTTGGCCCCCGCCCGCGAAACGGCCACCGGGTTGAATCCGCTCTCGATCATGGCTGTGAACATGAGGTCCTCGGGCAGTCCTTTGCTGCGCAGGACACCCTGGATCATCTCGGCATATCGACCCGAACGTCCGAGCCAGCGCTCGACGAGGGCCCGCCGATACCCCGTCTGGTACTCCTCGAGGAAGCGTCGGACCTCGGCATTGTCCCGTATGAGCAGGGTCGGAGGGGCGGTCTGGGGTCCAGGTTCGTTGAATGACCAGGCCCGGGGCTCGTCAGAGGAATACAGATTGGCGCCAAGACCTGGCTGGATCGGGTCGGGCGCTTGGGATTGCAAGGCGCTCTCGGCGGCCGAGGCGAAGGAAATCTCCCCTTGGGGAGGCTCGAGGGCCCTGGCCTCGATGGGGGGAGCGCCAGCCGATCTCAGAGGAGGAAAGCCCTCCTCCGCCCCGGCCGGTCCCGGGAACCCGAGGCCGGTCAGGCAGAGCAGAGACAGAACGCTCAGCCTGGATCGATGGTCGAAGGACATTGGGGGGGGACTTGAAGAGTTTTACCACGGTCAGACAAACGGGGTCAACACCGCTTGAAGCGAAAGAACCCAGATAGTTCTTGACAGGCCCGCTGGGCTGACCGTATCGTAAACGCGCGCAAACTAAGCTGGATTTGACGTGGAGTCAGAGGAAACGCCGAAAGGAGGTGACAACCACATGAAAAAGATCATCGCCATTGTGATGGGCATTGCCTTCGCTTTCGGCACCGCTGGCTTTGCTGCCGCTCAGACCCCGGCGCCCAAGGCCGAGGACAAGATGGACAAGAAGGACGACAAGGACAAGATGGACAAGAAGGGTGCCAAGAAGGGCGCCAAGAAGAAGAGCGGCGACAAGATGGACAAGGACAAGATGGACAAGGACAAGATGGACAAGGACAAGATGGACAAGGACAAGAAGTAAGGTCGATCCAGCTGTAGAGCGTTATCCAGGGCGCCGCCCTCGTACTAGCGGGGGTTGGCGCCCTGCTGTTTCCCCGGTGCAACGCGCTTCTCGGGATCTCGGGCGCTCCGGTCCTCGCGGATGGCGGTAAGCCACACGTTGCGATCGTGCAATCGCACCTGCGTCTCTTCCCCCACCTTGACCTCGATCGGCACAAGCCAGTAGATCACCGTGAAGGATCCAAGAACCTCCGTTCGGTCCGGATAGCGCATCGCGTCGCTCTTGCTCACCGGCGCTTTTTTCTGCCGGCTGGCCGTTTCCTGCCACGCGAGGAGAGTCCAAGCGCCTTCCGGCACGTCGGGGAGACGGAAGAGGCCGCCCTCGTCCGTCATCTCGCCCTTGAGCAGCGCGCCGGCGCCCGCCTCGATGAGCGCGCGCTCGAACGAGGCACGGGCCGCGCGGACCTTCGGGTCCGCATCCAGGAATCGCTCCGGTGATTCGCGACGGCCGGCCTTGATGGCCGCCAGCTCGCGTTCGAAGCCCCCCGCGTCCGGGAGGAGAAGCACCGACACCCCCGCGTAGGGTTTCGGCTCCTCCCCCGTGCGGCGGGCCTCCTCGTACGCACGGCCGGCCACGGCGCCCACAGCCCTCCGCTCCCGGGCGGCCAGATACGGCGCCGTCATCGCGCTGATGTCCGCGGCGCCCGCCGAGAGGGCGAGGGAGATCAGGACTCCTGCCAGGGAGACGACCGCAAGCTCGCGCATCAGGCGACCTCCGGCCGGGGCCGTGTCTTCCACCGCTCGTGCAGCCAGAACCATTGCTCGGGCGCGCGCCGGATCGCCTTCTCGATCGCTTCGTTGAAGCTGGTCGTGAAAGCGACAACGTCTCTCTCCGGGGGCGGCAGGACGGGTCCGACCTCGATGAGATGCCGACCTCGCTCCAGTCGCCGGATGAAGACCGGCACCACCGGCGCCTCCGTCCGCAGGGCGATCACGGCAAGGCCCCGCGATGTCGAGGCGGGGGTGCCGAAGAAGGGAGCGAAGATCCCCTCCGCGCGCGTCGCATTCTGGTCGAGCAGGACCCCTACCATGCGGCCGCGCCGGAGCGCATCCAGGACGTCGGGAAGCGCCCGGCGCTTGCTGATGAGCTCGGCGCCGGTGCGCCGCCGGAGCCGCTCCACGGCCCGGTCGAGCTGCGGCTGGTCGAGAGGCCGGAGCACGACGGAGAGGGGTAGGCCCGTGAGGGGCTGGGCGGCGGCCAGAAGCTCCCAGTTGCCAAGATGCGCCGTGAGGAGGAGCACCCCACGCCCCTGCACGGCGGCGTCCTTCAAGTGCTCCAAGCCGTCGATCTCCACGCGACGGAGGAAAACATCGGAGGGACGGAACATGAAGACGCAAACCTCGACCAGGTTCATACCCAGGTGCTCGAAAGATCGGCGGCCAATGTGGCGGAGCTCGGCGTCGCCGCGCTCCGCGCGGAAAGCCAGACGCAGGTTGTCGAGGGCAATCGCTCGACGCCGAGCCAGCAGGACCCAGGCCAGATCCCCGAGGCGACGGCCGAGCCACAGGCCGAGCCGGGAGGGAAGATGGGCCAGCGTCCACGCCGCCGGGGCGAGCAGCACGACGCTGGCTGCCGCGACCGTGGAAGCGTGTCGTTTCATCCGTGGGGAAGGGTGAGCCACGTCACCGCGACACGCGCGCCTGAATGCCCTCGATCAGGTGCACGGCGTCATTCCCGCGGTCGGTTCTGGAGTCCCTCGTCGTGGGGTAGCGCCGACCATCTCGAGGAGTTTTTTCGTGACGTGGAAACCGCGGAGACACGCTTCATCGTCGCCCGGGCAGCTGAGGATGTCAACGGTCTGGTCCGTTTGACAGGCGAAAGAGCGGTGGCTACCATGCGCCGGTGAACTCCGAGCAACTTGGCGAGTCGCCCACGGTCTCCTGTCCCGCGTGCGGAACGCGGGCCTCCTGGCGCGGGAATCCCCACCGCCCGTTCTGCTCGCTCGCCTGTCGACTGATCGATCTCGGCCAGTGGCTGGACGAGCGTTATCGTGTGGCGGGAGATTCCCTGCTCGATGAGCTGCCGCCCGACGACAGATCGCCGCGGCAGGCTGAATGACCGATCTCTTCGCCGACCCCGCGGGCTTCCTGCGGCGTCTCGTTCTCATGACCCCCGCGCTGCTCATCGCCGTCACCGTGCATGAGCTAGCCCATGCGTTGGTGGCCGATCGCCTTGGCGACCCCACCGCCCGCCGGCTCGGACGGATCACGCTGAATCCGTTACCGCACATAGACCCTTTGGGCGCGCTCTGCTTCGTCCTCGGCGGCTTCGGCTGGGCCAAGCCGGTGCCGGTGAACGCGCAGAACCTGAAGCATCCCGTGAGCGACATGACCTGGGTGGCGGCGGCGGGGCCCCTCGCAAACTTCCTGGCGGCCTTCGGCGCGCTGATCCTGCTCAACATGCTCGGGCGCGCCGGCCTCCTCCCGGATCTCATTCGCGCCGTCATGTCCTATGTCTTCCGTTTCAATCTCCTGCTCGGAATTTTCAATCTGATCCCGGTCCCCCCTCTCGACGGTGGACATTTTCTCGGCTACCTGTTGCCGCAGAGCGCCGCCGGGCTCGTGCGCATGCTCGAGCAGTATGGGATCTTCATCCTTTTGCTCTTGGTCTTCACGGGGGCGACGCAGAGGATCGTGGACCCGGTCTATCTCTGGATGGGTCGAACCATGATCGACCTCGTTCGCCTGCTCGTGTGAGATGCCTCCATGCCATCGGCTGATTGAGCGACCGGCATTGAACACACGAACGCCCGGGCATTTTCCGCCCGGGCGCTCGTAATTACCCCGGCAACGACCTACTCTCCCACGCCGTTACCAGCGCAGTACCATCGGCCCTGGAGGGCTTAACTTCCGTGTTCGGGATGGGAACGGGTGTGGCCCCTCCGGCAACGCCACCGGGAATCTGGCGTCAATTGAATACGTTGATTCTCGAGTGCAGCCAAGCGACGTCGAAGTTATGAGTGCAACGTGGTCAAGCCGCACGGCCGATTAGTACCGCTAAGCTGAACGCCTTACGGCGCTTACACCTGCGGCCTATCAACCTGGTAATCTTCCAGGGGCCTTCAGAGGGCTTACGCCCTGGGAGGTCTCATCTTGAGGCGGGTTTCGCGCTTAGATGCCTTCAGCGCTTATCCCTGCCG
>WNFD01000144.1_pt1 | contig 64415 bp, 56 predicted proteins | sample 5400491 | NCBI WGS metagenome assembly WNFD01 (sample SAMN13153343, study PRJNA577476) | soil metagenome | isolation source: 120 cm saprolite under Douglas fir tree site 2 hole 2 replicate 2 | place: USA:California | collected 2015-04-18 | reverse complement strand
CGTTCGGTATTGCCTCTCGAAGGCGTTTAGGCCGTTCATCGGTCCTACTGAGCTTGGTTCTACCAACGCTCGTCATGAACCGGCGATCGGAGCCACTTTCCTAGCACGCCTCGTCGGTCTGAGGCGGAGCCTCGTTAGTTATCCTTGCGCCGGAAGCTGATGCACCATCGGCCAAGAGCTGCCGTTGACCCTCTTAAGTCCGATGCGCTTCTTCGATCAGCCAATCCCGGAAAGCCACCAGGGCAGGGTTGGACTCCGAAACGATCGGGTAAACCGCATAGTGGCAGTAGGCAACGCGCAAGCTGTGTTCGGACAGGCGAACCAGTCTTCCCGCCAGAATATCCGATCGTGTGAACGACAGGCGCCCGAGCGCAATCCCCTGGCCCGCCACCGCGGCCTCCATCAGCGCGTTCGTATCGGTAAAGGACGTGCCTGCGATATCGCGATCAAGCTTCAAACCGGCAGACTTGAACCAGGCGCGCCACGACAGGTTACGGTCGATCAAGAGCGGCTCCGATAATATCGATGCGGGATCTTTCGGCAGACGGCCGCCGTTGAGGCCGGGGTTGCATACCGGGAAAAACTCTTCATCGAGAAGCTTGATGGACCGCAGCCCTTTCCAATCGCCCGTCCCGAACCGGATTGCGATATCGACGCCGTCCGATTTGAAATTGGCCAGCGACTGACCGGTCTTGATGTGAAGATTGATGCGCGGAAACCGGGCCTTGAAACGGGGAAGGCGCGGTACCAGCCAGCGCGCCGCCATGAGCGGTAGCAGGCTTACGGTAATTTCCGCGTCGGTCCGCTGTGTCTTGATGCTGCCGAGCGCTGCACCCAATTCCGCGAAGGCGTTCTTGACGCCTGCCTGCAGTCTAAGTCCGCTCGACGTCGGCACCATGCGGTTGCCCTGCCGCTCGAAAAGTGTCAGCCCCAGCTCTTCTTCCAACTGCCTGATGCGCTGGCTCACGGCGCTGTGCGTCACGTGCAACTCGCGCGCCGCTTCGGAGTAGCTGCCGTGGCGGCAAGCGACCTCGAAAACCCGCAATGTCTCCAGCGGCGGTAATGGTGCCATTTGTCGATTGTTAGGAACGCTAACAAGCGTTGTCAAATCTTATCGTTCGATCTCGTGGCCTCATCGGGAGTAGTCGTCAGCTCCGAGAAGGAGCACCGCCCTGCAAGCGACCGGCCTGATGTCATGTCAACTCGACGAACTTTCACGATCCGCCAAGTGCAGCCGGGAATCGCGCGAGACGCACGCGGGATTTCCGGCAATCGCCGCGCCGGCGATCAAAAGCCGTCGGCACGAGCAAGCGAACCGGCAGCCTCGCGCTCGACCCGCTGAAGTCGACTCCCGCACCCGCTTGCTGCTGGAGAGCCCGATCGCTCCCACCATCTTGCGGCTTGCCGTACCCAATGCCGCCGTCATGACCATCCAGGTCCTGATCGGACTGCTCGAAGTCTATTTCGTCTCGCGACTGGGCGTGGATGCGCTTGCCGGTGTCGCGCCAGTCTTTCCGCTGGTCTCGCTGGTGCTCGCCATCGCGCAAGGAGCAATCGGCGGCGGCATCGTCACGACTGTCGCACGCACGCTGGGAACCGGACGGATCAGCGCCGCAAGTGAATACGCGTGGTACGCCGTCGTCCTGGCTGTTCCGCTTGGCTTCGCGACGACCGTCATCATGCATGTGCTGGGGCCAGGCCTTTACGCCCATATGGGCGTCTCCGGAGATGCGCTCACGATTGCCCGGTCGTATTCGAAAGCGATTTTTGCCGGCGCCGTGCTGATCTGGTTGTTCAATCTGTTGATGGCCGTCATTCGTGGCACCGGCAATTTGCAGGTGCCGCTGATCGTGGTCGGTGGCGGAGCCTTGATCCTTGTCCCACTTTCGCCGGCGCTGATCTTTGGCGCCTTTGGCTATCAGGGGCTGGGTCCCACGGGCGGCGCCGTGGCGATGCTTGTGTATTACGCCTTGGGAACGCTGGCCTACGCAGCCTATCTCTGGGGCCGCGTTGGTGTCCTCAAGCCGTCATTTCGGTTGCCAAAGCTTTCGCTGGAGCCGGCACTTGCCATACTCGGTGTCGGCGGAATGTCGGCCGTCGTCTCAGCCAGCACGAATTTGACGCTCGCGATCGTCACTGCTTATGTGGGGATCGGCGGGGTCGAGGCCTTGGCCGGCTATGGCGCGGGCTCGCGGCTCGAGTTTCTTCTGGTGCCGCTGGCCTACGGCATCGGCGGTCCGGTCGGAATCGTAATAAGCGCAAACCTCGGCGCCGGCCAGATAGAACGAGCCGCAAAAGCGTCCTGGATTGGTGTGCTGATGGCCTGTGCGGTGACCGAATTGATCGGACTGGCCGCGGCTGCCTTTCCGCAACAATGGGTCGGAATATTCAGCCAGGATCCGTCCGTGCTGAAAGTCGGAGCAGAATATCTGCACCGCGTCGGGCCGTTCTTTGGATTTTTCGGGCTCGGCTATGTCCTCTATTGCGTCGGACAGGCGACCAGACGAATGGAAGCCTCGGTCCTCGCCGCTCTGCTCAGGGCCGTCATCGCGGTGCTTGGCGGCTATGCGGTGGTCTGGCTGAAGGCCGACGTTACCTGGAATTTCGTCGCCGTGGCGCTGGGTATGGTCGTCTTCGGCCTGTTCGCATTGCCATCGCTGATCAACCGCTCCGGTTATGAGTGATCCCCGAGGGAGGTCAGCGAACCTTCAGCGCATTGGCATTACAGCTGGATCCAAACAGTCATGCCGGGCTCGAGGCCGGCCGGCCCTCCCTGCGGGTCGAGGCGCAAGCGCAGCGTATTGCGGTCGTGATCGCCAATAACCCGCTCGGCCTGCCAGGTGGCGAACGTTCCGAGTGGCCGCAATTCGGTGATGACGGATTTAATCACGCCATCGGCGCCGTTCCGCATCACGCTCACCGTTTTTCCAATCGTGAGACCACTGAGATGATCTTCGCGCGTGTTGAACGAAAGCCACTGCTGGCCTGCCGCTTCGACCATCAGGATCGGTTGACCCGCGCGAACGTTCTCACCCACCTCTGCGGCGATGACGCTGACGACACCGTCGGTGGGAGCACGCAAGATCATCTTGTCAAGACGACGCTCGAGCACGGTCACCGCCGCCGCTGCAGCTTGCACCTGTGCGTCGGCGATCGTGCGTTCTTCGCGCGTCGGGCCCGCCACGGCCGCATCGTAGTTCGCCTGGGCCTCCGCTACGTCGGCGCGTGCGCTGGCTGCGTCGTTTTCGGCCTGGTCAAGCGCCTGCTGGGACTCAAGGCTCTGGCGCGCCAGTGTGCTGGTCCTGGTGAGCTGGGCCTCCACGTAGTCGAGGCGGGCGCTTGCCTTGGCGATTGCAGCTTTCAGAGAGTCAACTTGTTCACGACGGACGCCGGCATAGACATTATTGCGGTTGGCGGTCGCCGAGGCGAGGGCAGCACGCGCCTGGTCCGCCTGTGCCGTCAACTCCACTGCGGAAAGTTTTGCCACGACATCGCCTGCGTGCACGCGGTCACCCTTCCCGACCGCAAAAGACACGAGTTGGCCGTTCACCTCCGGCTCCACCCTGACTTCGGTCGCCCGCACGACGCCAACGATTGCGGCCGTCTGCTCGGGGCGACGCGCGAAGTAGATCAGAGCGCCCGCGACAAGCACGAGTATGATCGCAACGATCGTCCTAGCCTTGCGCATGTCCCTGTCCTCTTTTGACAGCAAACGCCGAGATCACGGCGAGCGCAAAGTAGGCGAGCGCGAGACACCACAGCCCGAGCCAATCATGCGCGACCTCCCAGATGCTGGCGCCGAGCTGATTGATGCGCACGAGACCATCAATCGCGGAGTCGGCGGGGAAAATCCGACCGAACGCAAGGGCCACGTCGGGAATTGCTTCGCGCGGCCATGCGAAGCCGGCCATGAAGAACTGAGGCAGGCTGGTTGCCAGGAGAAGGATGGTTGCGTTCTCGGGCCGCGTGAACCAGGCTCCGACAGCCTGCCCCATGAAGCTCGTAGCAAGCAAAAAGACCGCAGCGAGCGCGAATAGTTGTGGAAGATGGCCGAGCGTCGAAAAACCGTAGATGCGGGGCAACACGATGAGATAGAGCGCAACCGCTGGAAGGTAGATGGTCAGGTGGGCGATGCCGCGGCCGAACACACCGGCGAACGCTCCGCCGCCTTTGGCCAGCGCCGTACCGGTCAGCATCGCCGCACCGATCAGAAGGGTCTGCTGCAGGATCAGTATAAACGCGGCCGGCACGACGTAGCTCGCATAACCGCCCACCGGGTTGAAGATCGGCTGCAGCAGAACGTCGGCCGGACTCAAACTCGCCAGTTTCGCTTTGACAAGACTTCCATCGGAACGTGCGCCTCGCGAAACGAGGTCGGACGTCAACGCGCCGACGGCCGTGGCGACCCCGCTTGCAGTCGATCTGAATATGAACAGGTAGGTGGCATCCGCGTAGACCGGAATGTGAGCGGTGATGCCTTTGAGCACATCGCGCTCGGTGCCGGGCGGGATCTCGACGGCAGCAAAGGCCTGCCCGCGATCGATTGCCGTGTGCGCCTCGGCAAGTGTTCGGGTGCGAACCACGACGCTCAATGCTCCGCTCGCGTCCAGCGTCTCGACGATCTGGCGGCTGAGATCGCTCAGATCGTTATCGACGACCGCGATGGGAAGCTTGCGAAGGATCTGGTTCAGATAAGGCTGCGGATAATAAATCCCGTAGATCAGGGGGGCCAGGAACAAGAGGCTGAAGGCACTCCGCGTTCCTAGCACACGCCGCCACTCTGCCTTGAACGCGCCGCCGATGCCGCGTGGCGCTTCCTCTGTTTCGGGTGCCTCGGCAGGCCGCGCGGTCTCAAACCAGCCCTTGCGCTTGAGGTTCGCCATGCGCAGCAATGCGAGGCCGGCGAAAAGCACTGTAAGGCCCGCGAGCGCCGCGAAGGGAGCGGCGGAATCCGAGATCGGCAATCCCCGTGCCGCTTGTCCCAGCAACACGGCCATGTACCAGCGCAGCGGCAGGATAGCGCTCCAGGCTTGCGCAAACGTATTCATGCCGATCGTGGGGAAGCCGACGCCCGCGTAGCCGAATGCCGGAGAGGCAATGAGGCCCGCAAGTCCGAGACCTGTCGCCAAGTCGCCAACCAGGAGCTGCAGCAAGGCGCCGAGCGACAGGTAGGCAATGATCAGGAGGGAACCAGCGGCGACCATCAATGGCACGTCTCCCCTGAAGGGGATTTCCAGCACGCCCTCCAGGAAGAGTACTTCAGCCAACATGATCAGGAAGAAGATTCCGAACAGCGGCGCGAGCTTGCCGACCAACGCGACGACCGGATCGCCTCCGGCGCTTTCGAGCCAGGCCCGCGCGTCGCGACGACGGAATTCGGATCCGACGGAATAGCCTGCGGCGAGCGTGATCACCACATGGATGATCGTCGGCAGCAACGCACGCAGCAGGAACTGCGCATAGTTCTTCTGGGGATTGACAAGCGCGATGGTCTCGCTGGCGAGCGTTCCGATGGAAGCCGGCGCAGGCGCGGCTCGCTTAGCGGGGGCGGCCACCGCCGCCGCAGCGGATAGCGCATCGTTCAGTCCTGAGGATGCAATGCCGGACGGAGTCAAGAACTGCTGATTATAGAAGCCGACGACTTGTGGTCGGCGTTGCGCCTTCAGGTCACGCTCGAAATCCGGCGGGACATAGATGGCCGAAATCGCCTTGCCAGACCGTATATCCTGCACAGCCGTGGACAGCGTACCAGAGCGGTCGACGATTTTCAGGCTGGGAGACGCCGCGACGTATTCCACCAGGCCACGTGAAGCGTCCGACTTGTCCTCGTCGACAACCGTTACGCCGAGTCCCCGGATGACCGGATGGCTGAAGACGGTCGTAAGAACCACGAACGCAAAGAGAGGCACGCCGAAGATCAAAAGCAGCGCCACACGATCGTGAAACAGCCAATGGCACTCGCGCCACGCGACCTGCCAAAATCCGGGTTTTGACGCCCGCCTCATTGCCGCGACCGCCAGTCGAGATAGGCGCTCATCCCCGGTCGCAGCTCGGGCACCGGCTGGACCGGGTAGGCGCGGATCGAAAACGTTCGCAAGTCGAAATCGCCCGAAGCGCGCGTAGCCCGCCAGCTCGCATATTCGCCCTTTGTCGCAATGAGCTTGACTTCGACCGTGACACGGCGGTCATCAAGAGCGGGAATGTGCACGTCAAATCGATCGCCGACCTTCAAGCCCTTCACCAGATCTTCGCGAAGATCGAAATGAATCCAGACATCGGCGAGATCGATTAGGGTGACGAGCGGCACGCCCGGAGATACGTATTCGCCCGGCTCCACATTGCGCTGGTAGACCTGCGAGGCTACCGGGGCATAGACGACGAGCTGATCGACGGTTGATTGAACGCTCTGGATATCCGCATTGGCCTTTTCGACGTTGGCCTTGGCAATCGCCCGCTCTTCCTTAGTGTAGCCATTGACAGCCTGGTCGTAGGCTGATTTGGCCTGATCGACTGCGCGTTCGCTTTCGTGCAGGGTGTCGGTCATCTGGTCGAGGCGGGCTTGCGGCGCATTGCCCTGCTCGGTCAATGTGTGAGTGCGGTCAAACGTCTTCTGCGCCAGCACGAGAGCCGCTTGCGCGCGTTCCATCTCCGCTTTCCGCGCGGCAATGGTTTCCACCCGTGTTCCGACGAGTACATTCGCAAGCTGGGTGTCGGCAACAGCCATCGCCGCTCTCATTTGTTCGAGCTTTGCGACCGTTTCGGGATTATCGATCCTTACGAGCGTAGCGTTCGCAGGAACGTTCTGGCCCCGTTCCACGGGTATCTCCTTGACCCGTCCGTCGACGCGCGCGGCTATGTCAAGCCGTGTCGCATCGGCCTCGCCCTGTACCAGCAGTGGTTCAGGTCGCAAGAGATAGAAGACGGAAAGCGCGACGACGATAGCTGCAACGACACCGACGATAATGGAAGGCGTACGCGTCGGGGTGTTCTTCTCTTGTCCGTCACTTGGTGCGTCGGGCGTGCCTTGAACTTCGGTACCAGAGGTCGGCATGTCCATGCCTGATTCCACGGAGCTCATGACTGGGTTAGCCGCTTTTTATGTCTTGGTTGGTGAACCTCGTCCGATCTCGATGCGCTGCGCGCATGAGCGGCCACTGCGCTACGATAGAAGAGCCACCTATCGATTGTCCATCAAAACCGTGGATGCTTCCTGCTGCTTGGATATCCCTGCTGCGATTAGACTAATATTGCGGCCTTAAGCGCAGATCCGCTTGCCTCAAATGGACGGTCTAAGCCAGTTCATCGATGAGGCAAGGCGTGTCATTCGCTGTGCCTGCCCGGACGTCCCGAATAGGCGCTCGTAATTTTAGCAGAATGCTGCGAGTCACAGCGGCTGGACCTACTCGCCTCTGATCTCGCTAGGTGACTTGTTGGTCCAGCGGCGAAATGCGCGGCGGAAGTTTGCGGCATCACTGAATCCGAGCGCCAGCGCAATATCCTCGTTTGCGAGCCTTGTCGTGCGCAGGTATTTCAGGGCGATCTGCATTCGAAGTTCATCGAGCAGGCCGCGGAAGGAAATGCCCTGCTCCCGCAACTGACGCCGCAACGAGCGATCGCTCACTTCAAGGAGCTTGGCTATGGCGGCGAGGGTCGGAGGGTTGGTGATATTCCGGAGCAGAAGTGCACGAATCTCTCCGGCTATTCCGATTCGCGATGTCAGATCGCTGAGCAGGTCGTCGCACAGGGCTACGACCGCCGGGTAGGTCGTCTTGTTGCCGAGATTTGCAGCCTGGTCCAGCCATGCCGACCGGAACATGATCTGGTTGGTCGGGCTTGCGAAGCTTGGACGACAGCCGATCTGGTCCGCGGGCAGGCCAAAGTCGCGGGCTTCCGGATAGGCCACGCTGATCCGGTCCGGAGTGAACGCAGCGCCCATGATGTCCCGCATCAGCGATATGTGAATGCCGATCTGCATCTCGGCGATGAAGCGGTAGACTTGCGGATCGGTTGTGGCGCGCGCATTGGGCTCAATGACCCAGCTCGCGAATCCCTCCTGTTCGGTGAATTCGATGGTTGCCAGCGGCGCCGCCAGCGCGTGATACAGCTCGGCAAAAGCCATCGCCTTGCGAAAGTCAGGGCAGCAGAGGATGGCGAAGCCGTACATGCCGTAAGCGGAGATATGGATCGATGTTCCGATGCGGTATGGCAAATGCGGGTCACGTGAAAGCCGAATTGCGTTCTCGCAGGCCGTCATCAGCTCTGCGAGAGAAATCCTCGACTTCGGGGAGTGCACCTCGTCCACGGTCAGGTTGACGTTTCTCAGTATTTCACCGGCCGGACAACCCTGGTCGACGAGTACGTCGAATAGCGCGGCAAGTTTGGTCGATTCGTAAACACGCTCACTCAGTCCAACGATGGGCCCTTCCTTTGCGTTGTTCAAGATGGAGCGCAAAGCGGAAGATCTGCCGGGCTGCTTGGAATAGCGCAACCGAACCTTCCTTTGAATCCCGCACCGTTCGAAGCTTCTGTCACTTGTCGTCCGGAGAGGATAACAGCTTTTCCGATCGCCCATAGGCTTAGGCAGCTGAGGCCCGGCATCTCTTGCGCCGTAGAATGCAGCATTTTTATTCAAGACCTCAGCCCTGATGATGGGCAACTTGTCCGGCTAGGACCCGCTTGTCGTCCGTTTCAGACCTTCACAAGCACCAAGCCACGCGCGAGGCTCGGGGTTGGTGTCGTGCGGTGCGAGGCAGACCTAGCGATCCGCTCACTCAGAATGGCGGACGCCGAGACGGCCGGAGGAAAGACAAGTCAAGGGAGGCCGCCATGGTCGGAAGGCTGATTCAGACCACCAAATCGGCTTATCAGTATCCGTTGATTTTCAAGCAACTGTGGCACACGCCGCGCGTGCAGGCACCGGATCAGGAGGTCGTTTACCGCGATCTGAGGCGCTTCACCTATCTCCAGATCAGGGAGCGGATAGGCCGTCTCGCGTCGGCGCTGAGCAAAGCGGGGGTCGTGCCCGGCGACACCGTGGGCGTCCTCGACTGGGACAGCCACCGGTTCCTCGAAGCGTTCTTCGCGATCCCGATGATGGGCGCCGTGTTGCAGACGGTGAATGTCCGTCTGTCACCCGAACAGATCGCCTACACCATCGACCACGCGGGCGCCTCGACGCTTCTCGTCAACGATGAGTTCGTCGGATTGCTGGAGGGGTTGAAGGCCCAATTGCCGAAGGTCAAACGGCTGATCGTGATGTCGGATCAACCTGCGCCGCAGACCGGCGGTTTGTCGTTTGTCGGCGAATATGAGAGCCTGCTTGCTGCGGCTGCGCCCGACTACGACTTTCCCGATTTCGACGAGAATACCCAAGCGACCACCTTCTACACCACGGGCACGACCGGACTGCCCAAGGGGGTCTATTACAGCCACCGTCAGCTCGTGCTGCATACGATCTGCGGGTTGGCGCTGTTCGGCATGGCGGGGCTGCATGGACGCTTTTCGCGTGATGACGTCTACATGCCGATCACGCCGATGTTTCACGTTCATGCCTGGGGCTTTCCCTGGTCGGCGACCCTCGCCGGCGTCAAGCAGGTCTATCCCGGACGCTACGAGCCGGCGATGCTGGTCAAGCTGATCAAGAGTGAGGGCGTCACCTTCACCCACGGCGTGCCGACCATTCTGCAGATGTTGCTCGACGCCGCCGCCAAGGCGGACGTCGATCTGAAAGGCCTCAAGATGGTGATTGGCGGTTCGGCCTTGCCGAAGGCGCTGGCCAAGCAGGCGCTTGCTGCGGGGATCGATATCTTCGCGGGCTATGGGATGTCGGAGACCGGCCCGCTCGCCGCTGTGTCCCATGTTCGATCGAAGGACCTTACCGGCGATCCGGACGGAGAGGTCGAGTTCCGCGCCAGGGCCGGCATCGCCGGGCCACTGGTCGATCTGCGCATCGTCGATCCCGACATGAATAGCGTGCCGCATGACGGCAAATCCGCCGGCGAGATCGTGATTCGGGCGCCATGGCTCACCCAGGGTTATTTCAACAATCCCGAAGGCTCGGAGCAACTTTGGGCCGGGGGTTACCTGCATACCAGCGATATCGCCGTGGTCGACGCGAACGGGTCTGTGCACATCACGGACCGTATCAAGGATGTGATCAAGACCGGTGGCGAATGGGTCTCGTCGCTGCAGATCGAGGATCTGATCTCGCAATGCGCCGGCGTTGCCGAGGTGGCCGTCATCGGCGTCAAGGACGAGAAATGGGGTGAGCGGCCGTTCGCGCTCGTGGTCAAGCGGGCGTCCGATTCGAATGGCTTGAGCGACGCGGTCATCAAGAACCATCTCAAGGTGTTCGCCGACAAAGGCATCATCTCGAAATACGGAATTCCGGAGAAGATCTTGTTCATCGACAGCATTCCCAAAACGAGTGTCGGCAAGATCAACAAGAAGGAGCTGCGCGAGCGGTACGGCGACATGTAGCTGTTCGAACGCAGCCAGAAAGAAATGGAGGAGCAAAACGTGAGCAACCTCACCCTCGCCGGTTTGGGCGAAAGAGTTGGGAGCGAACTCGGACTTTCAGACTGGGTCACGATTGATCAGCCATGCATCGACACGTTTGCTTCCTGCACCGGCGATCGCCAATGGATTCATGTCGACGTTGAACGGGCAAGTCGCGAAAGTCCTTTCCGCGGTCCGATCGCGCATGGCTATCTGACGTTGGCGATGGTGGCGCCGCTCGCGATGCAGGTCGGCGTCATCCCGAGCGATGCCGCCGCCGGGCTCAATTACGGGATCGACAAGGTCCGCTTTCTGGCACCGGTGCCGGCTGGCGCGCGCGTGAGGTTGCGCGTCGTGCTCGCCGGGATCGAGCCGAGAGAAGGCGGCCAGGTGATCATGAAGACCCAGAACACGCTGGAGGTGGAGGGATCCGAGAAGCCCGCCCTGATCGCCGAAACGCTGGCGCTTCTGATTCCCAAGGGGGCATGACGGCCATGAGCACGGACAATCGCAACCCCGAAGCCGCGACGGCGGACCTCTCCGAGGCCGCATCTCGAAACACCCTGGCGCTCAATCCGCTGGTTGGCATCCGCGGCCAGGATCTGGTCGACAGCGCCGGCATCCTGTTCAAGGCGGTCATGAACGAGCCCAAAGTCGCGACCGAACAATGGCTTTCGTTCGTCGGCGAACTGGGCTCGATCGCCACCGGAAAGTCCGAGCGCACGCCGAAGGCGGGCGACAAACGGTTCTCGGACCCGACCTGGAAGGAGAGTTCGCTGCATAGCGGCCTGCTCAAGGCCTACCTGGCGTGGGGCGAGGCCGTCAGCGGCCTGGTCGACAGGACCAGCCTCAGCGACATCGACAAGGCGCGCGCGCACCTGCTCACCGAAATCCTGATCGACGCCGTCGCGCCGACCAACACGATGTTTACCAACCCAGCGGCGGTCCGCAAGTTCGTCGACAGCGGCGGACAAAGCATGTGGCATGGGTTGAAGAATTATCTCGATGATCTTACGCGCAATCGCGGTATGCCGTCGATGGTGGATACGAGCGCCTTCAAGGTCGGCGAGAATCTCGCGATTACCCCGGGCGCGGTCGTGTTTCGCAACGAGCTGCTCGAGTTGATCCAGTACACGCCGATGACGGCGACCGTGAGAAAGCGCCCCCTGCTCATCACGCCGCCGCAGATCAACAAGTACTACGCGCTCGACCTGTCACCGGACAAGAGCATGGTCCGCTTCCTGATCGAGAGCGGAATCCAGACCTTTGCCATTAGCTGGCGCAACCCGACGGCAGCCCATCGCGACTGGGGACTGGATACTTATGTTGCGGCGCTCGACGAGGCCGTCGACGCAGTGCGCGAGATCTCCGGCAGCGAAGACATCTCCATGATGGGGTCCTGCTCCGGCGGCATCACCTCGACCGCTTATTTCGCAACGCTCGGCAGCGCCGCCGAGAAGAAGATCAAGAATCTCGTGCTGGCAGTTTGCCTGCTCGATCCCAACTCGGCCGAGGAAAGCACGCTCGGCTGCCTGATGACGCCCGAGACGATGCGCCTGGCGAAGGAGGCCTCGCGGCTGCGCGGCATCGTCGACGGCCATGATCTGGCGCGGATGTTCGCCTGGATGCGACCCAACGATCTGATCTGGAACTACTGGGTGAACAATTATCTGCTCGGCAACCAGCCGCCGGCTTTCGACATCCTCTATTGGAACGCCGATACGACGCGCCTGCCGGCGGCGCTGCATGGCGACTATCTCGATCTATATTTCACCAACCCGTTCGTGCACGCCGACAAGCTGACGCTCAACGAGAAGACCGTCGACATGAGCAAAGTGAAGGCCGACAGCTACGTCGTCGCGGGGGTCACCGACCACATCACGCCTTGGAAGGGCGTCTACAAGACGGCCCAGATCATGGGTGAGGGTACCACCTTCGTGCTTTCGAACAGCGGGCACTTGCAAAGCCTTCTCAATCCTCCGACCAATCCGAAGGCGTCCTTCATGATCGGGCCCGTCAGTGCGGATGCACCCGACGCATTTATGGCATCGGCCGAGAAGCGGAAGGGAAGCTGGTGGCTTGATTGGCGCGACTGGCTGAATGCACGCTCCGGCGAAGAGGTGGCGGCTCCCGCTTCGCTCGGCGGCGCGCGTCACCCGACCCTTGGTGCGGCCCCGGGGACCTACGTCTTTGACTGACAATATCGCTAGCGAGAACCAGGCCAAATCGACCGCGCCATTGGGTGCCATCGAAGCCCGGCAGGTCACGATCGACGGTCAGTTGCTTCAGGTTGCGGTCAGGCATGGTGGCGGCAGCGGGCCGCCGCTGTTGCTGTTCAACGGAATCGGCGCCAACTGGGAGTTGGCGAAGCCGTTCCTCGAAGCACTCACGAGCACGACGGCAATCATCTTTGACGTGCCTGGCGTCGGCGGTTCACCCAGGCCCCTCCTTCCGTATCGCCCCTCGACGCTGGCGCGGCTTGCCGCCGGTCTCGTTGCCGAGCTCGGCTACACGGAGATCGACGTCGCCGGCGTGTCCTGGGGAGGCGGAATCGCGCAGCAGTTCGCGCATCAATATCCAAAGCTGTGCCGGCGGCTGGTGCTCGCCGCGACGGCGCCCGGTTTCACAATGGTGCCGGCTAGCCCCTCCGTGTTGTGGAAAATGGCGACGCCGCGCCGCTATATCGACAAACGCTACATGAACAGGATAGCCGGGGATGTTTACGGAGGAGCCTTTCGCGACGACCCATCCCTGATCGGTCGGCACGCGGCCGCGATGCACGGTGCGCAAAGCCTGGGCTACCTGTATCAGCTTCTTGCGATGAGCGGCTGGACCAGCCTGCCGTGGCTGTGGTCGCTGCCGCAGCCGACGCTCGTCCTGATGGGTCGCGACGATCCACTGGTCCCTCCGATCAACGGTAACATCCTGGCGGGCCTGATCCCGAACGCCGAACTCCGGATGATCGATGATGGGCACCTGTTCATCGTGACACGGCCGGTGGAAACCGCCGCCGTGATCGAGGCATTCCTGGCCGACGCGAGCAAGCGTGTCGAGCCATCATCTCTGCTCTCACGAGTGGCCAGTGGGATAAGAGATCTCGTTTCCACGCTTGGAGGACGTCGCAGCGTCCAAGCGCAGCAAGAAGGGAGGAAATGATGGCGACTCAGCAGGCAAAACCAGCCGGGAAACCGGACTACGCGCCGCCTCCAATCGAAGGCGACTTCTACAGGATAGCCGCCGTGCTGAACGACAGCGAGCGCGCCCTGCTCAAGAATGTTCGTGAGTTTACGGAAGGCGTCGTTGCGCCGGTGATCGAGGATTATTGGAGCCGGGATGCATTTCCCTTCGAGATCATCCCGAAAATAGCCGAAGTCGGTATCGGCGGGGTGGGCTATCAGGGATACGGCGCTGCCGGCGGCAGCTGGCTGCTGAACGGCCTTGTTGCGATGGAATTGGCGCGTGTCGATGCATCGGTCGCGACGTTCTGGGGCGTGCACACCGGCCTGTCGGCGGGCTCAATCTATTTGTGCGGGGACGAGGATCAAAAGCAGCGCTGGCTGCCGCCCATGATGCGCTTCGACAAGATCGGCTCGTTCGGCCTGACGGAACCCCTGGTCGGGTCGGCGACGTCGGGTGGGATGATGACGAGCTGTCGTCGCGAGGGCGACAGCTGGATCCTCAACGGCCAGAAGAAATGGATCGGCAACGCCACCTTCGCCGACATCAACGTGATCTGGGCGCGCGAGGAGGGCTCGAACCAGGTCAAGGGCTTCGTGGTCGGAAAGGACAATCCCGGCTTCTCGGTCGAGAAGATCAAGACCAAGATGGCCCTGAGGGTCGTGCAGAACGGACTGATTACCCTGAGCGACTGCCGCGTGCCCGAGGCCGAACGGCTGCAGAACGCCAACACCTTCAAGGACACTGCCAAAGTTCTGCGGATGACGCGTACGGGCGTGGCATGGTTCGCCGTAGGCTGCCAGATGGGAGCATACGAGCATGCGCTGCGCTACGCGACCGAGCGGACCCAGTTCGGAAGGCCAATCGGTGGATTCCAGCTCGTTCAGGACCTGCTCGTCAGGATGCTCGGCAACGTCACATCGACCCAGGCGATGATGCTGCGTCTCGCGCAGCTACAGGACGAAGGCGTGATGCGCGATGAGCATGCGTCGCTCGCGAAGGCATTCTGCACGGTCAAATGCCGCGAAACCGTGGGCTATGCGCGCGAGTTGCTCGGCGGCAACGGCATCCTGCTCGAGAACCACATCGGACGCTTCGTGGCCGATGCCGAAGCGATCTACTCCTACGAGGGCACCAGGGAGATGAACACGCTGATCGTCGGCAAGTCCATTACGGGATTGAGTGCCTTCGTGTGATGCACACTCTTCAAATGAGGGACCGACATGAACGGCGCAGAAAGCCTTTTACGGACGCTGGTCGGATCGGGCGTTGAAGTCTGTTTCGGCAATCCCGGCACGTCGGAAATGCATTTCGTGGCGGCGCTCGACAGGGTCGAGGGAATGCGGGTCGTGCTTGGTCTTTTCGAAGGCGCGGTAACCGGAATGGCGGATGGCTACGGTCGCATGGCTGAGAAGCCGGCGGCTACCTTGCTGCATCTCGGGCCGGGACTGGCCAACGGGCTCGCCAATCTGCACAACGCACGTCGCGCGAGGACGCCGATCGTCAATGTCGTTGGTGACCACGCCACCTATCATGCGCAATATGACGCCCCGCTTGCGTCGGACGTACATGGGTTCGCGCGGCCGGTCTCCGCGTGGGTGCATTCGTCGGCAAGCGCTCGGACTGTCGCCTCGGACGGAGCGATGGCCGTGCAGGCTGCGCTGCAATATCCCGGTCAGATCGCAACCTTGATCCTTCCCGCCGACGCGGCGTGGCTGGAGGCTGACCGTCCGGCGCCCGCCTTGCCGAAGCCGTCCCCCGCGGCGGTATCGACCGAGGCGATCGATCAAGCCGCCGTTGCGCTGGGATCTGGCCGGAAGACCATGATGCTGATCCGCGGGGCTGCGCTGAAGGAACGCGGCCTCAACGCGGCCGGCCGCGTCGCAGCCGCGACCGGCGCACGGATCGCCTGCGACACATTTGCCCCGCGTTGCCAGCGCGGCATCGGGCGCGTGGAGGTCGAACGCATCCCCTATTTCGCCGAACAGATCGTCGAATTCATGAAGGGGACGGAGCAACTGATCCTGGTCGGCGCGAGTCCACCGGTGAGCTTCTTCGCATATCCCAACAAGCCATCCTGGTGCACGCCAGAACATTGCAGGATTCTGTATCTCGCACACGCCAACGAGGATGGCACGATCGCGCTGGAGGCTCTCGCGGATGCCGTAAAGGCGCCCAGGCAGGCGCTGCATGTCGGTGCGTCCAGGAAACCCGATATTCCGAACGGGCCACTGAATCCACAAACGGCGGGCCAGGTAATCGCCCACTACCTTCCGAATGGCGCCATCATTTCCGACGAAGGCGCGACGGCCGGCGGCGGTGTTCATCGATATGCGGCGAACATCGAGCCGCACGATCATCTTGCGCTGACCGGTGGGGCGATCGGGCAGGGCATCCCGGTCGCCACTGGCGCCGCGGTTGCCTGCCCGGACCGGAAGATCCTCTGTCTCCATGGCGACGGCGGAGCGATGTACACGCTGCAGGCGCTGTGGACGCAGGCGCGGGAATCGCTCGACGTCACCACGGTGATCTTCGCCAACCGTTCCTACGCGATCCTCAACATCGAGCTTGCGCGCGTCGGAGCTGGAGCGCCCGGACCGAGGGCCTTTTCGATGCTCGATCTGCACAATCCCGAACTTGATTGGGTCAAGCTTGCTTCCGGCATGGGCGTGGAAGCAAGCCGGGCAACGTCGGTTGAGGAATTTGCGACCCAGTTCGCAAGCGCGATGAAGCATCGGGGGCCGCGCTTGATTGAGGTCGTCTTGTAGCCGGGAGCGCCCGGCGCCTGAAAATCTGCCAAGCCAGGCGAACCGCCCGACGACAGCCGCGCGGTGGTGCCAAGTCGGTTTGATCCAGGTTGGATCATGAATTGTGTGTGGCTGTCTCGTTGCTAGTGATTGGTGGACTCGCCAATATCGCCGGTTAGGACGTCGCCGAATCGCTGCCAAGCCTGGCCGTCGAATTTCATAAGCTGCATCTGTTCGATCGGAAAAAAGTCCTCTGGACTCGTATTGATCTTGATGCCGGGCAGCAGCATATCGCTTGAGAAGTCTTTCAGGTTGGCTGCCTGCCTCATGATGTTTTCCCGCGTCAGGTCATCGCCGCATTGCTTGAGCACCTGGACCATGGTCTGCGCCGCCGCGTAGCCATAGAGGGTATTCCAGTCCGATTTGTCACCATCCGGGTAGTACTTGTCCATGAAAGACCGCCACGCATGAACGCCCGGATCGTCTTTCCAGGCCGGATCGGTCGGGTCCTTCAGATAGGCCGTCGATATGACGTCCTTCGCAAATTGCAAACCGGCCGGCTTCAGCACGCTAGCGACGGATGTCGACACATTCGCTAGGAAGAATCTCGGCTTCCAGCCGATCTCGCCGACCTTCCTGATGGCCTGCGCAGATCCTTTTGGGGCTGCCAACGAGAAGAAGGTGTCGGCACCGGAATCGCGCAGTGTCACGATCTGCGAATCAATCGACGGATCGGTTACTTCATACGACTTGTCGGCGATGATCATGCTGGCCTTGTCGCCGAGCCCATCGCGCAGTCCCTTGAACTGATCCTTGCCGGAGTCGTCGTTCTGCCAGAACACGGCGATTTTGGCGTCAGGAAAGTGGTCCAGGATATACCTTGCATAGATGCGTCCTTCACTCTGATAGTTGGGCATCCAACCCATGGTCCATGGGAATCTTTTTGGATCGCCGAATTTGGTGGCGCCACTGCCGACGAAAAGCTGCGGCACTTTCTTGGCGTTCATATATTTCTGTATGGCCGAATTTGATTGTGTGCCCACGGGCTGGAAGATGAGGAGCACCTCGTCGCTCTCGACGAGCTTGCGCGCCTGCTCGATCGCCTTTGGCGGGCTATAGCTGTCGTCATAGGAGATAAGTTTGATCTGGCGGCCGTTGATGCCACCCTCGGCGTTGATCTTGTTGAAGTACGCGGCTTCGGTCTTGCCGATCACGGAATAGGAAGAAACGGGCCCGCTGTAGGGCATGATGTTGCCGATTTTGATTTCCGTATCGTTCGCTCCCGCATCATATTTCTTTTGCGCAACGGACGCCGTCGTCCAGAATGCGGCAGCAAGCATCAGCGGCGCATAAACGAAGATCCTCGATCTCGACGACATGTTTCCTCCGTCTCGTGTGGCGGCTCTCATGGGCCCGGCCGACATTTGCGCGGAGGAATACCGGCGGACAAGGGATTGGCGTGGACGATCAGCAACCATCACGTACGTGATATGTCGAAGTCCTGATGTGAAACGCGCTGGTCAATCATCGAGCGAAGGATTTCATTCCACACCGAACAGCCAGGAGCGTGCCTGAATGAACGTGACCATCCTCGACGATTACCACGACACGGTACGCACGCTCTCTGGCTTCGCCAGGCTGGGCGATCATCAGGTAACGATCTGGAACGATCATGTGTCGGATGAAGATGCGCTCGTCGAGCGGCTCATCGGAGCCGATGTACTCGTGTTGATCCGTGAGCGCACGGAGATACGCGCTCCCTTGCTGGATCGTCTTCCCAAACTCAGGCTTATCAGCCAACGCAGCGTCTGGCCACATATCGATGTCGACGCTTGCACCCGGCACGGAATCGTCGTGTCGTCCGAAAGGGCGCCCTCATACGCTACGGCCGAGCTGACATGGGCGCTGGTCCTTGCCGCCATGCGCCAGATACCGCAGCAAGCGGCCGCGCTCAAAGCCGGGCGATGGCAGGTCGGCGTTGGCTCCACGCTGCGGGGCAAGACCCTGGGTCTCTATGGCTGGGGCAGTCTTTCACAGGAGGTCGCGAACTATGGTCGGGCCTTCGGCATGAAGGTCCTGGTATGGGCCAGGGAAGCTTCCCGTGAGCGTGCTCGCCAGGACGGGTTTGCGGTGGCCGAAAGCAAGGCAGCATTTTTCGAGCAGAGCGACGTGCTCTCACTCCATCTGCGGCTTGTCGATGCGACCCGTCACATCGTCACGGCAGATGACCTCGCCCGCATGAAGTCAACAGCGCTATTGGTCAATACCAGCCGCGCATCGCTGATCGAGCCGGGTGTTTTGGTTGCGGCGCTGCGGGCTGGCCGGCCGGGTTTGGCCGCCCTCGATGTCTTTGAGCACGAGCCGCTGATCGATCCGTCGGATCCTCTGCTGCTGCTGCCGAATGTCCTTGCCACCCCGCACATCGGTTATGTCACGCGCGAGGAATGGGAGATGCATTTCACCGGTGTTTTCGACCAGATCGTCGCTTACACCGAAGGATCTCCAAGGAATGTCGTAAACCCGGATGTGCTTGGACGGATGAGGACCTTAAGGTGAAGATCCAATCCGCGGATCGTGATCACGGCCTCGCCATCGCAAGCGCGATCAAGTCGTCATTCCGAGCCGACGCCGCAAGGCGTCCATGATCTGCTGCCGTTTGGAATCCATGCGATCAATCGGGCCGCCAATGCCGATCGCGAGCAAGCTCTGTTTACCCGATGAGCGGACCAGCATGCCAATCGTGTTGGCACCCGGAGTTGTGCGTCCTCTGGTCTCGGAGTAGCCACGCTGACGGATCGCCTCGATTTCCTGGATAAGAGCCGACTCTCGGAAGTGCGAGGGCACATGTGACTCGTCGGCATTATTGCGCCGCACGATGGCGCGGACCTGGTTGTTCGATTTGCAGCTCAGAAGCATCTGTCCAAGTCCCGTGCGGGATATAGGCCGGATTTCGCCGATGTGGACTGTAAACTGGATGCGATTGGTCGTGGACACGACATGGAGGTACTGCAACCCGGCGCCGATCTGCTGTCCGAGCATGACTGTCTCTCCGCTGTCGGCCTGAAGTCGCTCCATGATGTCTGTAATGCGTTCGTCGCCGAAACGGGCACGTTGGATCCAGTCGCCGAGCAGCGCAACCCGATAGCTCGGCAGGAAGCGCCGCGTCTCTGCGTCGTATTCGAGATAGTTGAGCGAAACGAGGCTCTTCAGCAGAACGGAGGTGCTCGATTGCGGAATTCCAAGCGCAGCGGATATCTCCGTCACGGCGGCGGAGGCTTTCGTGCGCCGAAAATACTCCAGCAAGGCAAGCGTCCGCATCGCGGATTTGATCGGTTGAGCATCAGGTTTGCGCCCCTTCGGCATTTTGGTCCCCGATATCGGTTCCTCAAATCACAGATGTGATGTTCGCCTTCCGAGGATGTCAACGGGTATGAAATTGGTCCATACGCACTAAAGTCAAGCCGAGAGATGATGGATCACGTAATGCGCAACAGGATGAGAAGCGGCACCAACGCTGCGTGGCTCACAAACCATTCATGACAAAGATCAGTACTCCGACTGCCGTATGCGAAGATATCAAGCCGCTTGACGGCACCGTCATACTCGAGGTCGGCAACGCGCACGCGCCCGTTTGCCTCCGCGTGGCCACTTCCTTTGCCGGAAAGATCATGTCGGAACTTGGCGCAAAGGTTATCAAGCTTGAACCGTTCAGCGGCGATCCGGTCCGACACCTGCCGCCGTTTCTGCCGGGCGGTTCCGAGGGCGAACGTAGCGCTCTGTTCAAATTTTTGAACACGGGGAAGACGACGATCTCAATGCCGGGCGATTCAGCGGCCGCGAAGACGGCGCTGCGCGCACTTCTTAGCGCGCGGATCGATGGCGTCCTGCTGGAGGAAGATAGCGAGTTAGGGGCATCCTTCGCGGAGCATCCTCTCGCGCTGGTCGAAATTGCCGGATGGCCGGCAGCGAAGCCCGCGGGTGCGAGGTTGTCGGAGTTTACCGCGCTTGCGCTGGGCGGCTTGCTCGACATGATAGGGGAGCCGGACCGCCAACCATTGCGCCTCGGGGGGCATCAGGCCTCATATTCGGCGGGGCTGTCCGTGTTCACGGCGCTGATGGCACTGCTTGCTGAACGTGAGTCTGGCCGGCATCCGCCGCCGGGCCGCGTGTCCCTGATCGAAACAGCGATGTGGGTAAACTGGAAGGCGATCGCTGGCATCGACAACGAGGGGAAGCCGCCGACCCGTCAGGGCAATCAATCTGAATTTCAAGTCGTGCGCTGCCTTGACGGATGGATCGCGGTGGTTTTCTCCGTGACCCAGTTCGAAAATTTGCGCGACCTTGTTAACAGTGCGGCTTTGCATCACCAGAAGTTTGCCACACGTGACGGCCGGCTGAAGCATATGCGCGAGCTATACCGGTACCTGGAGCCGTGGTTTGCCGTGCGGACTCGCGCTGAAGTGTATCGCGAGGCGCAAAGACGCGGGGTACCCCTCGGGCCTGTCTGCACTCCAGCCGATCTCATCACCGATCCTCAGAACTTGGCCCGTGGATTCATCGTGCCATTGGCCGATGCGTCGGTTGGCGGCGCGCGGGTGCCGCGGTTGCCGGTGCTTTGGAGCCGTCACATACCAACGCGAATCTCTAAGCTTCGAGAACAGGTCGTACCGTGAGGCCTCTTGCAAGCATTCGCGTGATCGATTTTGGCCAGCTGACCGCCGGTGCCAATACCTCGGCCATGCTGGCGGATCTTGGAGCGGAGGTCATCAAGGTCGAGTCTGCCAGCTTCATGGACTTGTTCCGTTCGATGGGGAGCAATCGGAAGGCGGTCCCTGCGTGGTGGAATCGATCATCCCAATTTCGCTTTACCAATCGCAATAAGCGCGGTGTGGCGCTCGACGCAAAGAATCCGGAAGGCCGGCGTATCGTGCAGGATCTGGTTGCGACTGCCGACGTGGTCGTAGAAAATTTCCGTCGTGGAGTGCTCGAGCGTCTGGGGCTCGACTACGCCTCGATGGCAGCCCGCAATCCTCGCATTGTCTTCGCATCGATATCCAGCCAGGGCGAGACGGGTCCATATCGGCTTCACACCTCTTTTGGATCGACTTTGGAGGCGATGGGCGGCATCGCCGCGCTCACGGGCTATGACGGAGACAAGCCGCTCGTCAGCGGACCGCAGGTGAACTATCCCGATCAAGTGGCCTCGCTTTTTGCCACGGGCTTGATCCTGACCGCGCTTCGCGAGGCGCGGCGTACTGGTAAAGGCGCGTTGCTCGATATTTCGCAACGAGAGCTGACAAGCTTTATGATTGGGGAGGAAATCCTCGCTGCTTCGGTCGATGCGGCGCGAGCCGATTTGCCTAGAACGGGCAATGCCGACGAGGCAATGATCCTGCAGGATTGCTTTCTGGCTTCGGATGGACGCTGGATAGCGCTCACGATTGAAAACAGTATCGACGCCGAACGCTGCCGCGCAATCGTCGGCGGGGATGAATGTCTCAGTGATCGTGTTGCAGCGTGGTGCGCTGCCCGTCCAGCCTCCGACGCAGCGGATGTGCTAACGGCCGCGGGCCTGGCTGCTGCACCCGTACACGACGGTGCCTCCCTGATCCGTAATCGGCAGCTTGCGGGGCAAACGCTCGTCTGGCGCGAAAACGGCGAGATCGTGAAGGGACGGCCTTACGGTTTCGACGGCGCTCCATTGAACATCGGCCGCGACGCACCCGATCTCGGTCAGCACACGCGCGAAGTCCTGCGCGAAGTCCTTGGACTGGACGAGTCGGCGATACAGCACCTCGCCAGGCTGGGCGTAACTCGCTCTGAACCCATTGAACAATAGGCCGCTCAACGTTGGAGGCTCTCTTGAACGCCGACGAATTGGTCAATCAGCTCGAAATTCCTCTCATCGTGGCGCCGATGTTTCTGGTCTCGACGCCTGGGATGACGCTTGCCGCCTGCTCGGAAGGGCTCATGGGCAGTTTTCCGGCGCACAGCGCACGCACCTCCGAGATATTCGAAGAATGGCTGATCGAGACAATCGAAGGGTTGGAACGCCTTCGCGGCGAGGCGAACGACAACAAAATTGCTCCCTTCGCGGTCAACCTGGTGGTCCATCCTTCCAACGCCCGGATGGCCGACGATCTGGAGAAATGCATCAAATATCGAGTGCCGGTCGTGCTGACGTCGAAAGGAGCCCCGACTGACATCATCTCGCGTATCCACGACTATGGAGGTCTCGTACTCCACGATGTCGCGAGCAAACGCCACGCCGAGAAGGCTCTTGAAGCCCGAGTTGATGGCGTTATCGCGGTTGCGGGCGGAGCGGGCGGGCACACCGGAACAATCAATCCCTTCGCTCTGATGAATGAGTTGCGCCAAATTCATGGCGGCCCCATTGCCTTGGCTGGCGGAATGACCACGGGACGTGACGTCCTCGCGGCACAGGTTATGGGAGCGGACTTCGCCTATATGGGGACCCGCTTCATCGCCACGGTCGAATCGGCGGCGCCGGAAGATCACAAACGCATGATAGTTGCGTCGAATGCGACGGATGTCTTCTTCAGTGCCTCCATCGACGGTGCTCCTGCCAACTGGCTGACCAAGAGCTTGCTTGCGGCCGGGGTCGACCTGGACGTTCTGCGGACAACGCTGCCTGGCAAGATCGTAGCGGCCGCAGAGACGCGGAAACGTTGGAAAGATATCTGGACCGCCGGTCACGGCGTGGGGAACATCGAAGACATTCCGTCGACCGTAAAACTCTGCCGTCAACTCAAGGCAGAGTACCGGGCGGCCAGTTCGCGTCCAGTTGCTGCCGACCTCATTCAGGTTAGCAGAAGTGCGACTACGCGCGCGAACGTCGCTCGCGCTGGCAATGCTTGAGAAAGGGTGACGCTCGATGAACAGGCAACTTCGTCGTCCGGACGTCGCGCAGGGCGTGACCCAGGCGCTGGCGCATCGCATCGCAACCCTAAGGTACGAGGATCTGCCGGTCGACATCATTGCGATCGCCAAGCATTGCGTCCTCGACTGGGTCGCCGTTGCCGTGCAGGGCACGCGCGAGCCTTTGGTCACGATACTTGCCGAACAGGTTGCTGCCGAGGGCGGGAGCGACTGTTCCACGCTAATCGGGCGCAGTCGGAATGCTTCTTCGCGCCAGGCGGCGCTCGTCAACGGTGCCGCGTCCCACGCGCTCGACTACGATGACGTGAACGTCAGGATGATGGGCCATCCGACGGCAGCCATCCTGGCCGCCGCCCTCGCGCTCGCGGAAAGTCGCGGCGCCAGCGGTCGTGACCTGATTGTCGCATTCGTCGCGGGGTACGAAACCGCGTGTGAAATCGGCGAGATCGTTTCGCCCAGCCATTACGCGCGCGGCTTCCACGCGACGGGCACCGTCGGTACGTTCGGCGCCGCCGCGGCGTGCGCGTATCTCTGTCGCCTTGACGGCAACGCCGTTGCCATGGCGCTCGGCATCGCCGGTACGCAAGCGGCCGGGTTGAAAGCGATGTTCGGCACCATGTGCAAGCCGCTGCACGTCGGAAAAGCCGGCGAAAGCGGCCTGCTCGCTGCCGAACTGGCCGCGCGCGGGTTCACAAGTCGCGCAGATGTACTTGAGTGCGCAAACGGGTTTGTGGCCACGCATGCGGACGGCGCCCGGCCCCTGCATCAGTTCTCGAGCGGCAGCGGCAGGTACCATATCGCCGACAATCTCTTCAAGTACCACGCGTCCTGCCACCAGACCCACGCGGCAATCGAGGCGCTACGCGCTCTGCAGGCCGAGCATGGCTTTTCATGCTCCGACGTGGTCAAGGTCACATTGCGTCACGACGCCGGTGCGGACTCGATCTGCAACATTGCTTGTCCGAACACCGGCCTGGAAATCAAATTTTCGCTGCGCATGATCGCCACTCTTGCGCTGGCGGGTGTCGATACGGCAGGAGTTGCCAATTTCAGCGATGCCAACGCACGAGATCCAGGCTTGCTGGCGTTGCGTGACAAGGTCGAGGTGACGTTCGCGCGCGATTGGCCTTCGACGCGAAGCGAAGTGACCGTGCAGTTGGCTGACGGTCGGGTTCTGGACGGTGGTCACGATTCCGGCCTGCCTGAGAAGGATCTCGGCAGGCAGCAGACGAAGCTCCTTGCCAAATTCCGCTTGCTGGTCGGTCCGGCCTTCGGTCTCCGCCAGACCGATGATATTGCGACCACCATTCTGTCGCTCGAGCAGCAAGCCGACCTGAGATACTTCACTTCGCTACTGGTTCACGAGAAACGGTGAGGAACGAGAGGGATGGAAGTCGATTTTCGGAAGAGAGCGGTGGAGCGTCGGCGTGGCCATTGGTACGAGGATTTCGAGATCGGTCGCGAATTCATCCATCACTGGGGCCGTACGATAAACGAAGGCGACAATTCGCTCTTCTCCACACTTACCCTCCATTTCAATCCGCTCTATTACAATCGCGAATTCGCTGTCGCGCACGGTCACCCCCGCGAACAGGTGAACCCGATGCTCGTTTTCAATACGGTGTTCGGCCTTTCGGTCGAGGACCTCAGCGAGAACGGAGCGGCTTTTCTGGGCGTCGATGATCTCACCTATCATTCGCCGGTCTATCCCGGCGACACCTTGACCGCCATTTCGACGGTGTTTGCCAATCGGCTGTCGACCAAAAAGCCGCAGCAGGCGATCTGCACCTGGCACACCAAAGGCTTCAATCAGCATGGCCAACAGGTGGTCGACTTCAAGCGCACCAATCTCGTCTACAGGCGGCCGGCGGCCAGGGAATGACCATGTCCTACATGACCGAGGAGCGGCGCCTGATCCAGGAAACCGCGCGCGAATTCTCCATGCGTGAGGTGCTGCCGATCGCCAACAAGCTCGATCCGCTGCAGGAAGATATACCGATGTCGCTGCGCGACATGATGGCGGAGATGGGTTATTTCGGAATCATCATGCCTGAGGAGCATGGCGGCCTGGGGCTGGGCTGCTTCGAATATTGCCTGATCACCGAAGAACTGGCGCGTGGCTGGATGAGCGTGGCCAGCATCATTGCTCGCGGAAACGGTATGATCGGCTGGGCCGCCATGACCGACGAACAGAAGAAAACGTATCTGCCGAAAATCGCGCGCGGTGAGATGCTCGGTTCGTTTGCGATGTCGGAGCCGGGTACCGGGTCGGACATTGCAAGCCTGAGGTGCCGCGCGCGGAAGGATGGCGACAGCTTTCTACTCACCGGAAACAAGTACTGGTGCACATTCGCCGATGGCGCCGACTACCTGATGGTCATGGCGCGAACGTCCGAAATTGATCCCGATCGCCGCCATCTCGGCATCAGCATGTTCATCGTCCCCAAGAAGCGAGGCGAATTGCCGCCAGGCGTGAACGGCGCGCCGATTCCCAAGATCGGATATTTCGGTTTCAAGACCTGGGAGTTGGCCTTCGACAATTTTCGTGTGCCGAAAGAGAACCTGATCGGCGAGGAAGGCAAGGCGTTCTATTACGCGACGAGTGGCCTCGAGGTGCCGCGTGCACATACGGCAGCCCGCTCGATCGGCTTGGCGCGCGGAGGCCTCGAAGACGCGATCGCTTACGCCAAGGAACGCGTGCAGTTCGGCAATCCGATATCGGAGTTCCAGGCGATCCGATTCAAGATCGGCGAGATGGCCAGCCAGATCGAGGCTGCTCGCCAGCTTATGTACTACGTGTGCGACGAGATCGACGGCGGCCGGCGTTGCGACAAGGAAGCGTCGATGGCCAAGCTATTCGCGAGCGAAATGTCGGAGCGTGTCACGAGCGAGGCGCTGCAGATCCACGGCGGAGCCGGCTACACCAAGCTGCATGCGGTGGAGCGCTATTGGCGTGATGCCCGCTTGACGAAGATTTTTGAGGGTACCTCGGAAATCCAGCTTCGGATCATTTCAGACCATCTTCTTGGACGGGGCAACCGATGAAGACTGCCGAGCTCACGAGCAACAACAACTATTTCGAGGATTTCACGGTTGGGGAAGTGCTGCGCCATCGGCGCGGAAAGACGATTGAGCCGATCGAGAACGTTCTGATTACGAATATGGTGATGAACACCGCCTCGGGCCATTTCGATGACGTTGTCATGCGCGACACCATGTTCAAGAAGCGGCTTCAGTTCGGCGGCGTGACCGCTTCGCTGATCATCGGCATGTCCAGTCAGGATACGTCGGAAAACGCGCTTGCTGAATTGGCCATGACCAACATCCGCTTCAACGAGCCGGTGTTTCACGGTGACACGCTCTACGCGTTCACCGAGGTGCTCGAGAAGCTGGACAGCGAACGCGCCGACGCCGGCATCGTTGTCTTTCATCACTTGGGCGTCAATCAGGAGGACAAGGTCGTGTTCGAAGGCGATCGGCAGGTGCTGGTCAAGAAGCGGTCGCATTGGAGGCGATAATGGTTGCGACAGCGTCGGAGGGAGCTCTTTCTGGTCTCAGGGTGATCGACATGACCCTGATGCTCGCCGGCCCATACGCGTCGATGTTGCTCGCGGATCAGGGCGCCGAGGTGATCAAGATAGAGCCGCTACACGGCGACTACGTCCGCACGGTGGGGCCCTATCGTCCCGACGACAAGCTTCATGCCTTCGGCGGCTATTTTCAGAGCGTCAACCGCAACAAGCTCTCTGTCGGTCTCGATCTGAAGAAGCCGGAGGGGCGAGACATATTGATCGATCTGGTCAGGGGCTCGGATGTACTCGTAGAGAACTACAGAGCGGGCGTCATGGACCGGCTTGGGCTCTCTTACGAGGTGTTGCGGGAAGCCAACCCTCGCCTCGTCTATGGAGCGGTGCGTGGCTTCGGCGACCCGCGCACGGGCCGCAGTCCCTACGTCAATTGGCCGGCCTACGACGTGATTGCGCAGGCGATGGGCGGCATCATGGGCATCACCGGCGCGACCGCGGCCCAACCAGTCAAGATAGGTCCGGGCGTTGGCGACATCGTACCGGCAATGATGTGCGCCGTCGGCGTGCTCGCGGCCGTCTATCGGGCGAAACAGACCGGCCAAGGACAGTTTGTCGATGTCTCCATGGTGGACAGCGTGCTCTCTCTTTGCGAGCGGATTGTCTATCAACATTCCTACGAACACGAAGTGCCACGGCCCGAGGGGCACCGTCACCCCTTTCTGACACCTTTCGGCATCATCCCCTGCAAGGACGGCCACCTGACGTTGGCCTGCCACACCGACGCTTTCTGGGGGCGTTTGTGCGAACTGATGTGTAAGCCCGAAATGGCATCCGACCCGCGCCTGGCCACTGAGGAGGCGCGGCGGCGGCATCAGGATCTCGTCTACGACACCATCGCGGACTTTACGTTGTCGCGCAGCAAGCACGAATTGTCCTCGCTCTTTGGTGGGCAGGTGCCGTTCGCGCCGGTCTATACCGTGGCCGACATCGTGCAAGACCCGCATTTCATCGCGCGCGACATGATCGTCAAGCTTGAACATCCGGGTTGCGAGGGCGAATTCGCGGTTGCCGGCGTGCCGATCAAGATGACCGAAACGCCGGGAGCAATCAGGCGACGAGCGCCGATGTTGTCGGAGCATGCCGCCGAGGTTCTGGCTGGCATCGGTATTGGCGATGAGCGGCTACGCGACCTGAGGTCGCGCGGCGTGGTCAAGTGATCGTTGTGGGAGAAAGAAGTGATGCAAGAGCGGAAGAAGAGGTTGCGTCGGGTGGAGCTGGCTGTACCAGCATCAAACGAGCGAATGATGGCGAAGGCGGCCGGGAGTAAGGCCGACTTCGTCTTTCTCGATCTGGAGGACGCCGTTGCGCCAAAAGCCAAGGTGGAGGCCCGGGCGAAGGCTGTCGAAGCGCTCAAGAGCCTCGATTGGAGCGGGAAGACACGTTGTGTGCGGATCAACGATCTCGGCACCGAGTGGGCGTTCGAAGACATCATCACGGTAGTCGAAGGCGCGCACCAGCACCTCGACGTAATAATGATACCGAAGGTGATGCGTGGAAGCGACGTTCTCTTTGTGGACACGTTGCTCGGCCAGCTCGAGAAGAAGCTCAGGATGGATCGGCGTATCGGTCTGGAGGTCCTGATCGAGGAGGTCGAGGCGATGATCAACGTGGAGGAGATCGCCCGATCCTCGCCGCGGCTCGAAGCGTTGATCTACGGGGTTGGCGATTTTTCGGCCTCGCAAGGCATCGACCTCGGCGCCGTGTATGGGCCCAGCGGTTATCCCGGAGACATTTGGCACTACGGGCGGCAAAAGATCACGATCGCAGCGCGAGCGGCGGGCATAGACGCGGTCGACGGTCCCTTCGGCAACTTCAAGGACGCTGCAACCTATAGTGAGGAATGTCGACGTGCGAAGCTGATCGGCATGGTGGGCAAATGGGCAATTCATCCAGCGCAGATAGAGCATGCGATGCGGGAATTTTCGCCATCGCAAGCCGCCGTCGATGCGGCGCGTGCGATGACGAAGGCCTATCGCGAAGCCGAGGCCGAGGGGCTTGGTGCCGTGATCTATAACGGCGAGATGATCGACGCAGCTACCATCCGCCTGGTGAGGAACACCATCAACAAGGCCGACCTGATCGGGATGTGACAAGCGGCCACGTGCGAATGCGCTTGCGCAGCCAGAGCAACACAAAATTACGAAAACAACCCCATGCAAAGTAGAATTGGCCCCCGTCGCAGTACTCGTGCTGCGACGGCCCCTCCGTCATTGGCCGTGCCGACGGGCCGCATCCCGACCTAATTGTATAATAGATCATAATTGACATATCGTTCAATTTGGTCGATCCTCAGGGCCGGCGATCCACGCACGCTGCGCGATTGACCGTCGTTTCGAGGGCCACGCGCCGTTCGAGGCCAAGTCCAAGGCCAAGGACGATGTCGCAAAGCCGGAGCGGCTCATTGCCGGGAGGAATTGATGAAAGTTTCTCTGATCGGTGCGACCGGCAATGCCGGATCGCGAATCCTAGCCGAGCTCGCACGGCGCGGCCATCAAGTCACGGCAATCGTACGGCATCCGGACAAAGTGCCGCAACTCGATGGAGTGACCGCCCATAAAGGCGATGCCAATCGCGTCGATGATCTCGCCTCGATGCTGCGAGGCCACGACGTTGTCATCAGCAGCGTACATTTTCTGGACGGCCAGGCCGATAAGCTAATTGGCGCCGTCCGCCAAGCGCGCGCGCCCCGCTACGTCGTCGTCGGCGGTGCAGGTAGTCTCGACAATGGCAATGGTGTCAAGTTGATCGATGCGGGCGGCGTACCTGAACCATACAAGGCCGAGTCGCGCGCTGGCTGCAATTTCCTCGACTTGCTGCGACAGACAAGTGATCTCGATTGGACGTTTGTTTCGCCGTCCGCGCAGTTCATCGCCGGAGAGCGCACAGGCGTTTTCAGAGTGGGAGCAGACACCGTCCTGCGCGATGTCAGCGGGCGAAGCTGGATCTCCTACGAGGACTTCGCTGTCGCATTGGTCGACGAGATCGAGCAGCCGCGCCATTCCAGGCGCCGATTCACGGTTGGTTACTGACGAGGCTCTCGGCCCTCGTGAGTACGAAGCCGTCTTCAGATCAGAATAGTTACTTAATTCGGCGACAGGGGAGGGAAGTGATGCGGAAAGCAAGAGGCGCGCTGTTTGCCGCCGTCGCTGTGGTGATCCCTACCTGCATGAGTCACGCAGAAAAATTGTATGATTCAGGCGCGAGCGATACCTCGATCAGGATTGGCAACACGATGCCGTACAGCGGACCGAACTCCGCCTTCGCCGTCCTGGGTCGAACACAAGCAGCTTACTTCAAGATGATCAACGATCAGGGTGGAATAAATGGCCGCAAGATCGACTACATCTCCTACGACGACAGCTATAGTCCGCCCAAGACGGTGGAGCAGGTCCGCAGACTGATCGAGAGCGACGAAGTGCTGTTGCTCTATAGTGTCCTGGGTACGCCCACCAATTTGGCGGCGATCAAGTACATCAACGCCAAGAAGGTGCCGCATCTTCTGATCGCGTCCGGGGGGACGGTGTTTGGGGACTACAAGCAATTTCCATGGTCGATGGGATTTCAGCCTCACACGCAGGGCGAGACCTTCGTATATGGAAGATACCTCGCGGAGAATTATCCGAACGCCAGGATCGGCGTTCTCTACTCCGCCGATGGTCTCGGTCGCGACAACATCACAGGCTTCAAGAAGGGCCTCGGCGACAAGGCGGGCAATATCGTTGTCGAGCAGACCTATGAAGTCACGGACCCAACCATCGACTCGCAACTGGTGAAGATCCGCACCACAGGCGTCGACGTCTTCGCGAACTTTACCACACCAAAGTTCGCGGCGATCGCGATCCGGAAAGCTGCAGAAATGGGCTGGAAGCCGGTCCACATCCTGCATGGCATCTCGCTTTCGATCGAGAACGTTCTCAAGCCGGCGGGCCTCGAGAACGCGAAGGACCTCATCACCTCCAATTACGTCAAGGAGTTTGGCGATCCGGCCTGGGACGGCGATCCGGGAATGAAGAAGTTCGTTGCGTTCATGGACAAATACCTGCCCGGCGAGAACAAGCACAACTCGAACGTCGCGTACGCCTATATGTCCGCGCAAACCATGGTGCACATCCTTCAGCAATGCGGTGACGATCTGACCCGGGCCAACGTCATGAGGCAAGCCGAGAGCCTCAGGGATTTCGAACTTGACCTTCTGCTGCCCGGTATCATGGTCAATACCTCCCCGACGGATCACTACCCGATCGAGCAAACCCGGCTACACAAGTTCGACGGCGTTCGCTGGCAGGGCATCGGACCCATCTTGCAGCTTGAGTGAGCGGGCGCATGAGAACTCGAGCCTGTCGTCGCGGCTTCGACACCTTGCCTGCTCAATTTGATGGAATGGGCAGGCTGCTTCCAAGCACGCCAGCGCTCGTTCTGGCGCTTCAGTAGATTGAGGAAACGCCATTATGAACTCAACGCTGGCTGGAAGAACGATCTTCATCAGCGGCGGCTCCCGTGGAATCGGGCTCGCCATCGCCATGCGCGCAGCGCGAGACGGAGCCAATGTAGCGATCGCGGCCAAGACCGCAGAACCTCACCCATCGTTGCCCGGGACAATCTACACCGCGGCTCGAGAGATCGAGGACGTCGGCGGGCACGCGCTGCCGCTCGTTTGCGATATCCGCGACGAGGAGCAGGTCGAGGCGGCGGTGGCTGCGACCGTCGCCCGGTTCGGGGGCATCGACATCTGTCTCAACAACGCCAGTGCGGTACGGCTAACGGGAATTCTCGACACGCCCGTGAACCGCTACGATCTGATCAATGGCGTCAATACCCGCGGCACGTTCCTGGTGACGCAAAAATGCCTGCCGCATCTTCTCGTCGCCGGCAACCCGCATATCCTCGCGATTTCGCCGCCGCTCCACATGGAAGAGCGCTGGTTCGCGCCGCATGTGGCTTATTCAATTGCGAAATTCGGCATGAGTCTCGTGACGCTCGGCGTCGCCGGCGAGTTTCGCGGGCGCGTTGCCGCCAACGCTCTTTGGCCGCGAACGGCCATCGAAACGGCCGCGATGACGGAGTTCAAGTCGCATCTCGACATCGGCCGGCTGCGTTCGCCGGAGATCATGGCAGATGCCGCCCATCTCGTCCTTACCTCCGATGCAAGGACCGTGACAGGCAATTTCTTCGTCGACGATGAGGTGCTTGCCGCCCACGGCGTCACCGACCTCAGTCGCTACAATCCGCCTGATGTTGCCGACATCGACGTTACGCCCGATCTGTTCGTCCCGAGCCTTCGAGAACTTGCGGGGAGAAGAAAATGAGCGATGTCAGGACACTGCTACGAGGAGGCAGTGCTTCTGGTTCGTCTGGGGCTACGTACCTTGGGCTCAGGTATGCCGCTGTCGGCAACCAACTCCCGGGAACGCGCGATCAGGCCTGGTGCGAGGGCATCGTCCACACCGAGCAAGCGCAAGCTCACCCGCGCGAAGCGCTCCTCATGTTCGGCAATATTTCCCGTGTCCGCGAGCGCGGTCAGTTCTGCGATGAGAATCCACGGGTAAACCCTCAACCAGTATTCATGGCCGCCGGCCGGCCGCAAGACTCCGGCCTCGACTGCCTGGCGCTCGAACGACATCATGAACGGCGTAGCCACTTTGTAGAACTCGTCGACGAAGACGTAGGGGCGGCCGAGCAGCCAGCGGATCGCCGGGTCCTGCCACAGCGTGCGCATGATCACCCGCGCGCCGACGCAAGGGAGCAATTCGACGCGTTCCGCCCTTTCCAGGATGCTGCCGGTCCGATCCGCGACCCGTTGCAGCGACGCCGCGACGAGCGCTCCGACGATCTCGTCGATCGATTTGAAGTGATTGTAAAACGAGCCATACGCGACGTCCGCCTGCTCGGTGATGTCGTTGACGGTCGCGCCGTCGATTCCCTTGCGCCGAAAAACGAGTTCGGCCGCGGCCAGGATCGTTTCGCGTGTCCGTTGGCGTCGGCGCTGATTGCGATTCGCATTTGTGGGCGAATCGCCCTTGATGATCTTGGTCGCCATCTAAACTCTGAACCGCAACAGGCCAACAGACCCGAGGCGTTTGCGTCGAGGAAGCAAAGTGAGTCCAATTCTCATTTCGGGATCCTAACATCATTGTCCCCGCGGGTCGATTCCCATTCAATTATGGATGATGTGTCATTGCTGACATGTGGTTCTTAACCGGGGGGCCCCGCCAGGCGATCGGGGCGCCGCGGCCGCGCCAGTGACAGTTGCCCCACCCCAATCAGCGGAGGACCTCTGATGAGCCAAGCAGGCATCACGAACGGCGAGGACAACGTGGTCATGCGATGGGGAAGGACTTGGAGCACGCAAGACGCGTTGTCGTTTTTGAGCCTCTTCGTCGAGGATGCACACTATTGCGACGTCGCTTTGGACAAAGTGTTCCGCGGACGAGAGGCGATCAAGGCCTTCTTCGAGGGGACGTTCACGACATTCCCGGACTTCAAAATGGAAATAGGACGCAGCGCTGTAACCACGGACGCTGCGGCCGGCGAATGGATCATGTCCGGTACTTTTCTGGGAGAGTCGTTTGGCGAGCCCCCGACAGGAAAGCCGTTTCGGGTCCAAGGCTGCTGCTTCATGAAGCTCCTCGACGGGCGGATCGTCGAACACAGGGATTATTGGAATCCGGCGACGTTTGACCGGCAGGTCAGGATTTAGTCCCGCAACGATGCCCCACCGGCACGATCCTGTCGAAAGCTGCGTGTTTCGACATGCCTCCCCCGGATCCTTGTTTGTACGATCTGTCAGTATTGACAAATTGTCCAAATGGTGATCTTGATGGGGAAGTGAAGAGCGCGCAGGTCGAGGCGGCAAGGCGCGCGATCGCATAACAGCGCAGTCGGGGAGGACGGGAATGAAGCACGTCGGCCATTTCATCGCTGGTGAACTATTCCCGGCAGACGGCGGTTCGCAGATTTTCAATCCGTCCAATGGAAAGCCCACCGCCATTGCGGCAATCGGGACGTCGGCTGAGGTCGATCGAGCCGTCGCCGCCGCCCGTGCTGCCTTTCCGGCCTGGTCTTCGCAGGGGTTGCAAAATCGCGCGACCGTCATGCTCGATCTGCGCGCCGCACTCAAGAATGCTCGTAATGAGCTCGTCGACATCGTCGTTGCCGAACTCGGCAAGACGCGCGCGGATGCCGGCGCCGAGGTGGATCGTGCCATCGAGGTGCTGGGCCAGCTGGCGTCGATCGGAAGCTGGTACGGTGGCGCGTTCAGCCGGGCGTATCGCGTGGCGTCGACGCGATGGAGGTTCGCTTTCCCATCGGCGTGGTCGCCGCGATCAGTCCATTTAACTTCCCGGTGCTGATCCCCGTCGTGCAAAGCGCGATGGCGCTGGCTTGCGGCAATACCGTCGTCCTCAAGCCAAGCGACCGCGATCCCTCGGCTACGCTTCGCCTCGCCGAGATATTCTCGAGCGCAGGTCTTCCGCGAGGCGTTCTCAACGTGGTGCTCGGCGGTAAGGCAATCGTGGATCGTTTGGTCGAGCACCCCGACGTCGCCGGTGTCAGCTTTGTTGGCTCGACGCCGGTCGCGAAAGCCATTCGAATCGCCGGCGTCGGCCGCAACAAGCGAGTGCAGGCGTTTGGCGGCGGCAAGAACCACATGGTTGTCCTGCCGGATGCCGACCTGGATCTTGCCGCGGATGCGGCTGTCTCCGGTGCCTATGGTGCGGCAGGGCAGCGTTGCATGGCGGTGTCCGTGGTGGTCGCTGTCGGGGCAATCGGTGATGCGTTGGTCCAGAAGATCAAAGATCGGCTGGCCAGATTGCGAACAGGCGATCCTTCCGAAGCCGATACCGAGGTCGGTCCGCTGATCACTGCGGAAAGCCGCGAGCGGATCGTGTCCTATCTTGCGAATGCCGCATCCGAAGGCGCGTCAGTCGTGGCTGACGGCCGCGGCGTCGTGACGAAAGGGACGGGATGGTTTGTTGGCCCGAGCTTGCTGGACCACGTGCGCCCTGGCATGGCCGTGCATTCCGACGAACTCTTCGGCCCGGTGCTGTCGGTTGTCCGTGCCGCCAGTTACGAGGAGGCCGTTGCGATTATCGCGGGGCGCCCGCTCGGCAATGGGGCGGCGATCTTTACCAACGATGGGGGACTTGCCCGCCGTTTTGTGGACGAGGTTGAGGCTGGTCAGATCGGCATCAATGTGCCGATTCCGTTTCCGGTATTTTTTCATAACTTCGCCGGCTGGAAGGACAGTGCCTTCACCGAGACGAAGCTGTTCGGTCCGGGTGCGATTGCCTTTCACACGCGAACCAAGACCGTCTCGGCTCGTTGGCCCGACGCCAATGCCACCAAGGTCGATCTCGCGTTTCCGACGTCGAAATAAGCTACCGGAGTACGACGCATGCGTTTTGTTGGCTATGTCAAGCCCGGCGGCCGCGATCCACAAGACCGCATGATGGGGATCGTGATCGACGACACGGTCGCGCCACTCGCTACCGTTGATGCGTTTTACGAGGATCTGTCTGGCTGGAGGCAACGGGCCTCGGAATTGACACAGGGCGAAATCCCGCTCGCCGACCTGACGCTCGCACCGCCAGTACCGCGCGACGCGAAGATTGTTTGCGCAGCCATCAACTACGTCAAGCACGGCGTCGAATCGAAACTCCCGACGCCAACGTTCCCAAACCTGTTCGCGCGATGGGCATCCGAGCTTGTCGTTGATGGAGCGCACATCCCGGTCCCGGTCGCCGAAGCGCACGGTCTCGACTGGGAAGTCGAGCTGGCCGCCATCGTGGGCGCCACGACCATCGATGCCGATGAAAAGGCGGCTGCGGAAAACGTATTCGGTTACACCGTCGCGAACGATGTCAGCGGTCGCGCGGCGCAGCTTCAGTCCACAACGCTGAGCACGGGGCAATGGGCACTCGGAAAGAATGTGGACAAGAGCTGCCCCATCGGTTCCTTCATCGTAACGGCCGATGCTATTTCCGCTACGAATCTGAAGCTGGAGACCATCGTGGATGGGCATGTCATGCAGCATGGCACCACGGCGGACATGGTGTTCAGCGTTCCAGAACTTATCGCCTTCACGTCCCGTCACGTGACGCTGCGGCCGGGCGACGTCATCCTGACGGGTACGCCGGATGGTGTCGGGATCGGCCGCAATCCGCGGATCTACATGAAGCCAGGTGCCTTGCTTACCACCTGGGTCGAAGGAATCGGCAGCATCACCAACAGAATTGTCGACAGCGCGCATCGCAAGTGAGAACGAGCAGGGAGGAACAAATGGCAGGCGTTGAACGAACCGTCGAAGGACCGATCGTCGTGGACACGACGGTTCCGGATATCGCACTGACGCGTGAGCAGATCATTGCGCGCAATCTGAACGTGGTCGAAGCGCACTTCCACAACGAGACGCCCGAGCATGTCGACAGAGCAATCGCCCTTTACGGCGACACGATTAGCTGGGAGGCGCCCACACGCGGTATCGTGATGAACGACAAGAACGATATCCTCGAAGCCTATCGCGCGATCTTCCGCACCGTCGCCTATCGTCGCGTGGTGCCGTTGCGCCGGTTTGCCACCGAGCAATTCGTATTCGACGATCAGATTGGCCATATCACCGTGGTGGGCAACGAAATGCCCAACATTCCCTATCCTGTTGGGGCCGAGCTCGCTGTGCGCCTGACCCATCTTTTCGAGATGAAGGACGGGAGAATCGTCCGCGAAATCGCCTACGAGATGTGGCGCGAGGAAGGGGCGGCCAATGCCGTCGACTTCATACCGCCGGGCACCCCGGAAATCGTCTTCGCCCCTGCGTGAGGAGGTGGGGTGACTGCCCCATCTGCGAAAAGCGCCAACAAGTTTCTTTGCGGCTCGTATCGTCACCGACGCGATGCAACTTCTGGACACAGAACCGAGCCGCACGCCAGCCTTGCGAAGGAGCATGGACATGACGAGCAGTGCGGAGCAGCAGGGGCAGATCGGAACCACGGCGCCAGACGCCGGCGGGTTCGACCCGCTGATGCAAGCCAATATTGCGCGAGTCTTCAACGAACGCGATCCGGACCGTCGCCGCATAGCGCTGAGTGAACTGTATTCCGAAGGCGCGACGCTTTACGATCCGGAGACCGTCGCAACCGGATGGAGCGAGATCTCGCAAGCCGTTGAAGATTTGCTTCTCCGGTTGCCACCCGACTTCGTGTTCACCGCGGCCGGACACGCTGTGGGCCACAACGGCGCCGCGCGACTGTTCTGGCGCGCGGGTCCGTCTGATGGCCCCGTGGCTGTGACGGGGACTGACGTCGCCCATATTGAGAACGGGCGTATCAAGCTGCTCTACGTCTTCGTTGATCCGGGCGCCCACTAAGAGCATCGACGAAGGTTGTCTAGGCTGGTTGAGAGCCATTGAACATTCCGATGGAACACGCGATCGCAGACATGGAGCGGCGCCGGTACGAGGCGATGAAGCAGGCGGACATCGCCGTATTGCGCGATGTTCTGGATGACCTGCTGGTCTACGCGCATTCAAACTCGGCAACAGATGACAAGGAATCCTACCTGGCGAAAGTGCAGGCTGGATACTTTCGCTATGAATCCATCGCAATCGAAGAACAAAGCATTTTGGTGCTTTCGGACGTGGCGCTTCTTCGCGGCCTTATGAGGGCGCGCGGATTGCTCAACGGTTCGCCGTTGACCCTGGATAACCGCTTCCTGGCGGTGGTTCGCAACTCGGGAGGACAATGGCGTCTGCTGAGCTATCAACCGACGCCCGTGAGGTGAAGGACCCTTTGATAGGAGACGACATGACCGAGCTCTCGATCTTGACGCCGCACCACCGGCTCAAGGCCTACCTGGCAACGCCGCAAGGGGCGGGGCCCTGGCCCGGCGTCATCGTGCTCCATGACATCTTCGGCCTGACCGACGTGACGCGTGGTCATGCCGATTGGCTGGCCAGGGAAGGCTATCTTGCGGTGGCGCCGGACCTGTTCTCCTGGGGCGGCCGCGTCCGTTGCATCCGTGCCCTGATGGTGGATCTGGCAGCGCGCAAGGGCGCGGCGTTCGATGACGTCGACGCTATCCGGCAGTGGCTGGAGGGCCGCCAGGATTGCACGGGCAAGGTCGGGGTTATCGGCTTCTGCGCGACCGGCGGTTTTGCGATCCTTCTGGCTGCCGGCCGCGGTTTTTCGGCAGTAGCGCCGAACTACGGCCAGGTCCCGAATGACATCGATGCGATCCTGAATGGTGCCTGTCCTGTTGTCGCGAGCTTTGGCGGTCGCGACCGGACCCTGAAGGGCGCAGCGGCGCGGCTGCAAGGTGCACTCGAGCGGCATCGGATCGACCATGATGTCAAAGAGTACCCTGACGCCGGGCACTCCTTCCTCGACGATCACAAGGGCCTGGTCGGAGTGCTCGGTGTCGTCCTGGGGGCGCGATACAAAGACAAGGACGCGGCTGATGCGCGAGGCCGCATCGGAGCGTTCTTAGCGCGCCATCTCGCCTAGGCCGTTGGTAGCAACACAGGAGCGCTGAATGACATCCCTCGTAACCGTCGAACACCGTTCAGGCTATGCCGTCGTAGGCCTCAACCGTCCGGAAAAGAAGAACGCTCTGAACCGCGCCGCGCGTCGCGAGCTTCTTGCCGCATTGACATCCCTTCGTGCCGAATGCCGAACGATCGTATTGACCGGTGGCGGCGACAGCTTTTGTTCAGGGGTCGATCTGAAGGAAGCACGCGCGGACGCCGAGGCCGGGACCGCGCCCGATCCCCGGTCGGACTGGATTGAAGTGCTGATCGCGATCCGGGAGCATCCGGCAGTCTTTATCGCCGCCGTCAACGGGCTCGCTTTGGGCGGCGGGGCGACGCTCATCAGCGTCTGCGATCTGGCTGTTGCCGCCCATGAGGCGGAAATCGGAATGCCGGAAATTGGTTTCGGAGCCTACCCGCAATTCTCGGGACCGGGAGCTCAGATCCAGCTCACCGCCAAACGCGCGGCCTGGCTGGTGTTGACGGCGCAACGGATTGATGGCCGCACCGCGGAGGCCTGGGGAATGGTCAATCGCTCGGTGCCGCTTGCCGGATTGATGGACGAGGCCGACCGTCTGGCGAAAATCGTCGGCGCATTCGATGCGGCCGCGCTTTCGGAAAGCAAGCGCGCTTTGGACACGATTCCGGCGCTGATTTCCGGCTGGCGCCAGTCTTTCGAGCACGGTCTGTCCACCAACGCCCGTATCCGGTCCTTGAGCGCGGCGCAGGACGAGGGATTCTCGCGGTTTTCCGCAGGCGAGCGAAATCCCGGACAGGGTCGATCGACGTAGCTCGCGCGTTGCCGCGAAGGATCGACTATGCCTTGAGGATGCCGGAATTCTTGTCCGACCTGTAGGCCGTCGGCGCAGATCCGGTCCAAGATCGGAAGGCGCGGGCAAAACTCTTTTCGTTTCGGAATCCGACGGCCTGCGAAATTTGCTTGATCGGCCTCTCGGTTCGGCGCAGCAGGTCGATGGCTTTGTCGAGACGGGCTTCATCCTTCAGGGCCTGGAGCGATGTGCCTTCCTCGTGGAGCTGGCGGTAGAGAGTGCGCACTGAAAGGTTGAGTTCTTCCGCCAACGAAGCGGCTGAATAAAAGCCGCGCTTCAAGCGTTCGCGCGCGCGCTGGGCCAGCAGGCGGTCTCGGCGGTACTTCAACACGGTGAGCGGAAGCGCGCGCTTCAGCATCAGGGTCATCGACTGCTCGTCTCGCCGTGGTGCAAGATCCAGATAGCGTGCATCGAAGCGAAATCCGGTCCAGTCGGAGCCGAAGCGAACTGGCCCCGGAGAGAAGAGCAGCGGGTACACGTCCGAATGCAGCGGGGCGTCGAATGCAAAGGCTGTTTCGTCGAGGGCGATGCGGGAGTCGATCAGCCAGCAAGCGTAGCCGATAACGAACCGCAAGCTGGTGATGAGGCAAAATTCGCGCATCGGGCCGAGATCGCGCTTCTCTTCGACAACCAGTTCGGCAGCTCCGTCAATCACGGTCAATCTGTGAACGAGGTCGTCGGTCAGGAGCCGGTGATGACGACACCAGCGTTTTAACGCGACGCCAAGCGTCCGGGAGGTGAGCGAGGCGCGGCAAAGCATACCGTAGCTGCCCCAGGGCAACCGCCGGCTGAACCACCCCAGCGCCTCGTCGTCGAGCTCTTGCATGGCCAGGCCCGAGATCGTTTCCATCTGCGACGCCGTGATCCGGCCGTTCGGCAGCCAGAGTAATTCTGGCGTGATTTGTGCCTGCCGAAGCGCGCCTTCTGGGTTTTTTTCATACCTTTCATAGGCCAAAACCATAGCCCTGACAAAGGCGACCGGCGTTGCTGCAATCTGCTTCATTCGTCTTTCTTGGCACGATTTGCAACCCTATTGGCAAGAAAAGTGCTCGGTCGCGCTGTAGTGGTTCCTGCATTGGCAAAAGCCAAAGGGAGCGGGAAATGGCTCAGAGCGAGGCGCACTCCTACGTCCGCGGCACAGCGGATGCTCCATTCAGCGATCTCACGATTGCCGGTCGCCCAACTGCGTCGCGTGGCTGGTGACGCAATTCGCGACAGCGCGGCTCCAAAATCCAGGAAGAGTCCCATGGGCAATCTGACGACGCTGAACTTCTCGCTCGGCGAAGATATCGAAATGCTGCGCGACACGATCAACAGGTTTGCGGCGGATGAGATCGCCCCGCGCGCTGCTGCGATCGACGAGGAGAACCTTTTTCCGCACGATCTCTGGCGCAAGCTCGGAGACCTCGGTGTCCTCGGGCTAACGGTCAGCGAGGAATACGGTGGTGCTCAGCTGGGTTATCTCGCGCATATGGTCGCCATGGAGGAGATTTCCCGCGCCTCGGCGGCCGTCGGCTTGTCCTTCGGTGCTCATTCGAACCTGTGCGTCAACCAACTGCATCGCAATGGCAGCGCCGGGCAGAAGGCGAAGTATCTGCCCAAGCTCGTGTCCGGTGAGAACGTCGGGGCGCTTGCGATGAGCGAACCGAATGCCGGGTCCGACGTCGTCAGCATGAAGCTGCGGGCCGAAAAGAAAGCCGACCGCTACGTCCTGAACGGCGCGAAGATGTGGATCACGAATGGCGGTGACGCCGATACGCTCGTCGTTTACGCCAAGACCGATCGCGGCGCGGGACCGAAAGGCGTCACCGCCTTCATCATCGAGAAGGGGTTCAAGGGTTTGAGTTTCGGCACCAAGCTCGACAAGCTCGGCATGCGCGGCTCAAACACCTACCCGGTGTTCTTCGAGGATTGCGAGGTTCCAGCCGAGAATGTCCTGGGGAAGGTGGGGGACGGTGTCCGGGTCCTGATGAGCGGCCTCGACTACGAGCGAGCCGTTCTGTCGGGCGGCCCGCTCGGCATCATGGCGGCCTGCATGGATGTCGTCATCCCCTATGTGCACGACCGCAAGCAGTTCGGCCAGTCCATCGGCGAGTTTCAACTGATGCAGGGCAAGATCGCCGACATGTACACCACCTGGCAGGCCTGCCGGGCCTATGTCTATGCGGTCGGCCAGGCCAGCGACCGGGCGGATCATTCCCGCACGCTCCGCAAGGACGCCGCCGGGGCCATTCTCTACGCCGCGGAGAAGGCGACCTGGATGGCCGGAGAAGCGATCCAGACGCTCGGCGGCAACGGTTACATCAATGAGTATCCGACAGGTCGCCTGTGGCGCGACGCCAAGCTGTACGAGATCGGGGCAGGCACGAGCGAAATTCGCCGCATGCTGATCGGCCGTGAATTGTTTGCCGAGACGGCGTGAGCGTGCCGTGTGACGGTCGAGAGAGGAAGCGCAAATGCAGGCATTGAAGACACAAATAAATCTGCAGTCGCCGGAGTTCCGCGCCAATGCGGAGAAGATGCGCACTCTGGTCGAGGACCTGAGGACGAAAGTAACGGATGTGGCCCAGGGCGGCGGGGAGACGGCGCGGGCCAGACACACCGCGCGCGGCAAGCTCCTGCCTCGCGACCGCGTCTCTCAGCTGCTCGATCCCGGCACGCCCTTCCTCGAGATCGGGCAACTTGCCGCCTTCGGGATGTACGATGGCGACGCGCCCGCGGCGGGCCTCATCGCAGGCATCGGCTGTGTGCAGGGTGTGCAATGCATGGTCGTCGCCAACGACGCGACCGTGAAGGGCGGCACCTACTACCCGATGACCGTCAAGAAGCATCTGCGGGCGCAGGAAATCGCCGAACAGAACCACTTGCCCTGCATCTACCTCGTCGACTCGGGCGGGGCATTTCTCCCGAAGCAGGACGAGGTGTTTCCCGACCGCGACCATTTCGGTCGTATCTTCTTCAATCAGGCGAACATGTCGGCCAAGGGCATCCCGCAGGTGGCGATGGTGATGGGCTCGTGCACAGCGGGCGGGGCCTATGTGCCGGCCATGAGCGACGAGACCGTCATCGTCCGCAACCAGGGCACGATTTTCTTGGGTGGCCCCCCGCTGGTGAAGGCGGCGACGGGAGAGGAGGTCAGCGCCGAGGACCTCGGTGGCGGTGATGTTCATACACGGATTTCGGGCGTCGCCGACCAACTCGCCGAGAACGATGCCCACGCCATCCACCTGGCGCGCCGGATCGTCGCAAACCTCAACCGCATGCCGCAGGTGCGGGTCACCATGGAGCCGAGCGAGGAGCCGCTCTACGATCCCGCCGAACTCTATGGCATCATCCCGCAGGACACCCGCAAACCCTACGACGTGCGCGAGATCATCGCCCGCCTCGTCGATGGCTCGCGCTTCGACGAGTTCAAGCCGCGTTATGGCACGACGCTGGTGACCGGGTTCGCGCGCCTCTACGGCATGCCGGTCGGAATCGTCGCCAACAACGGCATCCTGTTCTCGGAGTCGGCCCAGAAGGGAGCGCATTTCATCGAGTTGTGCGCGCAGCGCGGCGTGCCCCTCCTGTTCCTGCAGAACATCTCGGGCTTCATGGTCGGGCGAAAGTATGAGAACGGAGGGATCGCGAAGGACGGCGCCAAGATGGTGACCGCGGTCGCGACCGCCCAGGTCCCGAAGGTCACCATGCTGATCGGCGGCAGTTTCGGGGCCGGCAATTACGGCATGTGCGGCCGGGCCTATTCGCCCCGCTTTCTCTGGATGTGGCCCAATGCGCGCATCAGCGTCATGGGAGGAGAGCAGGCGGCCGGCGTGCTGGCGACCGTTCGGCGCGACGGCATGGCTCTCAAGGGCGGCGAATGGAGCGTAGACCAAGAAGAGAAATTCAAGGCTCCGATCCGCTCGCAGTACGAGACACAGGGCCACCCTTATTATGCGACTGCTCGGATGTGGGATGACGGCATCGTCGATCCGGCCCAGGCCCGCAGGGTGCTTGGCCTCTCCTTTGCCGCGGCTTTGAACGCGCCGATCCCCGCCACGAAGTTCGGCATCTTCCGGATGTAGGCACATGAACTCTGAGAGGTCGGGATGTTCAAGAAGATCCTAATCGCGAACCGTGGTGAAATCGCCTGCCGCGTCATCAAAACAGCCAGACGGCTCGGGGTCGCGACCGTCGCGGTGTATTCCGACGCCGACGCCAATGCGCGTCACGTTCGACTGGCGGACGAGGCGGCCCTCATCGGTCCGCCAGCCGCGCGCGAATCGTATCTCGTCGGCGAGCGCATCCTGGAAGTCGCCAAGCGTACCGGAGCGGAGGCGATCCATCCGGGCTACGGATTCCTGTCCGAGAATGCGGAATTCGCCGAAGCCTGCGAAAAAGCCGGTGTCGTCTTCATCGGGCCGCCAGCGTCTGCAATTCGAGCGATGGGTTCGAAATCGGCCGCAAAGGCACTCATGGGAGCAGCCGGCGTACCGCTGACGCCCGGATACCACGGCGACAACCAGGATCCCGCCTTCCTGGCCCGGCAAGCGGACCAGATCGGCTATCCGGTGCTGATCAAGGCCAGTTCCGGAGGTGGAGGCAAAGGCATGCGTCGCGTTGATGCTGCCGCCGATTTTGAAGCCGCACTCGCCTCATGCAAGCGTGAGGCTGCCAACGCCTTCGGCGACGAACAGGTCCTGGTCGAGAAATACGTGTTGAAGCCTCGTCACATCGAGATCCAGGTGTTCGGCGACACGCACGGCCATTGCGTCTACCTGTTCGAGCGCGACTGCTCCCTTCAACGCCGGCATCAAAAGCTGATCGAGGAAGCGCCAGCACCCGGCATGACGTTGGAGCGACGGGCCGCGATGGGACAGGCGGCCGCGAACGCCGCGAAGGCGGTCGGCTATGTCGGTGCGGGGACCGTCGAGTTCATCGCGCACCAGGACGGCAGTTTCTATTTCATGGAGATGAATACACGTCTCCAGGTCGAACATCCGGTTACGGAGATGATCACCGGGCTTGATCTCGTCGAGTGGCAGCTTCGGGTCGCCAGCGGTCAGCCGTTGCCCCTGACCCAGGAGCAGCTCGAGATCGACGGCCATGCAATCGAGGCGCGAATCTATGCCGAGGATCCGGACAAGGGCTTCTTGCCTTCGACCGGGCGCCTCGTCCATCTCGTTCCGCCCCCCGAGAGCGATTCGGTTCGCGTTGATACCGGGGTCGAGCAGGGCGACGAGATCACGCCCTACTACGATCCGATGATCGCCAAGCTGATCGTCTGGGGCGCCGATCGCAAGCAGGCGCTGGCCCGCATGCGGCGAGCGCTGACTCAGTACAGAGTGGTCGGCGTCTCGAACAACATCAATTTCCTGTCCCGTCTCGTCGCCCTTCCATCCTTCGCCAATGCGGAGCTTGATACCGGGCTGATCGAACGCGAGCAGGGACTGCTGTTTCCGCCTCAGGAGGAGGTTCCCGGCGACGTGTGGCTCGTGGCTGCTCTTGCCGAGCTTCTGCACGTGCAGCGCGAGGTAAATTCGAAATTCGCAGCCGCGGTCGATCGGGGTTCGCCGTGGCGTGCGCTTGACGGTTGGCGGCTCAATGGCAGAGCGGAACGAAAGCTGGCGCTGCGTTTGCAGGAGAAGCTGCAGGAGGTGGTCGTCGTCGTCATCCCCGGCGGCTATCAGCTTGTGCTCAACGGCAAAAGTGTGCGCGCATCCGGGACGCTCGGTCGGGGCGGGGCGGTCCATGCCCAGCTCGACGATTCCCGAATAAATGCTGCGGTAGTGATCACAGGCGAACGCCGCCACGTCTTCTATCGGGGGCTCTCATGGCCGCTCGCGCTTGTCGACACGCTCTATGTCGGCGGAGAAGGCGATGACGTCGAGGGAGGGTTGCGGGCGCCCATGCCCGGCAAAGTCGTCACGCTGATGGCCGAGCCCGGCGCCATCGTCGAGAAGGGAACGCCGCTTCTGGTTCTCGAGGCCATGAAGATGGAACACACCATCACCGCGCCAAGAAAGGGCAAGGTCGTCAGCTTTTACGTGGCGGCGGGCGATCAGGTCGCCGACGGCGCCGAGCTTGTTGAATTCGAGGGGGCCGCAGTATGACCCACGTTCGCATCGTCGAGGTGGGGCCGCGCGACGGATTGCAGAACGAAAAGCAGGTCGTCCCGACGGCGACGAAGCTTGAGCTGATCCGGCGCCTGCGCGGGACCGGCTTGCGCGACATTGAGGCAACGTCCTTCGTGTCGCCGAAATGGGTTCCGCAGATGGCCGATCACGCGGAAATCATCCAGGGCCTGCGCGAGGATGCCGGTGTCACCTATTCGGTCCTGACGCCGAATCTGAAGGGGTTCGAGGCCGCGGTTGCGGCCGGTGCCCGCGAGGTGGCGGTCTTCGCATCGGCTTCGGAGGGTTTCTCGCGCAAGAACATCAATTGCTCGATAGCGGAATCGATTGATCGCTTCGTCCCGATCCTGGAGGCGGCACGGTCAGCCGGGGTGAAGGTTCGCGGCTATGTCTCCTGCGTTGTCGCCTGTCCCTATGACGGTTCGATCGAGCCGAAGGTTGTCGCGGGGGTCGCCGCAAGGCTCAAGCAACTCGGCTGTTACGAAATCTCGCTCGGCGACACCATCGGGGTCGGCACGCCGGCATCCGTGTTGCGCATGCTCGAAGTGGTGGCCAGGGATGTGCCGATCGAATATCTCGCCGGCCACTACCACGACACGTACGGCATGGCAATCGCCAACATCTACGCATCGTACCAATTCGGGCTTCGCAGCTTCGACGGCGCCGTTGCCGGACTCGGCGGGTGCCCCTACGCGAAGGGAGCAACGGGCAACGTCGCGACGGAGGATATCGTTTATCTTCTGAAGGGGCTTGGCTGCGACACCGGCGTCGATCTCGGTGCGCTCCGGGACGTCGCTGTCTGGATCAAAACAGTCCTGGGACGCGCATCCACGAGCTGACCCGGATGTCCATTACGAACGCAAAAGAAACCCGCAGGCTTGTGCTTGTTGCCATCAGGTTCGTTATTATATTATACGGTCGTAAAGGTTAGTCAAGGCCGGGCGGGGAGCTTAATTGTGAACCGACGCCGATCAGGGTCACGATGCGCGACTTCAACGATCTGCAGTTCTTTGTGGCCGTCGTCCTTAATCGTGGCTTCTCGGCGGCGGCACGTGTGCTTGGAGTGCCCAAATCTCGCATGAGTCGTCGCGTCGCTTTGTTGGAGGAGCGGCTCGGCGTACGGTTGCTCGACCGAACCACGCGAGGCCTCAGTCTGACCCAGGTCGGCCAGCAGGTGTTTGAGCATGCGCGTGCGGCGATCATCGAGGCGGAGGCTGCCGAGGAGGCCGCGCTTCGCATGCAAAGCGAGCCTTGCGGGCTTGTTCGACTGAGTTGTCCGCTGGGACTTCAGAGCGCGATTGCGGGTCCCTTACCCGGGTTCCTTGCCGCCCACCCGAAACTGCGCGTCCAATGCATAGCAACCAATCGACGGGTCGATTTGATTCAAGAAGGTGTCGACGTTGCTATTCGCGTTCGAGAACGCCTCGACACCGACGCCGACCTGCAAGTGAAGCGGATCGGCGTGAGCCGGCGTATCCTCGTCGCGAGTCCGAAGCTGTTGGCAACGGCAGGCGTTCCGAAATCGCCAGCGGACCTAGCCAATTTTCCTGTTCTGCACCAGGAAGAGCAAGGCGGGGGCACTTGGCATCTGACGGCCGAGAACGGCGAAACCACCAGTGTGCTCGTCGAGCCTCGTCTCGCGAGCGGTAGCTTCGACATTTTGATGTCGGCCGGATGCCAAGGCGCAGGAATTGCGCTGTTGCCAGCCAGGTATTGCCAAGACGCGCTCGCAACCGGTGAACTCGTCCGCGTGCTCCCGGAATGGAGTGGCACCGAGGGCATTCTGCATCTCGTCTTTGCATCGCGACGCGGCATGTTGCCAAGCGTTCGGGCCGTCATCGATTTCGCGGCCGCAGCCTTGAAATCGTCAGCGGTCTCATAGCGTGGGCAGTTAGCCGCTCGTTCACCAGATAGAACGACGTGTTCACGATCCGCTGACTAATCCGGCCGTCGGTCCGGCACCATAACCATTCCCGAAGCGGACACCCATCGAGTCCAAAGTCGAGGAACGGTTATGTTGCAACTTCGATCCAACGAAACGCTCGATCACGGCGATCTTGGCTGGCTGAAGGCGCGCCATCACTTCGTCGTCGCGGCCGGCGGCAATAAGGCGAATAATGCCCTCGGCGCTCTCGTGGTCTGGAACGACGACGAGATCGCGCCCGGCACAGGCTTCGGCCGTCACTCCCACGCGGACATGGAAATCGTCACCTATGTTCGCGAGGGCGCAGTCACGCACGAAGACAGCGCAGGCAATGTCGGCCGGACCGTCGCCGGCGACGTCCAGGTCATGAGCGCGGGAACTGGAATCAGTCATTCCGAGCACAACCGTGATGAAGACCCCCTCAAACTCTTCCAGATCTGGCTGCTGCCGCGCGACCGCGGTGGGAAGCCGCGCTGGGACAGCCGCAAATTCCCCAAAGCGGATCGCGCCGGACGCCTCATCGAGCTGGCAAGCGGAGATCCGAAGAGTGCCGACGCGCTTCTGATCCGCGCTGATGCGCGGGTCCTGGGCGCCACGCTTCTTGCCGGAACCACCCTCACTCACGCGCCGGCTCGATTCCGACACGCCTATCTCGCCCCGGCTCGGGGCGTGATCCTTGTCAACGGGCAGCGGGTTGCGGTCGGTGACGGCATCGCTGCCACCGACGAGCCCGAACTCACCATCACGGCCGAGGAGAATGCCGAATTCATCCTCGTCGATGCCGCCTGAATTCACACCAGCAGAAGGAATAAACGCTATGAACGCTACCCGCTATCTTCCGTTCTTGGGCCGCCTGTTGATCGGCCTTCCGTTCGCCATGAGCGGACTAGGCAAGCTCGCGGCTTATGGCAAGACGACCGCAATGATTGCCGCTGTCGGCTTGCCGGTCCCGCCGTTGGCCTATGCCGTGGCCGTAGCCCTTGAGCTGGGCGGCGGAGTCCTGCTCGTCGCGGGCTACCAGGTTCGTCCAGTCGCTGCTGCGCTGGCGATCTTCTGCATTGCCGCCGGCGTTTCGTTCCACAGCAACTTTGCCGATCAGAACCAGATGATCCATTTCCTCAAGAACGTCATGATGGCGGGTGGCCTGCTTCAGATTGCAGCCTTCGGGGCAGGAGCCATCAGCCTAGACAACCGCCTTTCCAGGGAGCGCACGGCTATTACCGGGATGGCAGCCGCTCGCTGAGCAGTCTCGATTCTGCGAACGCAGAGGCTGGCGATGCCGATTTTATCCAAGACGTCGGCACGCGCCGACCATAACACCTGTGTCGCTGGCCGGACTCCGCAGCACAATCATGCGTCCGGTCAGCGCACAGCGATGGAGGAAGGATGACATACCGGATTTCGGTGAACGGTGAACTGCACCTGGTGGACGCCGCGCCCGATACCCCACTGCTGTACGTGCTGCGGAACGATCTCGGATTGAATGGTCCCAAGTTCGGCTGTGGTCTCGGGCAGTGTGGTGCCTGCGCTGCCATCGTGGGCGGAAAACTCGCAAAGACATGCTCGATTGCCGTGCGGGACGTCGGCGATGACAAGGTCACCACCCTCGAAGGATTGGGTAGCGTCCAGAAGCCTCACCCTTTGCAGAAATCGTTCATCGATGAGCAAGCCGCTCAATGCGGGTACTGCTCCAACGGCATGATCATGGCGGCAAAGGTCTTGTTGGACCGCAATTCAAATCCCAGTGAGGAAGAAATCAAGAACGCCCTGGAGGACCAGCTCTGTCGGTGCGGTGTCCACAATCGGGTGGTGCACGCCGTTCGCCGCGCTGCAGCGGAGCTCGCGAGATGACGGACAAAGGTCTTTCGCGAAGGCGCTTCACGCAGTCGCTTGGTATCGTCGTGGCCTCATTCGCTTTGGCGCCCCGTGCGGCCTTTGGCCAGGCGCCCGGAACATTGCCATTCCGTCTGCGCAGCAATCGAAGATTGGAAGGGTGGATTCGATTGGAGCCGGACGAAACGGTGACCGTATTCACCGGGAAGGCCGAGCTTGGTCAAGGGATTCTCACGGCGTTGGCGCAGATCGCGGCGGAGGAGCTCGATGTCGCGTTCGACAGGATCCGCATGGTCTCCGCCGACACCTCACGCGGTCCCGATGAGCAGTATACCTTCGGCAGTCAATCGGTCGAGCAGGGCGGAAGCGCTATTCGAGCGGCCAGCGCGCAGGCGCGCGGCCTTCTTCTGGCGGCGGCGGCGCGGCGGTTCGGCGCCCGCCCGGAAGATCTGCAGATCAAGCTCGGCATCATCGCTGCTCCGGACGGGAAGCGCGCGACCTTATGGGAAATCGCAAGCGCAGATCCCGATTTGTTGAAGGGAGACATCACAGCCGCCGCAGCGCCGAAGAAGCCGAGCGACTATTCCATCGTCGGCAAGTCGATCAATCGGATCGACCTGCCGGGAAAACTGACAGGTGCTCCGTCCTACGTACAGGATATGAGGCTGCCGGGGATGGTCTTTGCGAGTGTTGTCCGTCCACCGCGCTACGGAGCGAAACTGATCTCGCTCGACGAAGCCGCAGTTCGATTGCTTCCTGGTGTGGTAGCGGTCGTCCGAGACGGCAATTTCCTTGCGGTTGCAGCAAAGCGTGAAGAGCAGGCGATCGCCGCTCGCAATGCGCTGGCGTCGGCGGCGCGCTGGAGCGACGACGCGGTGCCACTTCCCGATATTGCCGATTTGCGCGGAGAGCTGAAGAAGCTTCGCGCGGAGACCATCGTGGTGGGTGCCGCCGGTCAGTCCGAGCCGGTGTCGGACCAGGTCAAGCGGGTTAGTGCGGAATATACCCGCTCCTACTTGTCCCATGCATCAATCGGTCCCTCGTGCGCGGTCGCATGGCTGAAAGACGATCGCATGACGGTTTGGTCTCACACGCAAGGCGCGTTTCCCCTAAGGGGAGATCTGGCCAAAGTGTTGCAAATGCCGAACGCTCAGGTCGATGTCGTTCACATACCCGGAGCCGGCTGCTACGGCCACAACGGCGCCGACGACGTGGCCCTGGACGCGGCTCTGGTGGCCCGTGCCGTCGCAGGCGCGCCCGTCAAGCTTCAGTGGATGCGGGACGACGAGTTCGCCTGGGCGCCTTTCGGACCGGGAATGGCGATGCGGGTCGAGGCGGCGCTCGCAGCTGACGGAAAAATCGTGGATTGGTCGTACGATGTTTGGAGCAACAGTCATGCGATGCGGCCTGGTCAAGCCGGTGGTGTGAATCTTCTCGCCGCCTGGGATTTGAGCACGCCCTTCGTCAAGTCTCCGCCTCCGCACATTCCTCAGCCGTTCGGCGACGGAGACCGCAATGCGGTGCCGTTCTACGAGCTGCCGAGGAAGGAGGTCCGAAACCATCTCCTGCTCGATGCGCCGGTACGAAACGGATCTTTCCGAACGCTGGGAGCTCACGGAAACATTTTCGCGATCGAATCCTTCATGGACGAACTCGCCGATGTCGCTGGCATCGACCCATTGTCGTTCCGCCTTGCCCATCTCAGGGATCCCCGAGCCCGGGCCGTGCTTCAAGCTGCTGCGGATAAAGCGGGCTGGACTGTCGGGAAAACGCGTGACGGCCGAAATGGACGTGGCCTGGCCTTTTGCCGATACAAGAGCATAGGGATGTATGCGGCCGTAGTGGTGAACGTGGAGGTCGACCACAAGACAGGCGTCATCAAGGTCCCCCGGGTTGTGATGGCGGCCGATGTCGGACTCGTCGTCAATCCGGATGGGGTGAAGAACCAGCTGGAGGGAGGCATCCTTCAGGCAGTCAGTCTCACTCTGAAGGAGCGGGTCGCCTTTGACAGAAGGGAAATCACGAGCCGCGACTGGTCGGGCTACCCCATACTTACGTTTGCTGATGTCCCCAGTGTCGAAGTCGTTCTGATGGATCGGAGCGATCCGTCGTTGGGAGCCGGTGAAGGTTCTCTTCCTCCAACTTCAGCGGCGCTGGCAAATGCTTTCGCTCATGCGACCGGCCGCCGTCTGCGCGAGCTTCCCATGACGCCTGGACGCGTGAAGGCATCGCTTTCCTGATCATCCCCACAGTCGGAAGGCCCCGCTTGGCCGGCTGGCCCGGGAAGGCCGGGTAAGCTTCCCGTGCCGCCCGAGGCTACGCATCGATCAGACCCTGCCAACACCAATTGTCCTACCAGTAGGACACGCCGTCCCATAGGCGGTATGGCTGGGGTCAAGAATTATACTTTACGATCGTAAAGGAAAGTGGCATAGTCCCCTCGGTCGAGCGGGAGATGCTTGGTTCGTCACCTTCTCGACATCGTCAAACGTCGACCGAAAGCGTCGCGAAAAGCCGGGTGAAACGATGATCGAGGAACGGGACATCAGCGTCGCCATGAGGGACGGCATCCGGCTAGCGGTCGACGTCTACCGCCCGGACGCGGCTGGCCGATACCCTGTGCTGTACGCGTCAGCGCTGCACAACAAGGATATCCAGGGCCCCGACATCGCAGATATATTGCCGCCGCAACCGGCGCACGCGCCGCTCTGGTTCGGTCCGATCGAGGCGGGCGACACGCGGCGCTTCATCGCCAACGGCTACGTCCACGTGATCGCGCAGCCCAGGGGCTCTGCCAAGTCGGAAGGGCACTACGGCCACGAGGACACGGACCACTACGACCTGATCGAATGGATCACGCAGCAGCCATGGTCAAACGGCAAGGTCGGGATGGTCGGCATCTCCGGTTATGCCGGCGAACAATGGCGCGCCGCCGCGCAGGGACATCCCGCGCTGAAAGCCATCTTTCCCTACGACGCGTGCAGTGCGTATGGCGGCATGTTTGGATTTCGCGACTTCAATCCGGGCGGGGTTTTGCACGCCTTCCCTTATCTGCTCGACGTCTTCAGCACAGTTCACGAGTCTCGCGACAGGCCCGGCGAGCTTCCGGCCGCAGAGCGAGAGCTGTGGCGCCTTGCCATGCGCAATCCAGACTACAAGCAGTACATCAACCTCTACAACATCCTCACCCAGAAGGGGCAGCGCACGTTCATCATGTATCTCATGATGACGCACCCCTGGGAGTTCGACGGCACCGTCGAACGCTCGGAAGAAAACTTCAAAAAAATCAAGATACCATTCTACACCGGCTCAGGAGCCTACGCTTACACTTACAAGCTCCATTGGCTGGGCGCTCAGCACTATTTCCAGAACGTCAATGCGCCGAAGAAGCTGCTGTTTACCGGGCCGGCTCACCTGGAGCGCCCGTTCCATCAATATCACGACGAGATCATCCGCTGGTATGACCATTGGCTGAAGGGGCAGGACACCGGCATCATGGACGAACCGCCGGTGCGTTACTGGCTTATGGGTGCCAACGAGTGGCGAACCGGAACGGATTGGCCGCTGCCGGAGACGCAGTGGACAAAATATTATCTCTCCCATTGGGAGACACTGTCGACCGAAGCGCCGCGACCTGCCTCGGAGCTTGGCGCTGCGGCGCGCGAGCCCGACGTTTTCACGCAGATGCCGGTGACGCGGACGACGAAGGTCGAGCGCCTGCGCTACATGACAGATCCCTTGCCGCATGACGTCACTGTCGCCGGCCCCATCACGCTGACGCTCCATGCGGCGATCGATCAGGACGATACCAACTGGATCATCGTGCTCAACGACGTTGGGCCCGACGTTTCGGTTCGCACCGCGCGCGAGGGCGAACGGGATGTCCCGTCGTCGTTGCCCGAGCGCGAACTGACGCGGGGCTGGCTGAAGGCATCGTATCGGGCGCTTGACGAGAAGCGTTCAAAGCCCTGGGAGCCGTTCCACAAGCTGACGCGGGATGCAATCGCTCCCGTGAAGCCGGGAGAAGTGGTCGAGTACCAGATACAGATCCTCGCCACGGCAAACCAATTCAAGGCGGGTCACCGGATCTGCCTCGATATCACCTCCATGGATGTTCCGACTGGTACCGGCGCGATGACCAACGTCGAGTACATTCCGTACCATGTCTGCAGCAGCAAGACCGTGACCCACAAGATCTATCGGGATGCCGAGCGGCCGTCGCATCTGCTGCTGCCGATCATCCCTGAACCCACCGGCCGGCGTCCGGCCTGACCTCTGCACAAAGGAGCGGTGTTGCAATGACGACAGTCCGATTTGAACGAGACGGTGCTATCGGAAATATCGTGTTGGGCGATCCTCCCTTCAACCGGGTCGACCTGCGCTACGCGGAAACCTTGCGAACCGCTGTGCACCAGGCCAGCCAAAGCGACATACGCGTGCTTGTGGTTCGTTCCGAGGGACCGCACTTCAGCTTCGGCGGCGAGGTACGGGAATGGCCAGGAAAAGACATCAACTGGTTCAGAACGTTCGTCGCCGACGTAAACGTCTCCTATCGCGCCCTCGAAATGCTGAAGGTCCCAACCGTGGCTGTGGTGCAGGGCATCGCCTTCGGCGGCGGTTTCGAACTGGCGTTGGCCTGCGATTTTCTGGTCGCGGCCGAAAATGCGATCCTTCGCTGCGTCGAAGTCACGACGGCGATGCTGCCGATCGCGGGCGCCCTGCAGCGGATCGCCGAGCGCGCCGGGCGCGCTCGCGCCACGCGATTTGCGATGCTTGGTGAACCAATTTCCGGACGTGAAGCAGGCGCCCTCGGAATTGCAACGCATGTGGTGCCCGAGAACGAGCTTTCGGCGACCGCGGCTGCATTGGCCAAACAGCTCGCGACAGGGCCGACCAGGTCGTACGCCGCGACGCGCACCCTGCTCAAGGCGTGGTCAAGCGGAGGGGTAGCCGCCGCGGATCTCGTGATGCTCGATGTCGCGATGGAGCTCTACAACGGTGCCGACGCCCAGCGCGGCTTTGCGAGCACTGCGGACGCCTTCAACAAGGACATCGAACCGCCAACGCTCGTCTTCGAAGGAAAATGAGCCGAGTACGTAAGGATTGATGAACACCTGCATTGTCCAGGATTTCGTAAATCGACGGGAGGAATTCGTGCATCGCGAAAGCTACGTGCATGGCAACAGCGGCGCGCCATTGATCGGTAAGACCATTGGCGCCCTTCTGGATGATATGAGCGCAACCGCTGGGTCTCGCGAAGCGCTGGTTGTTACGCACCAGAAGATTCGCTGGACCTACGCGGAGCTCAAATCCCGTTCTGACGCATTCGCGTCGGGACTTCTGGCTCTCGGCCTGGAGCCCGGGGATCGAGTCGGGATTTGGTCCCCGAACTGCGCGGAATGGACGATTGCGCAGTTTGCGACGGCGAAAGCCGATCTGATCCTCGTCAACATCAATCCCGCCTATCGCTTGAGCGAGTTGGAACACGTCTTGCGAGCCGTGGGATGTCGGGCGTTGATAACCGCTGCTCGTTTCAAGACCAGCGACTATATCGCGATGATCCGCGAGCTGGTCCCGGAGCTCGCAAGCACAAACGGCGAGTTGCACAGTTCGCGCCTTCCGGAGCTGCGACACGTCATCTCGATTGCGGGGAAACACGATGGCTGTCTGTCGTTCGACTGGATCCTGGAGAGGGGCAAGCAGGTCGGCAACAAGCGGCTGGAATCCGTATCAGCTACGATCCAGATCGACGACGCCGTGAACATCCAGTTCACCAGTGGCACCACCGGGTTGCCGAAGGGCGCGACATTGTCGCATCACAATCTGATCAACAATGCCTTCTTCGTCGGCGAAGCGACCGGGATCGAGCCCGGCTCTCGCGTGTGTATCCCGGTGCCGCTATATCACTGCTTTGGCATGGTGATGGGCAACCTCGGTTGCGTCACCCATGCGGCAACGATGGTCTATCCATCCGAGTCCTTCGATCCGTTGAGGACCCTGGAGGCCGTCGAGGCCGAGCGTTGCGACGTGCTCTATGGGGTACCCACGATGTTCATCGCCCAACTGAACCACCCCGAATTCCCGCGCTTCGATCTGAGCTCGCTTCGGCGCGGCATCATGGCAGGAGCGCCTTGCCCGATCGAGGTCATGAAGGAAGTCGCTGCGACAATGCACATGAGCGAGATAACCATCGCCTATGGAATGACCGAAACCAGTCCCGTGAGCTTCCAGAGCAGCCGTGACGACCCGCTCGAACTGCGCGTCTCGACGGTCGGCAGGATACAACCGCACCTCGAGGTCAAGATTGTCGACCGCCACGGTCGAGTCGTGCCGCGGGGGGAGGCCGGCGAGCTGTGCACCAGGGGATACTCCGTCATGCTCGGCTATTGGAATGACGAGGCTCGGACAAGGGAGGCTGTCGATTCGGCTGGCTGGATGCATACGGGTGATCTCGCGACCATCGACGACAACGGATATTGCCGCATCGTCGGAAGGATCAAGGATATGATCATCCGCGGTGGCGAGAACGTCTATCCTTGCGAAGTCGAAGAGTATCTGTATCGGCACCCCGATATTCAGGACGTGCAGGTTTTCGGCGTGCCGGATGCAAAGTATGGCGAAGAACTCTGCGCCTGGATCATTTCAAAAGCCGGCGCCACCCTCGACGAGGAAGGTGTCCGCAAGTTCTGTCAGGATCGGATCTCGCACTACAAGATCCCTCGCTACATCCGGTTCGTGGAGAACTTCCCCTCCACCGTGACCGGAAAGGTCCAGAAGTTTGCGATGCGTGAGGTGATGATCGAGGAATTCGCCCGCTCGACAAGAGCCAGCGCGTGAGCTTCGGCGGAAACGGCATGGAGGCCTTTCAATATACGGCATTGCCGGCCCGCGTCCTTTTCGGATTTGGCACCATCGCGAGGGTGGCCGACGAGCTGGTTTCTTTGGGTCGCAAGAGGGCCTTCGTTGTTTCCGATCCGCATCATGCAACGGCGGCAGCGGCGCGTCTCATGCGCGTCCTCGGCGATCTCGGTGTCCAGCTTTCGACGGACGCCGTCATGCATACGCCGGTGGAGGTCACCGAGCGCGTCATGGAGAATCTCGCCGCGTGTAATGCCGATTGTATCGTTGCTCTCGGCGGCGGCTCGACGATAGGTCTTGCCAAGGCGCTGGCGCTCCGAACGGATCTCCCGCAGATCGTGCTTCCGACCACCTATGCGGGCTCGGAGGCAACGCCGGTGCTTGGCGAGACGCGCATTGGGCAAAAGTCGACGATCCGCTCGATGCAAGTCCTCCCCGAGGTGATCGTCTACGACGTGGAGCTCACCTACGGCCTGCCGCCGGCGATATCGCTGGTTTCAGGGATAAACGCGATCGCCCATGCCGTGGAGTCGCTATACGCAAAGGATGCCAACCCCGTAACTTCGAGCCTTGCAGAGCAGGGCATCGCGGCCCTCGGACGCGCGTTGCCTCGGATTGTTTCAGACCCGACTGACCGGGACGCTCGCGCCGATGCGCTGTTCGGCGCCTGGGTCTGTGGATCCTGCCTCGGAGCGGTAGGGATGTCGCTCCATCACAAGCTATGCCACGTGCTCGGCGGTGCTTTCGGTCTTCCGCACGCCGAGACGCACACCGTGATCTTGCCGCATGCGGTAGCCTACAACGTGGCTGCTGCGCCGGTTGCCATCGGTCGTGTGGCGCGCGCCCTCGGTTCAGATCATGCCGCGCAGGCTCTATTCGATCTCGCCGCAACGAATGGAGCGGCTACCTCGCTTCGAGAGATCGGTATGTCGGAGTCCGATTTGGACGAAGCGGCTGAGGCGGCGGTCAAGTCCCCTTATTGGAATCCTCGCCCGGTCGAGCGGAATGCGATTCGGAAACTCCTCGACGACGCCTATCACGGACGCCGGCCGTTCTGAAAAGGGGGGAGCAAGAATGACATCGAATGTCGCAGTTAATGACAGCTCGACAGAAGAGATTTTCCCCGAGCTGACGCGCGACGTGATCGATCGCATGAAGGACTCCGAGGGCAAAAGGTTGCGTGAGATCCTGTCGTTGGTTGTCAGTCACGTGCATGCGATCGTGCGGGAGGCCAAGATCACGCAGGATGAATGGTGGCAGGCGATCGATTTCCTTACGCGTGCCGGCAAGATGTGTTCGGACAGCCGACAGGAGTTCATCCTCTTGTCCGATATTCTGGGGATTTCGATGCTGGTCGACGCGATAGATCACGCTGGGGGGCCGGGCCTCAGCGAATCGACGGTCTTGGGCCCTTTCTATGCTGGACAGCAGCGAGAGCTCGCTACGGGCGAGAGCATTCTCTTGCGGGAAGAGGAGAGTGACCCACTGGAGATGCGAGGCCGTGTCACGGACTCCCAGGGGCGGCCGATCGCAAACGCGCTCGTGGAGGTCTGGCAGACCGCGCCCAATCAGCTGTACGACGTTCAGGACGAAGATCAGCCGGACGGTCATCTGCGGGGCAGCTTTCGCAGCGACTCGGCCGGCACCTTCCGATTCCGTACCATCCTGCCTGTGAGCTATCCCATTCCCAACGACGGTCCCGCCGGCCAGTTGCTCGCGGCAATGGGGCGGCACCCGTTCCGGCCGGCACATATTCACTTCAAGATCAGCGCGCCGGGATACCGCACCCTTGTCACGCATCTCTTTCTGGACGGGGACAAGTATCTGGGGAGCGATGCGGTATTCGGGGTGAAGCCATCTCTCGTCATCCGTCCCAGGCTGATAATGGGCATCAACACGGTCGAGTATGACTTCGGGCTTGCCGATGAGCGAGAGTCGAGGAACTCCGCCGTCAACGTCGGTAGCATTTGGGCAATCGACTATGCGGCAACCTGTGTACTCATGAAGATCCGTTCAACACATCACTTGGCGCTCGGTTGGGAACTATGTTAATTGGAAGCCAAATGGCGAAGAAAGCTGTCCGGCGAGAGCGCCCGCGCAAGAGAGCCGAACAACAGCGCTCGATCGAGACGCGAGCCGCGATCCTCAATGCTGCCATTGCGGAATTTGCCGAGCGAGGATTCGAAGGAGCGAGCATCCGCGCCATCGCCGATCGGCTCGGTCTGCAACATCCGCTGATCACCTATCACTATCGCAGCAAGGACATTCTGTGGCGGGCGGCAGCGGAGCATTCTTTCGCACAGATACGAAACGAGTGGGATAGTTCGGCACCTGAAGGGTCCGAATTGTCATCGCTGGCGCGGCTGCGTCAGGAGTACACCACTCTTTTCCGGCATACCGTCGCGTTTCCTGAATTTCATCGGTTCATGCGCCAGGAAACCTTGACGAATAATCCGCGGCTCAAATGGGTGGCGGAATCGATCCTGGCTCCGCTTCTGGGGCGGCTGCTGCCTCAGATCATTGAGGCTCAGAAACAGGGTCTGCTTCCAGCCGTCGATCCCATTCTCTTTCATTATATGATGGTCAGCCTTACCGCCACGCTCTCGGAGTTCGGGCCGGAAATGCGGGTTACAAGTGGGCTGTCCTCCGAAAACCCGAAGGTTGTCGAAGCGTATTGGCGTCTGGTTGACGAGATGGTTTTTGGCAAGGAGTCAAAGCGCGTCGGAAAAGCGCACAACCGCTGAAAGCCTGTTGCGCGCTTCCCGATCTTCCGGCTGGGGCCGCCGGCCTGCTTTATGCGCGTTCGGTCGCCGGGATATCGACGGCTCGCTCGCCGTTTACGCGAGCGTTGTCTTCAACCGGATAGCGATAAGGACCGAGACTGAGGATCACGGCGCTTGCGAGCAGCATGAACACGCCAAATGACCAAAGGGCAGGCTCATAGGAATGCAGCCGCTCATAAGCGAGGCCCATCAAGTACGGTCCGAACGCCGAGCCAACGACGAAGCAGGCGAACAAGCAGCCGTACAATTGACCGAAACGCTTCATTCCGAAATACCGCGACGTGAGGAAACCGATCAGGTCAATTTCGGTACCGGATGCCAGGCCGAGGCTGATGATGCCTGCGACGGGAGAGAGGGCGGTATCGAGCAGGTAAATTCCGATGCACGGCAGCAGGAAAAAGAATGTCGCGACGAACGGCGCGAAAATCCGGTCGACAAGGTATCCCGATAACAACCGGCCAGCCATGGTAGAGAGACCAACGGCGACCATGAGAGCCGCAGCGGTCTCGGGTGAGTAACCGTTGTCCGTCAACAGAGGTACAGTGTGCACGACCATGCCTTGAGTCACGGTCGAGACGAGCATCAGAGCGATTGCGATAAGCCAAAACCGGCGCCCGGCCAGTGCCTCCCGTACCTCGAGATCGGGCAGCCGATCCTGGGAAACTGCAGATGATCCGGCGGGTACGCGATCGGTGGCCTTGTCGTTCATCGGCTCGCTGATGAACAGAAACACGGCCGGAAACGCGATCATCAAGGTAAGCAGGCCAAGTCCGACATAGGCCGTGCGCCAGCCAAAGCTGCCGATAAGCCACTGGGCATATTGCGGGACCAACGCGGCACCAAGGCCGATCCCGCTCATCGTTACGCCCAAGGCCAGGCCGCGCCGATCGTCGAACCAGGCGGAGACGCACTTCGCGTAACCGAGCGGCCCTTGGCCCGACCCCAGGAAACCGGTAATCGCAAAGAAGAGCATGAATACGACGATCGAATTTGGCGTCAGGGCGATGAGTGCGATACTGAAGGCCGATAGGACGACGATCGGAAGCAGAATGGTCCTGATCCCCCATCGGTCGATCAGCCAACCGACGAACGGGACAGCGATCGCGGACGATATTGCGGCAAGACCGCCGGCGGCGGAGATGCTGGCACGATCCCAGCCGAAATCCTGGTTCAACGGTTTGATGAATAGGCCGAGCGTGTAGAGAATGACCGGTCCTTGAGCCACCATCATCGACAGCGTCGCGCCGAATACGATCCACCATCTGCTTCCGAAAGCTGGTTCCTCACCCATATTTCACCCCTTTGGTTGATGGCTGCGCCGCGTCTTTGCGAGATCGAAAGCTCTTGCCAGGACAATCCGGGCCGGTCTCGCGGCCGCCCCGTCCTCAGCGGCCAAGATCCGTTAGGGCATCCGCGGCTGCTCTTTCCGCATCGTGCTTGAAAACCCACTTCCCCTGCGCCATCCATTCGCCCAAGCGCACGGCCTTCGCCGCAGGGTCCTCGTGCTCGGACCGATAGAGCTTGCCAGCCGCGCGCGCGAGCGCCTGGACCTTGCTGGTCCGCTCGAGCCTGATCGTCTCATAGAGCTTGAGACGGTCCGTGACGTCTCTGGCGGTGCATCCCTCCAGGAGAACCGCAAGCGTAAAGCCATCTTCGATCGATTGGCCTGCTCCCTGGCCGACGTGAGGAACCATGGGATGTGCGGCATCGCCCATCAGCGTGATGCGCTGCCTGGACCAATACGGCAGCGGAGCGCGATCGTAGATGCCCCAGCGAAACGTTTCTTCGAGCGAGTTGATGGTGTCCTGGACGGGCTTGTCCCAGCCGGCATATTCGGCTGCCAGGGCCTTCAGGTCGCCCGGCGCCGACCACGATTCTTCCGCGTCGGTGTCGGTGGGAACGAACGCGACCATGTTGATCAATCGCCCCCGAGTCACCGGATAAAGCAGGAAGCTCCGACCGGATCCCAGCCAAAGCGTAGGGTCCTTGAGATCATTTGCCCATGGCAGTCGCTCGGCGGGGATCAGTCCTCGGTAAGCCATGATCCCTTCGCTCGTCGGCCGGCTCTGCAGGCCGATCTCGCGTTGGACTACGGAACGAATCCCGTCAGCGCCGATCACAACATCGGCTTCAGCGGCCACTCCGTTTGCGAAGGAAAGACGAACCCGATCGGCTTCTTCCTTCAGCTGAACGCAGCGATGACCGAGAGTGACTACCCCCTTCGGCAGTGCATCAAAAAGCAGATTCAAGAAATCGGCGCGATGGACGTTGTAACCCTGGTCACCTCCCGAAAACGCAGGCGTAGCGGGCCCCGCGGAAGTCGCGATCGGCTCGCCCTGCGAACTGCGCAGCACGATGCCGCTGATCGGCGCACCGATCTTCTGCAGTTGATCCTCGAGACCGATGCGTCTCAGCAACCGGGCTGCATTCGGGTGGATGGAGACCCCGGCTCCGATCTCTCTCAGGACCTCGGCCTGCTCGAAGACGCTGACATCGTGGCCCCGCGCTCGAAGCGCAAGCGCGGCAGACAGGCCGCCAATGCCACCACCGACTATTGCAACGCGAAGCGAATGAGGCATTTCCCTGTACCCTTGCTGTTGAGCAGCAGCCACGGACTAGGCGATGTTCCAGAGCGGTTGCAGTCGCGGTTGGCCGCAGGCTATCCTGGCCGACACGCCCCGAGAGGAATTGGCTGAGGCTGGCGACCAGAGGCCGGAGCAGGATCCGATGCCAACCGAACGTATCGACAGGGCCAAGGTAGAAGCGGGACGGGACAGAAGTCCCGAACACCTCCCGAAATCTTCCGAAACTGTCCGAAATGAAGGTTTTGGTAAATCCGGCCAAGCTGTCTCGCTTGGCGACCGAATCGTGGACCTTGGCCGCGATACCCTCTTGGATCGGCAAGGAGCCGTCATTCCGCTTCGACCGCGGGCCTGGCTGGTTCTAAAATTCCTGGCGCAGCGAGCAGGGCTGCTCGTGGAAAAGAATGAGCTGCTTGAGGAGGTCTGGGCCGACTGCGTCGTGACCGAAGACTCGCTGGTCCAGGCGATCGGGGATATCCGCAGAGCGTTGGGCGACGCGAGCCGCACGGCGCTGAGGACGTTGCCGCGGCGCGGCTACGTGTTGATGCCCGATCAAGTCAGATCCCAGACTGCGGGCGTTAATATCGGGGATCGACTGCGCGCCAAGGCGGAGAAGCGTTTTGTCGGCAGAGATTCCGAACTGGCCGAACTCGGCGGTGCGCTCGCCGCGGAATCGGCTGGCATGCAGCTATACTTTATTCATGGACCGGGCGGGATCGGCAAGACCACGCTTCTGGAGCGCTTGAAGAGTGACGCTGCGCGCGCAGGCATTTTCTGCGTAAGCATCGACGCCTCCGCGATAGTCCCCACACCGACGGCGACGGTTGCGGCGATGGCCGAAGATCTGGCGCTCATCGAGAGGACGGCTACGCTGCAGGATATCGGTGCCGCAATGACGCGTTCGGACTGCCGGCTGCTGTTGATCGATTCCTTCGATGCGATGGGAGAGACGAGCGGTTGGGTAAGGGAGAAGTTGTTGCCGGCGTTGCCGGCCCAGGTCAGGATCGTCGTGGCCGGACGAAATGCGCCTGACACGCTTTGGACGACCCACCCGCTCTGGTCCGAGGCGACGCGGTGCATTCAATTGAGCTCGTTTTCTCGCGAAGAATCATTACATCTGCTGAAAGCACATGCCGTCGACAAGACAGCGCATGAAGCGATACTTGAGCTTTCACGCGGCAATCCGCTGGCACTCGTGCTGCTCGCTGCCGAAATGCAGAAGCAAGGGAGAATTCCTTCAAGCCTCGGACACGACGTGGTGAGAGATCTGATCAAGCGATGCGTCTCGGGTGCTCCCACATCTCTTCACAGAACAGCCCTCGAGGTATCGGCCCGGGCTCGCACGACGACGGTCGCGCTGTTGGCTGATGTCGTCGACCCGCTCCAGGCGTCGGCCTTGTTCAACTGGCTGAGCGAGCAGTGTTACATGAACGTTGGGGCGAGGGGGCTTTCACCGCACGATCTCGTGCGCGATGTGGTCGACGAGGATCTGCGGTGGCGGGATCCGGAAGGCTCTCGGGAGCTGGATGACGCACTTAATCGCTGCCTTCTGAGGCAACTCCGCAATGGCCGGCACGACTCCCATACCGCCATGGAACTGCAATTTCTCGAACGCAAGTCTGCCGTGATGAAACGGTTTTTCGACTTCGGGGCGCTGGGAAGCATTTCCATTGGGGCAGCTACCGCCGACGAAGGGGAAGGCATTGCGCGGTTGCGTGACGCCGGGCTGCCGCCTGCAGAGAAGGAGATGTTCGACCTCTGGTCCGGGCATCCTGCCACCCGGACGTTCGTAGCACGCCGACCCGACGGCTCGGTCTGCGGCGTCACGCTGATTCTCGAAATTGATCGGGTGGACGACGTGACCGCAGACAAGGATCCGATCGTCTCTGCCGTCCGCCGATCATTTGGTCACACCCTCCCTGGCTCGGATGGCGTTTCCCTGATGTCGAGGTTTACCATACCGGAAGGAGATCGCCGCGAGGCCAGCCCGGCGATGAATGCTCTTCAAATATGCCATCTGGTGCACTGGGCGACCGAGGAGGATCTGCATTTCTGGATCATCGTCGCGCATTATCCTGACCATTTTTCCCCCCTGCTTGCTGAGATGCATTTCGATCGCGTGCCGGACTGCGATCGGACCTTTGGGGGAATGCCGGTGGGTTGTTTCATGCACGACTGGAAGTCGGAGCCTTGGCTCGTCTGGCGCGATCGGGCGGCGCCCCTCAGATGAGCGTCGCCGAATCTCGCGCAGCGCCTGCCTCCTGCAGCTTCGCCAAGGTCGCCACCGAAGACGAGCAGGTGATCGCGGCCTCCAGCATGTCGAGGATGTTGTCGAGTGTAAACGGTTGGCCCCACAGACGACTGCTCTTTGTATTGCGGGATTCCAACGCGGCTTCGTGCGCAGACAGAACCGCGTTGGCATAAATTGCCAAAATAGAAAGTCGCTGTTCGGCAATTGCCGCGGGCAGGGGCAGGAGCCTCTTCAGGTGGTTGAAGCACTCGACATAGCCGGCGTTCCACCTGTTGTTCAGCGCATCGCGCAGAGCCTTTGGATCCGCTGCCTGAAGGTGCGATATAAATCGGATATAGCCGCGCCAGCGCTCGTCCTCGCCAAGTTCGATGACCGGCATGATGAGGACCAGCATTACCTCGCGAACGGTCGCCGGGCCGCCGCGCTTCTCCATGGCATCAAGCATTTCGCGCCGTCGCGCGTCGAGCACGGCGGCGCCATCGACCACCATCTGCCGGATCAGCTCCTCTTTCGTTCGAAAGTGATAGTAGAGCGCGGCGTTATTCCGCTGCCCGGCGGCATCGACAATCTGCTGAACCGTCACCGCGTCGACGCCATGGCGGGCGAACAGCATCTGCGCCGCCGCCTTGATCTGGTTCCTGGTCTCTTCCGAGGCGGCGCGCGGCGCCGTCCGCATCCCCACCCGGCAACCGCTCCAGCCGGAAGCAATCGGAGCAGTCATGGAGGTAACGAAGTGGCTGAAGCCTTCGATTAGCGTGTCACGAATTGGTGACAGCGCGAGTGTGCAGGCCGCAACGCGAGTGAACGTCGAGCAA